>Ga0105044_10008562_pt1 | contig 14041 bp, 9 predicted proteins | sample MAT01_FD_78092 | JGI IMG/M metagenome (GOLD analysis project Ga0105044, IMG submission 78092) | Freshwater microbial communities from Lake Fryxell liftoff mats and glacier meltwater in Antarctica - MAT-01 | ecosystem: Environmental > Aquatic > Freshwater > Ice > Liftoff microbial mat | place...
GTGCGCTTGCTGCCCGGGATCGGATTGCCGTGCGGACACGTGACCGGGTCGCCGAGCAGGAGCACGAGCTTCTCCTCGACATCTGCGGAGATCGCGTGTTCCCAGCGGTCGGCTTCCTTGTGCACCTTCTCCCACTCGAGGCCGATCACGTCGACCAGGAGACGCTCCGCGAGCCGGTGCCGACGCACGATCGTTGTCGCGAGCGTGCGGCCCTTCGCGGTGAGCTTGATGCTGCGGTCCTCGAGCAGCTCGGTGTAGCCGGCCGTCGAGAGGCGGGCGACCGTCTCGGAGACCGCGGGTGCGGAGATGCCGAGGCGCTCCACGAGCCGGGCCCGCAGCGGACGGACACCTTCTTCCTCGAGCTCCAGGATCGTCTCGAGGTATTCCTCGGTGGTGTCGTGCATCTCGGCCATCGAGGTGAGGATACCCTGAGTAGCTGGCGTTGCTCGGTCCGAGCGAATGCGGCGAGACCACTGCGCTGCCCTACTTGCACTCGACCGTCGAGAGTGCCAACATGGGTTAGCACTCGTCATAGCCGAGTGCTAATGACCTCGTCAGTTCCCACGTGCTCCACTCACGTGCACCAGATGAATCCCCAGGGGGTTTCACGAATGTCGAAGCAGATCGCATACAGCGAGCAGGCCCGTCGGTCGCTCGAAGCGGGCATGAACAAGCTCGCCGACGCCGTGCGCGTCACACTCGGCCCGAAGGGTCGCAACGTCGTCCTCGAGAAGAAGTGGGGCGCCCCCACGATCACGAACGACGGTGTCTCGATCGCCAAGGAAGTCGACCTCGAGGACCCGTACGAGAAGATCGGCGCCGAGCTGGTCAAGGAAGTCGCCAAGAAGACCGACGACGTCGCCGGTGACGGCACCACCACCGCCACGGTCCTCGCCTGGGCGATGGTCCGTGAGGGTCTGCGCAACGTCGCAGCCGGTGCGAACCCGATGACGCTGAAGAAGGGCATCGAGGCTGCGGTCGTCGAGGCCGTCGCGTCGATCAAGAGCTCGTCGAAGAAGGTCGAGACCGACCCCGCGCAGATCGCCAACGTCGCCGCCATCTCGGCCGCCGACACGGAGATCGGCTCGATGATCGCCGAGTCGCTCGAGAAGGTCGGCAAGGACGGCGTCATCACCGTGGAGGAGAGCCAGACCTTCGGCATGGAGCTCGACCTCGTCGAGGGCATGCGCTTCGACAAGGGCTACATCTCGCCGTACTTCGTGACCGACCCGGAGCGCATGGAGGCCGTCCTCGACGACGCCTACATCCTCCTCGTGTCGTCGAAGATCTCGGCCGTGAAGGACATGCTCCCCGTGCTCGAGAAGGTCATGCAGAGCGGTCGCCCGCTCGTCATCATCGCCGAAGACGTCGAGGGCGAGGCCCTGGCGACCCTGGTCGTCAACAAGATCCGCGGCACCTTCAAGTCGGTGGCGGTCAAGGCCCCCGGCTTCGGCGAGCGCCGCAAGGCGATGCTCGAGGACATGGCGATCCTCACCGGCGGCACGGTGATCGCCGAGGAAGTCGGTCTGAAGCTCGAAGGCATCGGCATCGACCTGCTCGGTCGGGCCCGCAAGGTCGTCATCACCAAGGACGAGACGACCGTCGTCGAGGGTTCCGGTTCGAAGGCCGACGTGCAGGGTCGCATCAACCAGATCCGCGCCGAGATCGACAACACCGACTCCGACTACGACCGCGAGAAGCTCCAGGAGCGTCTCGCCAAGCTGTCCGGCGGCGTGGCGATCATCAAGGTCGGTGCCGCCACCGAGGTGGAGCTCAAGGAGAAGAAGCACCGCATCGAAGACGCGGTGCAGACGACCAAGGCCGCAGTCGAAGAGGGCGTCGTTCCCGGTGGTGGCGTTGCGCTGCTCCGGGCCCAAGCCAAGGTGCTCGAACTCGCCGACACGCTCAAGGGCGACGAGGCCACCGGCGCCAAGCTGGTCGCCCGTGCACTCGAGGAGCCGCTCAAGCAGATCGCGCTCAACGCCGGTCTCGAAGGTGGCGTCATCGTGGAGAAGGTCCGGAGCCTCAAGGGTTCCAACGGCCTCAACGCGGCGACGGGTGAGTACGAGGACCTGGTGAAGGCCGGCGTCATCGACGCCGCCAAGGTGACCCGCTCGGCGCTGCAGAACGCAGCCTCGATCGCGGCGCTGTTCCTCACCACCGAAGCGGTCATCGCCGACAAGCCCGAGCCCGCTGCGGCCGGTGGCGGCATGCCCGGTGGGATGGACGGCGGCATGGGCGGCATGGGCGACTTCTAGTCACCCGCTCCTCTGGGAGCACCGCACCACCGAATCGAATCAACCCGAGAGGGGCGCCCGAGAGGGCGCCCCTCTCGCATGGCGGCCACACGTTCACGTCCCGAGCACCCACGTCTCGGGCACCCACGTCTCATCCCCCGACACCTTGGAGCGAATCGCCCGGCGAATCGCTCCAAGGCGCGCGCGACTTTCTGGTCGACATGCTCGCCTAGAGTGAGGAGATGCGTCGGATCCGGACACTGATCGTGGTCGCTGCCGCGGCCGGGCTCCTCAGCGCCTGCTCCGGGTCGAGCTCCGCCAGCTCGAAGCCGGCGACCGGGCCGTGGCCCGGGGCGGCGACGTCGGCCGCTCCCGGCGACGCGGTGCGACGCATCGCCGCGAGCAGCGATGCCACCGCCGCGGAGCGGACCGCCCGTTTCGTCGCCTCGATCGACTCCACCGACGGCGACGACCGGGTGCAGGTCACCGCCGAGGGTGCCGTCGACCTGCAGACCCAGAACCTCTCGCTACGCATGGACCTCGCCGGGAGCCTCGGGCTGGGATCGTCCGACGCCGGCGATTCGGGAGCAGGCCGCGCCGAGGTGCGGGTCGTCGACGGCGTGTTCTACATGGACCTCGGTGACCTGGGCGACGAGGCCGAGGAGCTGACCGACGGCAAACGGTGGCTGAAGCTCGACTTCTCCGGCCTCGCGGGAATGCTCGGCGACGATGCGGTGTCGTCGGAGTCTTCGAACCCGGTCGACGGGCTCGAAGCGCTGCGCGGCGTCTCGTCCGACGTCACCGAGGTCGGTACCGAGACCCTGCGGGGCGTGGAGACGACGCACTACCGGGCGACGATCGATCTCGCGAAGGCACTCGCCGACGCGCCGGCCGGTGCCCGGGACGGTGCCCGGGACCTCCTCGAGCGCGCCGGTACCCCCACGATCCCCGTCGACGTGTGGCTCGACGCGCAGGATCGCGTCCGCAAGTACACGATGCAGGTCGACGGCGCAGCGTTCGGTTCCGAGAGCTCGAGCGTGGCGGTCACCTACGAGTTCTACGACTTCGGCGCACCCGTCGACGTCAGCGCTCCGCCGGCCGACGAGGTCGCCGACCTCGGCTCGATGTTCGAGGGCATGCTCGACGGGTTCCTCGGCGGGTTCGACGAGTTCAGCGACGCCTGACCGGGTTACCCTCGCGGGGTGAGCAACCAGTCGGTCGAAACCGTGGAACCGTCGCTCGGTTGGGGTGTCCTCCACCTCTTCTTCGTGGTCGACCGGGACCATGCCGAACCGCTCGGGGCCAAGCGGGTGCTCGACGCGATCGCATCGCTCGAGGCCGACGGCCACCAGGCCCTCGTCTTCGCCGTGCTCGGCCACAAGGCCGATCTGGGGATCATGGCCCTCGGGCCCGATCTCGCCCGCCTCCAGGCCTTCCAGCAGGAGCTCGCGAGCACTCCACTCGCACTCGTCGACTCCTACGTCTCGTTGACCGAACTGTCGGAGTACACCGCGACCGAGCAGCAGGAGCGCGAGCGGCTCGCCGCCGACGAGGGCCTCGCGGGCGACGAACTCGAGACGCGGCTCACAGCGTGGATCGAGCGGATGGAGCACTACCAGGAGAACCGGCTCCACCCCCGCCTCCCTCGCAAGAAGCTCATCTGCTTCTACCCGATGTCGAAGCGGCGCGAGGCCGATGCCAACTGGTATGCGCTCCCGTTCGAGGAACGCCGCCGCATCATGGCCGGCCACGCCCGCATCGGGCGCACCTACGCCGGGCGCGTGGTGCAGCTGATCACTGGTTCACTCGGGTTCGACGACTGGGAGTGGGGCGTCACGCTCGTCGCCGACGATCCGGTGACGTTCAAGGAGATCGTCTACGAGATGCGCTTCGACGAAGCGTCGGCGCGCTACGCCGAGTTCGGACCGTTCATCACCGGCCTGCTCCTGCAACCGGCCGACGCGATGGCGCGCGTCGGCCTCCCCGACGCCGGGTAACGTCACGGAGATGGCCCGAGTTCGTCTGCACGTGTCGTTCCCGGAGGAGCTCGTCGACCGCCCGATGGTCTACGAGATCGTGAAGCAGTTCGACGTCGTGCCGAACATCCGGCGCGCCAACGTCGAAGCCCACTCCGGCTGGACCATCCTCGAGCTCATCGGTGACCAGGACCGGCTCGACGCGTCGATCGCGTACCTCGAAGACCTCGGCTGCACGGTCAACCGGATGGAAGGCGACATCCTCGAGGGCTGACCGGCTCAGGTGACGTCGCCGGTACGACTCCAGAGGGGGAACACGAGGTACTCGACTCCGTCGTGCACCTCGGTCCGGCCCGCGGTCCGGAAGCCGGCCAGGTTGGCCGACGCCGTCTCGAACCCGACCATCCGCTTGTAGTCGGCCATCGGGAGCAGCAGGGGCCCGTCGGCGTCGCCCGGGCGGAGGATCGCATCGACCTCGAGCACGGGGTGGGCCGGGTCGCGCCCGTCGAGGCAGGCGCACTGGTACACGAGCCGCTCGAACACGGCCGTCACGAGGATCCGCACGCCCGGATTGTGGCCCATCGGTGCGGGCGCGAGAGCCGGTTCAGGACCTTCCCGAATCGCCCGATAGGTGAGTGCAGGCGCCGTCTGTGCCCGGAGGGGTCGAGGGATGTCGGTTCACAACACGGGGAAGGGGTTCGCAGCCGCTGATGGGCCGGCCGGTCCCGACGCGCTCGTGACCCTGGCCCAGCTCGCGGACCTCGAGGTGGTCGCGGCCACGATCCCCGTCGGGATCTTCCGGACCGAGTTCGACCGCGGCGTCGTCTACGCCAACGACCGGCTCGTCGACATCGTCGGGATGTCGCGTGACGGGGTCCTCGGCGAGGGTTGGACCAAAGCGATCCACCCCGATGACCGGGAGCGGGTCACCGCGACGCGGGCGGAAGTGCGCGAGAGCTCGGGCGAGATGCAGATCGAGCACCGCATCATTCGCGGCGACGGCTCGGTGCGATGGATCGCACTCCGCGCCTCGCACTTCTTCGACGACGAAGGAACACCAGTCGGCCTCGTCGGTGCTGTTGCAGACGTCACGGATCGCGTGCTCGCCGAGCAAGACGCGGCCCGACTCTCCGCGGTGTGCGAGCAGACCACCGACTTCGTCATCGTCTCCGGTGTCGACGGACGCATCATCTACAGCAACGCGTCGGCACAACGTGTGTTCGGATTCGATCCCACCGCCACCGCGCCCGATCTCGAACGGCGCTACGCAGAGTCGAGTCGTCCTCGACTCGCCGAACTGCTCATCGCGGCCGCAGAACATGGGACCGCTCGCGGCGAACTGTCGATGCTCGCGGCCGATGGCCGCGAGATCCCCGTGTCGCAGGTCACTCTGGTCCACCGTACGCGCGACGGCGGCGTCGAGTGCTACTCGACGATCGCGCGCGACATCAGTCGCGAGAAGTCGACCGAACGTCAGCTGCTCCTCCGGGGTGCGAAGCTGCGCTCGTTGGTCGAACAGGCCGCCGACCTCGTGATCGTGCTCGACGAGCGCGGCATCGTGACCAACGTCGGGGAGAGCCTGCGTGAGCTGACCGGAGCCGAACCGAATTCGTGGGTCGGTCGACGCCTCGCCGACCTCGTCCATCCCTCCGAAGCCGATGATGTCGCCGAGGCGTTCATCTCGTGTCGCTTCGGAGGCGCCGGCGCCTGCGAAGACGTCATGTATCGGATCGTCCGACCCGACGACTCTGAGATCTGGTTCGAGTCCCGCATCTCCAACCTCCTGGACGACGAGTCGGTGCAGGCGATCGTGGCGATCTCGTGGGACGAGACCGAGCGGATACTCGTGATCGACGCGCTCCGCGAGAGCGAAGAGCGGTTCCGGTCGCTCGCCGCGTCGTCGCCGCTCGGCATCGTCTACGCGGATCACGACGGCGCTCACGGGTACGTGAACCAGCGCTGGCGCGACATCGTCGGGATCGGTCCCGACGAGCGCGCGAGCTACGACCAGATCCATCCCGAAGACCGGGACCGCGTCATCGCCGACGCCCAACTCGTCGCCTCGGAGCGGCGCACCGTTCGTTCCGAGTACCGGATCGTCCGGCCCGACGGAGAGCTCCGGCACCTGCGGTCTTCGGTCGCGCCGGTCGTCGACTCGCACGGAGCCGTACGGGGCTACGTCGGCTCGACCGAGGACGTGACCGACGAGTTGGGCTCGCGGGCGCACATCGACCGGCTCGCGGCACTGCTCGAGAGCACGCCTGACCTCGCGTTCATCACCGACCGGTTGGGCCGGGTGCTGTACGCGAACGAGCGCGCCGGCTCGGTACTCGGCATGCGGGTGGGGAGTGATCTCGACTTCGCCACATTCCCGTTGTTCGGCGACACCTCGCAGCCGGTGGTGCGCACCGAGATGATGCCAGGGGTCCGTCGGGATGTCGTCTGGACCGGGGAGCTCACGCTCCACAACGTCGACGAGGGTGAGGTCCCCGTCTCCGTCGTCACGGTTGCGCACCGAGACGACGCCGGTGTCGTCGACTTCTACTCGACCATCGCCCGTGACATCACGCGCCTCAAGGCGGTCGAGGCGCGCCTGATCGCAAGCGAGTCGTGGTTCCGTTCGCTGGTGAACGAAGCGCTCGACGTGGTGTCGGTGCGTGACGGGTCGAACAACATCGTCTACGTGAGTCCGTCGGTCAGCCGCGTGCTCGGGTACGACGTCGACGAGATCGTCAACGCACCGAGTCGGACGATCGAGGTCCACCCCGATGATCTCCCGATGCTCCGGGAGGCGGAGGCCGAGGCGCGAGCTGATCCGGGCCGGGCCGTGCGGATCGAGTACCGGTTGCGTCATCAGGACCAGTCGTGGCGATGGGTCGAGTCGCGGATCACGAACCTGCTCGACGATCCGTCGGTGCACGGCATCGTCACCAACTCGCAGGACGTCACCGAGCGACGAAGCGCCGAGGATGCCCGTGCGAGGAGTGACTCGGCGCTGCTTGCGCTCGTGCAGGCATCACCGCTCGCGATCTACTCGGTCGAGGTCGACCTGTCGGTACAACTCTGGAACAACGCATGCGAGGAGTTGTTCGGGTGGTCGGCCGGCGAAGTGCTCGGACGTCACCCGCCCTTCGTTCCCGACGAGGCGCTGCCCACCGTCGAGGGTCTGATCAAGCGGGTGTTCGAGGGGGAGCGCATCAAGGAACTCGAGATCGCCCTCCGTACGCGGGACGAACGCGTCGTCGACGCGGTGTTGTCGCTCGCCCCGGTCCGCGACGCCAAGGGTCGTGTCGTCTCCGCGATGGGTGTCATCGTCGACGTGACTGCCCGCAAGTCGGCCGAAGACGGTCTCCGGGCCAGCCAGGAGCGCTTCAAGGCCTTGCTGCACCACGCATCGGACTTCCTCGTGGTCTACGACGACGCCGGGATCGTGACGTACGCGAGCCCTTCGGTGAAGCGCTTCACCGGTCTCGACCTCGTCGACACGGCGGCGACGGGCCTGGTCGATCTGCTCCACCCCGATGACCTCGACGATGCGGCGGCCGCGTTCGCAAACGTCACGTCGGGTGGTTCGCAGATCTCCGAGATGCGGATGCGCCGTCTCGACGGCGGGTGGCGCTGGATGTCGATCACCGCGACCGATCTGCGCGACGATCCCGACGTCGGCGGAGTGGTGATCAACTCGCGCGATGTGACGGAAGCCCGTGAAGCGGTCGGGGCGTTGCGCGAGAGCGAGGAGCGCTTCCGAGCGCTCGTGCAACACGGCTCCGACATGGTCAGCGTGATCAACGCCGATGGCTCGGTCCGCTACGCGAGCCCGGCCGGGTCGCGGGTGCTCGGCCTCCCCGAGGGGTTCGGGCTCGGCGCCGATGGCCTCGAGCGGGTGCACCCCGACGATCTCGACCGGATCACCGAGGTGTTCGGTCGGGCGCTCGTCACACCCGGCCTGACCGGCCCCGAGCGGTTCCGCCTCCGCGCCGCCGACGACACCTACCGCACCATCGAAGCGGTTGCGAACAACCTCGTCGACGAGCCGGCGGTCAACGGCCTGATCGTGACCGCGCACGACGTGACCGACCGCACCCGGGCCGAGGAACGGGTCCGCCAGAACGAGGAGCGGCTCCGGGCGCTGGTGCAGAACCTCTCCGACGTGATCACGGTCGTTGATGCCAACGGAGCGCTCGTTTACACGAGCCCCGCCGCGAACCGGCTGTTCGGCTTCGAAGACGGCGACGAGACCTGGACCGATCCGATTGCGCGGGTGCACGCCGACGACCGCGACCAGCTCTACGAGCGGATGGGGGAGCAGGTCGCGGGGCGCCGGACCGAGCCCATTCCCTTCCGGATCCGCCACCGCGACGGCTCCCTCCGATACGTCGAGGCCATCGCCAACAACCTGCTCGATGATCCCGCGGTCGAGGGGATCGTCGTCACCACGCGTGACGTGACCGAGCGCACCCGGGCCGAGTCGCAGGTCGCGGCCCAGGCGCGGGTGCTCGAGATGGTGGCGAAGGGGGACTCGCTCGTCGACACGCTCACCGCGGTGTGCGGACTGGTCGAGGACAACGTCGCCGACTCGATCTGTTCCGTGATGCTCGTCGACGGCACCGGATCGAAACTCCACCCGTCGGCCGCGCCGAGTCTGCCCGAGCCGATGGTCGCAGCCCTGACCGCAGGCATCCCGATCGCAGAGGGTGTCGGATCGTGCGGCACCTCGGCGTCGCGACGTGAAGCGGTTGTCGTCACCGATTCGCGCGAAGACCCGCTCTTCGAGTCGTACCGCGAGCTGATGGACGAGAACGGACTCCGAGCCTGCTGGTCGACGCCGATCCTGGCGTCGAGTGACGGACGAGTCCTCGGGACCTTCGCGGTGTACTGGCGCGAACCGTGCGAGCCGACGGCTGCCGACCGTGCTGTGGTCGACAACCTCGTGCACCTGGGGGCGATCGCGATCGAGCGCAAGGCCTCGGAGACCCAGCTCGAGTTCCAGGCCCACCACGACCCGCTCACCGGGCTGCCCAACCGAGCCCTCTTCCTCGAGTTCCTCACCCTTGCGCTGGCCCGAGCCCGGAGGAAGCGCAACGCGACCGCGGTGCTCTTCCTCGACCTCGACGAGTTCAAGAACTACAACGACAGTCTCGGCCACGAGCACGGTGACGAGTTGCTCGTCGCGGTGGGTCAACGACTACGGGGCGTGTTGCGACCGGGTGACACGCTGGCCCGGTTCGGTGGCGATGAGTTCACGGTGCTCTGTGAGGATCTCGGCGGTCCCGACGCCAAGCAGCACGCGATCGAGGTCGCCGAGCGCCTCCTCGAAGCGTTGCGTCTCCCGTTCCGGCCCGACGGCGAGGAACGGTTCCTCTCGGCGAGCGTGGGGATCGCGCTCGCCGCGGGGAGCCGTGAGCTCCCCGAAGACCTGCTGCGCGATGCAGACGCGGCGATGTACCGGGCGAAGGCGCGCGGCAAAGCCCGCTGGGAGCTGTTCGACGAGGGCATGCGTGCTCGAGCACGGGAGCGACTCGAGACCGAGAGCGCGCTACACCGAGCGTTGGAGCGCCGCGAGTTCCGGCTCTTCTACCAACCGATCGTGTCGATCGCCGAGGCGCGCTACGTCGGGGTCGAGGCGCTGCTCAGGTGGCAGCATCCCGAACGCGGACTCGTCGCGCCGCAGGACTTCGTGTCGCTGGCCGAGGAGACGGGTCTGATCGTGCCGCTCGGTGCCTGGGTGCTGGCCGACGTGTGCCGTCAGTACGGAGAATGGCGCAAGGATGCCCGCATTGATCCGAATGTCGTCGTGGCGATGAACCTCTCGGCGAAGCAGATCTCACATCCCGGCATCGTCGAGACGGTCGAATCCGCGTTGGCCCGATCGGCCCTTCCCGCGGCCAACCTGTGTCTGGAGATCACCGAGAGCGTGCTGCTCGACGACACCGGTCCCGCGCTCAAGACCCTCACCGAGCTCAAGGAGCTCGGCGTGCGGCTGAGCATGGACGACTTCGGGACCGGCTACTCCTCACTCGGGTACCTGAAGCGGTTCCCGATCGACTCGGTGAAGGTCGACCGTTCGTTCGTCGACGGACTCGGCCGCGACCCCGAAGACTCCGCCATCGTTGCGGGTGTGGTGAGCCTCGGCCGGGCGCTGGGTCTCACCGTGGTCGGTGAGGGGGTCGAGACGGAAGGTCAGCTGGCCGCGCTCGTCGAGCTCGGCTGTGAGCAGGTCCAGGGCTTCTTCTTCTCCCCGCCCCGACCCGCGAACGAGATCGGGGCGCTCCTCGCCGGCGGCGGGCCGACGCTCCGAATCCCGGGTGCTGCACTCATGCGTCGGGAGCGACGCCCGGCGAGCTGAGTGTGGGTCCTCGGTTCGGAGTGGCCGGGGGAACGTAGTCTCACCGTGTGATCGAACCGCACGCTTCCCACGCGCCGAACGCGTCCGACATGCTCCGGTGGGCGGAGACATTGTCGGGCATCGCCCGGACCGGGCTCGGCTTCACCGAGAGCCTTTACGAGCGCGAACGCTTCGAGGAGGTGCTCCGAGTCGCGAGCGACATCCGGGCCGCCGCGATCGACGAGGTCGAGGCCGACGTGCTCTACGAGGAGTGGCTCGACACCGTGGGTGAGGGTGTCGGCGGCTACATCACGCCGCGATGTGCGGTCGCGGCGGTGGTCGGGAACGACGCGGGTGAGATCCTGCTCACGCAGCGGGCCGACTCCGGGGTGTGGCTGTATCCCGTTGGTTGGGCCGACGTCGGGTACTCGCCGTCGGAGGTCGCGATGAAGGAAGTGGAGGAAGAGACGGGGATCGAGGTGGAGCCGGTGTCGCTGATCGGCGTGTTCGACGGACTCCGGCTCGGGTTCGCCCGGATGCCGCTGTACTCGCTGGTGTTCCACTGCCGCATGACCGGCGGGGAGCTCCGAGGGCATCCGCTCGAGACGCGCCAGGTCGGGTTCTTCTCCCGCGACGCGCTGCCGTGGCCCCTCGCGGGCGCCGACCGCTGGGTCGACCTCGCGTTCGCGGCGATAGACGGTGAGGTCCGTCCGGCCGACTTCGACCCGCCCCGCACGCCACCCTGGCGCGACGATCCATCTTGATGGTCGAATCCGCTGCGCCGGCTCGACCGCCCACCCGTGCTCGCACCGCGGCGCATGTCCGCCGGCTCCGCTGCTTCTCCTCTTGATGGTCGAATCCGCTGCGCCGGCTCGACCGCCCACCCGTGCTCGCACCGCGGCGCGTGTCCGCCGGCTCCGCTGCTTCTCCTGTTGATGGTCGAATCCGCTGCGCCGGCTCGACCGCCCACCCGTGCTCGCACCGCGGCGCGTGTCCGCCGGCTCCGCTTGTTCTCCTATCCCTGCAGCTGATCGGCGAGGAGCTGCACGATCGACACCGATCCCTTCGATCGTTCCCAGAGGTCGCCAACCGACTGGTGGTGGACGAGTCCGCACAGATCGGGGGTGAGACCCAGGGTCTCGGTCGTCCGGCGGAGGAGGTTCGCGGGCTCGATGTCGTCGCCGAAGGCCACGTAGCACTCGAGGCCGTCCCACAGTGCGGTGAGCGCTCGCGTCTCGTCGCCGAGCAGGAGCTCGTCGGCAGACGTTCCCGTCGAGAGCTGGGCCACGACCTGTTCCCAGAGGTCGTAGTGCGAGAACCCGGCCGGGAGTGAGAACGCGCCGACGGGGTGGAGTCGCCACTCGAGCGTCACGGGACCGTCTTCGACGAGCCAGGTCTGGGACCCGTTGAGGTAGCTGTCGACCGGTAGGCCGAGGTGCGCGTCGAGCGCGAGCGCCAACTCGGGAGTCGTCCACCACAGCGCGCCCGCGACCCGTTCTCCCATCCCCGACAGCGTAGGGGGGCCGACCCGGTCGATCGGCCTCGGCTACCTTCGCCACCCGTGGGCAGGCCGACTCTCCGACCGATCTTCAGTTGGTCGGCGGCGGCCACGCTCCTCACGATGGTGCTGGTCGCGTGCTCGGGAGGTGGGTCGGAGGCTCTGACCAAGCCCCAGGTCGTGCGCGAGGCGAACGCGATCTGTGCGAAGGCGAACAGGGAGATCGCGGGCATGTACCGCCCCGATCCCGATGACACCGCGGCCGCGGCCGCCGCACTGGCGAAGGTCACCTCGCGGCAACGCAGCGCGCTCCGGAAGTTGCAGGACCTCGTGCCCCCCGCGGAAGACGCGAGCGACTTCGGCCGCTGGCTCACCCAGATCGACCTGGCGCTCGACCGGGCGGATGTGTCGAGCGCGGCGATCGCGGCGGGCGACGTGGTGGCGGCCGACGAGGCGAATCGACGAGGGGAGCAGATCCGCACCGACGCCGACCGCTTCGCCGCCCGCTACGGCATGACCCGCTGCGCCCGGGCCGAATAGCGAACGGCCCCAATAGCGAACGGCCCCAATAGCGAACGGCCCCAATAGCGAACGGCCCCTATAGCGAACGGCCCAGGTAGCGAAGGGATCGTCGGCCCGACCGCTGGCCCGGTCGATCCCTCGCCCCTACGATCACAGGCGTGGGGAACTACGACCGACTCGGTGCACTCGACGCGAGCTTCCTCCACCTCGAGCGGCTCGAGACCCCGATGCACGTCGGTGCGCTCAGCGTGTTCGAGGGTGAGTCGTTCTTCGACGACACCGGGCGGTTCCGGCTTGCCGATGCCCGAGCACTGGTGAACTCCCGGCTACATCTCATCCCGCGCTTCCGTCGCCGACTCATGGACGTGCCACTCGGCCAGGGTCGACCGATCTGGGTCGATGACGACCGCTTCGACATCACCTACCACGTGCGCCTCACCGCGCTGCCGAACCCAGGATCACGAGAACAGCTGCTCACCCTCTGTTCCCGGATCCAAGGCGGCCTGCTCGACCGGACCCGCCCGTTGTGGGAGCTGTGGTTCGTCGAAGGCCTCGCAGGAGGTCACGTCGGTCTCATCCAGAAGACCCACCACGCCTTGGTCGACGGTGTCTCGGGAGTCGACGTGGCCACCGTGCTCTTCGACCTGACGCCGGAGCCCACCCCGGTCGACACGCCGGAATGGGTCCCTGCCCCGCCGCCGGCGTCGGCGTGCCTCCTCTCCGATTCGCTGCTCGAACGCGCGACGCAACCGGCCGAGATGGCACGCACCGCGCGCGCCGCGGTCCGTGGCCCCCGCCGCGCCGCGGCCAGTGCGACGCGCATCGTGCGGTCGATGCAGTCGATGGTCGACCGTCAGATGGTCGCGCCACGCACGTCGCTCAACGCACCGGTCGGACGGAACCGCCGGTTCGAGACCGTGACGGTGTCGCTCGACGGCGTCAAGCGTGTCCGTAAGGCACTCGGTGGCACCGTGAACGACGTCGTGCTCGCCGGCGTGGCCGGCGGGTTGCGCTCGCTGCTCGAGTCTCGCGACGAGTCCGTCGAGGGCCTCACGCTCAAGGCGTTGTGTCCGGTGTCGGTGCGCGACGAGCACGAGCACCTCGCGTTGGGGAACCGCGTCTCGGCGATGTTCGTGTCGCTCCCCGTCGGTGAGCCCGATCCCGCGCTGCGTCTCGACGGGATCCGCCTGACCACCGAGCATCTCAAGGAACGGGAGCAGGCGGTCGGCGCGGCGTTCCTCGTCGACCTCACCGAGTACGCCGCTCCTACCCTGCTCGGTCTCGCGGCCCGGGCCGCACACCGCCAGCCGTTCTACAACCTCATCGTGACGAACGTGCCCGGTCCGCAGGTGCCGCTGTACTGCATGGGCGGCCGATTGCTCGAGGCGTACCCCGCCGTCCCGCTGTCGAAGAACACATCGGTGGTCGTGGGGATCCTGTCGTACTGCGGACAGCTGCACTTCGGCCTGTTCGCCGACCGCGA
>Ga0105044_10008564_pt1 | contig 14040 bp, 11 predicted proteins | sample MAT01_FD_78092 | JGI IMG/M metagenome (GOLD analysis project Ga0105044, IMG submission 78092) | Freshwater microbial communities from Lake Fryxell liftoff mats and glacier meltwater in Antarctica - MAT-01 | ecosystem: Environmental > Aquatic > Freshwater > Ice > Liftoff microbial mat | place...
AACTGCTGCTGCCCGCCATATCGCCCGCCTGATGAACAAAGACAAATCCTATTATTTTTGCGGTATCGGCGGGTCCGGGATGTTGCCGCTGGCGTTGATCGCCAAGGCGCGCGGGGCAACGGTGGCCGGATCGGACCGCAGCCGTGACCAGGGGCGCAGTGCCGACAAGTTCACGTGGCTGGAGGAGCAAGGCATTGCGCTATTCCCGCAAGACGGCAGCGGGATCGCTGAGGGCCAGATTTTCATCGCATCGGCGGCGGTAGAAGACAGCGTGCCCGATGCGGCGGCGGCCACGGCATGGGCACTGGCGCGGATGACCCGCGCCGACCTGAACGCCGCTTTTTTCAACGCCGCCACGCGCGGCATCGGTATTGGCGGGACCAGTGGAAAATCAACCGTCACGGCGATGACCGCATGGCTGCTGCACAGTGCAGGCCTGTCCCCCACGGTGATGAACGGCGCGGTAATGCGCAATTTTGCCGATGCCGCCAATCCCTTTGCCAGCGCACTGGTGGGCGGCGAGGCCAATTATATCAGCGAGGTCGATGAAAGCGACGGGTCGATCGCGCTATATCGCGCCGACATTGCGGTCGTCACCAACATCAGTCTGGATCACAAAAGCCTGATCGAACTGCACGCGCTGTTCGGCGATTTTGCCGGGCGGGCGCGGGTGGCGATACTGAATGCCGATGATGCCGAAAGTGCAGCGCTGCTGAACGACAAAAGCATAACCTTTGGCTTTGCCGAGGGCGCAAGCGTGCGGGCAAGTGATTATGCGCCACTGGCCGATGGGTGCAGCTTTACCGTCACTGTTGATGGCGCGGCGCACGCGGTTCGGTTGCGGATGCCGGGGCGGCATAATGTTGCCAATGCTTTGGCCGCGCTGGCAGTGGGACGCGCAATCGGTTTGCCGATGGCCGATGCGGCGCTGGCGCTGGCCGACTTTGCCGGAACCGCGCGGCGGTACGAAGTGGTGGGCAGCGCGGGCGGTGTGACCGTGATCGACGATTTCGCACACAATCCGGACAAGGTCGCTGCGACATTGCGCGCCGCCGCCGAACTGCCGGGCCGTGCGCTGATCTTTTTCCAGCCGCACGGCTATGGTCCGCTGCGCCAGATGGGCACCGAACTGGCGACCAGCTTTGCCAGCGGCATGCGCGCAGGCGACCGACTGTGGGCCTGCGACCCCGTCTATTTCGGCGGAACAGTGGACCGCAGCATGGGTAGCGCAGACTTCGTCGCCGGCATTGGCGCGCAAGCAGTCTATCTGCCGACTCGCGACCAATGCGGCGCCGCGATCCGCGCCGAAGCCCGACCCGGCGACCGGATCTTCATCCTTGGTGCGCGCGACGACACGCTGACGGAGTTTGCCAGAAGCCTGCTCCCTCTCTCTTGAGGAACAGGGTTGCGCAGACTTGCCCCAGACCTGTCCGGGGCTTGGTCGAAGCGGGGTGAGGGCGGGCGACACCGCCTGCCTGCGCACCGGCGATCACCCTGATCCAACTGCGCCTGTCCGGGACAAGGTTTTCCGTACTTGATTCCGCTGCCAATCCCTGTATGAGCGCGCTCTTCGGGGTGAGGCTCATGCCATCGCTCCGTTTGTCTTGCACCAATATATGCAAGGCCAGACGACAGCCGGAGGGGGTTCGCGATTGGCGCGAAACCAGCGATCGGCCAGAAAGCAAGGAAGCGCACCATGCCGTTCTACGAGCATGTCTTTATTGCGCGTCAGGATCTGTCCCAGACACAGGTCGACGCGCTGGCAGAAACTGCCACCAAAGTTGTCACCGATGATTTCGGCGGCAAGGTTCACAAAACCGAAACATGGGGCCTGAAACAACTGGCCTATAAGATTGAAAAGAACCGCAAGGGCCATTACGCCATGCTGGCGATTGAAGCCCCGGGACCATGCGTTGCCGAACTGGAACGCCAGGCCGCGATCAACGAAGATATCCTCCGCTGGCTCACTATCCGCGTCGATGAACTGGAAGCCGGTCCGTCGGTAATGATGCGCAAGGGTGATCGTGGCGGTGATCGTGGCGGTGGCCGCGGCCGTGGTCGTGACCGCGACGGCGAAGAATAAGGAGCACAGCACATGGCACGACCATTTTTCCGCCGCCGCAAGACTTGCCCGTTCAGCGCCCGTGACGCTGTCGCAATCGATTATAAGGACGTCCGCCTGCTGCAGGGTTACCTGTCAGAGCGTGGCAAGATCGTCCCGTCGCGGATCACCGCGGTGTCCACCAAAAAGCAGCGTGAGCTGGCCCGTGCGATCAAGCGCGCGCGCCACATCGGCCTGCTGCCCTATGTCGTGAAATAAGGAGGGCCAGGACGATGGAAATCATTCTGCTCGAACGCATCGAGAAACTGGGCGGCATCGGCGACGTCGTGACCGTGAAGAACGGTTTCGCGCGCAATTACCTGCTCCCGAACAACAAGGCCCTGCGCGCGAACGATCGCAACCGGGCATTGTTTGAAAGCAACCGTGGCAAGATCGAAGCCGACAACGCCGAACGCCGCGATGCCGCGCAAGGCCGCGCCGGTGACGTTGACGGCAAACAGGTCGTGCTGATCCGTCAGGCATCGAATACCGGCCAACTATACGGTTCGGTGTCGGTCCGTGACATCATCGAGGCGATTGCCGCCGATGGCATCGCTGGCGTGACCAAGGCGATGATCGACCTCGACAAGCCGATCAAGGCTCTTGGCCTGGTCGATGTAAAGGTACGCCTGCACCCTGAAGTTGTCGTGACCGTCGGCGTAAACGTCGCCCGTTCACCAGAAGAAGCCGATCTGCAGACCAAGGGCATCGACGTTATCCAGGCGATGTTCGAAGACGAACAGGCCGAAGCCGTCGCCACGGCACTAGAGTCCGACAGCGAGGACGAAGGCACCGAAGAAGCCGATGGCGAAACCGCCCCGGCAGAGACCGAAGCCAACGCCTGATAGCGGGCTTTACCGCGCAACAAAAAAAGCCCCGGGTTGGAAAACCTGGGGCTTTTTTGTGCATCAGTGGGCGGAGGATAAGCCGGACACGCCTATCAGTCCCTGGAAAGGCGTGGCACGTAAGGTGCCATGTCCATAATCTTTCGAACGAAAGGCGACCGGATTGCGACCCGCTTAGAGCGTGATGCCATAAGCGGCTCCATCACGGCGGGTGAGATTTATGGCATCACGCTCTAAATCCGCACCGTCCCCTCGATCACGGTCACGCACGCGCCGCCGACATATATCTCACCGCCGTGATAGCGCAGGGTGATGCGGCCATCGCGGCCAATCTCACGGCCCTGACTGGCCCCGTAATCTGCCGCGCCGGTGCCTGACCAGCGGCGATACGCGGCGACGGCGCCATTGCCGCTGCCGCAGACCGGGTCTTCGGCGATGCCATCGGCGGGGGCGAAGCTGCGGACAGTGGCGTTTCCGTCGGTCTCGCGGGCAAAGATGGTTATACCGGTGGTCGCGTGGCGGCGTTCATAGGCGGCCAGTACGGCAAGGTCGGGCACGCAGGTCCGCACCGCTGCCGGCGAGGCAAGCTCGGCGATGGTCCAGCGCGGGCCGACATTGACAATCTGGGGCGGACCAATCGGCGGGTGGCCCAGCGCGGCGGCCAGCAGGTCGGGTTCGGGCGCGGCGTCGATCTGGGTGGGCGGCAGGCGAAACGACAGGCCGGTGTCGGTAACGCTGACCTCGACCAGCCCAACCGCACATTGCTGCACCAGCTTGCCATTGCGCGGGGTCGCCAGCATCGCCGCGATGATCGCGTGCGCGCTGCCCAGGGTCGGATGTCCAGCAAAGGGCAGTTCGCTTTTCGGCGTAAAGATGCGCAGGGCATAATCCGCCGCCGGATCGGTGGCGGGCAGGACGAAAGTGGTTTCGGACAGGTTGGTCCAATTAGCGAATTGCTGCATCGCCGCGTCGTCGAGGCCGGCACCATCAAGCACCACGGCGAGAGGGTTGCCTTTAAGCGCAACCGCGGTGAACACATCGACTTGCTGAAAGCGGCGGGCAGTTGTCACGGGGTCACCATCCTGTCTGAGAAAGACCTTGTCATTGCATCGGCAGTGTCATGCCTGCGCGCGCTGCTTCTGGGCGAAGAGTTCGACAGTGCAGGTTTAACCGGTGAAAAGACCTCCAGCAACGCCGCTATGCGGCCTTTATCCGCTCAATCGAGGTGCAGCGCAAATTGTTGCGCCAGTCGGTTATCTCCTGTTTTTTGGGGGTGTGCTGACGCTGGGGGTGTGCTGGCGGTGTGGGCATGGACATTGGACAAAAAATGCACGGACAGCCGCCAAACAAAAGGGGGCGGACCATCGCTGGCCCGCCCCCTTTTTTCACAATCAATCCGCGATGATCAGAATTTGAACTTCGCCGCGATGCCATAAGTGCGCGGCTGGTTGCGATACCCCGAGAGGGTTCCCGCCTGTGCCACGCCCGGAAACAGCGTCGTGATATAAGTATCATCAGTCAGGTTGCGGCCCCACACGCTAACGCTCAGGCCACTTTCCAGCGCCAGCGTTACCGACGAAGTCAGATTATCGACGCTACGCTTATACTGCGGCAGACCCTGTGCGATCTGGACGTTGCCTTCATGACTGAAGTCGGCGTTGAACACGAGCTCCGTTCCCCCGCCCAGTTCAGCGGTATAGGTGCCGCCAAAGTTGAGTGCCCATTCGGGGATACCCGCAGGGCGCTGACCCGTCAGATCAACCGGCAACGTGGCAAAGCTGCCCGGGACCAATGCCGAGCCGCCAGTGTAGCTGTCAAACTTCGAATCGAGGTAGGTCAGCGCCGTGTTGATCGTAAAGTTGCGGGTCGGCGAAATCGACGCATCGACTTCAAATCCGCGTACTGACTGCTTTTCCGCATTCGACAGCACGAAACCGGTGCCAACGAACACATTGCCCTGGAACCCCTTCAGCGACTGGTCGAACAGCGCTATGTTGAACGCAAAACCATCAAACTGACCCTTGAGGCCGATTTCATAGACGGCGGCCTGTTCGGGTTCAGCAAAGCGCGTTCCACTGGTGAGATTGTTGGGCAGGTTGGCCCCCAAAGCGGTACGGATCGGCGAAGCCGCCGGTGCTGGCGACTGCGCCGGCGAACCCGGGGTGAAGTCACGCGCAAACGGACGACTGTCGCGCGACAGGTTGAACGACACGCCCTTGTAACCCGTGGCATAGGTTGCATAGACGCTGATATTCTCGCTCGCTTCCCACGACAGACGAACCGTGTAGGACAGGTCGCTGTCCTTGGTCTTGCCGCTTTCCACCGCGTTCGGATAGTTCAGGAAGCCGGGCAGGAACTGCAAAGGCCGCAACGCCAGGAACGGGTTACAGTTCAGGCCAGGGGTAACCGTAGCCCCGCCGCAGGCCTGCGCGCGAGCCGCTGGCAAAAACCCTGCATTTGCACCCGTTTGTACCAGATCGATGGTCGAGAAAGTATCCGTCGTGCGGACGTCGGTCGCGACAGCTTTGCGGTCATTGGTATAGTTGCCGCCCAAGGTCAGCGTAAGACCTTCGACGATTTCCCAGTCAGCCTGGCCGAACAGCGAAATGGCGCGGTTCGAGTAATCATAATTTTCGAACACACCCAGACCCCGCGAACCAAACGCCGGGACGCTGGCAGCGATGCCGTTCAGCGCACGAAGCGTCGGCTCGGTGTTAATGTAACCGCCGCCCGAAAGCAGGTTCGCATAGTTGCGGAAATCACGGCCAAAGGTCAGCGACGACGCGACATCGATGTTTTCCTTGAAGTAGAAACCACCAAGCAGGAAGTTAATCGGACCATCAAAGTCGGTCGCGATACGGGCTTCGAGCGTGTAGGTGTCGATCCCGGTATTGTTCCGGTTATCGCCAATCAGGTCGGCGCTGGTGAAATCCGAATCCTGGTTGGTGAAGATGTTTACCGCGCGATAGGCACCGATGGTGGTGATATCGAACGGACCGGCTTCCCAATTCATCTGCAGCGACGCACCATAATTTTCGATGTCGTTGATCGAATCAATATTGCTGAACTGCGTCAACGCGCGGGGATTGTTAGAAACAATGCGGCCGCCGAGAGCCCGAACGGCGTTGCCGGTCGGGCCATCAACCACGTTGACAACGGCACAGCAGATTTCATTGACCTTGTCATAATCGGCAATGAAGCGGAACTTCAAATTGTCGCTGGCTTCGAACAGCAACTGGCCGCGAACGCCCCAGCGGTCACGCTCATTCGATTTGCTGCCGGTGCCCAAATCATCGACATAACCGTCGCGCTTGTTGATACCGCCGGACAGGCTGAAGGCCAGCTTCTCACTGATTGGACCGGTAATTGCGGCCTTGGCCACAATGGCGTTGAAATTGCCATAGCTGAGCTCGGCCGAACCGCCGAATTCAAACTTTGGCTCCGCCGTCACGACCGAGATAATCCCGGCCGAAGCGTTCTTGCCGAACAGGGTCGACTGCGGGCCGCGCAGCACTTCGACGCGCTGCACATTGGGAAGGTCGCCGATCTGGGCGGCCGAACGCGAACGGTAAACGCCGTCGATGAACACACCGACCGAAGGCTCTATCCCGGCATTGTTCGCGCCGTTGCCGAAACCGCGAATGATGAAATTGGTGTTGGCTGAACTTTGCAGCTGTCCGACGCGAAGCGACGGCACCAGCGTCTGAATGTCGAGCAGATCGCGGATCTGGGCACGCTCGATGGCTTCGCCGGTCGTTACCGACACCGCGATCGGCGTGTCCTGCAGCGTCTGGGCGCGTTTGCTGGCCGTGACGATGATTTCATTACCGAAATCTTCTTCAACAACGGCCTCTTCGGCGGCTGCGACGTCCTGAGCAAAAGCAGTCATCGGAAGCAGAGTCGCTCCCAAAATGGTGGCACCACACAATATAGAGCGAACCTTGCGCATCATCTTCTCCATGCAAACCACCTTTTGGTGGCGTTGTTGACGTTTATTATTTTTATTATTCACGGCTCTGGGCGAAGTGCCGGTCAAGGTCAACGCACGCCCTGGAGTCCGCTAAATTTGGTCGGCCAAAGTTGCAAGAGCGCAACACTTATGCTGCGCAGCAATCCTGTTGCGCTGCAACAAATCTATCGCGGCATGCCGGATCAATACCCCATCAGGCTGAGCACTTCCTTGCGGCTGCGATGATCATCCAGGAAACAGCCGAGCAGGCGGCTGGTGACCATGCCGACGCCTGGTGTGCGGACGCCGCGCCCTGTCATGCAGCCGTGCTGCGCCTCGATCACCACCGCCACGCCGTGGGGATTGAGATGGTCCCAAATACATTTTGCGACTTCGGCGGTCAGCCGTTCCTGCACCTGGAGACGGCGGGCATAGCCGTCAAGCACTCGCGCCAGTTTTGAAATGCCGACGACGCGGTCGCGCGGCATATAGGCGATGCACGCCTTGCCCGTGATCGGTGCCATGTGATGTTCGCAGTGCGACTGGAACGGAATATCCTTCAACAGCACCAATTCGTCATAGCCGCCAACTTCTTCAAAAGTGCGCATCAAGTGGTAAGCGGGATCCGCGCCATAGCCCGAACAATATTCGCGCCACGCCCGCGCCACACGCTTTGGCGTATCGAGCAGGCCTTCGCGCGCCGGGTCATCGCCCGACCATTCGATCAGCGTGCGAACCGCATCGGCAACGACCTGCGGAACAATAACCTTGCCATCGTCATCAAGACTGTCGATGTGAATTTCGTAACCCATGTTGACGCTTCCTTTGGTCGCAATTTCCATGCTCACATTGCGCGCATTGGCCAATTATGCGCCGAGGGCAAGCAATTATTGGCCTGACAGTCCGGTGAGCTTTTCGTTTGACGCTGCGGCACCGCGGCCTTTGCGGCGAACCTGTGATTATTCGCGGACTCCATACGCACTAGGGCCTTGACGCCCCCGTCAACTAGGCGCAGTTTTCGGTTTGACAGAACCTGTTGTAACAGGTCGTTGCTGGGAGTGCCGCCATAGTCGATGGCGGAAGAAAGGGATAACGGACCGGCATGGCCGGCCTGAGCCGACCCGATTGCGGCGGCGCAAATTCCTTTCGATGGGCCATTTATGCGGTCCGCTACCAGCCTCTCTCCCCGAACGTATTTGGCTTTAGCGGCCGTGCAATTTTGCGGCCGGACTTTGGGAGGATGACTATGAAGTTCAAGGCTCTGATTGGCACGTCGATGATCGCATTGTGCCTGACCAACCCTGCGTTCGCGCAAGAGGCCGAGGAAACGGAAACCGACGCGTTTGGCGGTGAAATCGTCGTCACCGCGCAGCGACAATCAGAACGGCTCCAGGACGTGCCGATCGCGGTATCGGCATTCAGTGCAGAATCGCTGGAAGCGCAGCAGATTGAAAACCCTGCGGACCTTCAGCTTACTCTGCCCAACATCACCTTTACCAAGACGAACTTTACATCCTCCAGCTTTACCATTCGCGGCATCGGCGATTTGTGCGTGGGGGTAAGCTGCGACAGCGCGACCGCGATCCACCTGAACGGTTCGCCGCTGGTTGGCACCCGCTTGTTCGAAACCGAATTTTTCGATCTGGAACGCATCGAAGTGCTGCGCGGGCCACAGGGAACATTGTTCGGTCGCAACGCGACGTCGGGTGTGGTCAACGTTATTACCGCCAAACCAAAGCTGGGAGTGTTCGAGGCCAGCGCCGAAGGCGAATATGGCAATTTTCAGAGCATCAAGGCCAAGGGGATGGTTAACGTCCCGCTGGGCGACACCATGGCCGTGCGCGTTGCCGGTTTTTACCTGAACCGTGATGGCTATACCAAAAATCTGTTCGACAACAGCAGCATTGATGGCCGTGACATGTATGCCGTGCGCGGATCGCTGCGCTGGGAACCCAGCCCGGATACGACCCTCGACATCGTGGGCTATTATTTCCGCGAAAACAGCGACCGCATGCGCATCCAGAAACAATATTGCCAGCGCGACCCAACCGGGGTTCTCGGTTGCCTGAACAACCGCCGCGATCCTGGTGTTACCAACGGCAACTCAACCTTTGTCGGCGTTTTAACCAGCCGCGAATTTTTCGCCATTCGCGGCCTGCCGGCCGCGCTGGCGTTGGGCAGCCTTTATGGTCCGGATTCGCTGGCCGGGTTCGTGAGCCCTGCCGACCCGCGCGTCGTCAACACGGACTTCACGCCAGAATATTTCTCCGACGAACTCCAGATCCAGGGGCGGCTGGAACATAATTTCGGCGCGATCAATGTTTCGCTGGCCGGGATTTATCAGAAAGCCCGCGTTGACAGCCGCCAGGATTATAACCTGTCGGTCCAGAACCGTGCCTACTTCACCCCTGCCCTGACCGTATTGCAGGCCTTGGCCACAGGGGGGGCGGGCCCCGCGCTCGCGGCTTACCTCAATCCGATTCGCGCTGCGCTGATCCCCGGCGGCCCGACTGGAAACTTATGCACATCGGACACCGATCCGACTGGGCTGGGTGCCTATGGCGGGAATGCCATCTGCGGCGCAACGGCGCAGGATTTCGACCGGTCCAACCAGTCGAGTGATGCGTGGTCCGGCGAACTTATCGTCAGCTCTGACCTTGATGGTCCGCTCAACTTCGTGGTTGGGGGGATTTACGGAAAATCTCACCTCACCGAAAACAGCTATTATGTGAACAGCTTTGGGATCGATTATCTGACAGGCATTCTTGGCACCTTTACGGCGCTGGGCAATCCGCCTGCCGCCGGCGGTCCGCTCCCGCCATCCTACCTCGGCACGCCGTTTTTCCGCAACAATACCGACGAACTGAAAGTGACTTCCTATGGCCTGTTCGGCGAAGCTTATTGGGAGTTGAACGATGCGATCAAGCTGACCGTCGGCGCACGATATACCAATGACAAGAAAGCGGTCCGCGCACGTTCGACGCTGGCAAGCTTCCTGGTGCCGTTCACCCAGACTGGCGACGTATTCAATTCGCCCTTCGTCGGCAGCTTTGACGCGGATCCGGGTCTGGCGGGTAACCAGTTATTTCAGGTGCGCAGCGTCGGTTTCGACGAAGTGACGGGGCGCGCGGTGCTGGACTGGAAGATTACGCCGGACAATCTGGTGTATCTATCCTACTCGCGTGGATATAAATCTGGCGGGATCAACCCTCCATTGCAGCCAATCTTTAGAGTCGATGAAAGCTTTTTGCCTGAACTGGTCAATGCTTTTGAAATTGGAAGCAAGAACCGCTTTGGCGATTTGCAGCTGAACGTCACCGGCTTCTATTACAAATATAGCGACCTGCAACTGAGCCGCATTGTTGCTCGCACCTCGGTCAACGACAACGTCGACGCCGAAATCTATGGCCTGGAGGCCGAAGCGGTCATTACCCCTTCGCCCAACTGGGTGATCAACATGGGGGCATCCTACCTCCACACCAAGGTATCGAGCGACAAGCTGCTGGGCAACCCGCGCGATCCGTCGGGCGGACGGTCGGACGCAGTGATCATCAAGGACATCACCAATGGTGCAAACTGTGCTGTGGTCCCGACCACGGCTGGGAATGGCGCAGGTGCATCCGGCTTTGTGTCGGCCATCAACACAAGCCTTGGCCTTCAGGGGCCAGCCAGCTTTGGCCCGAACAGCGGGATCAACTCGCCAGGCGCCTTTGGCATTTGTTCGGTCCTGGAAGCCCAGGCCGCTGGCGCGGTGGGAGCAGCCTTTGGCGGCATCCGCATCGAGAACGCGGGCGTCCCAGTAAACATCAAGGGCAATGAACTGCCCCAGGCACCAAATTACAAGTTCAGCGTCGGGGTGCAATATACTGCCGATCTGGGTGACGATATGACCCTCGTTCCCCGGTTCGATCTGTCCTATACCGGAGACAGCTATGGCAATATCTTCAACGGACGGATCAACAAGATCAATGGTTATGCCCAGGCCAATGCCCAGATCCAGTTAAATGGTGCTGACAAGAAATGGTTCGCTCGCCTGTTCGTCCAGAACATCTTTGACAGCCAGTCGGTTACCGGCCTGTACGTCACCGACCAGTCATCGGGCCTGTTCAGCAACGTGTTCACGCTGGACCCGCGCCGTTATGGGATTTCGGCAGGTGTGAAATTCTGACGCATTGCAGCGCGGGTCTGCCCGCCTGAATTGCCCCGGTCATCCGCAATGGTGGCCGGGGTTTTTCGTGCGGTGAGATCAGCGCGGCCGGGCCGGGGCGAAAGAAGGGCGAGGGGGGGGCAGCGGGAAAGAAAATGGTGCCCGGGGACGGGTTCGAACCGCCGACACTGCGATTTTCAGTCGCATGCTCTACCAACTGAGCTACCCGGGCACGGGTTATAGCCGCGCGGTAGGCGGCAAAACGAAGCGCGGCTATAGGCAGGCGCTTTCGTCCTGTCCAGCGCCTTTGTTTGGCTGGCCCAGCGCTCTATCCCGCCCCGTCATCGCCATCGCCAGGCAGTCCGTCGGGCGGGTCATTGGCGGGCACGCGGTAGTCCTCACCGAACCATTTGATCAGGTCGCGGTCGCGGCAGCCACGGCTGCAAAAGGGACGGAATTCGGCGCTGCGGGGTTTGCCACATTGCGGGCATTTGGCCGCGCGCCGGGCGCTGTCACCCGGCAAGGCGTTACTGGGCATGGCCGCTTCCTTTCAGGCTGTCATCGGCGGTCAGCACGGCCGCGCGGCCCGTCCGCACCTGCAGCGTGCCGATCCACTGCGGCCGGGCCTGAAGCAGCGCAATCACGCTCGCTCGCGCGGTCAGGGTCAGCATCCCTGCGCCAACCGCGCGTTCGGCAATCCGGAGCAGCGCCAGCGCGTCGCTAAGCACGTCATCATATTGCAGCCGTTCACACAGCGATGGCCTCATCCGGCGGCGGATAATCTGGACAAAACCGAAACCATTCATCGCGGTGCGTTCAAACGGCGGGGGCAGCGCAGCATCAAGCATTGCATCGATGCTTTGGCGGTCTGCGCGCCCCGCCAGCGTGGGAAAGTCAATACCGATCGAACCAGTCAGGCCCAGCGCAAGGATGGCGGCTGCTGCGGCCCCGGCCCCCGCTTTGGCAAGTTCGCGGGGCGGCAGGTCGCCGTCGACGTCGATCACGGTCATCGCCGGGGTCAATGCAATCGCCAGCGCGCCACCTGAAAAGGGCCAGATGCCAGTGCGGGCAATATCAAGAAGGTCGCTCCAACCGGCAGCTTCCAACACGTCATCCGCGCTGGCAGCACTCACTGTACGCACCGGGTGCTCCGTCGCGCTCAGGCGGTCGTGCAGCGTTGGTGCGGCACGGGGTGCAGCGGCGGCGCTGAGCACCGCCTGCACCAGCTTGGTGCGCCCGGCTTCCCGCAGCGCCGTGCGGGTAATTTCGGTCAGCACCGCGGCACCCTGTGTCAGGGTCTGCGGCGGGTTGGCCAGCCAGCCCTCGGTGTCGTCATCAAGGCGGATGCGCGCTCGGCGGCGGGGGCGGTCGTGCGTAATTAACCGCGCGGACAGGACAGCGCCAACGCCGGGGCCGTCGTCATCACGCTCAACCTGTGCCGCAACGATGCGGTCGCCCGCGATCAGTGCGGCACGGCGTTCGCCGATGCCATCTTCATAAAGCCATTCAGCCATCGCTGCGCATCACGCCCGCCGCGCCGAGCAGGCTGGCCGTTTCAGCAAGCGGCAGGCCGACAACGCCGGAATGACTGCCCGCCAGCCAGCACACGAACATCGCCGCGCGCCCCTGAACAGCATAGCCCCCGGCCTTGCCTTCCCCCTCTCCGCAGGCTGCATAAGCGGCGATTTCGCAAGGGTGGAGACGTTTGAAGCTAAGGATGGTTTCGGACAGGCGGGTCCGTACCATGCCGTCCGCCGCGACCAGCGCGATGGCCGAATAGACGCGGTGACGCCGTCCGGACAGCAGCGTCAGGCAGGCCGCAACTTCGGCAGCATCGGCAGCGCGGGGCAGGATGCGGCGGCCAAGCGCGACGACAGTGTCGCCAGCAAGTATGGCCTCGCCCGGTCTATGGGTGACGGCAGCGGCTTTTTCCACCGCCATACGCAGCGCGTAGGCGCGCGGCAGTTCCCCGCGCCGGGCGCTTTCATCAATGTCGGGCGATGCAACGCGGGCAGGCGTAACCCCGATCTGCGCCAGCAGTTCACGGCGGCGCGGCGAGGATGAGGCCAGCACCAGCGGCACGGCAGGTCGTGCCGCGTCCATCACTTGAAGCGATAAGTGATCCGACCCTTGGTCAGGTCATAAGGGGTCAGTTCGACCAGCACTTCGTCACCAACCAGCACGCGGATGCGGTTCTTGCGCATCTTGCCAGCGGTATGCCCCAGAACTTCATGATCATTTTCCAGCTTCACGCGAAACATCGCGTTCGGCAGCAGCTCGACCACCTGGCCGCGCATTTCCAGTAATTCTTCTTTCGCCATGCGAGTGTCACAAATCCATATATTCAAAGCAATGCGCGCCCATAGCGGCAATTGATCGCAAAGGGAAGCGCAGGGTGGTCGGGGTGGTCAGGGGATCTGTAAGCCGGGTTCTGTCCATCCCCTTGCGGGAACTGGGCGATCATTCATCTAGGCATGCCGTTACCGGCATACTCAAGCAGTCAACCCGGATGGCGGGACCGGAACCAGATCCTGGCCCTGACTTTCGCCAGGGCCGTGCCATCCCTATTCGACCTTGCTCCCGGTGGGGTTTGCCATGCCGCGCCTGTTGCCAGCCGCGCGGTGCGCTTTTACCGCACCTTTTCACCTTTCGCTTGGCCAAGGCCGTAGCGACATTTTCTCTGTGGCACTGTCCCTGACCCCGGCCATGACAGCATGGGGCCGCCGGGCGTTATCCGGCACCGTGGCTTCCGTGGAGCCCGGACTTTCCTCCCCCATCCATTTGCATGGACGGCGGCGATCACCCGATCCCCTGACCTGTTGCAGGCCATAGCCGGTTAGGGCGACACAGGCCAGCCTTTGATGATGAACGGAGGTGGAAGTGCCAAGCGGCGATGCCCCAAACGACGGCGACCCCGGTAGCCTTGCCCACTGTCTTCACAAACTCATCGGCAGCGGCGTCACATTTGCTGGCGAGCCATTTGGCCACCTTGCCTGCC
>Ga0105044_10008567_pt1 | contig 14038 bp, 9 predicted proteins | sample MAT01_FD_78092 | JGI IMG/M metagenome (GOLD analysis project Ga0105044, IMG submission 78092) | Freshwater microbial communities from Lake Fryxell liftoff mats and glacier meltwater in Antarctica - MAT-01 | ecosystem: Environmental > Aquatic > Freshwater > Ice > Liftoff microbial mat | place...
ATAACCGGGCGTATCCAATACAACGGCTGGTTTGTTACCAAACAATTCATACCCATTGTACAAAGTTCCGTTTTGGAAATTGTGATATCTTCTTCAGTTAACAGGGAATAGTTCCACACAGGTTTTGTACTGTCAACAAAATGAATATCCTCATACTTTTTTATTGAAGTAGCATTTTCTTTTTTCATAAACATTTTTTGATGGGTATAAATGAACCTAATTGTTTCTAAGATAATTGTTTTATTGTTTGCCGGCTTGCCTATTTTTTATTGCTTTTCTTAAACTTATCAAGAAGCCTTCATAAATCATTTGCCGTTTGTTTTATAGATGTTGCCATTAATATAAAACTTACACAAATTAACCTGCAAAAATCCAATATTTGAATTAACGTAAATTTAAGTATAGTCTTTGTTGTATTAACATTTATTTAGGCAGATTTACGAATTAATAAAAAAAATCCTCAACCAAACTACTACTAATGAAGAAAACAATGAGATTATTGATACCCCTGCTATTATTTTTTACTGGTTATTCAAATGCGCAATCAATATCAGGAAAAATATTTGATAGTACCAATAGCAAAAGCATACAAAATGCAGTGGTAGCAATTATAAAGCCGGTAGATTCTATCCTGATAAAATTTATCAGAACAAACAACGAGGGTGATTTTGAATTAAAAAATATTCCTGCCGGTAAGTATATTTTAATGATATCGCATCCTTTGTATGCTGATTATGTAGATGATATTATTACCTCGGCAAAAGGCCTTCAGCTAAATACGGTTTCTTTTATCCCCAAGAGCAAATTGTTGCAGGAAGTAATTGTAAAATCCGGTTCACCCATAAAAATTAAAGGCGATACTATTTCTTATACTGCAGACAGTTTTAAAGTAAGCGCCAATGCAAATGTAGAAGAGTTACTAAAAAAATTACCCGGTATACAGGTAGATAAGGATGGCAAGATAAAGGCCATGGGTGAGCAGGTGCAAAAAGTATTGGTGGATGGAGAAGAATTTTTTGGTGATGATCCTGGTATGGCGGTAAAAAATTTAAGGGCAGATGCGGTGAAAGAAGTGCAGGTGTATGATAAAAAAAGTGAGCAAGCCGAATTTACTGGTATTGACGACGGACAAAAACAAAAAACCATTAACCTTAAATTAAAGGAGGATAAAAAGAAAGGCTATTTCGGTAAATTAGATGCAGCTGCAGGGCCACAAAAAAGTATTGATAACCGCTACAACAGTAATGCTTTGTTCAATGCCTTTAAAGGAAAACGAAAGTTATCGGCCTTTTTACTGAACGGCAATACCGGGCAGGATGGATTAAACTGGAGGGACAACGAAAAGTTTGGTGGAGAAGCTGACAATGTAAGTATGAGCGTGGATGAGGAAGGCGGTATGATGTATATGTGGCGTGGCGGTGGTAGTGATGATGAGCCAAATATCAATACACAAAACGGGTTTATAAACAATTTAAATGCGGGTGTTCATTATTCTAATAAGTGGGATGAGAAAAGAACCTTGATGCTGTCGCCCAAGTACAACAGGCAATTGTACAACAACCAACAGTCAACTTTTACACAGCGACAGGTAGGAGATTCTATTTTGAATGAAAACAACGTTTTGAACCAGGATGTAAACAGGTACAATTTTAAAAATAACCTGAGTTATGATATTAAATTTGATTCGAGCAATAGTTTAAAGATGACTTTAAAAGCTAATTTTTATCATACAGAAAGTACAGAAGAAAGTGCGTCAGACACCAGGAGTAACACAGAAATAATCAAAAATAAAACGCAGAAATTATTAAAGCAAAATTCAGATAAAAATGCAATTACAGCAAGCGCCATCTTTCGCCATAAGTTTAAAAAAGCGAGGAGGACTTTTTCGATAAATACAGACTGGAACAGGGTTAGCACAGAAGGACTTAATTTGTTACAAGCCAACAACCAGTCATATCTTGATGGCCTGTTATCAGCTACCCAGTTACAAAATCAACAAATAGCTATTGACAAATCAACCAAAAATATAACAGCCAAAGCGGTTTATACAGAACCCTTAAATAAAAAATATTCTTTGGAATTGGCTTATGAATTAATTTACTCCAAAGGCATCAACAACCAGGTTACCAATAGTTACTCCACCTCATCCGGAAAGTACGACGACCTGATAGATACCCTTAGTAATAATTTTAATCAAAAAATTGTAATCAATAAGCCTTCTGTTAAAATCAATTACAACTTTAAAAAAGTTAAATTTAATTTTGGAAGTGGTTTTGGTATAACAAAGTTTGATTTCACGGATATTTCTTATGATAAAGATTATGTAAGAAACTTCGTTAATTTATTTCCTGCTGCTTCTTTAAACTCTACGTACAAATCCAATCACAGCATTAATTTTTCCTTTAATGGCAATACCGCCCAACCTACACTTAACCAGTTGCAGCCATTACGAAACAACAATGATTTTTTTAACCAATATATAGGCAACCCGGATTTAAAACCATCATTCACGCAATCTTACCGGTTATCTCATCAGTCATATAATTTCTTAAAAGACCTTTGGATTTACCAGTCGTTCAATATAAGAAATACGTATAACTCAATAACCAACAGCTCCACAATAAACCTGGAAAATGGCAAAACAGTTACAAAACCTGTAAATACAAATGGAAATATTTCGATAAATTTTTGGAGTGGAGCAGGTTTTAAGCTAAAGAAATTAAATGCCAACGTAAATATTCAGCCCAACTTTAATTACGCAAAATTTGCCGATGTTATTAACGGACGTACCAGTTTTTCAAGAACTTTTAATGGAGGTCTTGGTTTAAATATGAGCAAAACAAAAGAGAAAAAATATGACATTTCTATTGGAAATGATTTTGCCTATAACAGGAACACCACCTCACAAAACAGTTTAATTAATAGTTTTTATACAAATACCGTTAATGTAAATGCAACTGTTTATTATAAAAAAGTATGGTCTGTAACAACCGACTATAACTTTTTTGCCCGACAAAAAACCGTGCAGTTCCAAAACAATCTCACCAACCATATTTGGAACGCAAAATTGCAGCGCACCTTTAAAGAAAATGAATTCACTGCTTATTTTTTAATCAGGGATATACTTAAACAGAATACCGGCATAGAAAGAAACTTTTATGGTAACACCTCAACTGAAGTGCGAAACCAGCGGTTACAACAATATTGGATGATTGGCTTTACCTGGGATTTTAAAAATAAGTTGAGTAAACCTTAGTATGTAGAAAATTAAAAAAATGAACTGATGAAAAGTAATATAAAAAAAGCAAACATAATGCTACTCCTGCTAACCATATTTGTGTTTCAGGCAAAAGCACAGTTATTTATAGAGAAGGGTGTTATTGAGTTTGAGGTAAAAACCAATGTAAAGAAAACAATGGGTAATGGCCAATGGGCCGATATGTTGAAAGAGAATATGCCACAATTTAAAACGGCCTATTACCAATATAGTTTTAGTAGTAACAAAAGCATCTATAAGTTTAATCGCTGGGATGAAGGGCCGAAGGTGCCAGAATTTATGAGAAAGGATGATGAACAGCAAATTTATTTTTTTGATTACAATACAAACAAAACCTATCAGCAAAAAGCAATTGTAGGATCCAACTTTTTTTTAGAAGACAGCATTTCAAAAATTGACTGGCGGCTTACCAACGAAAGCAGGATAATTGCCGGGTTTAACTGCCGCAAAGCAATCGGGAAAATAATGGATAGCGTATATGTCTTTGCATTTTATACAGATGAAATACTGATACCAGGTGGCCCCTGCAACATTAATGGATTACCAGGTATGATACTAGGGGTAACTATTCCAAGAATGTACATTTCATTTATTGCTACTAAACTTACTATTAGCAGTGTACTTGAAGAGGAAATTAAACCTGTAACAGCAAAAAAATTCAGCAGCACGGCTGCCTTAAAAACCCTTATTACTGAAAGATCAAAAGAATGGAGTAGTGATGAGGATGAGGATTCCAAAGCATGGAGAAATCAATTTGTATGGAAAGCGTTATTGTAAAAAAAGTAGTGGATTATACTTTTATTATAACCAACAAATCTTACTGTTCCAATCAACTTACTACATCAGTTCTTTCAATAATTTTACAACTGTATCTATTTCTTCTTTAGTGTTGTGTTTGCTGAAACTAAATCTTACAGGTATTTGATTAGGATTGTTGTTGATGGCACGTATTACATGAGAACCTGCATCAGCGCCGCTTGTGCAGGCACTTCCACCACTTACACATACATTATGTATGTCCAGGTTAAATAGTAACATTTCCGACTTTTCAGATTTTGGAAAACTTGCATTCAGCACGGTATATAAACTCTGCCCGTAAACATCACCATTAAAAGAAACTCCCGGAATGTGTTTTTTTAATTCATCCAGCAGGTAATATTTTAAAGTCCCAATATATCCTGCCTGTTCCTCGTGAGCTACAGTTGCAAGTTCAAGTGCTTTGGCAAAACCAACAATGCCATATAGGTTTTCTGTTCCTGCTCTCATGTCTCGTTCCTGTCCACCTCCATGAATGAATGGGGTTATCCGCACGTTTTCATTGATGTATAAAATTCCAACACCTTTTGGTCCATGAAACTTATGAGCTGCGCCTGTAATAAAATGTATGGGGGTATTTCTTAAATCAAAAGGATAGTGCCCAACAGTCTGCACAGTGTCACTATGAAAAATTGCATTGTATAATTTGCATAATTCACCCACTGCATGTATGTCAAGTATATTTCCTATTTCGTTATTGGCGTGCATTAAGGTTACCAGTGATTTTTTATCAGTACCCGCCAATAATTTTTCAAGGTCATCTAAATCAATATGCCCATTGGGGAGCAGCTTTACATAACTCACTTTAGCAAGGTTAAGTTTATCGACATATTCTACTGTGTGCAGCGTGGCATGGTGTTCAATGGCTGAAGTAATTATATGTTTACAACCCAAATCATGCACTGCAGCCATAATTACCGTGTTACTACTTTCGGTACCACCACTTGTAAAGAATATTTCTGCAGGATGCGCATTCAATATTTTAGCTACTGATTTTCTTGATTGTTCAATTGCCATCCTTGTTTCTCTTCCATAAGAATAAATGGAGGAGGGGTTGCCAAATTTTTCTGTAAGAAAAGGAAGCATTGTATCCAATACTTCTTTGTCTAGTTGTGTTGTTGCTGCATTATCTAAGTAAATTCTCATTTGCCCCAAAACCCCGGATGGGTCTTATTTATTTTTTAATGAATAATATTAAGACATTTTGCAGGGGACTGATACATATAAAAAATAAACATCCAGCCTACCCTGTCTCTAAACCCTGTCAACTTTATTAACCCCTATCAACTCTATTAACCAATCAACTCTATCAACTCCATCAACCGTCTCAACTCCATCAACCCTATCAACCCTATCAACCCTATCAACCCCATCAACCCAATCAACTCCATTAACTCCATCAACTTTATTAACCCAATCAACCCTATCAACCCTATCAACCCCCTCAACCAACCTCTCAACCCAAAAAAACTACATCACCTCCTTAATATCCTTCATCAATTTACGTGCAATGTTTTCAGCAGTTGTTTCAAAATTACTTTCAGCATAAATCCGGATGATAGGTTCCGTATTGCTTGTTCGTAAGTGAACCCAATCTGTATCAAATTCAATCTTAAGCCCATCTTCTGCATTGATGGGTTGATTTTTATATTTGATTTTTATTTTTTCAAAAACAGTTTTTACATCAACATTTTTTTCCAGCTTAATTTTATTTTTACTGATAAAATAATGAGGATAGGTGTTTCTTAATTGTCGAATACTTTTTTTATGCTGTGCAAGGTGCGTTAAAAACAAAGCAATCCCAATTAAAGCATCCCGTCCGTAATGCAAATCAGGAACAATAATACCACCATTTCCCTCTCCTCCAATTACTGCATCTACTTCTTTCATTTTTGTTACCACATTTACTTCGCCAACAGCACTTGGGAAATATGTTCCTCCATGCTTTTCAGTAACATCTCTTAATGCTCTTGTGGAACTCATATTAGATACCGTATTACCTTTTCTTTTACTCAGGATATAATCTGCAACAGCCACAAGCGTATATTCTTCGCCAAACATACTACCATCCTCACATACAAAACATAACCGATCAACATCGGGATCAACAGCAATACCAAGACTGGCGTTTTGCTTTACAACTTCCTGGCTTAGTTGATTCAAATGTTCTGGCAACGGCTCAGGATTGTGTGCAAATCTGCCATTCACCTCACCATTAATTAGTTCAATATCCTTTACACCCAATGCTTTTAATAATGCAGGCACAGCAATAGCGCCTGTGCTGTTTACAGCATCTACAACAATTTTAAATTTTGCTTTTTTGATAGCGGCTACATCTACCAAATCGTAATTTATTACTGCATCAATATGTTTTTGTAAAGAGGTATTATCATTAACAACAGAACCTAATTTATCAACCACTGCAAAATTAAAATCCTCATTGGCTGCTATTTCAAGAACCCGTGCACCTTCATCAGCATTAATAAATTCTCCTTTGCTGTTTAATAATTTTAACGCATTCCATTCTTTTGGGTTATGGCTTGCTGTTAGTATGATGCCACCGGCTGCGCTTTCAAAAACCACCGCCATTTCTACGGTGGGTGTTGTGCTGTAGTCAACATCAATTACATCCAAACCCAGGGCAGTTAAAGTGCTTATTACAAGATCTTTTACCAATCCTCCGCTGATACGACCATCTCTGCCAACCACAATTTTAGCGGGCGCAGTATTTTTTTCTGCAGCTCTTTCATTTAACAGCAAAGTGCCATATGCGGCAGTAAATTTTACAATGTCTAATGGAGTAAGGTTTTCGCCGGTTTTGCCGCCAATAGTTCCTCTAATGCCGGAAATGCTTTTTATCAATGCCATACCAAACCTTTTTTTTTGTTGAACAAAGATAAAGAACCATGTGTAATTATGAGAGCGATAAAATGCAGAACCTCTTTTCAACCAATTTCATAGCAGGATAAAAATTATCTTTGCAAAAAAATAAAAATATGTGGCTTAACAACATTTTGGAAACAATTGGCAATACACCGCTTATCAGGTTAAATAAAATCACCAAAGACCTGCCTTGTACTGTATTGGCTAAAGTAGAATATTTTAATCCCGGCAATAGTATCAAAGACCGTATGGCATTAAAGATGCTGGAGGTGGCAGAGCAGGAAGGTAAAATAAAACCCGGCGGTACCATAATAGAAGGAACAAGTGGAAATACCGGTATGGGACTGGCTTTGGCAGCTTGTGTAAAAGGTTACAAGTGCATTTTTACTACAACCGAAAAACAATCAAAGGAAAAAGCCGATATTTTAAAAGCGGTAGGTGCTGAGGTTATTATTTGCCCTACCAATGTTGAGCCGGAAGATCCCCGTTCTTATTATTCGGTAAGTAAAAGACTTGCAAGTGAAGTTCCCAATAGCTGGTATGTAAACCAATACGATAATCTTGCAAACAGGCAGGCGCATTACGAACAAACCGGACCAGAAATATGGGAGCAAAGTGAAGGCAAGGTTACGCATTTAGTAGTAGCCACCGGTACCGGAGGTACCATTGTAGGAACTGCAAAATATTTAAAAGAAAAAAATCCCAATATTAAAGTGTGGGCAATTGACAGTTATGGCAGTTTATTAAAAAAATATTTTGAAACCGGCGAGCTTGATCAAAAAGAAGTATATCCATACATAAGTGAAGGTTTTGGTGAAGATTTTGTGCCACAGAATTATGATATGACCCTGATTGATGCATTTACAAAAGTTACTGATAAAGATGGCGCAATTATGGCAAGGCGTATTGCAAAGGAGGAAGGTATTTTTATCGGCTACAGTGCAGGAAGTTGTTTGCAGGGTGTATTTCAACTTAAGGATCAATTAAAAAAAGATGATGTGGTTGTTTGTGTTTTTCACGACCATGGCAGCCGATACATTGGAAAAATTTATAACGACCAATGGATGATTGAAAGAGGATTTTTAGACGTGAAAACTTTTAAAGATTTAATAAGCGGGCGTGGCACACAAAAATTATTGGTATTAGCATCATCTGATATTGTGTCTGAGGCTATTGCAATGATGAAAAAATATGAGATTGAAAATATTCCCGTAATTGATAAGGGGGTTAATGTTGGGGCCATATCGGAAGGTGGCTTATTTGATAAATTATTGAACGATCCTGGCATTGTTTCAAAAACAGTGGGTGAAGTAATGGAAAGCGCTTATCCGGAAGTTGCTTTTGATACACCGGTAGAAAGATTGAGTAACTTTATTAACAAAGATAACGGTGCAGTATTGAGTAAGGATGAAGGCGGAACTTATCATATTGTTACCAAGTACGACATTATTCAAAGCCTTACAAAATAGCCATAAGGAAAACTACTACATGGTTGCTAATTGAATATGGTGCTGCATTTAAAGGATGCAGCACTTTTTTTTTATCAAATTCTATCTTTAAAAAAATCGTATTAGTACGTTTTTTTTAATCGTATGTCACCAAATTAAAAATGGTACATTTTCGTGTTAACAAGTATTTACTGATAAAAAAAATAGAGCGTTAATCCTCTTTTTTGTGAACAAAATGTGAACAATATTTGTATCGAAGTTGATTGATAGAGATTCATTATCAATCTTATCCAAAAATCCTGACAAAACCTGAACCAGATTAAAACCAATATCATTGAAAAGCAGAAGATAAAATTCAGTATCAGTCAACTTCCCCTTTTGTTTTTTTAGCAGCAAATACCTGTCGTTTGTTTGAATGAAACTATTGACAACTATTTAAAAATATTCCTGGGAAAACAAATTGGTCCGATACAATGTAGAAAATGAATTATTAATTTGTACTTTTGAAAACCAGCCAAACCCAAACGTAAGCTACGCAAATCCTAACCTTTAGAAAATTATTAAATCATTTTTTGTTTAGCTTATTTTGATAAGTAAATGTAACCCTGAGCTCTGTTTTAACTTTTTTAAAACCTGAGAAACCACCAAATGATTTTGTTTTGACTTTTACCAAGAATGAGTTAAGACGCTGCTTCCACAGATTTATCTGTGGAAGTTTTTTTTGTGGATCATAATAGAACTAGCCGGTATTCTATTTGCCATAAAAGCTCACCAAAGTCTGATCATAATTATTTATCAGAAGGATAATTTGAATTTATTTTTTTGATAGTATTTTCTATAGTATCAACAACAGTTAACTATTAACTTTTTTAAATACACAGTTTTTATTTAAAATTATCTTTTACATTAAACTTCTTTTAAAGAATAAATTCTTTCCTGTATTTTTTCCGATGCAGAACCCAACTTATATACCCGAAATGCGTAAAATTGTTACTATAAGGGAACATTACGTGTCGAAAAATAGTATTAGTACTGTAAACATACTATTGTTACTGTATTTATACTGCCAAAAAAACAGGGCAGTTTTTCTCTATATCGTCTCAACTTAATAGATGACATTTGTATCAGAAGTTGATTGATATGTTTTAATTATCAATCCATTCCAATATCCTGATTAACCAATAAGATTTCTATCCAAGATCTTAATAAAAGCTGAAAAAATCCAATATCAGTCAACTTCTATTTTACGCATTGCCACTAAAATAATCAAAAATGAAAAAACACAATATCTATATGAAAACCTTGCTATCCAAATCCTGTTAGAAAAATTAAAAACCAAATCCAGGGGCTAATTGCATTTAAAAGCAAGCTGTCTCGAAAAACCAAATTCAATATCCCGGGTTTATGCTGTAAAAAGCGATGATAGCCCAAAAGTCAATTAAAAACAATATCCTAAGCCTATGCTGTAAAAGGCGATGATGGCAGAAAAAAGACCAACACACTGAAACCGGAAATGAATTATTTCTGGAGAGGAAACCCCTCAAAGAATTTAAGATCCCCGAACAAAACGAAAGGTTTGTTTAACAGGTTTACATCCACAGTTTGTATTAAATACAGTTGTGGATGTTCTTGTTTATAAGATAAATTTTTTTCTTTTCTTACTTCACCATTTTTTATCATAGTTTTTTTCTTACGGTAAAAGAATAAAATCGATTTATGAATTTATAAGCAATGCCCCTTAAGCCATCTTGCTATTATAAGTGATTATTTATTTACATAAAAAAACATTTTCTAAATCGTGTGTAAAAACATTGTTTTATTTTCGGAAGTTATCTCATGTATGTATTATCAAAAAACAGACTGTTATATAAAGCAAGCTGGTATTGGCTTTCATAAATAAATTAAAATTATTTTATCATTTTGATGCTTAAAAAAAAGAAAAGAAATTAAATATTCAGAAGATATTTTTTAACATTTAAAATAAAAATCTTAATCCGCCGTTTTAGATTCAGTTTCCAAACAAAAGAAAAACAATAACCGATTTCCTATTGAAAACTACAGAAATCCAATTTCTAAAGAAGACCGAAAACCAAATCCTGGGACTATGCCGTAAAAAGCGATGATGACCCAAAAAACCAAATCCAATGTTCCGGGTTTATGCTGTAAAAAGCGATGATAACTCAAAAGCCAGTTAAAAACCAATATCCTAAGCCTATGCTGTAAAAAGCGATGATGGCAAAGAAAAGATCAACACTGAAAAACGGAAATTAAACGATTTCCGGAGAGGAAACCCCTCAAAGCATTCAAAGATCCCAGAATGGTCCTTAACCGGAACATTCACCAAGCTTACTTCCACAGACTATGAAAACTAGACACTGTGGAAGTTCTTGTTTTTAGCCATCTCCCCCACTCTTTTAAAAATATTTTTTCAGTTTTTTTAGTGTAGCCCATTTGTATAATTTTATAGAATGTTATTACATTCAACCAGTCAGTTTAAAATAAAGCCGTTAAGAATTATCTCACTTGTTCCGTCTCAAACTGAATTATTATTTTATTTGGGATTAGCTGAATATGTAGTTGGTATAACTAAATTCTGTATTCATCCCGCCAACTGGCAATCAACCAAATCTATTGTGGGTGGAACAAAAAATATTAATATCGAAAAAATAAAAAAACTTAATCCAGATTTAATAATTGCCAACAACGAAGAAAATGTTGAAGAACAAATAATGGAACTGGGTAAGCATTTTCCTGTGTGGGTAACTGATGTTACCAACCTGCAGGATGCATTCCAAATGATAAATGATATCAGTCAACTTACAAGAACAGTATCAACAGCACATAAGTTGGTGATTGAAATAGAAAACGCTTTCAAAAATTTACCCATCAATACAAACAAAATAAAAACCTGCTACCTTATATGGAAAGCTCCCTATATGACGATTGGTGGCGATACCTTCATAAATAACATGCTTACTTATTGTGGATTTTTAAATTTGTATGCAGATTTAAAAAGATACCCTGTGGTGGAAATAAATGATTTGATTGAAAAGGATTGTAAATTATTACTATTATCAACCGAGCCCTACCCTTTTCAACAAAAACATATTATGGAATTGCAAAAGCAATTGCCGGGAACTACCATTTTATTAGCAGATGGTGAAATGTTTAGTTGGTATGGCAGCAGGCTATTGAAAGCCCCTGCCTACTTCAGCCAGCTAATAGCACTGGCAGAAAATTGAATCGAAAAGTAGCATCATTCACTATTATGCTACTGTTCATGCTATTGGTATCCATTAAAAATTGTTAATCACCTAACTTCAAAGGCCATATATATTGAAAAAGAATAAAAGTGCCAGTTTTTAATATGATGCAATACATGATAAAGAAAGTTAAATTCCTTTACTTTTGTACAAAAACAACCAAATATGAGTAAGTACAATTCAGGCGTTTTATTCGGAAAAGAATTAGAAGCGCTTTACAATGATGCTAAGGATAATCAGTTTGCGCTACCAGCCGTTAACTGCATCGGTACCGATACAATCAATGCTACTTTAGAAGCTGCAGCAAAAGTAAATTCTCCTGTTATTATTCAGTTTAGCAATGGCGGTGCCCAATTTATTGCAGGAAAAGGAATGCCCAATGATAAATTACAGGCAAATATTTCAGGTGGAATTTCCGGAGCCTTACATGTACACAATGTTGCAAAACATTACGGTGTACCTGTAGTTTTACATACAGACCACGCTGCAAAAAAATGGTTACCATGGATAAGTGGTTTGATAGATGCCGGCGAGCAATTCTATAAAGAAAAAGGTCAGCCGCTTTTTAGTTCGCATATGCTTGATTTAAGTGAAGAACCCCTTGAAGAAAACATCCACACTTCAGTAGAATTTTTTAAACGCATAGCGCCATTGGGAATGAGTATAGAAATTGAATTAGGTGTTACGGGTGGTGAAGAAGATGGTGTAGATAACAGTGATATTGAAAATGATAAATTATATACACAGCCTCAACATGTAGCCTACTCTTATACAGAATTGGGTAAAGTGAGTAATATGTTTACAGTAGCCGCTGCTTTTGGAAATGTACATGGTGTATACAAACCAGGTAATGTAGAATTAAGACCAGAGATTTTAAACAACAGCCAGGTATATATAGAAAAGGAATTGAAAACCGGACCAAAGCCGGTTTATTTTGTATTCCACGGTGGTAGCGGATCTCCGCAACATCAAATACGGGAGGCTATTGGATATGGTGCTATAAAAATGAATATTGATACCGATTTGCAGTGGGCATTTTGGGAAGGTGTTTTAAACAATTACAAAAAGAATGAAGGTTATCTTCAGGGACAGCTTGGTAATCCGGAAGGATATGACAAACCAAATAAAAAGCAGTACGACCCAAGGGTTTGGTTACGCAAAGGACAAGAAACTTTTATAAAAAGATTAGAAGTTGCTTTTGACGATCTAAATTGTATTAATCGCAATGCATAAAATGTAACAGCAACTATTTGTTTTTTTGCAACTATTTATTGTAAAATGCTGTTGCATTAAAGAATTTACATAGAATATTTAATACCGATACACATGTCAAAAGAAGAAGATTTCGACTTTTTATTGGGTGATGAAAGTACTGATACAGGGTCCGCATCTAAAACATCTACCGGTTGGTTTAAAAGGAAGAAAAAAGGGATACTTACAGAAACGAAAGATAAGGCTGATGCACCGGAAGGCCTTTGGTCTAAATGTCCAAATTGTAAACATACCTGCACCATATCAGACCTAAAGGAAAACCTGTTTGTGTGTCCCAACTGCAGCTACCATCATCGTATAGGAAGCGAGGAATATTTTACAATATTGTTTGATCAGGAGGAAGAATACGTTGAACTTTTTGCCGGCATTGTTTCAAAAGACTACCTGAATTTTGTTGACCTGAAACCGTATGGTAAACGTTTGGAGGAAACATATTCCAAAACTGAAATTCATGATTCGATAACAGTAGCACATGGAAAAGTTAACCAACACAACCTTGTGGTTGCATGCATGGATTTTGAATTTATCGGCGGTAGCCTTGGAAGTGTAATGGGAGAAAAAATAAGCCGGGCTTGCGACTATTGCCTTGAGAAAAAAATCCCGTTCATGATCATCAATAAAAGTGGTGGTGCCAGAATGATGGAAAGCGCCTTTTCATTGATGCAACTGGCAAAAACTTCCGCAAAATTATCGTTGCTTGCAGATGCAAAAGTTCCGTATATCTCACTATGTACAGATCCTACTTTTGGAGGTACCACTGCATCATTTGCAATGTTGGGTGATATTATCTGTGGCGAACCTGCCGCTCTGATTGGCTTTGCAGGACCGAGAGTTATTAAAGAAACTATCAAAAGAGATTTACCCGAAGGTTTTCAACGGAGTGAATTTTTATTGGAGCATGGATTTTTAGATTTTATAGTACCAAGAAAAGAATTGAAGGAAATGATGACTTCTTTATTGGTGTTATTTAAGAACTAGTGTTAGGTGAATGGTGAATAGTGAATATTTCACAATTAACCATTCAATGTAGTTGACTTAAAGACAACCGCCGTCAGGGTTTGCAACCGCTGACGGGGTTG
>Ga0105044_10008568_pt1 | contig 14038 bp, 8 predicted proteins | sample MAT01_FD_78092 | JGI IMG/M metagenome (GOLD analysis project Ga0105044, IMG submission 78092) | Freshwater microbial communities from Lake Fryxell liftoff mats and glacier meltwater in Antarctica - MAT-01 | ecosystem: Environmental > Aquatic > Freshwater > Ice > Liftoff microbial mat | place...
AAGGAATCTGCCCCGAAGGCGCATCCGACACTCGCACCGGCGGCGAAGGAATCTGTTCCGAGGGCGCATCCAACACTCGCACCGGCGGCGAAGGAATCTGCCCCGAAGGCGCATCCAACACCCGCACCGGCGGCGAAGGAATCTGCCCCGAGGGCGCATCCAACACTCGCACCGGCGGCGAAGGAATCTGTTCCGAAGGGTCGACACTGACTCCGCCCGCTGAATCCAGAGCCGACTGAGGAACGAAATCGGTATAAAGAAGCCTCCCGAGGGGATCGATTGCGAGAGTCGGATCCGCTTTCAGACGCAAATTGAGTTCGGTGGCAGTCAATCCGTAGGCCCGTGCCACTTCGGGCAACTGAAGGCCTAACCCGTCGATTGCGTTCTGACCCCGCTGGATCCCATTGAGTTGAATGAGTGGGAAGTTTAAATAGCTCGGCCCCAAAGCAGGACCGCCGTACCCGGTCATGAGGAGGCTAAGTGAAAGTGAGACAGCGGCGAACCGTCGTTCCAACATGGTTCGTTGTTGTTTTTTCATAGCAGTTAAATCTTTAGAGGTGGTTGATTACCAAGGCAGCGACAAGCGGCCTGACATTGCGAAATGAGCCATTGGCTCGAGGGAAAACGTCGCTCCCACCTTCCGAAGCACCGCTCACCGCAACAGACTCAGAGGGAGGAATCACAACCCATCCCCAACCGAATCCAGCGGCTGACAGTATGAGGCCATTTCGCACTGAACAGAGGGTGCACCTCGGTACTGTTATTTATATTGGTTCACCTCCTCACTTTCGATAGGAAATACGCCTAGGAAGGATCCGGAATCTGGCTAGCACCATTTTCGAAACCTCTTAATCAGCTCCGATCGCCGATAATTCCCTGCCCACCCACTATAGGATAATCCCCTATCCACATCAGGGACCGCTCCCACTATGCAGTCCATGTCCAACGCCCAGTCTATCGACCGTGCGAATGGATGTTCCGAACGGAGAAAGCCGGACCGAGGTGGGTCCAGCTGGAAGCCCCGAAAATGGGCCCGGACAGGATTTTTCCGCGGTGGCGGAATCAGCGCCCGACATCCTACCCACACCGGTGCGCCCGGGCCTCTCGACACGACCCACCGATGAAACGAACCGAATCGAGGCTCTTCATCGTTATCAGATCCTCGACACACCTTCCGAGCAGGACTTCGATGACATCGCCCTTCTCGCTTCTCACGTCTGCCAGGCGTCAATCGCACTGATCAGTCTAGTGGACGCCAATCGCGTGTGGTTTAAGTCCCACATCGGCCTTCCGGTGAAGGAATCACCGCGTGAACACTCATTTTGCGCGCAGGGAATCCTGCAACGTGATGTTTTCGTAGTTTCCGACACCGAAACGGACCCTCGGTTCGCCGAACACCCCATGATGATTGGTGCATCGAGACTCCGGTCGTACGCCGGTTTTCCACTGGTTTCCGCCGAGGGTTACGCGGTAGGAATGTTGTGTGTCGGCGATCAAACACCTCGCAGTCACTCCCCCGATCAAATCGCCGCTTTAAAGGCGCTTAGTCGCCAAGCTGTCAGTCAACTCGAACTGCGTCGCAGTCTCATCGACCAGCATCAGGCCAACCAAAAGCGCAATACACTAGAGGCAACTCTGTATCGAAAGCAGGCGGAACTCACCGCGATTGAATCCGGAACCAAATTCGGAAGCTGGGAAATGGATCTGGTAAACGGGGGCATTTCCCTTTCTTCCGGAATGCTCAACCTAATCGGTCGCGAATCCTCCTCGGGCCCGTCCTCGCTCAAGGAATTCAGCTCCCTGATCCATCCCGATGATGCGGCACGCTTCAATCAGATGATGTCTCAGGCACGGTCCGAAAACCGGATGCATCGGCTCGACTTCCGGTTCCGTCATCCAGATGGAAGCACCCGCTGGTTTGCTTGGACGAGCAATCAGGTCATGGACGAACAGAACAAACGGGTCCGCCTGGCCGGAACCGTCCAGGACATCACTGAGCAGCAACGAACCACTGACCGACTTCACAGTTACGCCCAGCGCCTTGCACTCGTGACGGAGTCAGCCCAAGTGGGAATCTGGGAATGGGAAATTCACTCCAAACTTCTACGCTGGGACGCACGCACCTTCTCGATCTATGGCCAACCAGTCCGTGAATATGTAACGTATGACACATGGGCGGCTTTTGTTCATCCCGAGGATCTCCTTCAGACCGAACAGACGCTGCGGCGAGTCATTACTCAAACGGTGCAGGGCACTTTTGGTTTCCGCATCATTCGTTCCAGTGATGGTGCGGTTCGCTCACTTCAAGCCGCGGCGGGGATCAGCCTGGAGCAACACGGTCAGGTAACCAAAGTGGTCGGCGTCCTTTTTGACGTAACCGACCGTAAGCAGTCCGAATGCGAACTAGAACATCTCCATCGCCAACTCTTGGAAGCGTCGCGCCGGGGTGGGATGGCCAAGATCGCCACGAATGTTCTGCACAATGTTGGGAACGTACTGAGCAGCGCAAATATCTCGACCAATCTGGTCATTGATTGCCTTAGGAACTCGAAGGTTCCCAGTATGGCCAAAGTGGCCGAGCTGTTGAAGGAACATGATCGTGACCTCGGCCGGTTCTTGGAGTCCGACCCACGCGGCCAACAACTACCGGTTTACCTGAGCCGTCTGGCTAATCATCTCCTAGCTGAGCGGACAACGGTTACGGATGAACTCGAATCGCTCCGCCAGAATATCGATCATCTCAAGGAGATCGTCACTCTGCAGCAGAACTACGCGCATGCCTGCGGCGTGAAGGAGTTCATCCGACTTCCTCAATTGATCGAGGACAGCCTCCGCATGAGCGATGGAGCCCTCATCCGGCACGGGGGGATCGAGATTATCCGTGAATATGAGGAGGTTCCTCCGATGAATCTAGAGAAGCACAAGGTCTTGCAGATTTTGATCAACCTCGTCGGCAACGCTAAGCATGCCTGCGATGAATCGGGCCGATCGGATAAACATCTGACTATTCGGTTAGCGCGAAATGGGAACCGGATCGCGATTTCAGTCGGCGACAACGGAAGCGGCATCACCGCCGACAATCTCGGCCGGATTTTCAGCCATGGGTTCACTACCCGAACGGGAGGGCATGGTTTTGGTCTTCACAGCGGAGCGATCGCTGCTCGAGAAATGGGCGGCACATTGACCGTCCAGAGCGACGGCCCCGACCGCGGCGCGACGTTCACACTCCAGCTTCCGATCCAGACAGAGGAGAAATAATATGAGCTCTCTTAAATCAGAGATTAATCGTCGCGTTCTACTGGTTGATGACAACCGCGCCATTCACGACGATTTTCGCAAGATTCTTTGCCCCGCACCCATGATCGATCAGGGCCTGGAAGCTGCTGAGGCGATTCTGTTTGGAGCCCCCGCAAGGTCGAGTCAGCGAACCGGGTTCACTGTCGACTCAGCCTACCAAGGTCAGCAAGGCGAGGCGAAGGTCTGCCAGGCCATTCAAGAAGGGCGACCCTACGCGGTCGCCTTTGTCGATGTTAGGATGCCACCGGGGTGGGACGGGGTAGAGACGACCGCCCGGCTTTGGAAACAGGATGAAGAACTGCAGATCGTTCTCTGCACCGCTTACCCCGATTATTCCTGGGATGAGATGCTGGCGCGGTTGGGGCATTCAGATCAGCTGGTGATTCTGAAAAAGCCATTCGACAACATCGAGGTTCTCCAGCTCGTCAATGCGCTATCGGAAAAATGGCGTCTGGCCCGTCAGGCCAAATACCAATTGGCAGATCTTGAGCAAATTGTTGACCAGCGGGCGCGGGACCTACAACTCGTCAACGCTCATCTCGAAGCAACCAATCAAGGTCTTATCGAAGCCACCCAACGGGCCAACGAGATGTCCACCGCCTCACTGGTGGCAAATGAGGCCAAGGGAGAATTCCTAGCCAAGATGAGTCACGAAATTCGAACCCCCATGAATGGGGTTGTGGGCATGACGGATCTGCTGCTCCACACTCCGTTAGATATGCAACAACGGGAATTCGCTGAGATTATCCGGAGCAGCGCCGGTTGCTTGCTGACCATCATTGAGGACATCCTGGACTTCTCGAAAATCGAAGCAGGCAAACTTGTCTTCGAACACCGCAACTTTGACCTCCGGGAAGTTGTGGAAGACGCGCTCGAACTCCTAGGCGGCCAGGCACAGGCCAAAGCCATCGAACTGCTCGGCGATATTCCCCACGACATCCCCGTCAATCTGGTTGGCGACCCCGGCCGCCTTCGGCAGGTCTTAATCAATTTGGTCAGCAATGCCATCAAGTTTACCGGCCAGGGGGAAGTCGTCGTTCGAGTGGTAAAGGAAAGCGAGTGCAAATCCGAAGCGTCGTTGCGGTTTGAGATTAATGACACCGGCATCGGAATCGCACCGGAGGCTCAAGCGCGTTTGTTCCAGGCCTTCAACCAGGCTGACACCTCGACCACCCGCAAATATGGCGGTTCCGGACTGGGCCTGGCGATTGCCAAGCAATTGGTGGGAATGATGCACGGGCAAATCGGTCTCGAAAGCACCCTCGGACGCGGGTCTACCTTCTGGTTCGTCATCCGCTTCGAGAAGCAGGCCGATAACCCGGCGAGCTCCGGTGCGGTTCACCGTGATTTGGCCGGCCGACGGGTATTGGTAGTCGATGACAACTCGACGACCCGCCAAATGATGCGGAATCAGATTCTCGGCTGGCGGATGCAAACGGTCATTGCCGGGAGCGGACGGGAGGCCTTGACCCAATTGGGGCAGGCCGCCCGGGAGGGTTCACCTTACGACATTGCCCTGGTCGACATGAGAATGCCCGGTATGGACGGACTCACCCTCGCACGGGCGATAAAGACCGACCCGGACATCCGAGAGGCCCGCATTATACTCCTGACCTCCATCGGAGAACGCCCCCGAGAGGAGGACTTAAAAGCAGCCGGGATTGATGCGGCCCTTTCCAAACCCTTAAAGCAGGTTCGACTGCTCGATTGTCTGATTAATGTAGCCGGAACACTCGCGTTCCAACTGCCCCTAGTCCGGCCGACCGATACGATATTCGAGCCGGATTCCCAACAAGCCCGGGTTTTGCTGGCGGAGGACAACGTGGTTAACCAGAAGTTGGCCATAGCCCAACTTAGTAAGCTCGGTTATCCGGTCGATGTGGTGTCCAACGGTCGCGAGGTTTTGGAAGCCCTGGAAAAGAAACCTTACGACATCATCCTGATGGACGGTCGCATGCCCGAGTTGAGTGGCTGCGAAACGACCTTAGAAATCCGCCGGCGCGAACAGACCAATAGCTACTCGCATTTGGGGCATCGCCGACCGATTTACATCATTGCCCTTACCGCCAGCGCCCTCCAAGGCGACCGAGAGAAGTACCTGTCCACCGGAATCAATGACTACCTGAGTAAGCCGGTCCAACTCAAGGAACTCAATGCCGCCTTACATCGCTGGGACGACCAAGATTCCGCGGAGGAGCTCCCCCTCTTGCAGAAGAATCGGACGATCTACTCCAACGGAACCGGTTTAGCCGCCTCAGGATTCGACTCGGGACTAAATGGGCGCGGCAACTCTTCCCGGCTGTTTAGTCCCGGCTGAGAAACCATCCGCCGACTGGCCTCATCGGGCTTCCAACGGGTGCCCGCACCTTAGACACCGTCCGATCGAACCCGCAGCCTCTGAGCTTCCCGCCGCTGGGGACGAGTGCCGGCACCGATTCGGGAGCCCGAATGAATATCCAGGTGTGCTCCTGGGTCTTCTCGTGGCACTTTCCCGCATGAACTTCATCGGTCGCATTACGTTCGCCGTGGTGATCACGGTTCAAGCCGCCCTGGCGCAAACGCCGGAGTGGATTTGGTTCAACAAGTCTTCGGACGCCGAGACCCGCTATTTCCGCAAAGCCCTGTCCATTGCGGGCGCCGTTGCCAAGGCCGAACTGGTCGCTACGGCCGACGACGCCTTGGAAGTCTTTGTGAATGGAGAACGAGTTCTCTACGCCGACAGCTGGCAGAACGGTCACGCCGTCGACGTGAAGGGAAAACTCAAAGCAGGCGCGAACCTGCTGGCCATCCGGAGCCGGAATGGGGATGAGTCACCGGCCGGGGCTATTGCCCGGCTTTCCCTCACCACTGACCAAGGCAAACAGATTGTGGTGACCGATAGCTCTTGGAAAGCGGCGGACAAAGAGTTGAAAAATTGGAACCAGCTCGACTTTGACGACTCAGCTTGGCCGGTCGCCCGATCGCTGGGCCGAGTGGGAATTGACCCGTGGGGCAATGTATTTGCCGCCACTGTTCCCGGATCCGCCAAGCCGGGAAGTGCCAAAGGCGAAGCCCAACGCTCCGCCACCCCTGCGGCCCAACTTTTCACCCAGCCCAACTTCAAAGTAGACTTGATCCTCAGTGGCGAACCGGCTGAAGGCTCGTGGGTCAACCTCTGCCAGGATCCCAAGGGCCGCCTGATTCTGAGTCCCCAGTATGCCAAGAATAATCCTGAGGGCGGCCTGTTGCGCGTCACCTTGGGTGCGGGTGGACAGGTAATGAAACGGGAGTTCATCGCCAAGCCGCTCTACGACGCTCAAGGTATGTGCTTTGCCCATGGGGCGCTCTGGGTCGTCGTGAACAAGTATTCCACTCAGTTCGAATCCGGACTGTATCGCATCACCGACGACGGCAGCGACACGTGGTCGAAGATCCAGCTCGTGAAAAAACTGCCCGGCGGCGGGGAACATGGTCCGCACGCGGTGGAATTGGGTCCGGACGGCAACTTGTGGGTGATGGCCGGAAATCACACGAAACCGCCGGAGGGCCTGTCGGCCGGTTCACCCCACAAAAATTACGCCGAAGATCAGGTTTTGCCGCGGCAACCGGATGGCAACGGTCACGCCACCGGAGTGATGGCTCCCGGCGGCTATATTCTGCGCGTTAACCCGGACGCAACGGAGTTCGATTTCTTTTGCGGCGGCTTCCGTAACCAATTTGATTTCGCCTTCAACGTGGACGGTGAACTGTTCGCTTGGGATGCCGACATGGAATATGACTGGGGCGTGCCCTGGTACCGGGCGACCCGGGTCAATCATGCTGTCTCGGGAGCGGAGTTCGGCTGGCGCTACGGCACCGGAAAATGGGCGGACTATCAACCCGACAGCATGGGTGCGGTGGTGGATATCGGCATCGGTTGCCCCACGGGCGTGAGCAACGGCAAAGGCGCGAAATTCCCGGCGAAGTATCAACGGGCAATTTATGTGCTGGATTGGACCTATGGACGCCTGATGGCAGTGCACCTCAAGCCGGACGGAGCTAGCTACACCGCCACCTGGGAGAACTTCATTGCCCCCGCCGGCCTGGTGAAACCGGGCGAACCGAAACCCCCGCTTAACCTCACTGACGTCACCATTGGTGCCGACGGAGCGATGTATTTCACCATTGGCGGCCGCGGCACCGCCTCGGGCCTTTACCGGGTGACCTACACCGGCACCGAATCAGTCGCCTCCGCCTTGCAACCTAATCGGGAAGGGGCGGAAGCCCGCACGCTACGCCGGCAATTAGAGGCGTTGCATGGTCAGCCTAATCCCCATGCTCTTGAGGTGCTCTGGCCGCACTTGAATAGTCCCGACCGCGCAATCCGTTACGCCGCACGCATCGCGCTGGAGGCTCAGCCCGTGGCCGAGTGGCAGGCTCGAGCCTTCGCGGAAACGTCGGCCGATGGAGGTCTCACCGCCCTGCTCGCCCTCGCCCGCGTCGGCGGCAAGTCAGCCCAGGAGGAAGATCTTCGAACCCTCGGTAAATGGCCGCTCGATTCCCTCACCGAGCGACAACAGCTCGACAAGTTGCGGGTCATTCAGATCAGCCTCGCCCGTCATGGCCTCCCCTCGGCTGAACTGGTTCAACTGGCGATTGAACGACTGAACCGCAGTTATCCGAATCCAAGCCAATTGGTAAATCGGGAATTGTCGCAGGTCCTGATCGCCCTGGGAGCACCCGATGTCGTGGAGAAAACCCTGGCTGTCATGGCGCGGTCCACCACCCAGGAAGACCTGATGCATTATATCTTCCACCTGCGCGCGGCCCAGAATTGGACCACCGAACAGCGGCACGAATATTACGGGTATTGGACGAAAGTGCGGCAGGGTTACGCCCACGAACCTGAATTGGTGAAGTGGTTTGAGGAAGCCGGCCGGCCCTACGGTGATGGCGCCAGCTTCAACAATTTCCTGAAGAATTTCCTGAAAGAAGCTACGGCTGGACTGACCGAAACTGAGAGGGCCGAGTTCGCCCCTCAATTGGCGGCCATCGCCAGCGGCGCAACTGGACGCAAGGCGACGAGTGACTTCCCCACGCCGCAACCCCGCCCGTTCGTCAAGGAATGGACCGTCGCGGAATTGACCGGCGATCTCGATGCGGCCGGCCGGGGCCGGGATTTCGTGCGGGGCCGTAAAGCCTTCGCCGACGGGCAATGCTTGGCCTGTCATCGGTTCGGCCTGGAAGGCGCTGGCATTGGGCCCGACCTCACCGCCGTGAGCGCACGATTCTCCCGACGTGATGTTCTCGAGAGCATTCTCGAGCCCGGCAAAGTTCTGTCGGAACAGTACGAAAACACGACGGTTTCCCTAAAAAACGGGACCGAACACACCGGCCGTTTAGTTGAGGAAAACCCCGAGGTGTTGGTGCTGCTGCCTGATCCGCTCCAACCGGAGTGCAAGCTCACTCTCAAGCAAGCGGACGTCGCCGGCCGCAGTGCCTCCAAGATATCACCGATGCCTGAGGGTTTGGCCAATGGCCTGAGTCGCGAAGAACTCCTCGACTTGCTGGCCTTCATCGAATCCTCCGGCCGACGTCAACATGCCGCTTTTTCCAAATAAACGGCCCGCGGCACCGACCTCCGGCAGCGCTCAGCGAGAGCTACGCTCGAAGCGCTGTTTTTAAGGACGTCAGTTCCCAAGACTCATTCTTAAGCGCACCGGTCACCGACGGAGCTACTCCGTCGGTGACCGTCAAAAGAAAGCTGTGTTCGGGCAGTTCGGGATATCGTTTGGCCAATCCAGGGCGTGAGTCCTTCAACTCTTCATACTCGTCATCGTCCTCCCGGATAAACCCCTTGGGGACTTGGTTGGCGCTGACCCAGATCCACTCGGGAACTTGGCTGCGCCCGACATTCGCTCGATAGATCGGATAGCCTTGTTCGTAGGAATTCGGGGCTTCGAACTCGACCTTGAGAACCTTGGCGAGCCGCTGGGTGAAGTCCTCGATCCCTTCCGGAGCGACCACTAAAAACTCCCCCTCTTCGACAGTTAACTTGAGCTTTTGTAAGTAGCTCTGAAAGTTTTTGGCAATCGCCGTTTGGGTGTCTTCTTCAAGATCGACAAAGGTGATCGATGGGGTAACCGCGCCCGACCGGTAGTCGAGACAGAGATGCCAATGCCCGACCCCGTCGAAGGGTACCAAACCCTTCAGAGAAAAACTGACCTCTTCTTCCAACTCCGACCAATCCGGCGAATAGAGGTACGGATAGCGGGTGCCAATTCCCGAAATGACGTTGTGAGGCGTTTCTGGAAGTCCGAGCCGAATGTAGCCGCCATTCTGCTGACGCAGGAGATTCAGATAGTGCTCGGGCAAGCGCTGCCCGATCGCTTCCTCGGTCGTTTCGATCATCGCCTCCGTTAATTCGGTCTGAACGTAAGGGAGGTAGGCGGGCACTTGCCAAATAAGGGAAGCCTGAGGACTTCCGAATGGTTCGTGGGACGGGCGGCTGGATAAATTCCCCATGGCAGATTCCCAGGTTCCCACCTTTCCCGTTTCGAGGCCAATCAAGTTGAGCGCCGAAACCCGGCAGTTGCCGAGCGAAAGCAGAAGGTCAGGCGGCGCGGAGGCCTGGAGCGCCGGCCAGCGGTTCGGTGAGGAGTGACCCACGAAATAGCCGACTGAACGCTCCGGAACTCCGTGCCCATGTCTCAGTTCGCCGCCAGGTCAAAGCAGACCATTTCCTGGTCGTTGCGCAGGTAAATCCGACGATTGGCGAAGGCCGGATGACTCCAGACCACGGGTCGGCCGGGATCGGTGTTTACGGGATCAATTACGTGCGCCCGACTTAACTCCTCGTACCCCTGCGGTGACAGCCGCGCCACGATGAGATCGCCCGTTTCGCTCAGTAAAAACCAACGCGACCCGTTCTTTACGACGAAGCAGTTTCCCCAGCGCTCCGCTTTGCCCGTCGTCGGCGCGAAGGTCTCCCAAAGGCGCTCGCCGGTGTCCAAGCGCAGACATCGGAACTGGCCGTAACTGCACGGTCCGTACACGTGACCGCCTTCGACCCACGGTGTCGCCATCGTCGAGTTCAGGTGCCTCGTGTCCCGCTCGCTTTGCTTCGCCGTCTTCCACACCACCACTGGAGCCTCCTTTCCGGGCTCAAATCGCAATCGCATGGAACCATTGTAAAAGCAGGTTAGGAACAATCCATCCTCCAAAGAGCGCGGCGTCGGAATCGCCATCCCGTAATTAAGCTTCCAAGGCTCCGTCCAGAGAACTCGACCCGTTTCTGGATCGAGCCCGTTCACGGCCTCGGCGTGCCAGATGATTAGCTGCCGTCGCCCCCCCGATTCATGGATCGTGGGCGGACAATACCCGGGCTCCTTGGCCGATAACGCCCGCCACAACTCGCGGCCGGTATCTTTGTCGAAGGCAACCGCCACACTCCCCTCACCTCCCACCACACAAATTAGTTTATTACCGTCAAGCAGCGGATGGGCCGAAACGCCCCACGTCGGAACTTTGAGTCCAAAGTCCGCGACAAAATCCCGGGACCAAACGACGCGTCCGTTGGTCGCATCCTGGCAGGCAAGATGCCCCATCGTACCCAACGTGAACACTCGGCCTTCGGCGACCAACGGCGTAGTCCGAGGCCCGGCAGCATAGCTGACCGTATACGGACAGTCGTATTCCCGCTTCCAGATCACCTGTCCGTCGGCGGCATTGAGGCACAACACCCGTTCATTGCCGGAAATCGTCGACGCATCAAAGGCGCTTTTCGGCCGAGTCGCATCTTCAGAAACCTGACGATCCATAACGTAGACCCGTCCGGCGACCACTGCCGGCCCCGAATACCCGGCCCCGAGGGCGGTGCGCCATACCCGGTGTGGGCCTCCCGCCGGGAATTTCTCGAGGATCCCAGTTTCCCGCCAGTGACCGTCACGCTTCGGCCCCAACCATTGAGGCCAATCGTCGGCGGATGATTCGAGCAACACCCCCAAATTCACTAACGCCACACCTAAAGTGAGCCATCGTTGCCACCCTCCCGCCGTCGCGCCTTGATTCATGACCCCACCTCAACCGATGAATGGCTAAACACAAGCACGACCAACGATAATTCTCCGGCGTCAGCGCAAGTCAAACGCCTGGCTTCGAGTCGACGTCCTTGGGCAAAAAAAAATCCCCACCCTAACGGTGGGGAAGGGTGGGGAGGAATCGTAGCGCTAGATGCTAAGCTTAACCAGAGGATTCCATCACGACCTCCGCTAAGCCCCAACGCTACGGTTCAGCCGGCGCCTTCCCGAGAACATCAGTACCCCCCCTAGTTCCCAGTGGCCACTGGCTCACCAAAAATTACTTGTCGACTTCCTCCGTCATAAGCGCCCGGACGGAATATTCTTCAGCATTAACACTCGCAGGCGGCAAGACCGAAAGTGTCGGAGTTGATTCCACGGAAGTCGGGCGAGGGACTTTCTTGGGCGGGTTCGTCGGGGCTGTAACCGCTAGAATCGCGAAGACCAGACCGAACCACAGCGTGATGACCAAGGACGGCATGAGGCGAGCAGTCCAGCCTTGCATTGTCTCCTCACGTAAACCCATGGGAGTCGTAGCCATGGGCCTTGCCTGAATTGCCCGCAGGGAAAGATGGCTCAGGTGGCGGGTCCCGATGATTTCAGTCGCATGACTGATATGCGCTGCCAGAGCCTCTGTCGCATGGGAAATTTGAGTTGCGATGGTCTCCGTCGCATCATTGAATTCAGACGGGAAAGCCACAGGATATTTGGCGGTCATGGCTCGTTTTGGTTAAGTGCTCTTTTGATTTTTACGAGAACAGTTTGGTTACTGGCTTAGACGGGCTGTGCGGCTAATCTTGGGAGACCGGCTTGCTCCCATTTCGGACAAGTCTGTGCGAGGCCGGACGCGGCAATCGGCGGCCCCACTTGCCAGGCACGGCCGATCAGTACTTTGAGTTTGGGTTGGTTTGCTTTTTGCACAGCTCGTTCTAACGGGCTCACTATGAGATTGGCGAACCAAAGGAACAATCGGCAAGCCCACCCTATGTTGATAAGGAAAACGGCCTAGGACCATAGGGGATTTCCTTAGAGCCTGTCCGAAAATTCCAATGGGTCCTCGGCTCTTACCACCACAGACCAGACCACGGGTCGGGTCGGCGCCACGGGTACAGGACATCACCCGAGCACGCTCGGAAAACGCGGTGCCCTTGGAATTGGCCCGGCAGACCGATGACTGAGTCCAGATTGGGGAAACAACACAAATCTGCCCCCTTTGCCTTCCCTTCATCTTGAGGGCACGCGTCCTACTGCCGCCTGTTACGGTTCCACCACGCGGTAGAAACCGATCGAGTCATCAGCCTCCAGCGAAAGAGGGGATTGAGCGTTAGTCAGATCGTCTTGCCAATCAGCCAGCGTAAAGTTGGTGGCCTTCTGAACTCGATACGGCCCAGTGCCGCCAGTCCAGGACAGGGCGGGGATTGATCCCTGACGATTGAGGCGCACGGTAATCGGCAGAGACGCGACGGAGATCGTGTCGCTGAAAGTGGTGGTGCCGCCATTGACTGGGAAGCCGCTGGCGGTCGTGGCGGTCACGACGATGACATTCGTCGCATTGCCTCGCAAAGGCACGGCCGCCACGGACCAGGAATTCGTTCCGAGGGCATCACCTTTGGCGCGCGTGGTCAGGTGCTCCCAGCGCACGAGGGTCACTGTCTCCCCAACAGCCTCAGCCGCGCCGGCGAGGTCCACAGTCGCGGAGGAGGTGATCAGGAGCTCCGGGCTGCCGGGTGTGGTAATGGACAAACGTGGGCCCTCGACCGAAGCCTCCCCCCGCCGCTGCGCCATGAGCCAGTCATAGATCACGGGGCTCATGTTGCCCTGGCCTATGCCGCCTATATGATCACCTATCTGGAACTCGGTGTAGATGGGGTGGCCGCCGGCTTGACGCAGCGCCTGCACCAGTTCACGCGACTGCGAGACATTGACTAGGGCATCGTCGGCCGCGTGCCAGACCCTCATCGGCACGTCTTTGATCGACGCGGGCGGGGCAGTTCCTTTCCATCGGGCGCCGAGGGTGGCGGCCGAAAACAGCCCCGGGCGCAGCTTGAGCAGATCCCAGGCAGCAGGCGCCCCCTGGGAAGTTCCCACCACGTAGACCCGGTTGCTATCGACGCTGAACGAGGCCATCAGCTCATCAAGCAGCGCGGCGGTTTGTTCGAGGTACTGAGGCGTCCACTCACCGTTCGCGTCCCCGGCGCGGCGTGTGACATAGACGACCAGCGACGGATCGGCTGCCTATCGCGCGTAGGACGTGTGCACCCAGAACTGCGCGGGGAAAGCGCTGAAGAGATTCGCCTCGTCGATGCCGCCGCCAGTGAACACAAGGATCAGCAGGTAACGACGGGCGGGGGCATAGCCTGTTGGGTGGTGGTAGACGTACGGCAGACGCAAGCGGGCTGCGTTAGTGTGGCTGGCCTTGGTCAATTCGCTCGTCGGCGGCACTCCGTAGAGCCGGGCTCCGTAGCTGGTGACCGACCCGGCCCCATTGCTGACCACCACATCGTAACCGCCTTCGTTCGGCGGTTGCGTGGAGCCAATCCGCAAGGTCCTGTTCGTCTGGCCCGGCAACTCGGCCCCATCCCGACGCCTGTCAAAGCTCCTTTAAAATGTCCCCTTCTGGACTCAAACGAAAATGTCCCCTTTTCCCCTCCTCTCATCCGGGCGTCTTTCCCTTCGGCAGGGCTAGGCGGAGATGAAGGAGGCCG
>Ga0105044_10008578_pt1 | contig 14022 bp, 9 predicted proteins | sample MAT01_FD_78092 | JGI IMG/M metagenome (GOLD analysis project Ga0105044, IMG submission 78092) | Freshwater microbial communities from Lake Fryxell liftoff mats and glacier meltwater in Antarctica - MAT-01 | ecosystem: Environmental > Aquatic > Freshwater > Ice > Liftoff microbial mat | place...
CCCGGTTCCAGTGGCCAGCCGATAACTCGTTGTTGATTTTCTGGCAGCGACATATCGGGAATGTCGGCAAGCGCACCTTCAGGAAACCACTTCGCCTGTTTCGTCATGAACGTTCGCGGCATGTACCAGGTGCCGTCGTGCGAGCCCGCCAGAAACTCAAGCGTCGTATCGCGCGGCACGGGGTCGACAGGGATCCAGAAACTCACGTTCTGGCGCCCATCAACGTTGTAGTACGGCTGATCCTGATGCCACGGTGTTGGCTGTCGCGTGCCCGCTTCTTTCACCAGCAAATGATCGTGATAGATGCGAGCGGTGGCACTCTTCATCAGCGCCGCCGCGATGGCAGGCAGCGCTGATTCACGCATGATGCTTTCGTATTCGGGAATGCGCTGCCAGTTACAAAAATCTTCGAAGAAACGCCCCGGATCGTCGGTAGTGCTTGCGACCGCAGCCAATGGGCCGGGTTCTGCAAGATTGGCTCCAATGCCTCGGGTCAGCATCGTCACCTCTGCCGCAGTCAACGCGCCGCGAATGACCACTGCGCCATCGCGCGCAAACTGCGTTACCGCATCATCGTCAATCAGGGTTGGAATCGCTTTCATCGCGAAACAATACCGCAAGCGGCAATCGGTGGTCGCGTACGGCACAATTCCCGAATTCAAGTCACGTCAGAATATCGCATGCAACCGCCGTCACTACCGTCACGCCGCCTGCTTTTGGCAGGACTCGCCACGCTGCCGTTGTCAACACCGAGCTTCGGCCAAACTGCCGCCCCGGCCCCCGCGCCTTCGCCGACCGAAGAAGTCCCCTATGTGCAGACGCCGCCGCTCCTGGTGCGCCGCATGTTGCAGATGGCCGAGGTCACGCCTCGCGATTTACTCTGGGATTTGGGCTCAGGCGATGGCCGCATTGTTATTGCTGCGGCGAAAGACTTCGGTGCGCGTGGTGTTGGCTATGAAATTGACCCTGCGCTAATTCGCGAGAGTCGAGTGCTTGCGCGAAAAGCCGGCGTTACGTTAAAGACGCAATTTCTCGAACGCGACTTGTTTGAGCTGGCGTTCTCACAGCCTTCGGTCGTGACGCTCTACCTGCTGCCCGAATACAACGCCAAACTAAAGCCATTGCTGCTCGGGCAAATGCGGCCCGGTTCTCGCGTGGTGTCGCACGAATGGGATATGGGCGACTGGTTGCCGGACGAAACCTTGTTGTTTCCTGCGCCCGACAAGCCGCACGGTACGAAGAAAGAGCATCGCGTGATGCTGTGGGTGATTCCGGCATCGGCGGCGGGCCGTTGGCGCGTCGCTCTGGCGAACCAGCAAGAGGCTGTCGAAGTCGCGATTGAGCAGCACTACCAGGCCGTCACTGCGTCCGCGAATCGTGGCAAAGTCCTCTGGTCAAGCTTGCGTGGAAACGCGCTGTCGGTGGCGTGGCAAGACGAAAAGGCACGCTGGCTCTTGCGCGGCGTTGTCAGCGGCAATCGCTGGCAGGGCGATGCGACGAAGGTAGGTGCGTGGTCGAATTCGACGTCACAACAATCTGCCCGATTCAACGCAATCAGGCAATGATTCCATTTCCAAATCAATACTGACTTTGTCGCTTTCGCCTTGCCGTGCTCACGCACTGTCTGCGGCTCAGCTTCGCGTCACTATCGATTTGGAAACGGAATGAGACTGTAGCGTGGGCACCCCGTGCCCACGCATTGCTTCGCTTCAATGCTACGGTGGGCACAGCCTGCCCACACTACAAAAGCTCGTTCTGAGTGGCCTGGAGGGCTAGTGTAAGCCTGCCCATAAAAAGCGCATCAACATACCCGCCTTCCCGAAAAGAGAAGTCGCGAAGGCGCCCCTCATGCTGAAAACCGAGCGATTCATAGAGTTTGATCGCGCGTGTATTGTCGGCATGCACGGTGAGCTCAACACGCGCATAGTTCGCCCAATGATCGGCATAGTCGAGGCAAGCATTCATTAGCGCTCGGCCAACGCCACGACCCTGATACCCATGCATGATGGAAATACCCAGACTGCACACATGCTTCTCGCGCGGACTGTCCGAAACGGCGTGAATGCCCGCATTGCCGACTACGCGCCCGTTTACAACGGCGGCCAATACCACCTGCCGCGTGCCGACATTTGCAGCAAGCCGGGTGCGCCACACTTCCAGCGACGTGTAGGGATGTTGCAGCGTCCCGTTGGAGGCGCTGCGATCAGAAAACACTTTGGCGAAAGCCTCCGCATCGTCCTCTGTCGCAGGACGAACCGTAATTTTCAGCGCTGCGGACTTTCGTAGCCGTTTCGGATTAGGCAGAGGCGGTGAGGCGGGCGCAGGCATGATCTGCGTATTCATGCGTGACATCACGGTGCCATCGACATAGCGACCCGCGTGCAGCAGATGCGCGCGCTCAACGCCCTCTTCCGCAAAGCCAAACGAGGCGTAGTAACGCTTGAGCGCAGTGCTCTGCGCGTCAACGATGACCTCGATGCGCCGCATTTGCAACCAGTGATCACAGGCCGCAATCGCTGCATCGATCAGCGCACGACCCACGCCTTTGCGCCGATAGTCGGGGCGAACGGCGAGCAGATCAATGGTTGCGCAGTGCTTGCGCCGGATGTGATTCGGATAGGCACGCAATAGCAGGATGCCAGTCAGCTCGTCGCCATCGAATGCGACGAGTGGCAGGCAAGCCGCGTCGGTATATTCCGCTAGCCGTTTCTCCCAATGACTTACTCCGCTGTAAGGAGCAACCGTCGTGAACGGCAGCATCGCCAAATCACCAAACAGCATCGCCAGAGCAATCGCATCGCGAGGCTCTGCACGACGAATGTATGGCGATGCGGGCATGGGCTACTTTTTCTTGGCAGGAGCCTTGGTGGCTTTGGCAGCCGCCACAGTTTTCGTCACCTTGGCTGTCGGGGCTGCCTTTGTTTCAACCGCCTCTTTGCCCGGTTTCGGTTCACGCGGCGGGAAGTCGAATCCGACTTTCACTTCGTCCTTTTTGCGCTCTACGACCAGATAGGCTTTGAACGGTCGCTTGGTTTTGGTCGATATGAATTTGGTGAGCAAATCGGTCTTGCCATCGGTCAACAGCTTCACCATTTGCTCGCGCTCAATCGGCTGTTGCAAGATCACGCGCCCCGAGCGGAAATCGCATTTGCGCGGCTTCTCTTTCTTCGCTGCGACTTCGCAGATGTAGGCGGTCGGTAGCTCAAACACACCCGCGCCGCATTTAGGGCATTTCCCGATCGCCTCCATCGTCGAGAAGTCCACCGGATCAGCGCCTTCACCGACCGTGCCTTCATTGTCGTCCCAGTAAAACTCGATTTCCTGCTCCGCGTTCATGCGCAGATTGGCATCGAAGGTGCGGCCCAGTTTCGAGCGGAAGCCGGTCAGGCCCTCCACTTTTTTGTCCCGGATCAGTGTCTCCGCTTCTTCGGTCGACAGCTGGCGCCCCGCGAGAATTTTCCAGAATCCGAAGTCACATTTCGTACAGGCGAATTTCTTGTAGTTCTCTTTCATCGCGCTGCCGCATTTGGGGCAGGGCGTGTTCAAGTCGGCAAAATCGCCGGGCACGGTGTCGCTCTCATAGCCTTTGGCTGCGGTCACGATGTGCTTGGCCATGTCCCCGATTTCAGCCATGAAACTGGCGCGACTCACCTCGCCTTTTTCCATGCGTGCGAGCTGGGTTTCCCAATTCGCGGTGAGTTCGGCTTGCGTCAATTCCGGCACGTTCAGGCCGTTGAGCAGCGTGATGAGCGAGAACGCCTGCGGCGTCGGCTTCAACGCCTTTTCTTCGCGTACCAGATACTTTTGCAGGATCAGGCCCTCGATGATTGACGCGCGCGTCGCTGGCGTTCCCAGGCCCTTTTCGCGCATGGCGGCGCGCAGCTCTTCGTCGTCGATCAGCTTGCCTGCGCCTTCCATTGCTGAGAGCAGGGTCGCCTCAGAGTAGCGCGCTGGCGGCTTGGTTTGCAACTCTTTCGCGATGACTTCCGAGGCGAGCGGTTTCTCGCCTGCCGCTACGGGCGTCAGATTGCCAGTCTCTTCGGTGTCAGCCTCTTTGCCATACACCGCGAGCCAGCCGGCGTTGACCATCACCTTGCCTTCAGACTTGAAGGCTTCGTTTTCAACGCGCGTGATGCGCGTGGTTTGCTGAAATTCTGCAGAAGGAAAGAACACTGCCAGAAAGCGCTTCACGACCATGTCGTAGAGCTTCTCTTCGATCTCGTTCAATGCTCCGGCAACACCGCTCGCACGAGGTAGCTGCAAGGTCGGAATGATCGCGAAGTGATCAGAAATCTTCGAGTTATCGAACACCCGCTTATTGCCGGGCCGAATGTATTTTTTGGTGCGAATCTCGCGGGCAAACGTGCCGTAGCGATTAGTTTCTTCGAGTCCCCTCAGCGTTTCGCCGACAGTATCGACATAGTCCTCGGGCAGCGCGCGCGCATCGGTTCGTGGATAAGTCAGTACCTTGTGTCGTTCGTACAGCGACTGCGCCAATGACAGCGTGGTGCGCGCAGAAAAACCAAAGCGCGAGTTCGCCTCGCGCTGCAAGCTCGTCAGGTCGTACAGCAGCGGCGGTGCCTGAGTCGTTGGCTTGCTTTCTTCTTCAACAACCCCCGGCTTGCCTTCGCACTTGGCGGCAATCGCATGAGCGCGTGCCCTCGCATCCGTCTTTGCCGCGTCTGGCGTGTCAAAAATGCGCTCAGCTCGCGCATGTTCATCGTCCGCTTTCTTGAATTTCTCGTCGAACCAACGCCCTGCGTATTGCCCAGCCTTGGCATCAAACGTCGCATGCACTTCAAAATAAGTACGCGCAACAAATTTACGAATGCGCTCCTCGCGCTCCACCATCAGCGCAAGCGTCGGCGTCTGCACGCGGCCCACGGTGGTCAGGTGGAAACCGCCGCTTTTCGAGTTGAACGCGGTCATGGCACGCGTGCCGTTGATGCCAACGAGCCAATCGGCCTCGGAACGGCAACGCGCCGCGTCAGCCAGACCCTGCAATTGATCGTCGCTGCGCAACTTGGTGAAACCGTCTCGAATCGCGCTTGGCGTCATCGATTGCAGCCACAGCCGTTTCACCGGTTGCTTCGCCTTGGCATGTTCCTGAATCAGTCGGAAGATCAGCTCACCCTCACGTCCGGCGTCGCAGGCGTTGATGATTTGCGTGACATCCTTGCGCTTGATGAGCTTGGTGAGCTGGCGCAAACGGTCAGCCGTTTTCTCGATGGGCTTCAACGCGAAGTGCGTCGGAATGACCGGCAGTTTGGCAAACGTCCACTTGCCGCGCTTGACTTCTTCCTCTTCCGGTTCGCCAATTTCGACGAGATGGCCAACCGCAGAACTGATCACATATTGATCATTCTCGAAGTGGTCACCGTCCTTCTTGATGTTGCCGAGTGACTTCGCGATATCGCTCGCGACGGACGGTTTTTCGGCGATGATTAGGGTCTTTGACATTTTTTTAGTGTAACCAGAAACTCTGACACCCCGTGTTTCGACTCATCGTACAAGGGCTCAAACCCGCTACATTTGCGCCATGACACCTGACGATTTCATCAGCCACTGGTCGCCCGGTGGTGGCGGATACAGCATGAACGAACGCGCAGGCGCGCAATCGCATTTCATGGGGCTTTGCGCGGTGCTCGATGTTGAAGCCCCAAACCATAGCGACGACTACACGTTCGAAAAAGGCACGCTTAAGATCGGCCAGAAGCGTGGCTTTGCCGACGTCTTCAAGCGCGGCTGCTTCGGTTGGGAATACAAAGCGCCCGGTGGCGATTTAACCGGCGCGCTGCGTCAGTTGAAGGACTACGCCAACGCGCTCGACAACCCGCCGCTACTGGTTGTCAGCGACCGCCTTGCGTTTGAAATCTACACGCAGTTCACCGGTCGCCCGACCGAAATCTATCGCATCGCGCTCAAAAATCTGGGCGATCCGGCCGAGCGCGAACTCCTGCGCCGCACCTTTACCGACCCCGCCAGTTTTCAGCCAAAGCGCACCAACCGCGACATCACCGAAGCGGCCGCCAAAGCCTTCGCAGAGGTCGCCGAGCGCATGCGCGACGAGCGTCGTGAGCCACCCGAGCGCGTCGCGCACTTCCTCACTCAATGCCTGTTCTGCTTTTTCGCGGAAGACGTCGGACTGTTGCCCGAGCGGCTGTTTGAGAAGCTCGTCGCCCTGCAAGTCACGCCAGACAAACTGCGCGGCGCGCTGATTGAGCTCTTCGAGAAGATGCAGCGCGGCGGCCTGTTCGGCATGGAAGCCATCCCGTGGTTCAACGGTGGGCTCTTTCAAACGATCAACGTGCCGATGATCACGCCGATGGACGTTACCGCGCTCAAAACCGCCTCCACGCTCAACTGGAGCGCGATTGACGTCGCCATTTTCGGCACCCTGTTCGAGCGCGGCCTTGACCCGAAAAAGCGCAGCCAGCTCGGCGCGCATTACACCGACCCCGCCACCATCATGCGCATCGTCACGCCCGTGGTCGAGCGCCCGCTGCGCGCGGAGTGGTCGAGCGCGCGGGACGACATCGCCAAGATCATCGCGAAGAGCAAAAAGCACAACGACGCCGCATCAGTTAAGGCCAAGGCCGCGCTCATCCAATTTCTCGACCGGCTCGCCGCATATCGCGTGCTCGACCCCTCCTGCGGCAGCGGCAACTTCCTCTACCTCGCGCTGAAAACGCTCAAAGACATCGAGCACAGCGTGCACGTCGACGCCCAGGCGCTCGGGCTGGAACGCCCGCTGGATCTCGTCACCAGCCCCGCCAACGTGCTCGGCATTGAGTTGAACGAATACGCCGCCGAACTCGCGCGCGTCACCGTCTGGATCGGCGAGCTGCAATGGCGACTGAATCACGGCTACCCGTTCAAACAAAACCCGGTGCTCGAACCGCTTGATCATATTGAGTGTCGGGATGCGCTTCTTGCTCCCCTCGCCCTTGAGGGAGGAGGGGCTGGGGGAGAGGGTGACGGTGGCGACCCCAAGCCAGCGTTGAACTCCAATTCACCAGCCCTCTCTCCCCAACCCCTCTCCCTCCGGGGGCGACGGGCTCGAACCGAAGCCACCTGGCCGCGCGCCGACGCCGTGATTGGAAATCCGCCGTTTGTGGGCGGCAGCAAAAAGCGACGCGAACTGGGCGACGAAACTTTCGAAGCGCTGGCGAAGATTTATGCGGGCCGTGTGCCGCCCGGCGCGGATTTGGTTTGCTACTGGTTCGACAAGGCTTTGCAGCAGATGAGGCGCGGCGAACTTGTGCGCGCGGGACTGGTTTCGACGAACTCCATTCGCGGCGGCGCGAATCGTGAAGTGCTTGATGCCATCGTGAAAGACGGTGTGATTTTTGACGCATGGAGCGATGAGCCTTGGGTGAACGATGGCGCGGCGGTGCGGGTGAGTCTTGTAAGCTTTTCCTTGGATTCGTATGCGGCACCGTTAATTTTGAACGGCATAGCAACTACCAAGACCAATTCTGATCTGACGTCTGGCCAGAGTGGTGATAGCGACCTTACAACGGCGCAGCGCATTGCTGAAAACGCGAACGGGTGTTTTCAAGGCTCGCAAAAAATCGGTAACTTTGATATTGATGGCGCACTGGCTCGCGGATGGTTGTCCAAGCCAAATCCCCACGGCAAATCAAACCACAACGTGTTATCCGCTTGTTGGAACGGTATGGATGTAACTCGACGACCAAGAGGCGTATGGATCGTAGATTTCGGCACACGTATGTCGGAGCCCGATGCCGCTTTGTTCGAGGCACCGTTCGCCTACGTGCGCCGCGAAGTTTGGTCTGAACGCGTCCAGAATCCACGTCCTATTCGCGCAAAAAATTGGTGGTTGCACGGCGATCCGCAACCAGCGATGCGTTCCGCAGTCTCTGGTCTCGATAGATTTATTGCTACGCCGCACGTGTCGAAACACCGGATCGTCGTGTTCGTGCCGCGCACCGTTTTGGCAGACAAAATGCTGATTGTGACGGCCCGCTCTGACGACGCAACATTCGGCATCCTCCATTCACGTTTTCACGAACTTTGGGCGTTGCGCTTGGGAACATCGCTGGAAGATCGTCCGCGCTACACCCCAACCACCTGCTTCGAAACCTTCCCCTTCCCCGCCGGGCTGACGCCGCGCGATACGGCGCATCAGCGGACGGAGACTTTGGTGGATGGGGCGGTGATTCCGTTGTTTTCTTCCGCGCCCGTTGCGCCAGCGCGCGAACGCGCCATCGCCATCGCCCGCGCCGCCAAGCGCCTGAACGATCTGCGCGAGCGTTGGTTGAATCCGCCGGAGTGGACGGAGCGGGTGGGGGAGGTGATTCCGCTGGGGATGGCCGTGAGTCCGTACCCGGATCGCGTCCTGCCGCGTGCAAATCTCGGCGCGGCTGATCTGGCGGAACTGAAAAGACGCACGCTGACCAACCTCTACAACCAGCGCCCGGCGTGGCTTGCCGGTGCGCATGCGGCGCTGGATGCCTCCGTGGCTGCGGCTTACGGCTGGGCGGACTATTCCGTCGCGATGACCGACAACGAGACTCTCGCGCGTCTGCTCGCGCTCAATCACGAGCGTGCGGCGCAGGTGTGATGTAGCGGTTGCAAACTCGTGTGAAGAAGCAGCTTTTCGCTGAAATGACCACTTAATTGGGGCTAGCGCCATATTTGGCTATTAATCGACTTACCGTCGTTTAAGCCTTTAGCCCCAATGCAGCGGTCATTCTGCTAAAAAGTCATATCGAAACCGGCGTCGGGTTTTCGCGGCCAATCCGTCTTTCCATTATCGGGCGCAACGTTGCTTTGCATCGCATGGACACTTTTTTCTTTCATCACGCAAATCGTCAAATTATGAAAATCTCTCTCCTGATCGGCGCGCTGTTTGCGCTCACCCTTTCACAGGTTCACGCGCAAGCGCCCGCCGGTGCCGACGTCTGGGGCAAATCGCCGCCCGCGAGTGACGACCGGTTCAGCAACCCGAAAAGCAAGCTCTACGCGGGTCCGGATGGCTACTGGAACAGCGGCGAAGTGCGAGCGAACACGGGCGGCAAGCCGTACCAGTTCAGGGGTACGTTTCGCTTGATCAGCAAGCAGACGATGGCGGTGAAAGATTTGCAGACGCTGCTGTTTGACTTCGGCATTGATACTCAGCCCGCACCCGGTGTGTACAAGATCACCGGCAAGGGTAATGCGGCGCAAAAGACGGTGAAGCTTGCGTTTGCGGATGTCGGCAACAGCCGCATCCTCGAATGGTCATCGGGCGACGGAGCGGGCACGCTGACCGTCACATCGGCGAATGGATTTCTCTACGTCGCCACTCGAGACGTTGCGCTGAAACCCAGCGGCCTGAGCAACAAGGGCGAATGGGCAAAGCCGATGACACTCGGCTTTGAAGGCGCGATGAAAATCGAGTAGTCGATGCAGCGCGCAACGCGCAGCGCCGAAATCGTTGAGTCCGCTAGCCGCGTCGCTGCCAGCGATTGCCGGGCAATTGTTCGACGCTGCCCGCGAGTTCAAGCATCGTGAGTTCGGTGACGACCTGATCGACCGCGAGGCCGCTGCGGGCCACGAGTGCGTCGACGTCAATCGGGTCGTGCTCGATGTGTTGCAGCAAGCCTGTTTGCGCGACGGTCGCTTGAGCTTTTGCTGCCGCATCGCCCGCATCAATACGTAATTCCTCCAGCACATCCTGCGCCGTCTCAACGAGCTTCGCACCCTGCTTGATGAGGTAATGGCAGCCCTTGTGAAACGTCGAGTGGATCGAGCCCGGGATGGCGAACACTTCGCGGCTTTGATCGCCCGCGAGGCGTGCCGTGATGAGCGAGCCGGAATGCATGGAGGCTTCGACCACCAGCACGCCCAGCGACAGCCCGCTGATGATGCGGTTACGCTTCGGAAAATTCTCCGCGAGCGGTGGCGTACCGAGCGGATACTCGCTGACGATCAGACCGCGCTCGGCAATGGAGTGCGCGAGCACTTTGTTCTTTGCCGGATAGACGCGATCAATGCCGGTGCCGATGACGGCAATCGTCGATCCCGAGTTTGCGTTGGTTGCACGCAGTGCGCCCACATGCGAAGCCGCATCGATACCCAGCGCCATTCCGGAGACGATCGTAACGCCGCGCTCGGCAATCGCCTGTGCGAAGGCCTCAGCGGTGTCAGCGCCGCCCTGCGAGCAGTTGCGTGAGCCGACCATCGCGACGGCGGGATTCGCGAGTAATTCGATGCGACCTTTGGCGTAGAGTACGATCGGCGCATCGCCGCTCTCAAGCAGCGCCTTCGGGTAGGCCGGATGCGCCCAGGTGAGCAGGTGATGTTCGGGCGCGGCAGCCAGCCAGGCCAGTGACTCATTGATTTTCGCCTGCGTCTCGGTTGAAGGCGCCGCGGTGATTGCGCGTGCGACTTTGTCGCTGACGATGCCAGTGAGCGTCGCCTGACTTGCGTCGAAAATCGAGGCGACGTCGCCCAGCGCGGACAGCAGCTTATGCAAGGTGCGTGGGCCGACACCGGGCGCGAAAGCGAGCCGCAAATAGTGAAGGTCGTCGGCGTGTGTAGTCATTGAGAAGTTATGTGAGCCACCAAGAACAAGGGCACCGCGCGGGTGCCCTTATTTTCAGCGAAATACTGCCGTTGGTCAGGGATTGCGCACGATGTAATTGGCGCGCAGCGTATCGGTGCCGCTGTTCATCACCAAGCCGTAAGAGATACCTTCAAAAACACGGAACACGAACACGAGTGCAACGCGTTCTTCCGGAATGTCGAGCGTTGCCGGTTCGGCATACGGCTGCTTTGGCCAGAACGGAATCCAGTTCAGCGTGGGCTCTTTGAAGCGCGGGTTGGCAAACGTTTCTTTGGGCTTGTAGACGGCAAGTACGTGGCCCGGTTCCAGTCCATCGCGCTTGCCAAGGTTGATCGTGACAACGTCGGTCTTGCCGGCCTCGGAGATGCCGTTTGGCAGCGTCAATATGAGTCCATCGACCTTTGCTTCTGGTGCACGCGGGACGTACGCCATCGTCTCGCTTGGCGGTTGCGGAATCAGGTAGTCGCCCACCTGAATTTCCCGCTTTGCACTGACGATTTCGATTTTTGCAACATCGCCATCTGTCAGCACTTTGGCGTCGCCAAGATAAGTGGCCTCGTAGCCAATGATCTGCGGATCTGGTTCGTTGTGCCGCCACTTGTACCAGGGGCGTGCGGTGATCGACGGATCGCGAAGCTCGCGGCCTTTGCGGAATATCTGAAACACTTTGCCCATTTCCGGCTTGATGCCCACGGCGTAAACCGAGTCCGCAGTGGCAAAGGTGACGCGGGCGTCAACCGACTTGACGATCTGGGGCGCGTCGTCAAATGTTTCTGCGCCGACCACACGATTGCGCACCATGAACGGCTCAATGTCGGCCGGTGGGATGCTCGGAATCGCTGCGCCTTCGCGTGCTTCAGCGCGGATTTGCGGCGACAGACGGATGATGCCGCGATCTTCTGGGGAGCTTTGGAGAATTGACAGCCGTGGATTGCCGGCCGCATCGCGATCAAGAACGATCACTTGCCCCGGATAAATTCGGTGCGGATTTTTAATCTGGTCGCGATTCATGCGCCAGACTTCCGGCCAGCGCCACGGCTGCTTCAGGAACTTGCCTGAGATGCCCCACAGCGTGTCGCCTTTGACCACCGTGTGCCGATCAGGCGCGTTCTCGCGTACCTGCACCGGGGCGGCGGGTGCTTGCGCGAACGCGACGGTGGTGACAGTGACCACTGCGAGCGCGGTCACAAATCGCGAAGCGCGTCGTGACCAAGAAGGGCGTGATGAAAATATTGAAGGGTTCGTTAACATTCCGTGTCCTGGTGGCGGCGTCTTGTCGACGACATTGTCATATTTTTCGGAAGTGCGAAGTTTCTCGCAAATCCGGCCAAATCTGGCCTTCGGAATATGGAAAAGTCGAAAAAGACCCAAACCTTAAGAAATTACATGAAGATTGTGCAACCAGACATCTGATTTGGCAAGTAAATGGCGCTCCTAACTATCCTTGAATACCCCGATGCGCGGCTAAAACGCATCGCTTCCCCCGTGATCGAGTTCACGCCAGCTATCAAAAAGCTGGTCGATGACATGGCGCACACGATGTACGAAGCCCCCGGAATCGGCCTCGCCGCGACGCAGGTCGACGTGCACCAGCGCGTGATCGTGATCGATACGTCCGAAACCAAGAACGACCTGAAAGTCTTCATTAACCCGGAGATCATCGTCGCCGACGGCGAAATTGTGGGCGAAGAGGGTTGCCTGTCGGTGCCCGAGTACTACGAAAGCGTGCGTCGTGCGGCGCATGTCGTGGTGCGTGCCCATGACGCGACGGGCAAGTTGTTTGAGTTGGAAGCGACCGAACTCATGGCTGTTTGCATTCAACATGAGATGGATCATTTAAAAGGCATTGTGTTCGTGGAACACTTGTCGCAGCTCAAGCAGATTCGCATTAAAAACAAAATGAAGAAACGGCATCGCGAGGCGGAGCGGGTTTAGCGTTTCGCTGTTCGTCGGATTTACCGTCGCTCCCGCAACGCGAGAGGGAACAACACCGGCCCCATGAAAATCATCTTCGCTGGCACCCCCGAATTCGCGGCTACCGCGCTCAAAGCCCTGCTGGACGCGGGGCCCGACGCGAGCTTCACCGTTGTCGCGGCCTACACTCAACCCGATCGTCCTGCGGGTCGCGGCATGAAATTGACCGCGTCCGCCGTGAAAACACTGGCGCTCGCTCGCGGCATTCCGGTGTTTCAACCGCCCACGTTAAAGACCCCCGAAGCGCAAGCTGCAATGGCCGCGCTGGACGCTGACGTGATGGTGGTGGCCGCGTATGGCCTCATCCTGCCGCAAGCCGTGCTCGACATTCCGCACAAAGTCGCGGGCTTTGGTTGCCTGAATATTCACGCCTCGCTGTTGCCACGCTGGCGTGGTGCCGCACCGATTCACCGCGCGATTCTGGCGGGCGACAAAGAGTCCGGCGTGGCCATCATGCAGATGGAGGCTGGGCTCGACACCGGTCCGGTGATGCTGGAAACATTCACCGCGATTGGTGCACGCGAAACCACGGGCCAATTGCACGACCGTCTGGCAACACTCGGCGCTGAGGCCATTGTCCATGTACTCACCCGACTCGCTCGCGGATACGATCTGGCCAGCTCGGCGCAATCAGAGCTGGGCGTTACCTACGCACAGAAGATCACGCCAGAAGAGGCTCAGGTGAACTGGACGGCGAGTGCGGAGGAGGTTGATCGCCAGATTCGCGCATTCAATCCGGTGCCCGGCGCGTGGACGACGTGGCGTGGCGAAAAATTGAAGCTGTGGGCGTCGGAACTCGTTTTGGTGCCGGCATGCCTCGGATCGGTGCCTGGCACCGTGATAGCCGCAGAGGGTGAGTACTTGCTCATATCGTGCGACTCATCGGTGCTCGCGATTACCGAGGTACAAAAAGCGGGCGGAAAGCGGATGCCAGTATCCGCATGGTTCGCGGGCGGCCATCACGCGATGGTTGGAGAGGCGCTCGGGAGCTAGCAGCTTTAGCGGGAAAAGACGGCCGCATAAGGGGTAGGCGTCCATACTGGCATAAAGCGACTCCTGATTAGCAAGCTGTCTCAGCAAAGTGGCTTTTCCGGAAGGTTGTCATCTCGAATGAAGCGAAACATCAGGCGGCACCGCTTGAGCGTCGTGAAGCGCGTTTAGTATGCACACTGATCCTTTGCTGCAGCTCAGGATGACGCTTCCAAAGTTGAGGCACCTTTCTAATCGGGAATCGACTTACGCACTAAATCGGCGTTAGCCCCAATACCGGTACCTTAACGGTAGGCGCGACCCCGGTCGCGCTTGTCCGCCGTGGAGCGCGACCGGGGTCGCGCCTACAAAGTCGACAAATTGGCGCTTAAGTGACGGGCATTGGCGTTAGCCCGCATGCGGACGTCGTTTCAGGCTGAAGCTGGAGGCTGGCGCGCGATTTACGTTGCTACTTGGCGCCGTGCTGCTTCTCCAGCGCATCTACC
>Ga0105044_10008582_pt1 | contig 14020 bp, 12 predicted proteins | sample MAT01_FD_78092 | JGI IMG/M metagenome (GOLD analysis project Ga0105044, IMG submission 78092) | Freshwater microbial communities from Lake Fryxell liftoff mats and glacier meltwater in Antarctica - MAT-01 | ecosystem: Environmental > Aquatic > Freshwater > Ice > Liftoff microbial mat | place...
ACCGCCGATCCGGTGCTCGCTGCGGACATCATCCGGCCGGTCGTGGCGTCGTGGAGGAACGAATGAGCCCGACCGTCGGAGATCAACACGTTGCGCCGGGTGGCCAGACCTTCGGCATCGGTGTCCGTGGCACCCCAGTGGCGAGGGTCGGTCGGATCGTCGATCAACGTGACCGCGGGCGACGCCACCAGATCACCCAATCGTTCGGCGAACGGCGAACGGCCCTTCACCACCGAGTCCGCGCTGAACATGTCGGCGACGAGACCGATGAACTGGGCAGTCACCCAAGGATCGAAGACCACGGTGGTTCGTCGACTCCGCACCGGCGTCGCCCCGATCATCCGGACCGCCCGGGCCACCGCATCGGCGGCGCACCGCTCGCTGTCGAGGTCATCGGGATGACGTCCGACGCTGAATCCGAAGCCGGTGGTCATGTCGTCGTCGCCGCCCGAGGCGAGGATGTAGGCCATGAGCGACGCTGCGCTCTCGACCGACGCGGTCCGCACCCCCGCGGTGGACACCACCGCGCCAACCGACCAGGAATCGCCGTAGTCGACCGAATCGACCCCGATGATGCGAGGGTCGAGGGCTCGGACCTGACGCTCCAGGGCCAGGGCCAGCTCCACCTTCTGTTCTGGTCCAACCGACCGGAGCCGCTCGTCGGCCAGGACCAGCTGCGGCACCGTCACCCCGTCGGGCGAGGCGATCCCGGCATGGGGATCGACGGTGGCGAACCGGGCGTTGTCCCGAGCGTCGGCCAGCGCCTCGGCGATCACGTCGGGGCTCAGGCTGCCCGCATGGGCAAAGCCCAGCCGACCGCCGTCCACCACGCGGATGCCGACGCCGGCGGAGTTCGACGACGTGAAGGCTTCGACCTCACCCTCGTAGGCCCGCACCTCGGTCTCCAACGACCAGGTGACCACGACCTCGATGGCCTCATCGCCATGGGCCTGTTCGACGACCCGGTCGCCGATCTGTAGGAGTTCGTCTGGTTCCACCGGTTCAGGCCGCAGTGCCGCCGATGGTGAGGCCGTGTACCCGGAGAGTCGGGACGCCATCGCCCACCGGCACGCCCTGACCGTCCTTGCCGCACGTCCCCGGAGGGCCCATGGCGAAGTCATCGGCCACCGCGTCGATGTCCCGCAGGACAGCCGGACCGTTGCCGATGAGGTTCCCCTCCCGGAGCGGCTCGGTGATCTGGCCGCCCTCGATGAGGTAGGCCTCGGTCATGCCGAACACGAAGTCGCCGGTGGCGGTGTTGACCTGCCCGCCGCCCAAGTGGGCGATGTAGACGCCCTCGGCCGTGTCGGCGATGATCTCCGCCGCCGTGGAGGTCCCGGCCAGCAGGTAGGTGTTGGTCATCCGGACCATGGGGAGATGCTGGTAGCTCTGGCGGCGGCCGTTGCCGGTACTGGACCGCCCCGAGGCCCTGGATCTGAGCCCGTCCCACATGTAGTCCACCAGCACACCGTCCTGGATCAAGACGTTGCGGCCCGCCGGGTGTCCTTCGTCGTCGATGGCGAAGTGCCCCCACTCGCCGCCCATGGTTCCGTCGTCGACCAGCGTCACCAGTTCCGACGCCACCTGCTCGCCGACTCGCCCGGCAAAGACCGAGGCGCCCTTGTTGACCAGGTCGGCCTCCAGACCGTGGCCGCAGGCCTCGTGGAACATCACGCCGCCGCCGCCCGAGCCGATCACCACGGTCATCTGACCCGACGGGGCCGGGCGGGCACTCAACTTGGTCAGGGCGCGCTGAGCCGCCCGTTCGGCCAACTCGGCCACCTGATACCGGTCGAACAGTTCGAACCCCATGGTGTGCCCGACCGTTTCACGGCCGGTCTGCATGCCGGTGTCACCCGAGGCGACACAGCTCACCGAGAAGGTGGTCTTCACCTGATCGTCGACCGCGTGGATGCCGTCGGTGTTCGCCACCAGGATCCGCCGGCGGCTGTCGCCGTAGCGGGCCATGACCTGTGTGATGGCGATGCCCTGCGTTCGGGCCACCTCATCGGCGTGGGTCAACAGTTCGACCTTGCGGCCCTTGCCGATCCCCTCGGGCAGCACCTCGACGTCCGACATCAGTCGGCCGGTGACGGCGCCGAGGTCGATGGTCCGTCCCGAACCAGCCGCACCACGAGCAGCCGCGGCCGCGATCCGTGCGGTCTCCAGCAGCGACGCCTCGGAGAGATCCGCCGTGTGGGCGAAGCCGGTGGCGTCGCCCACCACCACGCGGATGCCCGCGCCGCGGTCCCGTCCGGACGTCAGTTCCTCGACCTTGCCGTCGTCGAGTACCGCCCCGGTCGACCGCTTGTCCTCAGCGAACACCTCGGCGAAATCGGCGCCGTTGGCCACCCCGACTCCGAGTACCCGTTCGAGCACGTCCTGATCGATCACTGAGAGGCCTCCCATTCGGGGTTTGGCCCGAGAACACGGCCCGCTCCTATCGTAGCTCTCATGGGTGTTCTTCCAGGCCTCGCCGCATCAGCGGGACTCGAAGTGAAGGAGGGCGACACGGCGCTGGTCATGGGCACTGGTGCAGTGCCCGTGCTCGCCACGCCACGCCTGATCGCCTTGTGCGAGGAAGCGACCATGGCAGCGCTCGCCGGCTCCCTCAACGAGGGTTGCTCGACGGTGGGGGTGGGGTTCCAGATCGAGCACATCGCGCCGTGCGCGGTGGGCACCCACATCGTCGCCGAGGCGCACCTCGACCGCATCGAAGGTCGCAAACTGCTCTTCACGGTCTCCGCCCGGGACAGCCGAGGTCTGGTGGCGGCGGGCAAGGTCACCCGGGTCATCATCGAGATGGAGCGGTTCATGGAGAAGACCCGCTGACTCCCACATCCCGTCGTCGTCGCCGGCCGTGGTGGCAGCGGCTGCGCTGGGATCGCCTGGCCATCGTGGTGACGCCACCGGTGATGTTGATGGCCGTCGTCGTGATGTGGGCGGGCGACGAGGCGACGGTGGCAACCCGATCCGCTCCGGCCTCGACCAGCACCACGACCACCACGTGGCGGGTGGCGGCGGTCGGATGTCGACCGGTGGCCGAGATGACGCTTCGCCAACGCCTGGCCCAGCTGGTCATGGTCAACCTCTCGACCGACGCCGCATCGTCGGCACGGGACCTACTCGCCCGGGTCGAGCCGCCGGGTGGCCTGGTCCTGACCGGAGACGCTGATGCCGATGTGGTGAACGGCTCGATCGCCACCGCCGCGGCTGCGACCCCCACCATCGTCGCCATCGACGACGAAGGGGGTCGGGTCCAGGCGCTGGGCCGTGCCGGCTTCCCGTCGGCCCGTAAGCAGGCGGCCACCCTCACGCTGGACGCCATCGGGACGATGGCTGCAGATCGAGCTGCCCGGATGGTCACGCTCGGGGTCACCATGGACCTCGCTCCAGTGGTCGACGTGTCGTCCCAGCCCGACGACGGTCCGATCGGCGACCGGTCCTACGGATCGGACGCCAACACCGTCGTGCGCAACGCCGGAGCCTTCGCGTCCGGCTTGCGGCGCAGCGGGATCCTCCCGACCCTGAAGCACTTCCCGGGCCACGGCTCCGCCTCCGGCGACTCACACCTGGCGCCGGTGTCCACTCCCGATCTCGCAACGTTGCGGGCGTCGGACCTGAAGCCCTACCGAGCGTTGCTGCCCACCGGACCCATGGCGGTGCTCACCGGACACCTCGACGTCCCGGGCCTGACCGAACCGAACGTCCCCGCCAGCTTGAGCCCGGCCACCTACGCGCTCCTCCGAGGGGAATTGGCCTTCGACGGCCTGGCCGTGACCGATGACCTCGGGGGGATGGCGGCGGTCTCGGCCCGCTACGGAATAGCCGACGCTGCGGTGCGGGCCATCGTCGCCGGGGCGGACATGGCCATGATCGGACCGGCATCGAGCATGGACGCGGTGTTGGGGGGGCTCGAGGCGGCCGCGACCACCAATGCGCTCCCAGAGGCCAGGGTCACCGATGCGCTCCGCAGGGTCCGGACCGCTCAGAGCTGTCCCCCATGATCGGGCAAACGACCGGGCCGCTGGTCGTGGCGCGGGGCGTCACCCGGCGGTTCGGCAGCTCGGACGCCGTGGTGACGGCTCTGGACTCCGTGGATCTGGACATCACGGCCGGTGAGATGCTGATGGTCACGGGACCATCGGGGAACGGCAAGACCACCCTGCTCAACTGCCTCTCGGCGCTCGATGAGATCGACGGGGGCACAGTGGTCATGGACGGGCTGGACCTGCATGCCATCGGCGACGCCCAGCGCACCACCCATCGGGCCACCCGCATGGGCTTCGTGTTTCAGTCCTTCAACCTGATCGGGGTCCTCTCGGCCCGAGAGAACGTCGAGATGGCCCTGCTGGTGGCGCGGGATCGTTCCTCGACCGCGGTCATCCGGGCGGCGGCCGAGGACATGCTGGGACGGGTGGGCTTGTCCCATCGACTCGACCACCGGCCGGCGGAGCTGTCGGGCGGCGAACAGCAGCGGGTGGCCATCGCCCGGGCGTTGGTGGCCAGGCCGGGGCTGGTCTGGGCCGATGAGCCCACAGGAAACCTCGATGCCGCCACTGCTGCAGACGTCCTGGAACTGATCGCCACCATCCACGCCGAGGACGGCACGACCTTCGTCATCGTGACCCACGATCCGGCCGTGGCCGCGCTGGGCACGCGGCGGGTCGAGGTGATCAGCGGTCGGATCACCGCAGGCCCCGCCCTGTCGTGACCATGCTCATCGTGTCATGACACTGCTCGCTGTCTCGTTTCCCGTCCTGGTGGCGGTGCTGCTCGGCGCGTGGGACCTCTGGCGTCGGCCCCACCTCAGGAAGATCGCCCTGCGATCGATCACCCGGCGGACCGGGGAGACGGCACTGGTCGTGTTGGGGGCCGCACTCGGCACCGCAGTGATCATGGCGGCTGCGGTCGTCGGCGACAGCGTCGATGCATCGATCCGCGACGAGGCCCGGGCCCGGTTCGGGCCGATCGACGTGGAGGTGAGCCTCAGTGGCCGCACCGATCTCGACCACGAGTTGGGCCGGCTGGCCGACGACCTGCGCCATCGAGTGATCGTGGGAGCCACCGGGCAACTCACCGCCCGGCGATTGCCGGTCGTGATCTCCAACGGGTCGAAGCGGCCGGACCGCTTCGAACGGGACTGCGCACTTGAAGTGGACATGACCGATGCCCGACGCTTCGGCGCGACCGCCGCGGTCTCCGGCGCCGATCAGCTCCCCCGCAGGATCGAACCCGGGACCGTCGTGATGAGCAGCGCGCTGGCGCGGTTGCTCGGCACCGCCCGCGGCGATGACATCCAGGTCTGGACCGATGGGCAGCCGACCCGGCGTCGCGTGATTGCCGTGGTCGACGACACCGGGGTGGCCGGGCACTGCGGCATCGTGACCGCTCCGGGCGATGTGGCGGTCCTGGCCGATCGACCGGAGCGGATCGACGGTCTGGTCTGGATCACCGCCGGCGGTCGACTGGTCGACGACCAGTTGACCACCACCCGGGTCGCCAACTCCGTCGAGCGCTACCTGGGGACCCGCCCGGGCCTCGAGGTCACCACCCCCAAACGCGATGTGTTGGAGGATGCCGAGTCCGGGGGCGAGAGCCTGCGAGCGATCTTCTCCGGGGTCGGCGGGTTCAGTGTGGTGGCCGGTCTGGTCCTGGTGGCCAACTTGTGCGTGATGGTGGCCGAGGAGCGGCGACGGGAACACGGCATCGCCCGAGCGGTCGGATTACGTCGTATCGATCTCTGGCGGGTCATGTCGATCGAGGGGGTCTGCATCGCGGTGGCGTCGGCGGTGTTGGGCGTGGGCCTCGGCATCGGCCTGGGAGCCGCAATCGTCAGATTCGCCTCGGGCGTGCTCTCCGATCCGGACGGCCCCGGCCTGAGGTTGGCACTGCTCCCGCCGAGCCTGGCGTTGTCCGCCGCCATCGGCGCATCGACCACCGTGCTGGTCATCTGGGTGGTGACCGCACGCACCGCTCGGGCCGGAGTCATCGCCGCCATCCGGGATCTCCCGACCGGCGGGGGAAGCACACGACGACACCCGGTCGCCGCCGGGGTGCTCACCGCAACTGGAGCCGCACTCACCATCTGGGGATGGCGGGACTGGTCGGTGGTCGCAGTCATGATCGGACCGCCACTCGTGGCAATCGGCGCGGCCCTGATGGTGCCCCGTCGGTTCCGGCCACCCACCCGATTCGCCGGGGCTCTCGCCACCGTGGCGTGGGGGATCTCGGTGCCCGGCCTCGGGCCGACCAACGCAGCACGTCCCGACATCAACGTCTTCGTCGTCATGGGCATCCTGTGCGTTGCCGCATCGCTGGTTGCGGCCATGGCCGCCATGGGCTGGTGGGCCGCTCCGCTGCGTCGGAGCCGTCGCCCGTGGGTCCGCCTCGGGGTGAGCCATCCGCTCGCTCGACCGGGCCGGACCGGTCTGATCTCCGCGCCCTTCGCCTTGGTGGTGTTCACCATGACCTTCGTGGCCACGTTCTCCACCATTCTCGAGAGCCGGATCGAGGCAGGGACCAGTGATGTCTCGGCCGGGCGCGACCTGGTGATCGATGCCGGACGGTCCGGGGCGCTGGACCCGGCGCAGGTGCTCGGGATTCCGGGGGTCCGGAGCGTGGCACCGATCGTGCGGGGAGGCGCGCGATTCAGAGCAGGGGACGATCCCGAACCGCAGCCCTGGGCTCTGTCCGGCGTCGATCGGTCGTTCGCTGACGGCGGCGCTCCCCGACTCTCATCGCGGGACCCGAGGTTCGACTCCGATGCTGCGGCGTTCCGGGCGCTGGCCGAGGACCCCGGCGTGATCATCGTCAATGACCGCGTCCGCGACCGGGGCGACGTGCCGGGCCGGGGTTCGGTTCAAGTCGGGCAGCGGTTCACCGCTCTCGCTCCCGACGGTGATCGAGAGCTCACGGTGATCGGTGTCATGCGGACCGACGCCCTGTTCCTCGGCGCGGTCGTGTCGGACCAGGTCGCCCGCCAGGTCATCGGACCCAGCGCCGACATCTCGCGGATCCTGGCCGATGTGACAGCAGGAACCGACCCGGAACGAGTCGTCCGGCGCCTCGACCGTCAGCTGGGCCCGCGAGGCGCCGAAGTGCGAACCATTCGACAACGGGTCACCGAACGCATCGAGCAGACCACCTCGTTCCTGTCGGTCCTGCAGGCCTACATGGGGTTCGGGCTGGTCATCGGGATCGCCGGTCTGGCCGTTTCGCTGGTGCGTGCCGTACGGGATCGACGGCGGGAACTCGCCATGCTGCGAGCCATGGGCATCGGCGCCGCCGAGCTCCGACGGGCCATCACCGCTGAGGCCATGGGAATCGCCGGACATGCAGTGGCCATCGGGATCGGGCTCGGATTGCTCACAGCGTGGCAGGTCGTGGTGAATTCAACAGCGTTCGGTGACACCCCTGCGTCGTTCGCCGTTTCCTTACCGTCGCTCGCCGTCATCGCCGTGCTCCCCTTGGTCGCCACGCTGCTGGCCACACGGATACCCGCTCGTCGTGCCGCCCGTGTTCGCCCCGCAGTGGCGCTACGGGTGGGCGACTGAATCGATGAACGCGGCCACGGCGTCCGGGTGACTCAGGATGGCGTCGTGCGGTGCGTCGAGTCGTTCGTAGGCCTGGCCGGCCTCGTCGCAGCGCTGCCGCATGAAGGGCGCCGGATACCAGTCCGGCGTGCGGTCGCAGAAGAGCCGGCTCCGCAGGAGGTCAGCGGCACGAGGGTCCGATGCCACGAGGGGATCCAGGGACGGCGCGAACGGCGTCGGGCCGAGCCGCTCGTTCGCCCAGGCGAGAGTCGCCGCATCGAGACCCGACGAGGCGTCCAGCGGGGCGGCTTCCAACCAGGTGGCGCGGGGTGGGAGCTCGGACGGCGGAGGACCCGGCAGCAGGTCCACCCCGCGCTCGGACACCCTGGGCTCCGCCGCGTCGAGGTACACCAGCCCGGCGAGACGCCCGGCGCATCGATGGGAGGCCGCGGTGATGACCATGCCCCCCATGCTGTGACCGACCAACAGGACGTCGTGGAGGTCCTGGGTCTCGATGAGCGCGGCCACGTCGGTGGCCCACGTGTCCAACGAGAGGTCCGGCGGCCGGAGGTGGGCACGGTCGCCCATGCCGGTCAGCGAAGGGGTCCACACATCGTGGCCGCGGGCTCGCAACTCGTTGCGGACCCGACCGAAGGACCACCCGCCCCGGAATGCTCCGTGGACACAGACGATCGAGGTCATGGGTGGTCGATCAGGTCGCCCGGTCGGAGTTCACCACGACCTCGACCACTTCCTTGATCGGCGGCCGACTCAGGTCCAGATGACGACCCATCGCCTCGATGTGTGGTTCGTAGTCGGGATGGTGCACCAGGGCGTCATAGTCGGACTCGGCATCGAAGAACCTGATGTTGGTGAAGTGCGTCGGGTCCTGCGACCCGCGCAACAATCGACGACCGCGGTACCCCGCCTGGGTCAGGTGCAGCGCCTCGAAGGACTCGTAGAGCGCCACGTACTGATCAGCGTGTGCGCCCGCGTCCAGCGTCCAGCACTGCGAATGGATGGCCATCACGATGGCGTCGATCCCAGCCCGAGGAACGAGTCGACCGCATCCCGCCACGCCTCGGTCGCCTCGAACTGTGGGCAATGGCCGGCGGCCGGCAGCACCGCCAGGGTGACGTTCGGAATGACCTCGGCCATTCGATGCGACGCGCCGACGAACGCTCGGTCCAACTCACCGACGAGCACCAGGACCTCGCGGTCGATGGCGGCCAGGGACTCGAGACGGTCCGACACATCGACGAAGAGGCCCAACATGGCGGAGTACATGGCGGGCGAGCAGGCCAGCATCTTCTGTTCATACCACGCCCGGTACCCTGGATGCCCAGCAAAGACCCGCTCGAAGGCCACCGCGTCGGCCGGATCGGCGAGCGAGGCCAGGACCTCGGCGATCACCGCCAGCCCATCGCTTCTGGCCAATTGACGGCCCAGTTCGACGACCTCACGGTCGATGCCAGGCACCGGCCCGTGATGGGTGTCCATCAGGATCAGGCGATCGATGCGCTCCGGTCGTGTCGTGGCCATGATCTGGACGATCATTCCGCCCATGGAATGACCGAGCAGGTCGAAGCGGTCCCACCCCAGTTCGTCGACGACCGCCCACATGTCCTGGGCCATCAACTCGAGTGAGTAGTCCGACTCCAGCGGTGGATGCCCGGATGATCCGTGGCCCCGATGGTCCGGCGCCACCACCCAGCAGCCCTGCGCAGCAAGCCGCTCGACCTCGGTACCGAGGACCGGATGTGCGCCGAAGACGGGATGTGCGAAGTCCTCCTTGGCCCCGGTGAACCCGTGGACCAGGAGCAACGGACGGCCGCCCGTTCCTGCCTCCAGGGCCACCAATTCCACCCCGGCACCGGTGATCTCGATGCAGCGCATGGCGGCACGGTAACCGTCCCCGGTACCGCTCGGGGACAGAATGACCCATCGACACCGCACCCGAGGCCGACCTGGCACCGACCCGCCGTCTGTGGCCCACCGCACTGCGGATCGTTGGGAGCCTCTTGCTCTTCGGGTTGCTGATCTGGCGCCTGCCGGACTTCGATCCGGCCGAGATGGTGCCGACCTGGGACGCGGGCACCGTGGCGTGGCTGGCCGCATCCGCCTTGGTGCTGCTGGCCGCCTTCGCCCTCCAGACCCTTCGATGGGATCAGGTCCTCCGGGCGCTGGGGCACCGGGTCCCGTTCGCGCGACTCTTCGACCAGTTCCTGGCCGGACAGTTCGTGTCGAACGTCCTGCCCACGACGTTCGCCGGTGACATCGTGCGTATCGCCCGTTGCGGCCGGGACATCGATGACCGGCCGGTGGCCTTCGCCTCGATCGCCTTGGAACGCCTGACCGGTTGGCTGGTCCTGCCGACCATCAGCCTCATCACGATCGCTCTCGCCCCGCAGGTCCGTGGGCTCGGGGCCGCCACGTGGACCGCCCTGGCCATCAACGTGGTGACGCTGGGGGCCCTGATCGCCATCCTGGTGGTGGCCGGTCTGCCTCGCTGGAGCGGATCAGCCCGCACCGCTCCGGGGTGGCGTCACTGGATCGGAAGCGTGCACCTGGGAATCCTGGCGCTCCGCTCGACACCCCGTGCTGTGGCCCGGACCCTGGCCGCTGGTGTCGGCTTCCAGCTGGTCCAGTGCCTCAGCCTCTGGTGCGCGGCGCGTGCGCTCGACATCGAAGTGGTCGGGCTGGTGGCCGTTCTGGCGTTCTTCCCACCCACGGCCATCAGTCAGAATCTGCCCATCGGCTTCGGTGGGCTCGGGGTCCGCGAAGGTGGATTCGTGCTGTTCTTCGGGGCGCTCGGCGCAACGGACGAGCGGGCCGTGGCCCTCGGGCTCGTCACGTACCTGATCACCGTCGCCACATCGGCGCTGGGTGCTCCGTCGTTCATCCGGGCCGGCGGACGGCGGGCGTTGGAAGCAGACACCGCAATCACGGCGGGGCCGTCGTAGTCTGAGGGACGAGATGCTGCTGGACCGGATCAATTCGCCTGCCGACCTCCGCCGGCTGGACCACACCGCCCTCGATGAACTCGCCACCGAGCTTCGTCAGGTCATCATCGACCGCGTGAGCGCGGCCGGTGGCCACCTGGGCTCGAACCTGGGGATCGTCGAACTCACCCTGGCGTTGCATCGGGTGTTCGACTCCCCCCACGACACCATCCTGTGGGACACAGGGCATCAGGCCTACGTCCACAAGCTGGTCACCGGGCGCCTCGGGGCCTTCTCGAGCCTCCGCCAACGAGGCGGCATGTCGGGCTACCCGTCGAGGAGCGAGTCAGCCCATGACGTCATCGAGAACAGCCACGCCTCGACGGTGCTGTCCTACGCCCACGGTCTGGCCACCGCGCAGGCGCTGCGGGGTGGCCCGCAGCACAGGATCGTGGCGGTCATCGGCGATGGCGCGCTGACCGGCGGCATGGCGTACGAGGGTCTCAACAACCTGGGCCACTCCGGTCGAGACGTCATCATCGTGCTCAACGACAACGGCCGGTCCTATGCACCCACTGTCTCGCGACTCTCCGAGAGCCTGTCGAAACTCCGCGCCAACCCCACCTACCGCAAGGGCCAGGCCAGGGTCGAACGGACCCTTGGTGACGTCCCGGGGATCGGCCGACTGCTCGGTCGGAGCATGGACGGCGCCAAGGCCGCCGTGCGACAGATGTTCGAGCCGCCGGCGTTCTTCGAGGATCTGGGCGTGGGGTACCTCGGTCCGCTCGATGGACACGACGTCATGGGCCTGGAACGGGCGCTCACCAACGCCACCAAGATGGGCGGGCCGGTGGTCGTCCATGTGATCACCCAGAAGGGCAAGGGCTACGCGCCAGCCGAGGACGACCAGATCAAGAACATGCACGACATGTCAGGCCTCAAGGCCGGCTCGTACACCGCAGCGTTCTCCGATGCCATCGTGGCCGAGGGTGAACGCCGACCGGAGCTGGTGGCGATCACGGCCGCCATGCCCGATTCCACCGGCCTGCTCCCGTTCGGGGAGCGGTTCGGGGATCGCCTCATCGATGTGGGAATCGCCGAGCAGCATGCAGTGACCTCGGCCGCGGGCATGGCCATGGGTGGCCTCCGACCCGTGTTCGCGGTCTACTCGACATTCCTGAGCCGGGCGTTCGACCAGATGAACCTCGACGTCGGCCTCCATCGTCAGCCCGTGGTTTTCGTCTTGGATCGCGCCGGGATCACCGGGGACGACGGACCCAGCCATCACGGCCTGCTGGACATGGTGCTGTGCACCAAGGTCCCGGACATGACCGTGTTCGCCCCGAGCTCCTACTCCGAGATCGGCCAGATGTTGGGCGACGCACTCGACCTCTGCACCGACGGACCGGCGGCCATCCGCTTCCCCAAGACCATGCCGCCGGCCGCCGAGCCCGGCGACCACGGTTCGGGTCTGTCGGCCCGAAAGGTCCAGGCCGGTCAGGACGTGTGCCTCATCGGCGTGGGCAAGATGCTGGGCGCTGCTCGCCAAGCCGCGGCCCAGCTGGCCGAACAGGGTCTGACCGTGACCGTGTGGGACCCACGGGTCGTGAAGCCGCTCGATGCCGAGATGATCCACGACGCAGCACACCACCAACTGGTGGTCACCATCGAGGACGGCCTGCGCGACGGCGGGGTCGGATCGGCCGTTGCCGACGCCCTGCGTGACCTGGCACCGATCGACGGCCCGTCGGTTCGGGTCCTCGGCGTGCCCAGCGCCTTCCTGGCGCACGGCAATCCGGATGTGATCCTGGCGGAACTGGGCCTCGACGCCAACGGCGTGATGGCCGAGGTCAACGCCTGGCAGCGGGCCAGCGCCCACTGACCGAGCACCCCCGCCCGCCGAGAAGCGGCTGGGCTCAGGTGTAGAAGGGGTTCTCGCCCGCCGTGTGGTCGGTGGCGTCGATGACGTCGACGACCTCGGGGATCGACTCACGGATCGACCGGTCGATGCCCTCGCGCAGCGTCATGGCCGACATGGCGCAACCCTGACAACCGCCACCCATGGTCAGATAGACCACGTTGCCCTCGTCCACGCCGACCAGGGTGGCGAAACCGCCGTGGCTGGCCAACGACGGGTTGACCGACTGATCGAGCAACTGCTGGACCTTCTCGGCCACCGTGCCGTCGAGGTGCAGCTCCACGCCGGCCAGCGGGTTGGGACGGTTGGGATTCCGGATGACCAGCCCGCCCTGGCCTGAGGTGCGGGGCACGTCGAGCACGGCGCCGCGGAGCTGCTCCACGCTGGACAGCGGGACGATGACGGACAGTCCGTCGATCACCGACACCAGATCGTCGTCGGTTGTGGCCGACAGCTCGTCGAACGCCAGGTCGTAGGTGTACTCGGGGCCCTTCACGCCGGTGACCTCGATGCGCAGGCCCAGTCCGTCGGGATCGGGCTCCTCGTCCCGGATCCCCAGCACGGTCTCCATGGCAATCGCGGTGATCTCGATCACGGGGGGAACGTCGGTGCTGTCGACATCGGTGCTGTTGCCGGTCTGATCATTCTCGGTGATGCTCATCTGGACTCCGTCCGCGTCGCTTCCATGATGCCGGTCAGGGCGTGTCTGGAGCCAGTACAACCCTGAGGGCGGCCAGGGCTTCCGTGGCGCCCGTCACGCCCCACCGTCGACCTCGATCCGCTGACCGGTCACGTACCCCGCTCCGGGTGAACACAGGAAGGTCACGACCGCTGCCACGTCCTGCGGAGCGCAGACCCGTCCGAGCGGCATGGAGGAATCCAACGTTCTCATGTCCTCGATCCCGGCCACAGCCGCCATCAGCCGCTGGCCCATCTCGGTATCCACCAATCCCGGGGCCACCACATTGACGTGCACGCCGCGACGGATCTCCTCCTTGGCCAGGCTCATGGCCAGGGCCTCCATGGCCGCCTTGCCCATGTTGTAGGGGGCGCCGTTGGCCGCTAGATGCCGGGTGGCCACCGAGGAGATGAACACCACGTCGCCCCGAGGTCCCGCCCGAAGTCCGTCGACCAATGCCGCGGTCAGGACATGGGGCCCGATGGCATGGGTCCACAGAAGCCGTTCCACCTCGGCCGCGTCGGTCCGCTTCACCGAGCGACCGGAACTGGCCACCCCGGCATTGTGGACCAGGAGGTCGATCGAACCCAGCGCCCCGGTGGCCTCGGCCGCGATCCGGGCGCAGTCGGCCGCATCGGCGACCGAACCGATCACCACGTCGGCCCGACGACCGAGGGCGCGCACCTCGGCGGCCACACCTTCGGCCGACTCACGATCGCGCCGGGCGTTCACCACCACGTCGGCGCCCGCCGCGGCCAGAGCCAGGCTGATCGCCGCCCCCACGCCCCGACCGCCGCCGGTGACCAGCGCCCGCCGACCGCTCAGTGCAGTGTTGTCCACGTTGCTGTCCAAAACGGTGCTCTCCCCCACGTTGCTGTCCCAAACAGTGCTGTCCCAAACAGTGATTCAGGACACGTCCAGTCCCCGGCCCTCGGCCTCGGAGGCC
>Ga0105044_10008583_pt1 | contig 14019 bp, 15 predicted proteins | sample MAT01_FD_78092 | JGI IMG/M metagenome (GOLD analysis project Ga0105044, IMG submission 78092) | Freshwater microbial communities from Lake Fryxell liftoff mats and glacier meltwater in Antarctica - MAT-01 | ecosystem: Environmental > Aquatic > Freshwater > Ice > Liftoff microbial mat | place...
GCGCTTTTTCAAACGCGGATCGCGGGGTATAGCGGGGATGTGTGCGGGGCGGAAAACCTTTTGAATTCAATGGACAATGATCAGACGCAACTCCTGGCGCGAATCGCGGCCGCGCTGGAGCGTCTAAGCCCCCCGCCCGCGGCGGCCCTGGACTGGGCAAAAGCCGACGCTTACGTCTGGCAACCGGACAATGGCGGGCTCACGCCCGTGCCCAATGTTTCCCGCGTCGGCATCGCTCTCCTGAAGGGCATCGACCGTGTCCGCGATCTGCTCGTTGAGAACACTCAGCGCTTCGCCGACGGCCTCCCTGCCAATAACACCCTGCTCTGGGGTGCCCGCGGCATGGGCAAGTCGTCGCTGGTGAAAGCCACCCATGCCGGCATCAATAACCGCCCCTTGCCGCCGCTTATCCTCATTGAAATTCACCGCGAAGACATCGCGACCCTCCCGGCGTTGCTGCACATCCTGCGCAAGGCAAGCGAGCGGCGTTTCATCGTCTTCTGCGATGACCTTTCTTTCGACGCCGCCGACCAGTCCTACAAATCTCTCAAGGCCGTACTCGACGGCGGCATCGAAGGCCGCCCGGGGAATGTCATTTTTTACGCGACTTCCAATCGCCGCCACCTCATGCCGCGCGACATGATCGAGAACGAACGCTCGACCGCCATCAATCCGAGCGAGGCGGTCGAGGAAAAGGTGTCATTGTCCGACCGCTTTGGCCTCTGGCTCGGTTTCCATAATTGCAGCCAGGACGACTACCTCGCCATGTGCGCCGCCTATGCCGCGCATTTCGGCCTTCCTGGAGGCGAAGCCTTGAACGCCGCCGCAATCGAATGGTCTGCGACACGCGGAGGCCGCTCAGGCCGCGTCGCATGGCAATTCATCCAGGACTACGCCGGCCGCAACGGCCACGCGCTCGCTTGAGCTACGAGACCCAGACCCGCAAAGATAAAAGCCGGCTGAAACGCTGGGTCCAGAAGCGCCGGCTTGCCGACGCCGTGGCGCTCACCAAAGGCGCATCCCTACCGCGTCTGATCGTCGACTACGGCGCTGGCGATGGTGCCTTTTCGCTCGCCTTGGCCGATGCCTATCCCGCCGCTCGTATCATCTGCTTCGAGCCCGTGCCGGCCATGCGCGCCGAAGCGGAGGCCATGACCGCAGCCACACACACCATCACAGTCATGGCCGAGGAAGCCGCGATACCATCAGGCGCTGACATCGTTCTCTGTACGGAAGTCTTCGAGCACTTGCCGCCGGAGCCCTCTCAACACGCGCTAGGCCAAATCTTGCGCATCCTTTCCGCAACAGGCCGCGCGATCTTCGGCGTCCCCGTAGAAACCGGGCCACCCGCACTCGCCAAGGGCCTCTTCCGGATGCTCCGCCGCTACGGCGAGGAAGACGCCCGCCTGGGCCGGGTCCTGTCCGCGACCTTCAATCGCCCACCACAGCGCAACGCCCAGGAGATCGCGCCAGGCCGCAGCTACTTCCACGCACATCTCGGCTTCGATCACCGCGCCTTTGAACGTGAAATCGCCAGGCAGATGAACATCGTCAAACGCCGGACCAGCCCGCTCCCTCTCGGGAGCTGGGCCGCCAGTGAGCTCTATCTCGTCACAACGCCACGCTAGCGGCGCGCCACCAGCATTTTCTTGGGATCGATGGACTTCGTACCCTTGCGGATTTCGAAGTGAAGCTGAGGCGATGTCACGTTGCCGGTCTTGCCGGACCTGGCAATCACCTCGCCCCGCTTCACCTTATCGCCGCGTTTGACCGTTAGCGCCTGATTATGAGCATAGGCCGTCACATAGCCGCCCGAATGCTCGATCAGCACCAGATTGCCATAGCCGCGCAGCTCATTGCCCGCATAACGCACGGTGCCCGAAGCGGCCGCCTTCACCGGCGTCCCCGCCGCAACGGCGATATTGATGCCTTCATTCGTCAGCCCGTCTTTGCCCGAGCCAAAGCCGGAAACGACCTTGCCCGACACCGGCCAATCGAAAGCCGGCCCTTCGGCGCTGGCGGTCTCAGTTGGCGCGGGTTCGTTCTTCGCAGGCTTACCCTTCGCAGGCTTGGGCTGCGGCACCGCCGCGTCGCCCGCCTTCACGTACTCGCCCTCACGCGGTGCCTCAGCCTTCACCCGGCCGGGGATCTTCAAATTCTGACCGGCCTTCAAGGTGTAAGGTGGCTTCAGCGCATTCAGCTTGATGATGTCGACCTCGCGCACGCCATAAGCGTCGGCGACATCGCTGAGCTCCTCACCGCTTTGGACCTTGTGCGACGACAATTCCGCGGCAGCCGTCTGCTTCCCGCCACTCGTCGTCAGCGTGCGATCGGCATGGCCGCTGCCCTCTGCGCGCCGCTCCTGCGGATAGCTCGGCTCAGGCTCGCGATAGGTTTCGCGCGCTTCGTCGCGCGGCGCTTCGCGGTATTCACCCGGCGGCGGCAGTTCGGAGGCTTCGATCCGGTCGGTGCCGTAATTGCCGTCGCGCGAACCTTTGGCAGGCTTCGGCGCGCGGGTAATGCGTTCATTGCTGGCGGTCTCGGTGCGCGATACGCGCCCTTCGCCATATCCCGCATCGCTATAGGGATCGGGGCCGGGATTATCGCCGGCATACGAGCCGTCCCACATGCGCGGGGCCGGAGGCGGACCGCCGGGGTCGCCGTCAAACGGATTGAAATGCGAAAAGCCTGAAGTCGAACACGCCGCCGAAAGCGAACCGACAGCTGCGACAATGATCAGGCGGACAAGTGCGGGGGCACGCATGAACTGGATACCTCAAAAGAACGTAAGGCCCGCTCAGCCGTCGCGCGCCACCCCCTGCATCATCGGCACAAACGCGACAAAACCGAGGCTATCGACCTCTTTGTGTCCGTTATCCTGCTTGGTTAGCCTTAATAAAACCTGACTGGAGGCCGGCGGCCCGACCGGACACACCATTATCCCGCCGGGTTTGAGCTGGTCGATCAGCTTCTGCGGCAGCTCCGGCGCGGCGGCAGCGACCAGAATGCGGTCGAACGGCGCCTGCTCCACCCAACCCTCATAGCCATCGCCATGCTTGGTGACGATGTTGGAAAGTCCTTGCTCCTTAAAGCGTTGCTCGGCGATCCTCATCAATGGGCGCAGCCGTTCGATCGTGTAAACGCGCAGCGCCATCTTCGCAAGGATCGCGGTCTGGTAGCCCGACCCGGTACCGATTTCGAGCACCTTCATGCGCTCGCCCAGCCGCAGCGCATGCGTCATCAGGCCGACGATATAAGGCTGGCTGATCGTTTGCCCCCAGCCGATCGGCAAAGGCCGGTTCTCATAGGCGTGGAGTTCCTGTCCCGGCTCGATGAACGCGGCCCGCTTCACCCGCTCCATCGCATCCAGCACCCGCGCATCCGTGACGCCCTGCGCCCTGAGTTCCATGATGAGGCGGATCAGGTCGGGCGACGGCGCGTCGGTCATTCTGTCAGCCGACCTCAATCGCCTTGGGCTGCGCCTTGCCCTTGCGCGGTTTCTTGGGCGGCGTGCCGAGTACGCTCTCGAACATCTTGATCGTCGGCGTCTCGGTCAGGTTGAGATGCAGCGGCGTCACCGAAACGAAGCCGTCATAGATGGCGCGCAAATCGGTTCCCTGCGGCGGGTTCGACAGGATGCGTTTGAACCCGATCCAGAAGTAAGGATTGCCGCGCGCATCGATGCGCTCATCGACCATCAGCGTCGCCTGATCGCGCTTGCCCTGCTCGGTGACGCGAACGCCCTCCACCTTGTCCGGCGCGCGGTCGGGGAAATTGATGTTGACCAGCACTTCCTTGGGCCAGCCCGCCGCCAGCAGCTTGCGGATGACGGTCGGGCCATAAGCCTCGGCACACGACCAACGCACCTGCACGTTCTTGTCGAAAGTATAGGCCTGGCTCAGCGCAATCGAGGGAATGCCCAGCACCGTCCCCTCCATCGCCGCCGCGATCGTGCCCGAATAGGTCACGTCGTCGGCAATGTTCGAGCCGCGATTAACCCCCGAGATCACCAGATCGGGCCGGAAGTCCTTCATGATGTGCAGCACGCCCATCATCACGCAGTCGGTCGGCGTTCCATCGACGGCGAATTTCTTTGGGCCAATTTTGCGCACCCGCAAAGGCCGCGTCAGCGTCAGCGAATGCGACGCCCCGCTCTGCTCGGTCTCCGGCGCGATGATCCAGACATCGTCGCTCAGCGCCCGCGCGACCTTCTCGGCAGCCTTCAGCCCCGGCGCATGGATGCCGTCATCGTTGGAAACGAGAATACGCAGCGGACGCCATCCGTCCTTGTCCGTCACGCCGCCAATCCTGGCCTTAGCCGTTTTGGCCGACGCCTTTGCCTTAGCCACCGATAACCTCGATCCCGCCCATATAGGGTTTCAGCACATCCGGCACCGCGATGGTGCCGTTGCCCTGCTGGTAGTTTTCCATCACCGCGATCAGCGTGCGCCCCACCGCGAGGCCCGAGCCGTTCAGCGTATGGACAAAGCGCGTGCCCTTCTCGCCGGCGGGGCGATAGCGCGCCTCCATGCGGCGGGCCTGAAAGTCGCCGCAGTTCGAGCACGATGAAATCTCGCGATACCGTCCCTGCCCCGGCAGCCACACTTCAATGTCGTAGGTCTTCTTCGCCGAAAACCCCATATCGCCCGCGCACAACATCATCGTGCGATAGGAAAGGCCAAGCCGCTTCAAAACCTCTTCAGCCGCCTGCGTCATCCGCTCATGCTCAGCATCCGACTGGTCCGGCGTCGTGATCGACACCAGCTCAACCTTCGAAAACTGATGCTGCCGGATCATCCCGCGCGTATCGCGCCCCGCCGATCCCGCTTCGGAACGAAAGCACGGCGTTAGCGCCGTATAGCGGCGCGGCAATTCAGCCTCGCTGAGGATCGCCTCGCGCACCTGATTGGTGAGCGAGACTTCCGCCGTGGGGATCAGCCAGAACCCGTCTTCGGTGTGGAACAGGTCTTCGGCGAATTTCGGCAACTGTCCCGTGCCGAACACTGCATCATCCTTCACCAACATCGGCGGGTTCGTCTCGACATAGCCGAACTCGCTCGTATGCAGATCGAGCATGAAATTGCCGAGCGCCCGCTCCAGCCGCGCCAACTGCCCGCGCGTGATGACAAACCGCGCGCCTGACATCTTCGACGCCGTCTCGAAATCCATCTGCCCGAGCGCTTCGCCCAGATCGAAGTGCTCCTTAGCAGAAAAGTTTGGCACCCGCGCTTCACCGTGGCTGCGGATCTCGACATTCTCGCTCTCGTCTTTGCCCGGCGGCACATCGTCCACCGGCAAATTCGGGATCGCCGCGATGGCGTCGAACACCGTTTTTTGGTACGCTTTCTCTTCAAGCTCGCCGGCCGCCAAACCGTCTTTCAGCGTCGCCACTTCGGCCATCAGCCGCGCAGCTTCCGCGTCATTCTTCTGCGCCTTGGCCGCGCCGATCAGCTTCGACGCCTCGTTGCGCCGCGCCTGCATCTCCTGCAGCCGCGTCATCACCGCGCGCGAAGCCGTGTCCAGCGCCAGGATCGATGCCGACTGCGCCGGCAGCGACCGCTTCGCAAGGCCGGCGTCGAAGGCTTCAGGGTTTTCGCGAATGAAACGGATGTCGTGCATGGCTTTGAACTTGAAAAAACGAACCGGTGAGTCGCCCCCGAAAGGCCGGAAGCTGACCTATAGGGTGCGGCGTGCGGCTTTGGGAGGGCTAATCGGGAGGTCGTCTAACGCGGTCTTCTGCACCTTGGGCCTTCCCCATCGGGGGAAGGTGGGCAAAGCCCGGAAGGGGGTCTGGCAGGCGGCACTATTTTCAGCGGCGCCTCAAACCTTGGGCATCGAACCCGCGTCCGGCTTGGCCCGGCGCTTCTCGCTCGCCTTCACCAGCCAGATCGAAATTTCGTAGAGCAGCAACACCGGGATCGCGAGCGCGAATTGGCTCAGCACGTCCGGCGGGGTCAGAACGCCTGCCACCACAAAAACACCGACGACCGCATAACGTCGCGCACGCCCCAGTCCCGCAGACGACACGATGCCGATCCGCCCTAGCAATGTCAGCGCGACCGGCAATTGAAAGCACAGCCCAAACGCGAACATCAGCGACATTGTCAGGCTGAAATATTCCGAGACCCTGGCTTCAAGCTGGATCGGCAATTGCCCCGGCCCCGCCGGTGCCTGAAAGCTAAGCAAAAAATCCAGCGCCAGCGGCATGATGACGTAAAGCACCAGAGCCGCGCCCATCGTGAACAGGATCGGCGTCGCGAACAGATAGGGCAGGAACGCTCCGCGCTCGTCCTTGTAGAGCCCTGGCGCAACGAACAGCCATATCTGCGTTGCCAGCACCGGGAATGCCAGGAACACACCGCCCCACATCGAGAGCGACAAATAGGTGATGAAAGTTTCCTGTGGCGCGGTCGCGATCAGGCGCTGGTTCGGCTGGCCTTCCAGCGCGTGATAGAGCGGCTGCGCGAGAAAATTATAGATGTCGTGCGCGAAGGCGTAGCAGACAAGAAAGCACGCAAAGAACGTCACCACCGCCCACAGCATCCGGCCGCGCAGCTCGATCAGATGCTCGAGCAACGGCGCGCGGCTCGCCTCGATCTCGCTCTCGTCGCGCGTGGCGCTCATTGATTGGCAGCCTTCGGCGGCACGATGGGTTCAGACGAAGGCCCCGGCTCCGGCTCTGCCTCAGCAACCGGCGCCGGCGGCGCAATCGGACCTTCAATCGGCCCCGGCAAGGGCAACGGCTCGACCGCAGACTTCTCGCCGCCAATCTTCTCGCCAAGCGAAACCATCAGATTATCAGGCGGTGGCGTAGTCGTGGTACGCGGGTCCATCACGAACGGAGCGCGCAGGTCCTTGCGGATCGTATTGAGGTCTTTGCGCAGATCCTCAAGCTCGGCCTGCCGGATCATCTCATCGACGCCCGACTGGAAATGCGCCGCCATCTTGCGCGCCTTGCCGACCCATTCGCCGATACCCTTCATCAGGCGCGGCAAATCCTTCGGCCCCACCACAAGGATGGCCACCACGGCAATCGCAAGAATTTCACCCCAGCCGAGATCGAACATCGGCGTCCTGCCATCCTAAGCCGACCAGCCTAGACCTTGTTCGAGTCGGTCTGCACGGTTTCGGCAGGCTTGTCCGTGCCGACGCCGATCTGCGCCGTCGGCTTGGGCTCATCGGCCATGCCGTTGCGGAAATTCTTGATGCCTTTGGCGACATCGCCCATCAGCTCCGAAATCTTGCCGCGCCCGAAGACCAGCATAACCAGAACCACGACGACGAGAATCTGCCAGATGCCGAAATTGCCCATTCGCTCATACTCCTCGTGGCCGGTACGAGGCGCACCGGCCGCTAGCGTCTATTTTGGCATTTGCGGCGTAATGCCGCAATGAAATCAGGCCGGAAACGTGAATCCCCGTCCGACCTTGGCCATCAGGTGGATCACATCTCCGGCACGCACGCACGCTGAGGTGTCCAGGATACAAACGATCGCGGCCCCCTGATCCGGCGCCGCCGTCACATGCAGCCCGTCCGACGCCATCCCGGCCTCCGTCACCGTCACGGCCAATCCCCCCGCCGCCACTTCAAGATCGCGCGGCCGGAACACCACCGTCACCGCCGCGCCGTCAACCATCCCGGCCGTCGCAACCGCGCCCACCGATGTCGCAGCGGCACCGTTTTGCACCCACCCCGAAAACGCATTAATCGACGAAAAAAACGCTGCCGCACCCACATCTGCCGGGCTGTTCAGCACCATCGCCGGCACCCCCTGTTGCACGATTTTTCCCTCACGCAGCAGCACAATCCGGTCTGCACTCCGCAGCGCCTCATCGGGGTCATGCGTTACGAAAACCGTGGCCGTCCCCTCACCCCTGAGAAGCGCCAAAACATCGCCCCGAACGCTCTCTCGCATCCGATCATCGAGCCCCGAAAACGGCTCATCGAGCAGCATCGCCTGAGGCCTCGGCGCCAAAGCCCGCGCCACCGCCAGCCGCTGCTGCTCACCCCCCGAAAGATGATGCGGAAACGCCCCCGCATGCTCACGCAACCCTACCAAATCCAGCAATTCCGCCGCCCGCGCCTTCGCCTCGGCCTTGGGTGCGCGGAACAGCCCGAAGGCCGCATTCCCGCTGGAATCGAGATGCGGAAACAAAGCGAGGTCCTGAAACACCAACCCCACCCGCCGCTTCTCAGGCTGCACAAAGCCCCCCGGCCCATCGACCTCTAAGCCGCCCACCGACACGCGCCCCTCATCGGCCCGCTCGATCCCCGCGATAATCCTCAGAACAGTAGATCTGCCGGAACCCGACGCGCCAAGCAGGCACACCACCTCGCCCGCAGCAACGTTAAAGCTGATGTCATCGGCAACCTTGCGCGCGCCAAAACTTTTGCCGACGCCGCTAAGGGAAACTGTAGGAATTCCGCTCATGCACGGACCCTATCTGCGAGCCGTTCGCAGCGCCAGCCTCAGGCCTCGTCGTCGCGCGGCGCCAGCAAATCCGCCAGATCCGCCTCATCCAGCGGATCTTCATCCGGCCCCAGCAAGTCAGAGGGGCTTGGCACTGCAAAGCCCGCCGGCACGCTTGAATCCAGCAGGCCTGCCGCTTTCAGTTCGTCCATGCCCGGCAGGTCGCTCACCCGGTCCATGCCGAAATGCTGCAGGAAGCCATCCGTCGTCCCATAGGTCACCGGACGGCCCGGTGTCCGGCGGCGGCCGCGCGGACGCACCCAGCCGATTTCCAGCAGCAGGTCCAGCGTGCCCTTCGACACCCCGACGCCCCGGATTTCCTCGATTTCTGCCCGCGTCACGGGCTGATGGTACGAGACGATCGCCAGCGTCTCGATCCCGGCGCGCGACAGACGGCGCTGCTCGGTAGTCTCCTTCCGCAACAGAAAAGCGAGGTCAGCCGCCGTCCGCAGCGCCCATTTTCCTGAGACTTTAACGAGATTTACGCCGCGCGGTTCATACAACATCTGAAGTTCAGGCAGCAACGACACAACATCCGCATCTTTCGGCAGGCGCGACTTCAGTGTCTCCTCGTCCAGCGGCTCCGCCGCCGCAAACAGCAACGCTTCAAGCATCCGCAGATGCATGCCCGTATCGACATACGGCGCGGCGGCTTCGACGGTTTCGTTAGATTCGGTCATAAACTGCGCGGCCATCCGGCTCATTTCGGGGACTTTCCTTCCGGGTTCACCGGCTTGGCGTCAAGCATCGTCCTGCACCAGCCGTGGACCCGCCGGGCGGCGCAGGAACACAGGGCCGAAGGCAGCAAGCTGGCGAAGTTCCAGGCTGCCGTCCTTGGCCATCTCAAGGCTCGCTGAAAACGTGCTGGCCAGCGCGCTGCGCGACAACTCATTCACCGTCTCGGGCATGAAGCTGTCGAGGCGGCTCCAGTCGACCGCCATCCCGATCATCTTCTCCAGCCGCTTGCGCGCCTCGTCGATTGCAAACACCGGCTGGCGCTTCACCGAAAGCCGAGTGCCGAGCGTGCGGGTGCGCTGGTCGGAATAGGCTTTCAGAAGATCGAAGATCGAATCCGACCATAGCGGCGTGCGAACAGTCCGTATGCCCTCCGGCTCGCCGCGGAAAAACACATCGCGCCCCAGCCGGTCGCGCGCCATCAACCGGCCACCCGCCTCGCGCATGGCTTGAAGCCGCTGCAGCCGGAAAGCCAGACGGGCCGCCATTTCTTCGCCGCTCGGCTCGTCGCCGATCTTGTCGGGCTTGGGCAGCAGCAGCTTCGATTTGAGGTAGGCGAGCCACGAGGCCATCACCAGATAATCGGCCGCCAGGTCGAGATCCTGCCCGCCGAGCTGCGCAATGAATTCCAGATATTGGTCGACCAGCGTGACGATCGAGATGCGCCGCAGATCGACGCGCTGCGAACGGGCCAGCGTCAACAGCAGGTCCAGCGGACCCTCAAACCCATCGACGTCGATGATGAGCGTCTCACCCGTCACTGTAGCTGGCAGGGTCAGGTCGAAGACCGGGTCTTCGCCTTGCCCCTCACTTTCCTCAATCTCACTCATGCGATCGCTGTTCCGCCGCCCATGAGGTGCGCGAGACGAGCCGCGCCCTGTTCGGGATCGAAGTCGGACGGTGGGGCGATTCTGTCAAGCGCGGCACCGGCCCGCCGGGCGGCATCGCCCTCCAGCGCCCGGCTGCCTTTGGCGACATCCTGCATCTCGGCGAGGTCGCCGGAACAATGCAACGCAACGTCGCAACCCGCGACCAGCGAGCGATAGGTCCGCTCGTTGTAACCGCCGGTCAGCGCGTTCATGCCGACATCGTCGCTCATCAGAAGGCCGTCAAAGCCGATCTCGCCGCGGATCACGTTGTGGATCAGACGCGACGACCAGGTCGCGCAGCGCTCGTCGTCGATGGCCGAGAAAACAACATGCGCGGTCATCGCCATGGGCATGTCGTTGAGACTGCGGAACGGCACGAAGTCGCTCCGGCTCAATTCCTCATGCGGTGTGTCGAGAACCGGAAGTTCCAGATGACTGTCGGACTTCGCCCGGCCATGCCCGGGAATGTGCTTGATGACCGGCAACACGCCGCCATCCATCAGCCCCTGAGCGACGGCCCGCGCAAGCTGCACGATCTGATTGGGCTCCCGCCCTAGCGCCCTGTCGCCGATAATGCCGTGACCTTCCTCATGCAGCAGGTCGACGCAGGGGCTGCACGAGACGTTCACCCCGATCTCGCGCAACTCCGCCGCGATCATCCGGCTGTTGAGCGAAGCGGCCTCTTCGGCCGTCTCCACGTCGCGCGCGTAGATATCCGCGAAATTCCAGGCCGGCGGCGGCAAACGCCACACCGGAGGCCGAAGACGCGCCACCCGGCCACCTTCCTGATCGATCAGGATCGGCACATTGTCGCGGCCCGAGATCGCCCGAAGCTCATCGGTCAGCCGAAGGATCTGTTCCTTCGTCTCGCAGTTTCGCTTGAAGAGAATGTAGCCCCACGGCTGGAGCTCAGCGAACAGAGCGCGCTCGTCTGTCGTGAGCGCAAGGCCGGATAGACCCAAAATCAGGGAAGACAGCGACATGAAAAACGACTGAAAATCAGGAGGTCAGGGCGCACTCAAATTGCATGCGCCGCCTCGCGTCCGCAAGACCTCGCAGAACGCGACTGCGTTCTGCTTCGTCTCGAACGGACCGACCCGCAGCCGATACCAGACACCCTTTGCGCCGAGATCGACCCGCTTGATGTCCGGCTTCAGCGCGCCCGTCAGGTCCGCATTGCGCTTCTTGAAGCTCTGCCACTGACCGGCAGCCTCGCCGTCATCCTTGAATGCGCCAATCTGCACGACGAACGCACCCGCAGTTGCGGAGGCGGTCTGAGCAGCGGCATCCGCTGCACCCGGATCAATAGCCTCGATCTCGGAAGTAATGGCAGCCGCCTGCAACTGCGCGGCCTTCTCAGCCTCGATCTGCGCAGCAGAGGGTTCCGCACTCGCAACGTCGGCGGCCAGCGCATTGTCGCCCTCCTCCGCCGCGCCTGGCGATTCCAGCGGCACCGCGCCGGCCTCGATAGTGGCGGATTCCGATGCCGGAATGTCCTGCGGCGTTTCCGGCGGCGCGGCGAGACCGCTCTCAGTCGGCTCGGCTTCCGCGCCTGCGATGCGCTCGTAAATCAGTTTGTCCTGATCGGGCACTTCCACGCCGCCGGGGTTCTCCGGCTGAATGCGGATCGGCCCCTGCTCGGCAGTGATGACCGGCGGTGCACCGCGATCGCCCTGCGTACGCCCTTGTTGGTAGGCGACATAGATGACCGCGCCGAACGCCGTCAGAACCAAGGCGGTGAGGATGATAAAAAGTGGCGAGCGGGTCGAACCGCCCTCTTCGTCTTCCAGAGTCGCGTCATACATGAAGTCGCCGTGGAAGCGGCGGTCATATTCAGCCTGGTCGAAAGCGCCGCGATCGGTCGTGCTCATACGCTCAAACATCCCCTGACGTCGCACGTCCCAACGGGCTCGACTCGCCTGACCGAAGAATAGCAGGAGAAAGGCGGCGAAATGCGGGCGTCTATGCGGACCTCGCGCCCAATTGCCTAACGACCCGTTAACGCCACTCAGCCCTTGACCTTCACGGCATGAACCCGCTCACCCGCCGCGCACATCGCGACGAATTTGGCGATCCGCGCCGCCCGGGTCTCCGGCTTCTTCGCATCATGGATGCGAAACAGGATCGCGTAGCGATTGGTGCTGTCGAGCGCCTTGAAGAATGCGCCCGCCGCATTGTCGGCCTTCGGCGCCGTGGCCAGATCATGCGGCACCTCGATCGTCCGCGAGCCGGCATAGGCAGCTTCCCAGCGTCCGTCCGCTTTAGCCGCGTCGATCTGCGTCTGCCCGGCTGGCTTCATCCGCCCCGCCGCGATCAGCGCTTTGACCCTATCCTGATTGATCTTCGACCATTTGCTGCGCTTGGCACGCGCACTAAAGCGCTGCAGGAAATACTCGGCGTCGAAACCCGCCTTCTGCCCGTCGATCCAGCCATGGCAGAGCGCCACAGCCAGCGCCTCCTGATAGGTGACGGTGGAGATGCCGGAGTCTTTCTTGGCGATCTTCAGCCACACGCCTGCCGAGTCCGGAGGCTGTTTCACCACCCAACGAGCGAAGGCGTCGGATGTCTTGAACGGCAGAACAGGCGAGTCGGAGAGCTTGGCCATGCCCAAGTCTCTCCGAACCCCGCGCTACTAGTCGAGGTAGAATGTTACCGTCGTCACCACTCGCACCTGCTTGTCGATGCTGCGGTCGTCGGTGCCATAGTCGCCGGAGTTGAGGTCATGCACCTCAAACCCGCCCTGCGAGGCCGAGCGGATCGAGCCGACCTTGATCCCGGCATTCTTGGCGAACTCACCCGCCGCGATCCGCGCATTCTCGGTCGCCTCGCGCAGCATGTCCGGCTTCACGGTGTTGAGCCCGGTGAACAGATAGCGCGGCTGGCTGTCAGTCAGCAGCAGACCCTGTGCGAACAGTTCGCCCAGCTTCTGATAGGCAGCATCCACCGCCTTCACGTCCTTGGTCGTCACCGCAACGTAGGAAACGATGTCATAGCGGGTTTCGGTCAGCACCCCGTTGGCATCGCGAAACTCGTTTTCGGTCACGGAGGTCTGCCCACCCATCACCGCATCGCCGTCGAAGCCGTTGCGCGCGAGAAACGCCCGGATCGCCGCCGTGTTGGTCTCGACGTCGCCATACCCCGCCTTCACGTCCGCATTTGAAACCTTGAACCCGATCTGCCAGATCGCCTGATCTGACGAGACGACCCGCTCCGACAGGCCCTTCACGTCGGCCGTGTTGACGTGCTCGCGATTGACCATCGTTTGACCGACGAAAAACCCGCCTCCGGCAATCCCGCCACCAAGCGCTAAGGCGGCGGCAAATATCGCGGCACCCGAAATGTTGGACATCTGAAAACTCCCCAAGAAATGTCAGAGGAGAGCAACAATCCCGCATCATGGCGGAATTGCGGACGAGAGCCGTTCGGATAGGCGCCGGCCGCAGGAATTTATTTCGCCATCTTCTTTCCACCGTCGCCATGCTCGGCAGAAGGATCGTAGTTTGGATCGTCTGAGATGATGTAGGTCCCGTCCGGCATCTGCCAGGCAGAGGCGCTGTTGGGCAGTTCAACCTCTTGGCCCGATACAGGATCCGTGTAAACATCGACCCCCCGGATGGTACGCGAAGCGTCCACCGCCACCCGGTCATAGGCGGCCTGCGCATCGGCATAGACCTGCGTGATAATCTGCCCGATCTCAGCCTGCGCTGCACGCCAGATGGCCGCCCGGTCCATGGTGCCCTTCAGAGCAATTGCCGCCATCCGCTCCTGGAACTGCTGAATGAACGCGACGTAGCCCGGCACTGCGAAAAAGGTGCGCGCGAAGATCTCATAGCTCGCGGGATCGATCCCGGCCGGCGCGCGCAGCGCAACGCCGCTCATGATCGAGATATTGACGGCGAGATAGCCGCCCGGGTTGTCGGAGATGTTGAAAACTACCACCATGCC
>Ga0105044_10008585_pt1 | contig 14018 bp, 14 predicted proteins | sample MAT01_FD_78092 | JGI IMG/M metagenome (GOLD analysis project Ga0105044, IMG submission 78092) | Freshwater microbial communities from Lake Fryxell liftoff mats and glacier meltwater in Antarctica - MAT-01 | ecosystem: Environmental > Aquatic > Freshwater > Ice > Liftoff microbial mat | place...
ATGATTTCCGACCTCGGAGAGGTCAAAGGTTTGTAGAAATGCATCGGGTTGACCTTAATTCCCGACCTCGGAGAGGTCGAACGTTTGTTTCAACGCTATTTTCTGCAAACCTTCGACCTCTCCAGGTCTGGAAAACATTGAAATGCTACATTTCTTATGATTTCCGACCTGGAGAGGTCGAACGGTTTGTAGAAATGCTATTAATTCAGCGACCCTAAGCGATAAAAACCCCTACTCCTCGCCACCAATCCACCACCTAATCCCGATATACCCCCGTGCGCCAATCGTTGGCGCATAAACCTGGGTGGCGTCGAAGAAAGATCCGAACGGATCCTGCCAGGCAATGATGGGACGGTGTTGGCGATAATCCGTCAGATTTTCACCGCCGGCGTAGATTTCAAATTTTGAAAAGCGGTAAGTCGCCTGAAGATTGACCAGGACGTAATCGGGCGCCGTATCACCGCCATGCTGGTGGTATTCCACAGGCAGGTGCCCGTGATCAAGCAGGCGCTGCGTGCCCGTCATCTGAGCCTGGCCGCTGAAAAGCCATTTTTTATCCGGCGTTTCGTAGTCGGTGGTCAGCAGGCCACGGTGGCGTGGAACCATTGGGCGCTCCAGCAAACCGTCGTCGGTAAACGTAGTGCGCACATCATTGTATTTGTAAGCCACTTTTACATTCCATCCTTTCAGCACTTCCCAGTTCAAAGAAACCATGGCGCTGTTTGAAAACGAGCTGCCGCGCAGGTTGTAGAAATAAAGGAAGCGATAATCCTGATCCATATCTACTACGACCTGGTTCACAAAATCCGTGCGGTACAAGTCCACCACAAAGCTGAAGGCGCGATCCGCCCATTTGCCATTGTGGGTCAGGTTGACGCCATAATTCCAGGCGTCTTCCATTTCGAGGTTTTCCAGCACCCGCACTGTCCGGCTGCTTGCCAGGGCGCTCACGTTTTCGGCAATGATGTTTGCAGAGCGGTAGCCGCGACCCGCAGAGGCGCGCAGGATGGTGTTTTCATCAAAATTGTAGCGCAAATTGGCGCGCGGCGTCAGCAACAGGCCATGCAGGTTGTGGTGGTCGAGGCGCAGACCGAGGATAGCGCCAAAACCGCGCGCAGTTGCGGGCTGGCCGTTGAACGTATATTCTGCAAAAGCGCCGGGAACGCTTTCTGTGCGGTCGAATGCAGCCTGATCAAAACTTTCCCGGTATTGGTCGTACTGGTATTGCAACCCGTAATTCATCTGGTGGTCGGTGGTGCCGATGATGGTCGCATACAGGACATTGGCAAAAAAACTGCGCTGTTCGCCTTCGTGAGGCCGCAGGCCATATTCGCTGTCGGTGCGGTGCCAGGTCGCGCTGAACATGGAGCCCAGCGAACGGTAAGGCTCCTTGAAACCTTTATAGCCCAGTTTTCCCCAGGCTTCCACGCGGTCTGCATTTTGTTCAATGCGGTAAAGCGGGGTGCCATTTTCACCCAGGTTGCTCATCTGGCCGCTTTCGCGGCGATCCATGATGCCCTGCACGTTGAATTGACCGCAGATAATTTCGCCTTCGTAAAAAAGCCGGTACAAACCGTTCAATTGCCGTTTCTGCGGCATGTCCATAAACGTATCGTCATCGCGGTCAAATTCCGATTGCTGGGTGCTGCCGTGCAACAACAAGCCGGAACTCCATTCTTCAGTGTGTTTATGGTTGAGGTGTACATTGGCTTCATAACGGCCTATATTCGAAGCAAAAAGGTTGAGAAAGAACGGCTTGTCTCTGAAAGGTTTTACCAATTCGGTATTGATCTGCCCGGTGATGGACTGAAACCCGTTGCGCACCGTGCTGGCACCTTTTGAAATCTGGATGCCTTCGAGCCAGGTGCCGGGAATGTATTCCATGGCAAACGGCGTCGCCAAACCGTAATATGTTGGCCGGTTTTCGACCATCAACTGGGTGTAAATGCCGCGCAGTCCCAACAGTTGGATCTCGCGGGCACCGGTGATGGCGTCGCTGTAAGAAACGTCCACCGAAGCATTCGTTTCAAAGCTTTCAGCCAGGTTGCAGCACGGCGCTTTTTTCAATTCTTTGCTGGTAATGCTTTCCACATTCAGCGTACTGAGGGTGGAGACGTAACTGCCGTGCATTTTTTCAGCGACTTCTACGGCCACCAATTCGAGGATGCCGCTTACCTCAATCAGGAGGTTATCTTCGTGCGGTTCAACCGGAATACTGACCGGCGCATAGCCTACATAGCTGATAATCAGGTTGGCCAGCTCTGATTTTTTTTCAATGCTGAAACGGCCTTCCATATCGGCTACAACGCCGGAATCGGTGCCTTCCCATTGAATGGTAGCAGCAGCTAAGGGTTCGCCTTTTTCATTGACGACGGTACCGGAAAGCAGTTGGGGGTTGTGGTTTTCCTGTCCATAAATATTGCCGGCAAGGCAGCATGACAACAGGATGAAAATATAGAGCAATCGCATGATCTTGAAAGTTTTAGGCGCTGCAAGTACAAAACGCTACATTGCAAGACCTCAATGACAAAAAAAGATTGGAAAACTTTCCTGAGTGAAAACTATATCAGCTCCATCAGTACAGCGATGCTAACAACGATAACTTTTGAGCAAACGGCGCAAATCCATGCCGGAGGGTAGAGGTGGGGCATTTTGCGGCGGCAATAAGAAATTTTCCTGTTGAAGTGTTTGTACAGCCTGTGCTACCATAAATGAAGGTGGCGGCGCAATTGCCGGGAATATGGGCTTAAGCTGGTAATCACTTGAAGATAATAAAAAAGGCGTATTGAGTTTGGCAAATAAAAAGCCGCGCTTGGCGCAATCGTGTTGGTGCTTGTCATCGGATTCGGTGCGAACAGGCGGTTTGTGGCAAGCACTGCTTTTGGTGCAACAGGTAGCCGTAACCTTTTCTTCATCCCGGGCGCATGGATCGGGTATGAAGAGCAAAGAAACCTGCGTTTCTCCTTTGCACAGGCAATACAGGGTGTGAAAACTTAACCCGCCGGTTGACAACAACAGGCTGGGCAGGCAAAGCCAAAGGACAATATGGCGGAAATACCGTTTCACACTACAAAAATACAATAAAAATTTCAATTGTCCAACGCTGAAATTCTTAGCTTTGGCAAAGGAGATTAATCAGCCCCAATCATCAAATTTTTCAAAACTTGTCCCGCAAAGCGGGATCATCAAATTTTCAAATTAATGAAAATAATCCGCGCGCATTGCTGGAAAGAAAACTTGGAATTGACCAAACCTTACACCATCGCTTATACGACCGTAGATGCGGTGGAAAACTTTTTCGTCGCGATCGAACTGGAAGACGGAACGGTTGGCCTGGGAGCGGGTTCGCCATCCGATTTTGTTACCGGAGAGGACTTGCTTGAAAGTTTCGCTGCACTGAATGCCCATCTTGAACCGTTAGTCATAGGAGAAGATATCCGCCACCTTTCAGCGCTGCTTCGCCAGATTCGGGCAATTTTGGCACCTTATCCGGCTGCCCGGGCGGCGATAGACATTGCGCTCTACGATGCTTTTACCAAAATGCTCGGGATACCCCTGGTAGATTTTCTCGGCAAGGCACACGAAGGGTTGCCCACCTCCATTACCATCGGCATCAAATCGCTGGAAGCTACGCTGGAGGAAGCGGCGGAGGACGTTAAGTTAGGCTTTCGCATCATCAAACTCAAAACCGGATTAGAGGTAGAAAAAGACATTGAGGTTTTTCGAAGACTCCGTGAAACGGTAGGCACCGACGTGAAAATTCGGGTAGATGCGAATCAGGGGTACTCGATTCCCGATCTGCTCCGCTTTGTTGACGAAACAATGGACGCGGACGTGGAATTCATCGAACAGCCCTTTAAAGCCGGCCACCAGCACTGGATGCTGCAATTGCCCGAATCCGTGCGCCAACTTTGTGCTGCCGATGAAGACCTGCACAATCCTGCCGACGCCATGCGCATGGCCATCCAGACCCGGCCTTATGGAATCTACAACATCAAGCTGATGAAATGCGGCGGGGTGGGAGAAGCGCTGCACATTGCGGAAGCTGCGCATCGCTTTGGCGTCAGCCTCATGTGGGGGTGTATGGATGAAAGCATCATCAGCATCAGCGCGGCTTTGCACGCCGCCATGGCCAGTCCCGCTACGCGTTATTTAGATTTGGACGGCAGCTTTGATCTGGCGCGGGATGTGGTGAGTGAAGGCTTTGTTCTCCGGAATGGCTGTTTGTATACCAATGGCAAACCAGGGTTGGGGGTAGTGCGTTTATAATCATAGGCTTCACTCCTGGCGTACAACGGGGATAATGTTACTCAACTGATTGGTATTAAAATATTATACAAATGGCAAGAGATTTTTACCACAACGATTTTAGAAAAGCCATTGAAAAAGAAAGTTGGGTAATTTGGTGCAAAACTTGTTGTTTATAATCCTAAAATTCAAGTGATTGTACAATGGGTGAACTAAAAAAATATCAGGATATTCTGGTGAATTACCTTACTGATTTTGCAAACCGAAGCAGGCTTGCAAACATACCGGAAGTTGAAAACAGGATTATTGTTGATCGTGACAATAATAGTTTTCAGATGTTGAGAATAGGATGGCATAACGAGCACTTTATTTTTGCAATGGTATTTCATTTCGATATCAGGGAGGGTAAAGTATGGTTTCAATGCAACAATACAGAACTCGAAGTGGTGGACGAACTGATGAAAATGGGCATCCCTAAAGAGGATATAGTACTCGGATTTCAACCGCCATACGCAAGACCTTATACGGGCTTTGCTACCGCGTAGCCAACCCTTTCCCTTTCCAATATTTGAACGCTCCCATGTTTGAAAAAATAACAGAATCGCCCTCCAATTACCGGCACTTAGAGCAGATGCCGGTGCGCGAGTTGCTCGAAAATATGAACCGCGAAGACCAGCTTGTGCCGCAAGCCGTGGCGCGGGCTATTCCTCAAATTGAGCCATTGGTGCAGGTCATTGTCGAAAAAATGAAAGCTGGCGGACGCCTTTTTTACATTGGTGCTGGAACGAGTGGGCGGTTGGGCATTTTGGATGCCTCCGAGTGTCCGCCAACCTTTGGAGTGCCGGAAGGTTGGGTCATCGGCGTCATCGCCGGGGGAGAAACAGCCATCCGCAAGCCGGTAGAATATGCTGAAGACAATACCGAGCAAGCCTGGCAGGATCTGAGTAACCACTTCATTGATACCCAGGACGTCGTGATTGGCATCGCGGCATCGGGAACCACGCCTTATGTGGTGGAGGGGCTGGCTGCCTGTCGCGCCAATGGCATTGTTACCGGCTGCATTACCTGCAACCCTGGCGCGCCGATCTGCGAACAGGCCGACTACCCGGTGGAAATTGCCGTGGGGCCGGAGTTCGTGACTGGTAGCACGCGGATGAAATCGGGTACCGCTCAAAAATTAGCGCTCAACATGATCAGTACTTCGGTCATGATCCGGTTGGGGCGCGTTGTTGACAACAGAATGGTGGATATGCAATTGAGCAACCACAAACTCGTCGAACGCGGTGCAAAAATGTTGGTGCAGGCGCTAGACCTGACTTACGAAGACGCCGTTCGGCTGCTTGCTGAACATGGCAGTGTACGCAAAGCAATGATGTTCTACAAGACCAATTCCTGAAGATGATGACAGCACGTACTTTTTTGATTGCAGACAGCGGTGGCACCAAAGCCGCGTGGGCGCTGGCGCGGGATGGCCGGGTGATCTGGCAAGAGCGCACGCCCGGGTTGCCCCCCTCTTTTCTAAGCGATGCAGAGATTATCGGCTTGGCAAAGTCCATTGCCGATCAGCTCGTTTCCCCCATTGAAGGCGTCTATTTTTATGGCACCGGCTGTCGGGAATCGCATGCCTGCGCACGGATGAAAAAGCTGCTCCAAGTGGTTTTTCCAAAAGTCCCTCTTGAAGTAGAAACCGATATCCTCGGCGCTGCGCGGGCGCTGTGCGGATACGAAGAAGGCATTGCCTGCATTCTGGGTACGGGGTCGAATGCCTGCCATTGCGCAGCCGGTCAGATTGTGCAGAATATCGGTGGATTGGGCTTTATTCTCGGCGATGAAGGCAGCGGTGCGGCGCTTGGCAAAACTTTAATTGCCGCTTATTTGAACCATGAACTGCCCGAAGACCTGCATCATGCCTTAGAAAAGGACTACGCGCTGCACCGGGATGGAATCATAGATGCGGTTTACCGCAAACCCGGCCCGAACCGCTACTTAGCTTCATTTGCGCCTTTCGTGCTACAGTGGTTGGAGCATCCCTACATAGCAGCCCTTGCAGCGCAACAATTCCAGGCATTTTTTGAAAAAAGTGTGCTGAAGTTTTCGGTGGACAAATCCGTACCAGTCCATTTTACTGGCTCTGTGGCCACCCATTTTGAAACATTGATCCGGAAAACCGCTCAGAAAATGGGTTTGAAGGCGGGTAGTTTTCTGACGGATCCAATAGAAGGGCTTGCCGCTTTTCACCGTTAATGCACTGAATTCTTTTATTAGTTTTGCAAAAAGAGCGCACCTTGGAATACTTGTCCCAACACATCGAAAGTTTAATTTTTGCCGCCGAACAGCCCATCACACTGGAAGAAATGGGCAGCAGTCTGGAGGAAGTTTTTGGCCTGGCCTTCAGTGCAGAAGACCTGATCAGCGCCATTTCAGATCTGCAAACGCGCTATCGGGGCGATGATTTTGCTTTTGAGATCGTCGAAATTGCCAGCGGATTTCAGTTTTTCACCAAACCTGCCTACCACCGTACCGTTGGTGCCTACCTGAAGCAGACCATGAAAAAGCGCCTGTCGCAGGCAGCGCTGGAAACTTTGTCCATCATCGCCTATAAACAACCGGTTTCTAAAAGCGAACTGGAACGCATCCGTGGGGTGAGTTGCGATTATGCTATGCAAAAACTGCTTGAAAAAGAGCTGATCACCATCACCGGGCGAAGCGAAGGTCCCGGCAAACCGCTGCTTTACGGCACAAGCCCGAAGTTTATGGATTATTTTGGATTGCGCAGCATTGAAGACCTGCCCCGCCCGAAAGAATTCAAGGATCCCGACGAAAACAGCATAGGGGAACAGGCACCCATTGAAGAGGAAGTGGAGAAATAATGTATCTGCTTTTATAGTCCGAAAGTAGCGTTATGCCCGGCTCAACAAGTCTGATAATGACAAGCCGAACAATCGTTGTTCCGGGGCGTTGCACGTGTAGGACATAAAATGCCATGAGACATCCCAAAAATTCAGGATGTCTCATGTTTTCAGCAGATACCGTACATCTGCTTGTTTTGAAGGTCAGGTTAGCGTACCTATGGTGGCTTAGGTTTGCAATGTTGCAATGACCGGCCCATGCCGCTACCTTCCTGTTTCGGATTTCTGTTCATGTTCATGGATAAGGATTTTACTAAAACTTACAATAGGATTATGTATCAGTAAAAGTAAACATAATTTTTATTTGCGGCCTACCCGGGACGGGAAATTTTTGGAATGGCAGTAATCTGGCGGTAAGTGGCATGCAATCGGGCAACTTTTATGCAGTTCAAACGTACTTCATAAAGACATCCAACATTTTTTTGTTAAAACACGTTTATTTAGTTGCCTTCGTATGCCGGATCATCGTATTTTTAGTGATCATTCAAGCGACGAGTTGCCAGATTTGAGGGTCTGAGGCGCATTACGTAAACAATCAAAGCCATGTTCATCCTGAAGAAGCGCAGCAATGCAAAGCGCAAAGGGGGGGTTGAAGAGTGCCTGCAACGCATCGAGTTGGAGGCCAACGATGATTTGCGCATGGTGCTGGAGTTTGGTCCTCAGCATTTCACCACGCACGAATTGCATGGTATGCTCCGTAAATTGAATGAGCAATCTCGCTACATCCTGCGCCTGCGCGATCGCCTGCTGCCGAGCATTTTGCTGTTGTTTATTGTCCCGGCCATCGTCCTCTTCGGAACCTTGAAATGGAAATCCTTGCTCTACGGCGTATTTTTTGGCATCCCTATGACGCTGCTCCTGCTCATCGGCGCAGCCATTTTTCTCACCAAAAAGTATCCTACCCTTAAAGACGCGCCTTATTTGGATAAGATGATTCATCAGGAGCTGGAAAGGCGGAGGAAGGATGCTTCGATTTTTTGAAGCGGGAGTTAATACTTTCAGTTCATACTCACATAGTCTATCAAAGAGAGACATTTGGAAGGTCAATTGTTATAAATTGAAAACTATGGCCGAAAAAAAGCTAAAAATCTTTACACTGGAAGAATACTTAGTTCTTGAAAACCAATTGGATGTAAAGAACGAATTCGATCATGGCAGCATTGTTGCCCTGAGTGGGGGACTTTGAATCATGGGATTATCGGGAACAACATCAACACTGAACTCAATAATGCAGTAAAAGGCAAAGGAACAGATTGCGTAACCATCAATGGCGATGTCCGAATATACATAGAACGTGCTGATTTTGTTGTTTACCCGGATGGGATGGTCATTTGCGGCGATATTCAAACAGCGGAACCGGATCGAAACGCTGTCATCAATCCGGTACTCATCATAGAAGTGCTTTCCAAGTCTACAGAAAGTTATGATCGGGGCGATAAATTCCACAAATACTGTTCGCTTCCTTCCTTCAAAGAGTATGTTTTAATAGACCAAAATAAACCGGTCGTTGATGTTTTATACAAAAAAACTGCGGCTTATTGGAAAATGGTTATAACAATTGGTCTGGATAAAAGCATTTATCTGAATAGCCTGGATTGCTCTATTCAGCTAAGCGATATCTACCGGAATACCCAAAATCTGGCGACGCCGCAGTTCAAATTGGATATGTAAACTCCAAGTATTCCCTACCGCCACCCCTCCCAATTCGAGAGCTTCGTCACCCACTCCACCATTTTAAAATTCGGCTTTTTCAGATCAACGCCAGCAGGTTCACTGCGGCCGCCGAGGTGTTCCTGCAAAAACCGCTCGCCAAGAGCCCAGAACGATTGCCAGTTTTCAGGTTGAGCATAGTCGTGGCCTTCTTCGGGATAGTAGCAATAAATCACTGCTTTCCCGGCGGCTTTCAGGGCTTGGGCCATGTTGTCGGACTGGCTTTGGGGCACCCGCTCGTCCAGACTGCCGTGGATGATGAGCAGGGGATTTTTGATTTGTTCGATGTAGTTGATCGGAGAGTGTCGGCGTATCAACGTCAATTCTTCCGGAACATCCGGGTTGCCGATGCGCTGCTGCCAATACGGTCCTGATGTGAACGGATGGCGAAACGCGGCTTCCAGATCGCCAAGTCCGTACATGGAAATACCGCAGGCGAATACATCCGGTGCAAAAGCCATCGCTGCAAACGTCGCATACCCGCCATACGACCAGCCAAAGATGCCAACCTTTTTGGGCAAGGCCACCCCACGCGCAATCGCCGCTTTGGCAATATTTACCAAATCCTGGTGCATTTTTCCGCTCCATTTGTGGCTGCTGGCTTCGATGAAAGCTTGGCCGTAGCCGGAAGCGCCCCGAAATTCCGTATTGATGACGGCATAACCGCGGTTGGCCAGCAACTGCAATTGCCGGTTGATAAACCAGGTGTTTTGATAATACCCGATCCAGGCCCCGCCGTGGACATAAAGCACAGTCGGCAGCGGTTGGTCAGGAATACCGTCGTTGTTTTGATCCGACCCGGGCGGCAGAAAGATCATGGAAGGCAGTTCCAGCCCATCCTGCGCTTTTACGATGAAGGGCTTGCGGACTGAAAGTGTGTAAGCGTCCAAAGGCGTATGTTCGTCCAGCCTTTCCCGGTCCGGATATGGTCTTCAAAAATGCCTTCTTCTTTCTGACCGTTTTCCTGCTTGATCATGCGCAGCAGAATCAGCCGCTCCTTTTCGATCCACAACTGATTGGACGTTTCATCGCCGGGCGTGGCACCAATGACGTAAACGGCTTTGCCTTTCCAGGTAGTTTCGTAGCCTTTGCTCAGGTCGAATCCAAACGCTTTGAAGAGGGTTTTTACCTTATTGCCCCGGGTAGGCGATGGTTTCGTACCAGGTGCTGATTTTGGTCAGGCTGTCGTGCTGATAATTTTCGGTGCGCTGCACGAAGGTGAGGGTGTTGCACCAGTTGCCCGCGTAGGTGCGGTACATTTTTTCTAAGGTTTGCTCGCCGGTTTGGGCAAACAACGCGGACAAACCGCCGCGGGTGAAAAGCAAACTCAGCAGGGAATGGCGTATGGCAGGTAGTTTTACAATACAAAAAAGAAGTAAAGTAAACCAGTTAGCAGCATTGCGGCAATCCCTTCATTCGCGGGATATTGCCCGATGTATGCCTGCCGGGGCCGAAGTCCTCGTGGTTGGGGCAGAAAATTTTTGCCCTCTAGTTCGGTTCAACCTGCCAGCCATTGATCCAAATCAAGCTCCCCGACCGTATTGAGAATCAAATCGGGACCGAAGGCGTAACGTTTTAGGTTTTCTTTTTTGGAAACGCCGGACAGCGTCAGGATGGTGCGGTAACCTACTTGAATGCCGCCAAGAATATCGGTATCCATCGTGTCGCCAATCATGGTGGTATCAGCAGATTCAAGCCCAAGTTTTTTACGCGCTACCCGCATCATAACGGGGCTGGGTTTGCCCACTGAAAAGGCTTTGACACCAGTGGCTTCCTCGATCATGGCAACCACTGCCTTGATGCCGAGGTTCGCCCAGCCTTTCTTTTTGGGTGAGGGGTCCAAATTGGTTGCTACAAGTTTGGCACCATCCAAAACCATTTCCACCGCGTGGCTGACCATTTCCAACGTGAAGTTGCGCCCTTCTCCCACCACAACGAAATCCGGGGCATCGGAAACAAGCGAGTAGCCATTTTCATGTAAGCTCGACAACAGCCCGCCTTCTCCAAGCACGTAAGCTGCCCCGTGGGGCTTTTGTCGGGCAAGGAACCACCCGGTCGCCATTGCGCTGGTAAAAACATCGCGCTCCTCAGCCGAGATGCCAAGGCCGGCCAGTTTGTTGATGACATCCCGCGGCGTGCGCTGGCTGTTGTTGGTTAAAAACAGGAAAGGAACGTCCCGTTTTTTTAATTCGGAAATAAAGGTGTCAGCACCGGGAATCAAGCTGTTCCCGCTATAGATGACCCCATCCATATCAATGAGAAACCCTTTCGCCATGAGTTGTAGATTTGTGTATAGTTTGTGTTGCTTGACGCACAAATAACACGGGAGACCCGCCTTGTTATTTCATTTGGCAAAGATAAAAACGCTTAGCGCTTATCCGGGTTAGGCGGTCACTTTATTCAAAAAACAAGCTTTAAGAACGACCTGGTGCCCGTCAACTTTGCAGTCTACTTCTTCCTCATTGTCTGTCAGCCGGATGTTTTTGATTTTTGTGCCCCTTTTCAACGTTGTGCTCGTGCCATTCACTTTCAGGTCTTTGATGAGGAGTACGGCATCTCCATCGTTGAGCAGTTCCCCATTGCTGTCTTTTACTTCCATGATACTTTATTGAATTTCAATTTTTTAAACATTATCTGTAAAAAGTCAATTTACGAAATTGAGACGGCGTTTATTTATTTCGCCACTTCGATCTTGTATTTTTTTCCTTTCATTTTTTCTGAATTGACGGCTTTTAGCAAACGCCCGGCGATGTTTTTTTTGACTGCGGCAAAAGACATGTAGTCCATCACTTCAATTTTTCCAATATCGTCTTTTTCCAACTTGCCTTTGTTGGAAAAGAATCCGACGATGTCAATTTTGCTGATTTTGTCCTTTTTACCCCCACTGATGTAAACAGTGACCCACGGAGAAGGTTCCGGCAAGGTCTCTTTGTCGGGGAGTTCGAGCGGCGGAGGGATATCCAGATAAGCTGGCAACGGCTCTCCCTGGTAGATTAGCAGGTAGGCCGCTCCTTCTGCATTCATGCGTGCGGTGCGGCCGTTGCGGTGCAGGAAATCCTGGTGTTTCAGGGGAATATCATAATGGATGACGTTTTTTACTTCCGGGATATCCAAACCCCTCGCTGCGAGATCGGAAGCGACCAGAAAAAGGATACTCCCGTTCCGAAACTGAATCAGGATTTTTTCCCGTTCCGGTTGCTCCATGCCTCCGTGAAAAGTGGCGCATGAAATGCCCATTCCTTCCAAAAAATCCCTAACCTTTTCGGTGGTATCGCGTTGGTTGCAAAAAATCAGGGTGGATTCGCTTCCCAAAAAACAAAGTAACCTGAAGAGCGTCATTTCTTTGTCTTTGGATGGTGAAATGACACTTTGAATCACTAAGCCATCGGTCGTTTTTTCGGGTTCCTGATAAAAATCCAGGACTTCCGGCTGGGTAATGCCCGTGAATGCCGGAATATTCAGTTTATTGGTCGCCGATACGAGGACGCGTTTTTCTAAGCGGCGCAGCTTTTTGATGATCTCCGTCATTTGCTCCTGAAAGCCCATGGACAGCGATTTGTCAAACTCGTCCAGCACAAGTATCCTGACCCCTTTTACGTCAACCGTTTTCCGGTAGATATGGTCTGCAATCCTGCCCGGAGTGCCAATTAGCAAAGCAGGAGGCTGGCTTAGATTCTGTATTTCTGTTTGCATCGGATGGCCGCCGTAACAGGCATTGACCTTGAACCCGGTAGCCATTTTCTGCCACACCCGCTCAATTTGTATGGCCAATTCCCGGGTAGGTGACAAGATCAGGCATTGAACGCCAGGTTTGTCGGCCTTTAGCTGGCTCAAAACCGGCAACAGAAAAGCCAAGGTTTTCCCCGAACCCGTAGGAGCTAATAAGACGACGTTTGGATGGTTTTGAATGGCAGGCAAGGCGGTTTCCTGCATGGTATTTAATGCCGAAATCCCCAGATTGGACAGCGTTTGACCTATTTCCATGCGGTAAAGGTAGCCCTATTTTCTGGAAGATGCCTGTTTATCGCGGTGTTTGCGGAAACCCTTGTTTCCACTTTTGTGAAATGCGCATAGCCGTTTCCAACATCGCCGGTTCCCAGGATTCAATATTCCACGCAGAATGGGCGAGGCTGGAGGCGGCCAGCCGTTCTTTGGCAGCTTCGTAATTAGTTGCGGTTTCCAAAATTTCTGATAATTGTCTTTGTTGTTGCCGCAGTTCGTCGCTTTCCAATGGAGGCATGCTGGTATCGGGGCGTGCCTGTGGTAAAAAAGCGTTGGTGGGATGCCCGGAAAGATCGGAACCTTGTCGAATGATGTGGGACATGGCCTCAAAATCCTGTTGAAAAGCAAGCTGGCTCGTGGGCGTATCTAATCCGGTTCCCAATTGTTCCAGAACCACAAATTTTAAGTTGGGACAAAGCGGAATGGCTTGCTTTAGCAATTGAAAAACTTCCTGCGGCACTGCCTCGTCGTGCGTATCGCGGCGGATGGCTTTTCCCGGACGCAGGGGCGAATCTTCCCAACTGCCGCCGGAAATGTGAATTTCCCGAACCCGGTCAAGTGGATAAAGTTGGATCAGGTCTGCGAATTCCAGCCCAAAATTGTGGAGCTGGCAATACAGGTTGTGCAGGTCTAAAATGATGAATCCGTTGATGGGCAAAAGCAATTCTTCCAGGAATTCCCCGTGTCTTTTTACTTCCTCAATAGAATAGGCAAAAGCTAAATTTTCCAATCCGACCGGGCACGCACAGGCTTCATAAATCCGCGCTAAGCGGTCTCTGCCAATGGCTAAAGTGGTGGGTGTGAATGGCAAACTGATTGGGGCACCGGTATGAAAATCAGCGCCGGTCATGAACCCGAAATGTTCGGTGATGTGGTCGAAGCGGTAAGTGGCCGACAGCTTTTTCAACGCATCAAGCCAGGTTTGTTGCGCGTCTAACCACTTTCCTGAAAAAAGCGAAAAAAAGACGCCGTGGCCCACCAGCCGGTTTTCCTGACTGAAGGTTTGCAGCAATTCGGTGAACCAGGGCGGTATTTCACGAAAGTGAAACAACGTGTCGAAAGACCATTCTACGGCTTCCACTTTTTCCGCTTCAAACAACGGAAGGCAAGTCAACAGAATATTCCGGTCGAGGTTGCAGGCTAAAGCGG
>Ga0105044_10008590_pt1 | contig 14015 bp, 11 predicted proteins | sample MAT01_FD_78092 | JGI IMG/M metagenome (GOLD analysis project Ga0105044, IMG submission 78092) | Freshwater microbial communities from Lake Fryxell liftoff mats and glacier meltwater in Antarctica - MAT-01 | ecosystem: Environmental > Aquatic > Freshwater > Ice > Liftoff microbial mat | place...
AGCGGTCATGACCCTTGGGTCATGCGGTTGCCGATGGCGCATCCCGGTCCGACGCTCGACGCAATCCGCGATGCGCTGGCCGCCGAGCAGGGTCTGCGGGTGCATCGCGCTTCGGTCGGCGGCAGGCTGCACCGGCTTGGCCTCAGCCACAAAGGAAACTTTGCCCGCCAGCGGGATCAAGCGGCCTGAACTGGCCAAGGCAACAGCGCTCGTGACATTGTTCGGGTAGACCGGGGAACTTGGGGCTTGAAGGCCTGGTATCCGGGGCGGAATTTTGCAAAGGCAAAAGCTGCGGATACACCAAGTGCTGACCTCTCTGACATATTTGGCGAGACCGAGACGGAGCCCGCCCCGGATACCGCGCCTGAGCCAGAGGTAATGCAGGCCAAACCAGCAGCCTCTTACCCGTTTGATATGGAAGATGAAATTCCGTTCTAGGCGGATTGAGCCGCCGACATCGTTTGACCCGTCGCGCGCGATACCGGAACTGAACCGGCACTCTTTTTTTCCAAGGCCGTTTTGGACTATAGGATGAGCATGGAAAACAAACCCGCCCAGAGTGACCGCTTCAAGGAAGCCGCCCACCAGCTTGAGTGCGACGACGATGAGGCCGCGTTCAACGCGAAACTGAAGAAGGTCGCCAAGGCCAAGCTTCCTGCGGAACCCGCCAAGAAGTGAGGCCGGACCTAGCTGGAAAGCGTGCGTAATTGTTTGCACGGAACTGGCGCTACGGCTGGTTTTTCAAGTATGATATCGCCAAACAAAATGCATGCAGTCTGATCACCAATGCGAGGCAAACGAGATCCTGCTTCAAATGATCTGGTCATGCGGCCTTTCGTCCGAACGACCGATGCCATTTGGCAATTGGGCGCGGATACCCGCCTCTTTTCACACTCGGGGCCCCTTTTATTTCATGCGCGCCGGAACGCGACGTTCCGTGCCAACCAGCACCCCACGCTCACGCCGGCAATCGCGCCGTTTGCAATGCGTTGAACCCGGACGGTCCAGTCGCCGGGTGCAGGAGCGTCCAGCGAACGCAGGCAAGTCAGCCGCCAGAGGTCCTTTCCGACCGGCGTGATCGGCATGAGGGGCCCGGAGCCAAGGAAACCGCAGAAGCCTGCAAACCAACTCCCTCCGGCACGAACGATTTCAAGCTCTGATCCGACATCGTCTGCCTTGTAATGGCCAGCCAATTCCATGGACGCGGCGTCATCGCCGGTGACGACGATCGGTGCGGACAGGGAATCGATACAATCTCCGGGACGCTGAATGCGCAGTCCGCCATCCACAAAAGAAAGCGTCATGTCGAGCCCCCGTGCGACGCCGTCGTCGCCAATGCTCAGCACGTCGGGTCCGCCAGCATAAGTTGCTGAAAGTGTCCCGTCCGGATTGGCCGCGATATCGAGCAACAGCCCGATTTTGGCATCGATCCAGGTGCCGACGAACCGTTTCGCCTCTGCTCCGTTCGCCGCAGCGGGGGCAGCGCTTTCGCCCAATGCGGCGGCCAGCACATGCATCGCGGCGCCTTGGCTGTCGCTTTCATGGTTGAAGGCCACGTCAACCGAAAGACGCTCGCTTGGCAGGCAGAACCTTTGCAACCGCCAGCCGCGAATTGCACCGCCATGGCCGGTCATAATGCGCCCCCAGCGCAAGCGTCTGACAAGACCCAGCCCATAGCTTGCCGGGCTTCCATTGGTAAAGGTCACCGGGGCGGCGAGGCGGTTGTACAGACCGTCTGCGTCCTCACGCGTGCGGTCGATGTAGCGCTCCCAAGCGATCAGATCGTCGATCGACATGGTCAGACCCGCATCGCCGGACCAGTGGATGCGGTTGATACCGGCGCGCCAACCGGTGGTGACGTTGCCCTCATATCCGGTCGCGCCACCGGGCAGCGCGTCTGTCTCGTCGTTGAAAGTCGCCGTCGCCAAGCCGGCGGGCTCTACCACATGCTTCATGATCAGGTCGCCGAAGGCAACGCCCGTGCGTTGCTGCAAAGCCAGCGCCAGCAGACGGAAGTTGCCGTTGGAATAGGAATACGCGGTGCCGGGATCGAAGTGCAGGCTGCGGGTCAGCCCCAGAAGCGTGATCGCGTCGTTCGGGCGAAAGTCGCTCTCGGGCGAGGCACCGCACAAAACCGTCATCGCCCAATAGTCGCGGATGCCGGACTGATTGTTGGCAAGGTCGCGGGTCGAGGGTTTCTGCCCCTCCAGTCGCGGCAGCAGCCCCGAGGTCAAATTGTCCAGTTCGCTGGGGTCTGGCGTCACTGACAGCATGGTGGCGCAGCTGAACTGCTTTGTGATCGAGCAAATCGGCATCAGCGTGCTGTTCGAAAACGGTTGCCGGGTTTCAAGGTTGGCAAAGCCCCATGCGTGCCGGACAATCGGAACGCCGTCCTTGACGACTGCAACGACGCCCCCCGGGCCGGGAAAACGCTGGGGCAGTTCATGGATGGCACGGTCAAGTGCGGCGGTATCAACAGAAGTCATGTCGGGCCCTATCGATGGTGTTGGGTGCAGTTTTCGGGTGAGCGGTTATGGCAAAGTCGTATGGTCGGCCTCTGGCACATTGGCCATCGGGCCCGGACCGTCGATTGAATCGGAATGGCAGATGGACGCCATGCTGGCATTTCCCACACCGATGCTCAGAAACATATGTGCCATGCCGCTGTCGATATAGGCGCTGTCGCCGGTGTTCAGTTGCACCGGATCGTAGAATTCCGTGTGCAATTCGATTGTGCCGCCGATCACGAAGATAAACTCCTCACCCTCGTGGCTGCTCCAGCTTGTCACATCCTCCAGTCTGCGGGCCTTCACTTCCATGATCAGCGGCGTCATGAATTTGCGCCGCAAGGCGTTGGCGTGGACCTTGTATTCGTACATCGGCGTCGAGAAGGCGACAGCTTTGCCTCCGCGCGTGATCATCATCCGACCTGATGCTCGTCGCACGGTGGGGGCAGGTGGTTCGGATGCGGCAAGTTCGGACAGCAGCGCCTCAAAACCGACCCCAAGGCCCTTTGCCGCCTTTATCAGCGTATCGAATGTGGGCGCAACCTGCGCGTTTTCGATCTTGGACAATGTCGAAAGCGATACGCCAGACCGGCGCGACAGATCCTGCAAGGTCCAGCCAGCCTCTTTGCGCAAGTGGCGCAGACGTTCGCCGAGTTGCCCGGCGGGGTGGCTGGTATCGGCTTCCGTCTCGACCGGAACATCGTGCAACGTCGTCTCCTGCACCATCAGGCCAACTCCAATGCGGCGGCTGCGTTGAACTGCTGCCACATGGAACCATAGGCCGCATGGTCGATCCGGTAGGGGGTTTTGCGCAACTTTGCCAACCAACGGCTTTCCAGAGCGTCCGCTTCGCGCCAGCAGTCGGCCACGAAGGCGGCCTTTGTGGCGGTGTCGGCGTCGCGCACGCTTTCGGCCTGCGAAAAGAAACCGGCCTCCAGCGCCTCGATTTCGGGCCGCAGATCGGTGATGACGGCAGAATAATCGGCCATGACGCGGCGGTGCAGTTGTTCGTGCTGCCACCAATAGGCCCCGGCCGTGTCGCTTTCGCGCGGCATCGGGCCAAGATCGGGCATCGGCACCCCAAAGAAGACCGGCTTGAAGATCGAGCAGTCCGGGCCAGATGTACCGGTCGCCCAGACGACGATCGAGGCACCCCTGACGTCGGAAATGAGAGAGCCCGTCGCCTGCCAGAACCGGGATGGATAGGGGCCGGCATGCATGCAGACGCGGGTTGCCCGCTCGCCCTGTGCCGGGTGATAGGTGTCCTCGTCGCCCGTGTAACGCAGAATGTCCGCCATGGTACGCACAGAAATCGCGCCCTTGTGCCGCTCAAGATAGCCATAAGAGGCGGCACGCCGTTCGGGCGCGCCACAGGCGGCGGAGGGGCCGGGATCGCCGACGGTTGCAGCAAAATCGAGCCGCTGGCCGCTGTCTCCCGGGATCGAACAGGCGGTCCAGTCGTCACCGATCGTGTAGCCGTTGGAGATCGAGGTGAAACCCGTGACCTCGCGGGTCGCCCAGTCGCTTCCGGCGGTTTCCAGCACAAGGGCGCCGGTCTTGTCGGCAATGATGAAGGATCCGTCGAAATGACTGTTTCCGCGCAATTCGCAATTGCCCCCCTGCCCGTAGACGTGAAGAAGGTCAGCGGCGATCTTGACGGCCTCATGTCTGTCCGTCGCGCGATCCAGCATCAGGCGCAGCAGGTCGATCAGAATGACGCCATCGCCCTGTGACGCCTTGCTTGAAAACTCCGCTTTTGAAAACACCGCCTCGTTGCCGATGGCGACACCGTGCTCATTGGCCCCGATCTCGCCGCCATAGAGCCAAAACGACTTGTCCAGCACCACTTCATGCGTGCGGCTTGTCTGCGGGATGACGCGGTGAGTCAGGCGCAGTTGGGCGCCCTCGGGCCAATCCCGGCCCGGAATCTTCAGCAGATGCTGGGCTTCGTTCACCTCGGTGTCGGCGTTTTTCGCCAGTAGCACGCTCCCGGTCAGGGTCACCGAACTCAGCGCAACGAAGGTATCGCACATGTGCAGTCTCCATATCTTTCAGGATGTCTGTCAGGCGGCAAAGTGGCAGGACGCAAAGTGAGTGGGCGACAGTTTCGTTGCAGCAGGCTCGGTGCCGCAGATCGGCGCGGCAAGCGGGCATCGCGCCCGAAACCGGCAGCCTTGCCCGGCCTCGCTTTCGACTTCGGTTGAAAGGACGGGTGGCCGGGACCGCTTTTCCGGTACAAGGCGCGGCATCGCGGCGAGCAGGCTTCTTGTATAAGGATGCTTTGGCGTCGAGAATATCTCGGACGAGGTTCCGATCTCCATGATGGCACCACGGTACATCACCGCGACACGGTCTGATACATAGCGGACCACGCCAAGCTCGTGGGCTATGAACAGCATCGTCAGGCCAAGGGTCGTGCGCAGCTCTCGCAGCAGGTTCAGCACCTGCGCCTGGATCGACACGTCAAGTGCGGCGACGGGCTCATCCAGAACCAGCACGGACGGGCGCACGGCGAGTGCCCGGGCAAGGCCGACACGCTGCCGCTGGCCGCCCGACAGGTGCCGCGGCAGGCTTCCGGTGAGCGAGGCGGGCAGACCAACGATCTCCATCAGCCGCCGCACCTCGGCGCCGGTTTCGAGTGGTGGCACGATCTTGTGAAAGGACAGCACTTCCGCCAGGGTCCGTTCGACGCTGAAGCGTGGGTTGAGCGATCCATAGGGGTCCTGGAACACCATCTGGACCGCGCGTGGCAGTGCCAGAGCATCCTGGCGTGACAAGCTTGAGACGTCTTTTCCGGCTACCGTGATGCGCCCTTTTGTCGGGCGGATCAGACTGACGAGGGCGCGTCCCACGGTCGTCTTGCCGCTGCCGCTTTCCCCGACCAATCCCAGCGTCTCGCCCGGGGCGATGCTGAAGCTGACGTCATCCACCGCGCGAAATGCCGGGCGGGCTTTGGCCCCGAGGCCGCCAAAGCCCGCGCGACCCGCGAATTCGACGGTCAGGTGATCGACCGAAAGGAGCGCTGGCTTTGGCACGCTTTCGGTCACGGTTGCAACGCCATGGCCAAGGGTTCGCCGATAGGAAACAGGCATGCGTTGGCCCGCGCTACGCTGGCGTCGATGCGTGGCACAGACCGGTTGCATTCCACGCGCACCCGTGGGCAGCGGGGCGCAAAGGCACAGCCTCCGGGCAGATTTTGCAAATCCGGCGGCTGACCCGGGATCGGTGTCAATATCTTGTCCTGGCCCGAGCCCGCAACCATCGAAGCGAAAAGCCCCGCCGTATAGGGGTGCTGCGGCGCTTGAAAAAGATCCCGCACATCTGCCGTCTCCACGATGCGACCGGCATACATGACCGCCACCCGGTCGACGGTTTCCGCAATCACGCCAAGGTCGTGCGAGACCATGATCATTGCCATTCCCGTTTCGCGCTGCAGCGACATCAGCAGGGCAAGGATCTGGTCCTGAATGGTGACGTCCAGCGCCGCCGTGGGCTCGTCGGCCAGGATTAGCCGCGGATTGCCGGCAAGGGCCAGGGCGATCACGGCGCGTTGCAGCATGCCGCCCGACCATTGGTGGGGATAGTCGTCCAACCGGCGCAGGGATGAAGCGATGCCGACGCGGTCCAGCAAGGCAGCCGCCTCGATGCGTGCTTGCTTGCGGGTGACCGGCTTGTGCAGGCGCACAGTTTCGACCAACTGATCGCCGATGCTCCAGACCGGGTCGATGCTGCTCTTCGGGCTTTGAAATACCATCGCGATGCCGCTACCGCGCAGCCTGCGACGTTCCGCCGGGGTCATCTCGTCGATGTTGCGACCGTCAAACGCAATCCGGCGCGCGGTCACCTTGCCCTTGGCCAAGCCAAGGATGGCGCGGCACAGAACCGACTTGCCCGAACCGCTTTCGCCCACGATTCCAAGCGTTTCGCCGGGGCGCAGCTTCAGCGATACGCCATCGTTCGCCAACACCGTGCCATCGCGGGAGGCAAACGCGACCGTCAGATCCTCGACCTCCAGCAGATAGCCGGTCATCCCATGCTCCCGTGCCGGGTGCCAAGCCTGCGCGACAGACCATCGCCAACCAGGCTGAGCGCGGTCCCGGTCAAAACGACCGCAAGACCGGGCATGGTGCAGATCCACCAGGCTTGCAGGATGAACTCCTTGCCGTCGGCGATCATGGCGCCCCATTCGGGCGTTGGCGGCTGGATGCCGAGGCCGATGAAGGACAGGCCGGACAGCAAAAGGATGTTGAGAATGAAATCGGAGGTGGAAAAAACCACTGAGGAGGCAATCGTATTCGGCAGTCCATGGCGCAGCACGATGATGCGTGTCGGGTACCCCAGTACCCTGGCCGCCAGCATGTAGTCCTTGCCGCGTTCGACCATCATCTCGGCCCGAGCGAGCCGCGCATACATCGTCCATGCGAGCAGGAAAACCGAGATGAAGATGGCATTGACTCCGGGGCCGATGACAGCAACCACCACGATGATCATGACGAGAAACGGAAACGCGATGGCCATGTTGGTCACGCTGCCGACCACCGTATCGACCCATCCCCCGCGATATCCGGCATAGGCACCGATCAAGACCCCGTAAACCATGGGAACGTAGGTCATGACGAAGCCCGCAGACAGATCGAGCCGCGCACCGTAAATCACGCGCGAAAAGATATCTCGCCCAAGATTGTCAGTGCCAAAAAGATACGTCAGATCAGGCGGCATCAGAATGACATCGAAGTCTTGAAGCTCGGGGTCGAACGGCGCAACCCATGGCGCGAACACCGCCATCAATATGATGATGGTAAAAAGCCCCAGACCGAGCTTCAAAGTGAAGCTCCACGAGGCCAGTTCAAGCGTCAGGCGCGCAAGGACGCCAGCGGGAAGCGTATGGGTTGCGGCCTCGGTTGTCATGACGCCGCTCGCAAGACGCGACGATCAATAATGCCACAGCAAAGGTCTGCAGTCAGATTTACCACAACCACAATCACCGCGAAGATGAGGGCCAGACCCTGGATGAGGGGATAGTCGCGATAGCCGACCGAGCGGATCAGAAGGGATCCGAGACCGGGCAGCGCGAAAACGGATTCCACCACTACTGCGCCGCTGACGAGCCAGCTTATGTTCACCGACAGGACCGTGAGGGTCGGCAGGAGCGCGTTGCGCAGGGCATGCTTGAGATAGATGCGCCACTCTGGCACGCCGCGCGCCCGTGCCACCTCGATATGATCGGCATCCAGCGCGTCCAGAAGCGAGGCGCGCAAGGTCTGGATCAGGATCGGCGCCAGGAAGAAAGCGATCGTCAATCCCGGCAGAATCATGTGGGTGAAATGGTCGATAAAGCCGTCTCCATAGCCGGAAATCGGTAGCCAGCCCAGTCCCAGGCCGAAGCCGAGGATCAGAAGCAGCCCGATCCAGAACGGAGGCATGGCAAAGCCGACCATGCTGGCCGTGCGGACAGCATGGTCGAAAGCGCTGTCCGGCCAAACGGCCGCAAGCAGCGCAAACGGAAGGGCGATGAGGATCGACAGGACAGTTCCGACACCCAGCAGCCACATGGTTGGCGCAACCTTTTCGCCGACAAGCTCTGCGACCGGCGCACGCTGGACGATGCTTTCGCCCAGGTCTCCGGTCACAGCGTTTGCGATAAAACTGCCGTATTGGACCGCGAGTGGCCGGTTCATTCCAAGCCGGTCGTAGATCGCGGCGACTTCAGCGTCGCTGACATGGCCGCGAGTCATGATCCGGATCGGGTCGCCAGGGACAAATTGAATCGCAAGAAAGGTGAAAAGCGTCACTCCGATCAGAACCGGCAAGGTGTGCAGCACCCTTGAAATGACATAGCGCGCGACAAGCATCTGCTCATTTCCTTATTCTGCGGTCGGGGAGGCGACCCGAGGCGTCGGGGGCCTGGGTAGGCCGGACTTGCGGCTCGCCGTGCAGGGCCCACCGTCCAAGGCGGCCGGCGGGGCGGAACTGGGCCATGATGCAGGCGCGCACCGCGGGTCAGAGCCCACGGTGCGCTGGTCGCTTATCTGGCCACCCACATGTCTTTCAGCCACCACCAGCCGACCGTGATGGTCGTCCAGTTCTTCAGGTTGTCATTGTAACCGTTGACATAGGGCAGGAAGTTGAGCGGCACGCTGTAGCCGTCGCCGTAGACGATGCCCTGGATATTTTCGTAAAGTGCGGCGCGCTTGGCGGAGTCGGGCTCGGACCGCGCATCGGCAAGCAGCTTCGTCACATCCGGGTTATTGTAGTTGGAGAAGAAAGCCCTGGTTGACCCAGTACCGTCGGCCTGCAACGTGGCAAGTTCGTCGCTGTCATTGATATCGCTGGTGATGTAGCTGACATAGGCCTGAAAGTCGCCTGACTGCGTCATCCCGAAGGCGGTGCCGTTATCAAACTCGACGATTTCGACATTCAGCCCGATCGTCTTCCATGACGATTGCAGGATCGTTGCCGCCTGCCGCGATGCGGCGTTGCCGGTGTCGACCATCAACTGGATCAACGTGCCGTCGTAATTCGCCTCCTTGACCATTTCGGTGGCTTTGGCCAGATCGTAGGGGATCTGCTGCACATTCTCCGACCAGTAATTGACCTTCGGCATGAAGCTGTTGGGGGTGCTGCCATAGCCAAAGTAGACCGCCTTCATCAGCGCGTCGTGGTTGGTGGCATAGTTGAGAGCAAGCCGGATGCGCTTGTCGTCGAGCGGCTTTTTCGCGTGGTTGAGGTAGACATAGTCCAGACGATAGGACGGAGCCACTTCAAGCGACACGCCATCGCCGGCCTGGACCGCAGCGGCCTGGTTGAGCGGCAGCGCCAATGCGGCATCGATGTCGCCGTTCGTCAGGCTTAGCACGCGCGAATTGCTATCCGGCATGTAACGCAGAACAACCTTGTCGACATAGGGGAGCGGTTTGCCATCCTCGCCCTTGTCCCAATAAAACGTGTTTGGAACGAGGACGAGCTGGCTGCCACGTTCGTAGGACTCCACTTTGAAAGGGCCGGTGCAAACCGGGGCGCTGCCGAACGTCTCTGGGCTGGCCTCATAGGCCGCCTGCTGCACCACCGAGGCCGAAAACAGCGACAAAGCTGACAGGATTGGCGTGTAGGACTGCTTCAAAGTTATCTTGATCGTCTGGTCGTCCGGCGTCTCAACCGAGGCGACAGGCTGGAACGCGAAGCCATAGGCCGCCGCAGGGTCCATCACCCTGCTGAGCGAGAACTTGACGTCCGCCGACGTCACCGACTGTCCGTCCGAGAACTTCAGATCGGCGCGCAGCTTGAATGTGTAGGTCAGACCGTCGTCGCTGGTTGCCCAGGACTCTGCAAGGCCAGGAACAAGGCCCGTGCCGGGCTTGTCTGCGGAGACCAGAGGCTCGCAAATCTGCGCGATGGCGTAGATCGAGCCGTTGTCGGACGGCACAAACGGATCAAGGGTCAGCGGTTCGTCGGGGCGTCCGATCGTGATCGTCCCGCCGCGCTGGATACCCTCAGCCATTGCCGGTGCTGGCAGGACGGAAAATGACCCGATTGCGAGCGCCGAAGTGAGAAGAAGCTGTCGTATGTTCATCGTGGACCCCTGTTGGTGCTGGTGTTTCAAGCCGCCTAAGAGACGATCTTTTCTGCGACCACTGGGCAGTGCGAAATTTTCTGTGTCAAGAAAATTTTTCTCCTAAGAAAATATTTTGCGGTATAGGCTGATTATATGAGAAATAATGATGCGATTCGCGAAACTCTGACATCTCTCGAAACCCCGGCGGTCCTGGTTGATCGCGGTGTGCTTGAGGAAAACATCTTTCATGCAGCACAGATCGCCCGCTTTGCCGGCGCAGCGCTGCGGCCCCATGTGAAGACCCACAAGTCACTCCGGATCGCGGAATTGCAGATCAAGGCAGGTGCTGCCGGTGTCACCACAGCCAAGCCCTCGGAAGCCGTCATCTTCCTTGATGGCGGGGTTCGTGACGTCACTGTCGCCTATCCGTTGGTCGACCCGCGCAAAGCCGAACGGCTGATCCGGATCGCTGCTGACAAGGGCGCAAGACTGCGTCTGGTCGCAGACTCGATCCCTGGAATAGAGGCAATATCTGCGGCTGCCCGGGCTTGCGATGCCAAAGTGGAGGTGATGGTCGAGGTGGATGTGGGGCTGATGCGCTGTGGCGTTGATCCTGTCATTGGACTTGCGGAAGAACTTGCCCTGCGGCTTGGTGCCGATCCTTCAACGATCTTCGCGGGCTTGCTGAGCCATGCTGGCCAGGCTTATGCGGCCAAGGATGCGGATCACGTGAGGCAGATCGCCGAGGCCGAGCGGCGCACGATGACCGGCTTGGCGCGGAAATTGCGGAATTCCGGGATAGACGTGCCCGCCATCTCGGTTGGCAGCACGCCGACGGTCTGGCTTGCCGACAGCTTCGAAGGCATCACTGAACTTCGCCCCGGAAACGCCGTCTTCATGGACTTGGCGCAAGTTTCCCTTGGTGTCGCATTGCGGCAGAATGTGGCACTGTCGGTGCTGGCGACGGTCATCAGCGTCAACGACCGCTTTGCGATCATTGATGCGGGGTCAAAGGTATTGAGCAGCGATGTTGGCCCGCATGGCTCAAAGCGTCTCACCGGTTACGGGGTGGCCTGCCTGGTGGACGATCCGGCTTGGGAAATGCCCGTCGTGAACCTGTCGGAGGAGCATGGATTTCTGGCCCATGGCGGGAAAGTGCCCCAAATCGGATCGCGTGTTCGTATCTGGCCCAACCATGCCTGTCCCGTCGTCAATCTCGCAGACCAGCTTGTTGTCGTAACTGCAAACTGCACTCTGGAAAGGTGGCCAGTCGATGCGCGCGGCTGTGTCTGGTAGCGGTCTGATCGTCAGAGGGGGCGCAAACCCGGTGTAAAGTGACCCCACCAATTCCCGACCAACATCCCGGGCCACTTTCGGGTGGAAATCAACATGTGGTCCTTTGACCAGATCGGGCGGCCAGTGCTAGGCGTGCATCGAGAGTTTGCGGCTGCTCGCGATCAGAAGTTCCTGCAGGACGGCGCACTCGTCATCGGTCACGTCGATAGGCAGCACGAAGCAGATCGTGGCTTGCACGAGGCCGTCGACATCGCCAATGGGCGCCGCGAGACACTGAGAATAATTGTTTACCAGGCCGCGTGTGATGATGATATTCTTGCCACGCGCCGCGATGCATTGCTGAACAAAATCCTCAATGTCGACGACACGCCCGTTTGGCAGCACCAGATCTTCCGGGGGGATCAGGTCGCGGATCTCAGCCGGGGTGAGGTGCGAGAGCAACAGCCGACCGGAGGCTGTCCATGGGATCGGGAATTGCGCGCCGGCTTGCGAGCTGATCCGCATGATCCGCGAGCCGGGGCGGGTATGTATGATAGCCTGGCGATTCCAGTTCCGCATGCACAATTCGCTCGTCTCGCCCGTAAGGGTCGAGAGTGCTTCGACCTCTGCAGAGGCTCGTCGGATAAGGTCGTTTTCGCGGAGATAGCTGATCCCGTAGAGGTAGATCGTCCTGCCGAAAAAGACTTTGTTGTTGTCGGTACCGCTGAGCTCGAGCATGCCGGTTTCAGTCAGTGAACGGACGATCTCGTAGATCGTGGAGCGCGGTGCCCCGAGCGCCTTGGGCAGTTCGGCGACACGAACCGGCCGGCCACGGCTGTTCAGATAGGCGAACAGCTTCAGGACGCGGTCGATGCCACGCTCACGGCCGCCCTCTGGCACGACGGGCGCGGAAGCAGGGTTTTGGTCATTCACGATGCCGATCCTCTATTGTCAACTACGACCGTCTCCATTAGCATCCTGTATATTGGACTATTGTCCAGTATACCAGACCAATCCTTGGCATCTTAATGCCCGGGCGGGACACCAACCATAGCAAACGGAGGCGAATATGACGGAAGTTTCTGAGCGCCGAGAGTTCTTGAAGCTCGGCATGAGCGGGGTCGCGCTGGCGGGAGCCGCAAGCACTCTGGCGATAACCGGAGGTGCGGTTTTAATAAGCGCGCAGCAGGTGGCTGCGCAGTCTGCCACCGACAGCTTGCTGCGCACGATCATCGACCGTGGGCATCTTATCGTGGGTACCGGCAGCACCAATGCGCCGTGGCACTTCGAAGACGAGGGCGGCAATCTTGTGGGGATGGACATCACCATGGCGAAAATCCTCGCCAAGGGCCTGTTCGACGACGAGACCAAGGTTGAATACGTGCTTCAGGACCCGGCGCAGCGCATACCGAACATCGTCACTGGCAAGGTCGATATCACCATCCAGTTCATGACCATGAGCGCCAACCGGGCGCAGCTCGTTGCATTCCCGCGGCCCTATTATGTTGAGGGCGTGTCGCTGCTCGGCAGCCCCAAGGGCACGATGAAGAGCTTCGACGAATTGCTGGCCGGAGGCGCCAGTACCCGCATCTCGATCCTGCAGAATGTCGGTGCCGACGAAGCCGTGCACAAGGTGCTGCCGGACGCGCAGGTGATGCAGATCGATACGCAGGCCAACGTCATCGCGGCGTTGGAAGCGGGTCGCGTCGATGGCGCGGCGGTCGACCTGTCGACAGTCAAGTGGCTCGTTGCCCGCAACCCGGATAAATATTCCGATAGCGGCAAGGCGTGGGAATCGATGCTGTACGGTGCGGCGCTTCGTCAAGGCGACCTCGACTGGCTGCATTTCGTTTCGACGACGTTCGAGATCGCTATGTTCGGCAACGATAACGCGCTCTACGATGCGGCATTCCTTGAGTATTTCGGGACAAAAATTCCGGCCCGCCAGACCGGGTTCCCGTCGATCTGATCTCACCAGCGGCCGGCGTCCCAGACGGTGCCGGTCGTTGACCTCGAAAGGTGATTGAACGGCGAGTGACAGGGAGCGGGTAACAATTTGGGCTACCAACTAAGCTTCACCCAGGTCTGGCGCAATTTCTACCGGATGTCGGACGGGTTGATCCTGAGCCTCGAACTGGCGCTGATCTCGATCGCGATCGGCACCCTTATCGGGCTGACGTTGGCGGTTCTCCATGTTTCCTCCGGCAGGGTGGTCCGCACGATAATCTCTGCCTATGTCGAATTCATTCGCAACGTGCCGCTGCTGCTGCTCGTTTATCTGGTGTTCTACGGTCTGCCCACGGTGGTCAACATCGCTTATAGCGCGACGGCATCGTTTGTCGTGACTCTGTCGCTCTATGCTGGAGCCTATCTTGTGGAGGTATTTCGTTCGGGGCTTGATGCGGTGCCCAGGGGCCTGCTCGATGCGGGCAAGGCTATGGGCCTGACGCCGTGGCAGCGACTGCTTTGCGTGCGGTTGCCGACCATGACGCGGATCACGCTGCCGGCCCTTTCGAACACGTTCATCTCGCTGTTCAAGGATACCTCGATCGCCTCGGTGATTGCGGTGCCTGAACTGACCTGGGGTGCGCAATGGATCAACAACCGGACCTTCCGGATCGTCGAGGTCTATGCGGTGGCCACGGTGATGTATCTTGTGGCCGGATACGTCATCCTGCTTG
>Ga0105044_10008593_pt1 | contig 14011 bp, 6 predicted proteins | sample MAT01_FD_78092 | JGI IMG/M metagenome (GOLD analysis project Ga0105044, IMG submission 78092) | Freshwater microbial communities from Lake Fryxell liftoff mats and glacier meltwater in Antarctica - MAT-01 | ecosystem: Environmental > Aquatic > Freshwater > Ice > Liftoff microbial mat | place...
AAAAAAACATATGCCTTGCGCCTGGGCTTGGCGCAGATCAGCAGGAAGCTCTTTCAGCATTGCAATACAGCCTGACACATGGATTCCGCCTGCGATGACAGGTAGTCCGGCTGCGAGAAACGGCACCGAGATGTCCATAGCACGGGGAAACTGATTGGTCTGCACTCCGACCAGACAGACCAGTGCGCGTCCGCCGTCTTTCTGCACCAGACGCAATAGTTCCTTCACCGGAATGCGCTGAGTGATCTCATCCATTGCATGTACTTCAATTGTTACCTCCGGGCCGAGCACCTTGCGGAAGTTGCAGTCCATGGCAAGAGCATAGATACAAGCAAGTGAGTTGGAGACGATCCAGTTTTGCCGCCACTGGATGGGATAACCTTCAGCGTTGTAATGTGTCGGTTTTATGAGGATTATATGGAATGAAGCTGCCGAATGATCCATCGTTCAAATCCTTAGTATGGCTATTTATTGTCCATCCACGATAATGTCAAAACAGTAATCCTATAAAAAAACAATTGATCAAGCAAAGGCGCAAAGCTCGCCAAGTAAAACAGGAACTTAACCAATATAATTAAAAGTGTTAAATGTTGTAAGCATCTAACTTACTTTGCGTCTTGGCGCCTTTGCTGAGATGAAGTGCCGGTTTTAGGATAATAGTTGCTGTTATTAATGCTGATTATTTGGGGTAGTTGAGCAAACAATATGCCAGAGAGTGCCTATGGAGCAGAAATAACTGAAGAAGGTTGAAAATATTGAGAAAAAGAGATGAGAGTCGTTCTAAAAGGAGAGCTGATCGTTAGGGAAAACCTCCATATTTCAACACAAGTGTTAAATATAACGGCCTTTGAAGGGCTACAGTTGATTTTTATACGTTCAGTTCTACTGCCGAACAAGTTGCAATTTACACATCCGGGCGCGAAGGGTACTGACATATTTACCCGGTTAGACGCCCTAGCCTGCCATATATGACAGTTCTGTTGTTATTAACGGAAAAATATATCGATTCCTACGAAGAACCTCTCAAATCCCGCCCATATATACCTGTTTAAATACAGATTCTACCTTTTACAGGTCGTACTAATTCTTTGGCACGCCATGTGCGAAGAATCTATTACCTGGACGTTCATTATTTCGAAAATCATCTATTGATCATCTGTTGGCCAGGGTGAAGAGTCCATGTGACTGGCAGGGTAATGATATGGCTCAGAAGTTGGCACAACAGGTACTGGTTACCGGCGGGAGCGGCTTTATAGGTAGCCATCTCGTCGAACGACTGCTCGGCAAAGGGTATGCAGTTTCCTGTCTGGTGAGAGATCTCCGGCAGGTGCGCTGGCTTGAAGGTTTGGATGTGCGGCTCATACAGGGTGACTGCACACAGCCCGAATCGCTTACAACCGCAGTGCGGGACGCTTCACTCGTATTTCATTGTGCAGGACTTACCAAAGCAAATCAGGCTTACGACTATTACACGGTAAACCATCTTGGAACCAAGAATCTCTTGGAAGCGTGTGCACGTTATAGTTCGGGCCTGCAGAGATTTATCATGATATCAAGCCAGGCAGCAGCAGGACCGAGTCTTGATGGACAACCGCTTGATGAGGGAAGTCTCCCGCATCCGGTTTCTGACTACGGAAAAAGCAAGCTTCGTGCTGAATACGAGGCGCTTGGATTCAAGGACCGATTTCCCGTCACGATTCTCCGTCCTTCATGCGTTTACGGTCCGAGAGATACGGATATGTACGAACTGTTCCGGGGAGCCAGTCGCGGCCTGACGATTGAGATGACCGGCGAAACCCGGTATCTCAACCTCTGCTACGTGGAAGACCTGGTGACAGCTCTGCTTCAATCAGCCGAGACCAGGGCGGAGAGCGGCAGCATCTATTTTGTTGCGGAGAACAGAGGCTACTCGTGGTCAGAATTCCGGGATGAACTGCTCTCATCCGGCGGGGTGAAGGCGCGTACGATAAAACTGCCTTACGAAATTGCCTACCTGTTCGCCCTTGCTTCCGAAATAGTATGCCTGATTTCCAAAAAGTCCGCACTTATGAACAGGCAGAAGGTGCGGGAGGCAGCCCAGCGTTATTGGCTGTGCGATGTGGGCAAGATCGAAAAGGACCTCCGCTTCCGGGCGGAATATCCACTCAAGAAAGGACTGGAACATACATGGAAATGGTACAGAAAAAACAATTGGCTGTAGTGGAGGCACCGGCTCGCTTGCGGGTAATCGAGACAAAAACGCCGGATGTATTCGACAAGTGCATGGGCTTCAGAACCGCGAAAGACGTTATGGCGGTTGGTTTGTATCCCTATTATCAAGTAATGGAGTCCGAACAGAACCCGGAGGTGTTAGTTGACGGGAAAAAGATGATCATGCTCGGTTCCAATAATTACCTCGGACTTACCAGTCATCCAAAAGTGAAGGAAGCGGCTATCGCCGCGGTGAAGAAGTATGGCAGCGGCTGCGCAGGAACCCGCCTTCTCAACGGCACACTCGCGATCCACGTAGAACTTGAGGAGAAGCTGGCCGCGTTCTTTCGCAAGGAAGCCGCTCTGACCTTTTCCACCGGGTATCAGACCAACCTCGGGATCATTTCGTGCCTGGCAGGCAAACACGACGTTGTCATCATCGATAAGCTCGACCACGCCAGTATCATCGACGCCTGCAGGCTGTCCTATGCCGAAGTAAAAAAATTCAAGCACAACGACATGGCTAACCTTGAATACGTACTCAAGGAATGCGGCAATCGCGGCAAACTTGTTGTTGTGGACGGCATTTACAGCATGGAAGGGGATATTGCCAAGCTCCCCGAGATCGTCAAGCTCTGCAAAAAGTACGGGGCAAGGCTCATGGTGGATGACGCCCATGGCATCGGAGTACTCGGTAAAACCGGCCGCGGCACGGTTGAACACTTCGGCCTGGAGGATGAGGTCGATATCATCATGGGCACCTACAGTAAATCATTGGCCTCCATCGGCGGTTTCGTGGCGGCGAGTGAAGAGGTAATCCATTATATGAAGCACAAGTCACGGCCACTGATTTTTACAGCAAGTCCGCCACCGGCTTCGGTGGCGGCTGTCATCGCAGCTCTTGATATCATTGAGCAGGAACCGGAGCGCAGGAAACAGCTGTGGCACAATACGGACAAGATGATGAAGGCACTCAAACAGATGGGCTACGACATCGGGGTTGCGGAAACTCCGATCATCCCGCTGGTCATAGGTAATATGGATCGGACGTTCATGATGTGGAAGGCGCTGAACAATGCAGGAGTATTTGCAAATCCAGTGGCTCCTCCGGCCACGGCAGCCAGCAGATGTCTGATCCGCACGAGTTACATGGCAACCCATACCGACGAAATGCTTGACCGGGCGCTTGTCGTGTTTTCGGAAGCCGGAAAAAAACTCGGGGTTATTCCATAAGGACTGATGAGGTGTTATTCCAATTTTAAATCAAAGATGAAACCAAGGCGGCAAGGATTGAGGCGACGAGGGCCCTCACTCGGCCTTTGGCCCCCCTCTCCCGGAGGGAGAAGGATAGGATGAGGGGTACGTTGAGGAGCCGAAGACGAGCCAACGAAGGTAGTGCTTTGATTTAGAATTGGTATTACCGTCCAGACAGCAATTTCCGCAGCACCGGGGCCAGCATGATTGTCAATCCGGTTAACCCTGCACCTGCGACAACGTCGACAACATAGTGATAACGGAGATAGACCGTTGAGACAATCAGCCCGGTCACCAGCGGAAGCAGTAGTGTAAAAAGCTTTTTCTCATGTTCTTTCCAGGCGTAGTACAGGCAGATCAGTGAAACGGCCGTATGGCCGCTGGGGAAGGCATCGGTCTTGTTTTTTTCAAGTGCGTTCAGACCATCCTGAATCATGGTAATCAGCGGGGAACCCTGCAGATCGCCGATCTGGAGATGGCTGAGAGTAAAGCGGGGCCCGATAGCAGGAAAGAGCAGGTAGCCGACGTAGGAAAGATAGAAACAGAGCAGAATACCGAACAGCACCTCTTCGAATTCAGCGGTCCTGCCGCGGGTAATCAGGACGATGCCGAGCGCAAGAGGGATGAAATAATAGCTGATGTAGGCCAGTTGGAGTATGTCGGTTAGCAGCGGACTGACCAAGCGCTCCAGCCAGACCGTGGGGTGAACGCCAAAAATCGCATGATCAACGGCGATCAGTCGGGCATCGATGGTGGTGTCATGGAGGCAGGCGATGAGTGTTCCGAGAGAGTTGAACATAATCAGAACCGTCATCACCGTGGCGGCAATCGACAGGTGGAATCCAGCTGTCGTCGGTCCCCTGTTGGTGCGGTAGAGGGCAGCCGCCAGTATGACAACTGCCAGTAGAGCGTAAGTCGCTATGAGCCTAGCCCAGGATGAATTCACCGGCGCAGAAAAAACCGCCAGGCCGGAGAGCAGAGCGAGGAAAGTAAACGACAGCAAATCTGAGGGACTCAATTTGGGGCGTATCATGCCTGCTATATAACACCACCTGTGTCGAAAGAGCAACTGATCCATCCGAATTCAGCTCAGAGGCATGATCTTCCAATTATACGAAGTAGGTGCCAGAGCCGCATGTCTCGCAGGCAACCACACGAGGGGCACATTTATGGCAGGGATAGAGATTGTACTTGTGGAAGGGAAATCGGCATTACGTGAATTCATAGACCTGCCCTGGAAGATCTATGCTGAGTACCCGAACTGGGTTCCTCCTCTTAAAAGAGAGGTCAAGCGTGTGCTGGATCCGCGCAAGCATCCCTTCTGGGAATTTTCCGAGCGCATCCTCTTTCTGGCCCGCCGTGGTTCGCAGACTGTCGGAAGAATCGTCGGTATTGTGGATCGAAACTATAACCAGTGTCACAACGAAAAGATGGGCATCTGGGGGTTTTTTGAATGCATTGATGATCGGGAGGTTGCTGCGGCCCTGTTTTCTGCCGTGGAGAAGTGGGCTGTCCAGAAAGGGATGACTTTTCTGAGAGGACCGCTCAGCCCATCGATGAATTACGAAACCGGGCTGCTTGTTGAGGGTTTCAATTATCCGCCGGTGGTGGGAATGGCGTACAACCCGCCGTACTACCCGACACTGGTTGAATCGTGCGGTTTTGCCAAGGATAAGGACCTGCTGGCTTTTCTGATTGATGGAGAGTATCGCCTGCCGGACTGGATGGAACGCCTTGCCGAGCGGATCGCCCGAAAAAAAGGGATCCGGATCAGGCATGTTGACCCTAAGCATATGGATGCCGAGTTCGCCCTGATCAGGGAGATCTACAATGACTCCTGGTCGGGAAACTGGGGTTTCGTCCCCCTGACCGAACATGAGATGCAGGACATTCAAAAAAGCGTGAAACCATTTGCTGATCCGGGTCTGGTGTTCTTCATGTACTACGATGACGAACCTGCTGCGGTCTGCGTGATTTTTCCCGATGTCAACCCGTTGCTCAGGCATCTCAACGGCAGGTTGACACCCTTCGGACTGCTCAAGGCGTTCATCTATCGGCGGCAGGTCAACGGGTTGCGGCTGCTGATGTTAGGGATCAAAGAAAAGTACCGCCAGCTGGGACTGCCCATGCTGGCCTTCCGGCATATCTATCAAGTAGCCAGGGAGCAAAAGCATTATCACAACCTGGAGATGGGATGGACTCTGGAAGACAACGAGTCGGTCAACGCATTGACCATGGAAACCGGCGCACAGATCTACAAAAAATATCGCATATTCAGAAAGTCTCTATGAAAAAAACCTCTTTAAAACGAAGGTATCGCTCTTTTCTCCTCGTAGTGATGACACTGCTGGGTGGAGGGGTGTCCGGCTGCACCAGCCAGATTGTCACGCCAATGCAATCCGATGGCTGGAGTGCCCAGCCGCTCATCAACATGAACCGTTTTTCCTCCGATGCCAACCTGGATTCCGCCACGGGAATTCCGGTCGGGGACGAAGGATATTACCTGTATATCCTGTCGGATGCCGCCAACTGGGACTTCAGCTCGTCTTCATCGCTGGTCTTCTCGATCTGGCGACATCCGTGGGCGCACAGTTGGATCATACTTGAATCCCCCAAGGACCGACTGGAGTTCGGTCATACCGGCGATTTTGGCCTGGCCACGGCACGGTACCACGAGGGTGTCATACAGCGAGGCAGAGCGGGTGACCCCAATCCAATAGCTTATCTGTGGGAGACAATGGCCGATGGTGAATTTCAGAACGGCAGGCCAAACCGCCCTCCGTCGTTTGTCTGGAGAATGCCCATTTCCCAGCGGCATCATCAACTGATTCAGGAATATGTGGCAGATCGGAAGTACGACACGTTCGGCTTGAGAAATAACAATTGTACCGACATGGTGGCCAAGACAGCTTCGCTGGCGGGCATATTTTTGACCCATCGTATTCGCCTGACCCTGCCGCCGGAAACAAAGTTTTTAGGTCAGACATTACGGGTCTGGACCGATCCACAATACCGCATTCTGGAGTTCAGCACGCCAGAGATTCTGGAGATGGAGCTTCGCCAGCTTGCCAGGATGGGAATCGGTAGTGATGTTACTGAGTGGTACCTGGCCTTGAAGAGATGACGATTGCGCTTAGTTTTTTGGTAAATCGGGGGGTACTGAGCCGGCCGGTGTATCATCATTTAGAGGAGAGTGTATGACACTGCAGCACCGTTTTGAAATAGAAGCACTGCATCAGAATTTTACCATCGGCTTTGTCTGGCGAACCCCGGAAATCACCCCGGCTGTGATTCAGATGGCTCAACGAACAGACACAAGCGCCATTTTCGATTTTTCCCTGATGGGAATGGACGAGCTGCGTTCATTTCTGAACATGGCTGGACCAGACGGTCAGGTCAAGGATATCAAGGTTTCCGCAGTCACTTTTTTTGATCCATCGTTGGAACAGCTGGTAAAAGAAACCGGCGTCCGGAATATCTGGGTAGAGTGCTACCCACTGATTTCACAGATAGCTGTCGCAACGTATATTGCCAGAATTCACGAACTAACAGAAATCTGTCACTGTTATCCCATTACCGGCGACCTTGAACTGCTGGCTGCGATGATCCTGGAAAACTCTGGTATCAGGCGCATCGTGCTGAAAGGCTGCGAGGCGGCAGGATTCGTCAGTGGCGAGACAGCCATGTCACTCCATGTGATGGTCAAGGAATTGCTGGACTCACAATCAGAACCACCGGAAATCCATATTTGGGGAGGCATTTTCACACCTGAAGCCGCGGCGGCGTTTCTGTCCACCGGGGCGACCGGCATCGTGTTCGAGAGCGTCCACTGGCTGACCGACCTGATTGCCATTGATGATCTGCAACGCGAGCGACTATCCAGGCTCCGGCTGGATTCAACCGAACTGGTCGGCATTAACCTGCAGGTCCCCTGCCGTCTTTTCAATAAAGGTAACTCACGTGCCTTCCAGGAAATAAAAGCTGTCGAGGACTCGCTGTACGCTGTAGATGTCATTGAGGACAGTCGGCTCTCATTCGCTCGCCAGCTGCTTGACAGATCTCTGCAACCCCTGGAGAGCAATTTTACCCAGGACGAGCTGATTCCGTTAGGCGTAGAGTCTGCCTTTGCCGCATCGTTCGTCGAACGTTACGGCTCCGGAACCGAAGTTGCGTTGAACGCCTTCATGACTGCAATCCGCAGTTTTTGCCGCCTGGCGGAAGATAAAAGGGATTGTTATCAGAATAGTCCCGTAGCATGTGAGATGGGGACACGCTATCCCTTTATCCAGGGTGCCATGTCCTGGATCACCGATAGCCCGGAGTTTGCCTTGAACATTGCCGATGCCGGTGGATTGCCCACCATCGCCCTTGGCATGATGGACACCGAAACGCTTGACCGGAGGCTCGGAAGCCTGTCTGAGGTCATGGAAGAACGTCCGTATGCACTCAATGTGGTCTCTCTGGCGGAAAACCCTTACAGAGCGATGCAGCTGGCATGGATCAAGAAACAACGGCCACGTTTTGTGGTTATCGCTGGAGGTGATCTCTCCCCGGTAAAGGAATTACTAGAATGCGGCATCGAGGTAATTTATATCGCGCCGGATGAAGCGCTGTTGCGGCTTGCCATTGAAACAGGCGTGCGCTACCTCATCTGCGAAGGTTATGAGGCCGGCGGTCACGTCGGTCAGAACAGTACACTCACCCTGGCTCAGATGGTGCTGGATCTCAAACGGCGCCAGCCGGAGCTGTTTCAAAACTGCCGAGTGATCCTGGCCGGGGGCATCTGCAATCGGGAAACCGCGTTCATTGCTGCCATGCTCGGAGCGGACGGCATCCAGATGGGCACCGCCTATCTAGCCACCCGTGAAATAGTTGAAACGGGTACGTTGTCGGGCCTCTATCAGCGCTTGATTCTCAGCTCCCTGCCAGGTGGAACCGTCGTGTCAGGCCAGATTACCGGTCTGCGGGTACGATCCCTGAACACACCACGCGTGAAGGCATTACTGTCACTAGAGCGGGAATTTGCCGCAAGCCGACAGAACGAGTCCGTGTTCAGGACTAAAATTGAAAAATTATCTGCGGGGAGCCTCTATGTTGCGGCTCGCGGCAAAGACCGGACAAACAACACAACCCTGGATGAAGATGCCTGCCTGGAACGGGGACAGTTCATGAGCGGAGCCTGTGCCGGACTGCTCCGGGAGCCCAGATCGCTTCAGACATTTCACCGCGAACTGGCCGAAGGACCGCTCGTTCTGCATCAGCCAGTTACGAAAGGGATCAGAGTCAGTTCGGGACCCTCACCTGTCAGTACGCTGCACGGAAATGCAGCGGATGCGTATGAACGAATTGCCATCACCGGGATGAGCATCATCAACTCCCTGGGGGAAAGCCCTGAAGAAGTCTGGGCCTCAAGCCTGGCAATGAAATGCGGTATTATCCCGGTTCCCTCTTCCCGCTGGGACCACAGCTATTATTACGACCCTCGCCTGCATGTTTCGGATAAAACCTATTGCAAAGTAGGGGCATTCCTGGACTTTCCCCTCACCCGCACAGATCTTGGCATTTCTCCCCAGGATTTCCGGACCATGAGCGACGCCACAAAAAACACACTCTGGCTGGCAGACAAGGCTATCCGCGCATCTGGCCTCCTGGAGTCCGACATCCCCCGCGAGCGGATCGGCGTGATCATCTCCCAGAACTCGGGAGAAGCCGCTGGAACCCTCACCAGCACGATCATCCGGGCCTATGCACACAACATCATTGCTGACATCAAACGGGCAGTCCAGCTTAGTCCGGACCAGGCTCTTGCCATCGAACGGGAACTGAAGGCAGGCCGTCTGTCCCCGGATGATACCACGCTACTGGGCAGGCTCAACTGCGCCGCACCCGGATTCATCTGCAACAAGTACGGGTTCATGGGGCCCAGCTATGCGGTGTCTGCGGCCTGTGCGTCATCACTGGTAGCGCTGTACAGCGCCGTCCAGATGATCAGGAACGGCATTATCGATGCAGCGATTGTCGGCGGGAGCGAGGAAAGCCTCACGCACCTGCATTTCCTGGAATTCTCCGCCGTGGGCGCACTGTACGGTCTGTCCGGGCGGGAACGTCCCGCCCGTGAATCTTCACGCCCCTTCGATGCTGAACGGGACGGGATGGTCCTCGGTGAAGGCGGCGGCATGATTGTCATCGAACGGGAAAGTCTGGCCCGTGCCCGTGGAGCGCACATCGATGCCTTAATCACCGGCATGGGCGCAAGCAACAACAATCTCGGCATGGTAGAATCCAACAGCATCACCCAGGAAATCGCCATACGCGCTTCATTCCGGGGACTGCCCTATGGTCCCGATGCGGTGGACCTGGTGGAATGCCATGCCACAAGCACCCGCCAGGGGGACGTGGAAGAAGTTCGTGCTCTGAAGTCGTTCTTCAATCCCTCCAAACGGACCGTGCTCACGTCATTCAAATCCCAGATCGGACATACGCTGGGTGCCTCGGGTATCAATAACCTGATTCGAGGGACCATGGCCATGAAAGCGGGTATTTTCCCCGCCACCCTCAACTATGATCATCCCGACCCGGAAATGGGCCTGGATGGATCCGGCTTCCTGGTCGCTCCTGAACCGCTGGACTGGAAGATGAGCAATGGCGCACCGCGCAGGCTCCAGGTCAACGCCTTCGGATTCGGCGGTTCCAACTATGTCCTGCAGCTGGAACAGAATCTGGATGGTCGGGACACGGTTCTGGTTTCTCCGGACTCGACATCAAACCCTGCCGGAGAGAAAACCAAAAATAATCTGACGATCCCGGGAATCTCGTTCTTCCGGACGGAGCTGGACGGTTGCAATTACCGCATGGCTGTTGCGGCTCCTTCCGAGACCGCGGCACTCACGGTGATCGAGCAGGCAGCCTTTACGGAAGCGGAAATCAGTTCACCCAAAGGACTGCGGAGCCTGGCTCTGCAGGGGATTTTCCTGAGCCCCGAGCATATACCGTCAGATCCGCTGGCCCTGGTTTTTCCCGGCCAGGGATCCCAGTATGCCGGTATGGGGCAGGAGCTGTACAACTCATTCCCCGTCATCAGGGAATGGATGGATCGGGCAGCCGCGGCAGCGGACTTTGACCTGCTTCACTTGCTGTTCCACGATCGGGAGGATAATCTTCAAAAAACCCGCTGGCAGCAACCGGCCCTGTTCGCCGTGGAACACGCCATGGCTCGTTACTTCGCAAGCCTCGGCATCCACCCGGTTGCCATGGCTGGACACAGTCTGGGAGAGTTGACCGCCTTATGCCTGGCCGGTGTCTTTTCCGTGGAAGACGGTTTTCGCGTCGTGAACATGAGAGCCATCTGCATGGACAAGGCGGCACATATGAACGGAGATCCCGGCACTATGGCGGCCACGGATGCCCCCATGGAGCTGTTGCAGGAGATGATCCTGGGACGGGATAACATCCATATCAGCAATATCAATTCACCGAAACAGGTTGTTCTGGGCGGCTCCACCGAGGAAGTAAATCGATGTGTGACCACGCTTAAAGAGCGTGGATACCGATCCACCCTGCTGCGGGTCAGCATGGCATTTCACACACCGATTATGAAGATCATCCATGAAGAGCTGGCTGCGTTCGTGGCCACAATCCCCTTTCATCCCCCCCGGATTCCGGTTATTTCGAACACCACCATGGCGCCGTATCCGTCCGATCCTGACGAGATCAAGCGCATTTTGATGGCCCACCTGGAAGCCCCGGTCAATTGGATGAACAATGTCCAGACACTGGGAAATGACTTCGGTGTCAAGCTCTTTGTCGAGGTGGGCCCCGGAGAAGCATTAAGCAACCTGATCGCGGATACACTTCCGGATCCGATCTGTATTCAGACCTGTTTTCCAGCCGCGGAAAGCCTGACCTGCAGGTCAGCTCTTGCCAGGCTGTATGTCCTGGGTCATCTGCAGATTGCGGGAACACCCCGCTTTGTTTCCCTGTCTGCCCCGGAAAAAACTGTCGCAGCACTTCCCGTTATATCGACAACATCATGTCCACTTCCGGTATCCACGGTACAGACGCTATCCGGGCCTGGCGGTCCCACGAGCTCGGAAACAGGACTCCTGCCGACTGCCTGCAGCGAGGCACCAGTTGATACCACTATCATGGAGCGACTGATCCGGATCATCATGGATGCGACCGGATTTGAGCGGGACGAAGTCCAGCCCGGCATGGATCTCAAGCGGGATCTGTCCATCCGTTCCAGCCGTTTGCCGATCATCATGGATGCGGCGGAACGTGAATTCGGAATCACCATCGAAATGGAGGATTTTTTAGACGTTCATACCGTGGAGGATATTGCCCGCAGCCTCTCCGGGATAATCGTCCGCCAGCGTGGCGCCAGTTCACAAACAGCCACCGTAGCAGTTGATCCTGCTGTCGCCTTGCCGCCCCAGTCAGCCGAAGTGCCTGAGAGCACAGACCTGTTGGAACGGTTAATCCGGATCATCATGGATGCGACCGGATTCGAGCGAAACGAAGTCCAACCCGGCATGGATCTCAAGCGGGACCTCTCCATCCGTTCCAGCCGCCTGCCGATCATCATGGATGCGGCGGAACGTGAATTCGGTATCACTATCGAAATGGAAGATTTTATCGATGTCCGTACCGTAGAGGACATTGTCCTCAGAATCGCCGCGATAATCGCCCGCCAGGGTGGTCTCATACCGGAAGTGGAGACTCCGAATGCTGTCTGCGAGCCGCATGTGGATGATGTCCGCACTACACCTGAGAATGAATCCGAGGTGAAGCGGATCGTCTTCAGGCATACCCTGCTCGACAAGACACCTTCCCTTCCCCAGAAACTGGTTCCGGGTGAGTCGGTGCTGTTCCTTTCACCTGACAGGGAAGACAGCATCACCGAAATCGCCACGGACATTCTTCGCCGTGATTTTGGAGCGGATACGGTGTCGATGCACTTCATGAACGGAGGCGAAAAGGGGTACGACTTCCTGACGGATCAAGGGTCTGGCAGGACTACAAAGAGTCTGTCGGAGATGGCGAATCTCACCGGGCTGGTCATCAGCATACCTGCGTGCGGCCTGAAAAACCTGCAGAGCATGGCGGATGTTTCGCGGTTTCTGCGGGGATTCATGCAGCTCCTGCAGGCTTTCCTGCAATCACCGGCAAAGAAATTCGTCGTGCTGCTCCATTCCGGGCAAGAAGCCGAAACCCTCAGCATGCTACTGGCTGAAGGGATGCACGGACTCTTTCTGAGCGCAGCTCTGGAATATGCATCGGTCCAGTTCCGCACCGTGGAAATCGAGAGCGATACCGATCTGGCTGGTGCGCTGCATACAGCTCTGGACAGAGGCCACAACGGTGTTGAGATGGTACACCGCGCTGAAACTGTCATGACTTCGGAAGGAACTTCAGCACCGACACTCTTCGGGAGTCCATCGCAGCTTAAGCTGAACCCCGGAGACGTGGTCGTCATGTCCGGGGGTGCAACCGGGATCAGTGCCCACCTGGCGCGCAGCCTGGTGCCATTCATGCCCCGTCTGGTTTTCCTGGGGAGAACATCACCATGGTCAGGCAGCGACAGGGCTGCGGATATTGCCCGGAACCTGGCGGAAATGCAGGCTGCGGGAATCGAGGCAACCTACCATGTCTGTGATGTGAGCGACCCGGTCGCGGTGCACAGGATCATGGACGAAGTGGTACAACGTTACGGCAAAATCGACGGCATCATCCACGGTGCCGGAGTCCTCAGGGACGGCCTGCTGAACCAGATGTCTCCGGAAGATTTTTCACAGGTCACCGACGTCAAGTTTCTCGGCGCCTGGAACCTGTTCTCAGCGGCCAAGCAGGCTGGTTTGCGGTTTTTTGTGGGCCTCTCTTCGGTGGTTGCCGTCCAGGGGAACCCTGGCCAGGCCAACTACGCAGCCGGCAACCGGATGATGTCTGCACTGCTCAAAATACTCCACAGCAAACACGATGAGATCTGCTTCAAGGCTGTGATGCTTCCCCCGGTCGAAGGCGCCGGTATGGCAGGTGATCCTGAACTACAGGCACTCCTGAAACGTAAGGGTGTGGAATATATCCACTCCCATGAACTTGCCGGACTTATCTGCCGTGAGCTTTTCATCGCGCCGGCTGACGATGTGTGGGTGATGTTCATGCGCAAACTTCCTGCGGTGAAGACGGCTCCTGTTTTTACCACAACCGGTCCTTTACGTGACGGAACTCTGAATGGAGGCACCGTTACATTCAATCCCGAAGATTTTCCCCTGATCGAGAGGGTCTCAAGCCTTGATATGCGCCGGGAAGAGCTGGAGGCTGTCAGGACCTTCTCCCATGAAAAGGATCTGTGGATCGCCGACCACCGGCCGTTCACATTCCTCCCGCATCCTCTAGTATCGGCCACCATGGTTCTGGAAACGTTCATGGAAACTGCCCTGATACTCTTCCCCCACCTGCAGGCGCGTGGGGTCCGCCAGGTACGGTTCATGGACATGATCCAGTGTCCAGACCAGCTTCCCCGCCCTGCCAAAGTAACATGCCGACGGATTGCCAACGATCTGCGGGA
>Ga0105044_10008595_pt1 | contig 14011 bp, 15 predicted proteins | sample MAT01_FD_78092 | JGI IMG/M metagenome (GOLD analysis project Ga0105044, IMG submission 78092) | Freshwater microbial communities from Lake Fryxell liftoff mats and glacier meltwater in Antarctica - MAT-01 | ecosystem: Environmental > Aquatic > Freshwater > Ice > Liftoff microbial mat | place...
CGCCGAAGCTACCCCATCGAAGACGAAAGGAAACCATCTTCTTTCGGCGAGGGATATCCCGAATTGACTCAAATGAAATGACACCGGGGGAGAATGTCATATAAAATGAGCGATCAGAGCCGTCGGGAAGTGATTTTAAAGATGCAAGAACGCTATGCAGGGCGGGGACGGGAGGGTCGAAGTCGACTACTCGATGAGATCTGCGAGCTGTGCGGATATGATCGAAAGTACGCGATCAAGTTACTAGGGAGGAAGGTGCCGGCGAGGGGCGGCAAGGCGAGAAGAGGAGGCTCCCACGCCCGTTATGGAGAGGCGGATAGGAGGGTGATAAAGGGGATTTGGCTCGGGGCCGAACAGCCATGCGGGAAGCGCTTGAAAGCAGCTGTTCCACTGGTGGTTGCCGCATTACGAAGGGGAGAAAGAGGTTCTTGAAGAAGGGCACAGAAAACGGGTGTTGGCCATGAGTGCGGCGACGCTTGACCGGTTATTGATACCGTGCCGGGTCGCGCTGGGAAGCCGGGGTCGTTGTGGCACACGTCCTGGCACATTATTGCGCAAAGAGATCCCAGTGCGCACAGAGCATTGGGATGTGGACGGGCCGGGGTGGATTGAGGCTGACACGGTGGCGCATTGCGGGGAATCGATGAGCGGAGACTTCTGCTGTACTCTGACAATGACCGATGTGCACACGCAGTGGACAGAGACGCGAGCGGTCTGGAACAAAGGCCAGCATGGTGTGCGAGGGCGCATTGTCGAAGTGGAAAAGGCGCTGCCTTTCGCTATCCTTGGGTTCGATAGCGACAATGGCGGCGAGTTCCTCAACTGGCACTTGGCCGACTATTTTGTTGGCCGCAAGGAGCCCGTGGCATTTACGCGTTCGCGTCCTTACCGCAAAAACGACAATGCCCGGGTGGAGCAGAAAAACTGGACGCAGGTTCGTCAACTTGTGGGTTACGACCGTCTAGGAGATCCGTCCCAGGCAGAACTGCTCAATGCGCTCTAAACCGAGGAGTCGAACGCCTTTCGCAACTTCTTCTGTCCGGCGATGAAGCACTTGCGCACCGAAATCGAAGGCAGCCATAAGAAGCGTACTTACGACAAGCCACAGATGCCCTTTGAGCGGCTGAAGGCCTGCGGAAAAGATAGACGCTGGGAACATCTCGGAACTGGAATAGATAAAAGCCACGCTCAATCCCTTCGCGCTGAAAAGGCAGATCGAGAAAAAGCTACGAAAGGTGCTGCAAGTCTGGACAAACCCAACGATGAGAGCGGCGGCGTAAAGCTCCCCACCCCGGAAATCGCGGGCGCAAAAATGGCTCTCCTCCGGTGTCATCAGTTATGAGTCAACGTATCGTCCATTTTTTTACTCCCCGGTGTCTTTTTTGCTTGAGGCAACACGAGCCGGGAGGCCAGGCACCGGTCAGTTGACGAGGGGCTGTCTCTGTCCGGTTGGGTCGCAAAGCTGCTCGACAGGGAGCTTTCCGGGAAGCCGGCAGCAAAACGGGGCACCCTCCTTGACCTTCTCGGGGACGAACCCGCGGCAAAGATCACACTCGAACTGCACCGGTAGCCCGGTCGCAAAGCTCTGGTTTGCGGCGATGCCGGTGAGGATCGAGCGGGCGCCGTCGATGTGGTTCGCGGAGCGTCCGAACGGATCGGGCGGCGGATCGCCGAAGACGGATTCCAGCAGCGGCGAGTCGCCGCCGCCGTGGCCACCCATCGCCAGCGGCAGCACGACCTGGTAGGGTTTGCCCCAATGCGGATGACCATGATTTTCTGCGTGTGGCTCATCGATTCGCCCAGCTCGCCCGAGGTGGCACTGATTTAGGATTTTTCCAGATCCTCCAACTCGAACGCCCCTTCCCAGACGTCCTATGGCTCATCGTCCGCGTCGGGTTGAGGGCGCATCTATTATTCTGTAAAAGGTTGGTGGTTAAATGGTCGGCATCACATTGCCGCCGCACACCGGAAGGAACACTCCGGTAATGAAGCCGGCCAGGTCGCTGGCCAAGAACGCGACGGCGTTGGCGATGTCCTGCTCCGTGCCCCAGCGTTTCAGCGGGACGGCGTTCAGATACGAGTCTGGGCGACCGGTGGCGGGCCGGGTTTCGCTGACGGTCCAGCCCGGCGCGACCTGGTTGACGGTGATGCCATGTTCGCCCACCTCTCTGGCGAGCACGCGCAGCACACCGTCCATGCCGCGTTTTCCGGAGACGTAGGCGGATTGGTTGGCCACGTTTTGCATGGCGCACTCGGTATTGAAGGCGATGACGCGTCCCCATCCTTTATGGATCATGCCGGGGACGAATGCCTGGGCCATCAGCACGTTGTGCAACACGCAGCTCTCAAACTGCGAGCGGTAATCCTCCACCGATTGTTGCAGGACGTGCGTCCATTCGTATTGGATGACGGCGTTGTTTACGATGATGTCCGGCACGCCCAGTTGCTGGTGGATCTCGTCCCGCATCCGGTAGATGGCGTCGGGCTTGGTGACATCGGCCTGCACGACGCAGGAGCCGGGCAGTTCCTGATGGAGAGCAGCCGCTATGTCGGCCGCCTGGTGATAATGAATGGCAACGCGCGCGCCGCATCCCGCCAACGTCCGCGTGACCACGCGCCCCAGCTCACCGGTCGCACCGGTGACCACCGCGATCTTGTTCGTAAGGTCAATTTTCATGCGCACACCGCCTGATGACCACCGTCCACGATGAGACCGACGCCGTTGATGTAGCTTGCCGTGTCGGAAACCAGCAACGCCACGGCGTTTCCGATGTCTTCGGGCGTGCCGATGCGGCTGGCCGGGACACGTTCTTTGATGAACGCTGCGTTCTCCGGTTCTTCCCAGTGAAACTTCGTCATGTCCGTGAGAATCATGCCGGGCGCGATGGCGTTGCAGGTAATCCCCTTTGGTCCAAGTGCAATCGCGAAACTCTTCATCAACATATGCATTCCAGCTTTCGACGCGGCGTAATCGCCCTGCATCGCACTCGTGACGTTTGCGGCCAGCGACGTGATGAAAATGATGCGCCCGCCGTCCCCGCGCTTGATCATCTCCTTCGCCACGAGCTGGGTGCAATGGAATGCGCCGTTCAGATTCACGTCGATCGTCTTTTTGAACATCGCCTCGCTCATTTTCATGATGTCAACGAATGGACAGATGCCGGCATTGTTCACCAGCACGTCGATACGTCCTAATTTGGCAACCGTTTTCTGCACAAGCGTTTCGACCTCCGCCCGCTGGGTGACATCGCACGCGACGCCCAATCCGCCGAATTGATCCGCCGCCGCCTGCGCCGCCGCGCCATCCATATCGGCAATGACAATTTGGAAACCGTCCCGGGCGAGGCAGGTGGCGATTCCGAAGCCGATGCCGCGCGCGGCACCCGTGATGATAGCAACTTTCTGGTTCATAATGATATTTTTCCTTTCTTTGGGATGGGCCACGTCATGATTTGGTGCGGCGCAACGCTGGTTAACTGCAGTTTTTGCCCGAGCCATGTGACACGGGGCTTCGTGGCGCGACCGGCGGTTTCCTGCACGCGCAGGATGCCGTCTTTGATCGCGAGAAGTTTCAAAGAATCCGGCGCGATGCTTGCCAATGAACCGGTCCGGGGCCATTGGCCGGGGGCGGGCACGGCATGAAGCACCACCGGCGGTTGCTCCAGCTCCGCGGCCAGGCGCGGCAGAGCGTCGTTGTCCGGGGCCAACAGAAATCGGAAACGCAACTCCCCGGCATCCACCGCGGGCTGCCAGGGTTTGTCCGCAGCGGGCTGCGCCACATCGTTGGCGTACCGGCTGGCGCGAACGATTGTCGCCCGCAACGCACCCTGCTGGCAGTCGAAAGAATAAAGCGCATCGCTGGCAAAACCGAACTTTCCGGGCACGCGCACCCACCGCCCCCCGGGCACTTCGCCGCACGGACCGCGCTTCACGCTGCCACCCGGCACTTCAAATTCCGCATGGTCACCGCCGGTCATCACGAGTTTCAGACGGGCGGCGCGCTCATTCCAGAGCACCCGCCCCGCGACGTCCACCGCGTCGCGGTCGCGTGTGAAATAGAAAGTCAGTTCAAGCCGAGAGGAACCGCCAACGAGTTGCACCCAGAGTGCCGTGCGTTCCGGGCCGTGTTCCAGCGTTTCGACGCGGGCGATTTTCCACCGATGCCGGATGGTCGAGAGATCCAGCGAACCGGGCTCCTCGCTCAGGCCACCCCACGACCCCCACGGGTCTTCGACGGTGATTGCCGATAATGTCACGAACGGTTTTCCTTGTCGGAAAATCCTGATATCCCGCCCTGTCTTGATGGTGAACAGGTTCGCTGCAGCGCGGCGAACTGGTTTAAACCCTTCGACGTAACCCATCTCGAATACATTCCAACCAAACGCCGGGATTTTGACCGAGACGACAACGCGTTTGCGCCACGGCAGATCCGGAAACGCACTATGTTCGGTCACGATCTCCTGAAACGAGACCGGCCGACGGTTCGGGCCGAGCACGCGCAATGGAAGTTGATCGCCGCGCCCCTGATACTTGAGGATCGGTCGGTAATCCAGCGCGGCTTCGAGCTCGATGTGGCCCCGGTAAGCGAACGGATGCGGATTCCACACCAGCAGCGGCACGCCGCCCGGCAGATCGCCCGCCGGTTTTTTTACGGTCGTGTCAATGCTCGCCGCAAGTGCGTTCAGCGCGTTCAACTCGGCGAGTTGGCTGTCGTGGAGCGCGCGCCCGAGCCACGCGAGTTGGTCGTCATACGTGCGCTCGATGCTCGATCCTGGCAGGATGTCGTGGAATGTATTGAAGAGCACCGCATCCCACGCCGGTTTCAAATCCGCCGGAGGCCGGCGGATCGCGGCACTGATGACGGCGCTCGTGCGTTCCGCACTGTGCAGGGCGGCTTCGGTCTTGCGGTAGGCAAACTTGAATTTGGCCACGGAGGCGTAGCAGCCACGCAGGCAGAAATTCAATTCCCCCCGGTGCGTCGGCAGGTTCTTCTCACGGCGCAATGCGGCAAAGAGCCGGTGCAGGCCGGAGAACACGACCTTCACCTCGGGATGTTGATTGGCCCACTGACGCACATCGGCGAGATGCCTGCGTGTCGGGCCGCCGCCGTGATTGCCGAGGCCAATGAAGACCCCGACATGGTCCATGTCCACGTTCAGCGCGTCATCAAGGCGGCGGCCGATATCATCGCGTTCGCACAAGTATAAGGACCCGGGTATCCGGTACGAGAGAATCCTCTCGCCGCTCGCGCCTTCCCACCAAAATGCCGGTGCGGAAAGCGGCAGTTGGGCGGCTGCAGGACGCGAGAACGCAAAGCCTGTCATGCCGGCGGCGGTGTAGATTTCCGGCCATCCGGCACTGTGACCAAACGAGTCCGCTGCCCAAGCAATCGTCGGGCGACGCCGGAAGGTCTTCTGAAAATAGTCCAACCCATGCTCGAAATGACGCAGCAACGTTTCGGTGGCTGGCAGGTTGGTGTCGGGTTGAATGACCGTGCCGCCGACAATGTCCCACCGGCCCGCCTCCACCTGTCGCAGAATACGGCGGAACGTGGCCGGGGCATGGCGTTGGATGTGTTGATAGACGGCGGCCTCGCCGCGCACGAACGTGAGTTCCGGGAATTCATCCATCAGGTCGAGGATGGTCCGGCAGGTTGTGATGCCTTCGTTTAAACCTTCACGCCAGTCCCAGAGCCAGACGGGGTCGAGGTGCGCATTGGGAATCAGATGGAGGGTTTTCATGGCGACCGGTACTCCCGGAACACTTCGATCATGTATTCGTAATGTGCCAGCGGCATGCCGGGGAAGATGGTGTTGGAGGTGGAGAAGATATACCCGCCGCCGGGCGCGCCGTGCTCGAGGCAATACCGGGCGGATTCGCGAATCTCCGGCAGCGGACCGTCCTGCATCAAATTGAACTGCACATTGCCCATGACGGCACCTCAAGCGCGGAAGCCGATGCTGCCGTAACAAACGCACCCACCAGACCCAGAGTGCGGGCCCCGCTATTCACATCCAATCCACCTTGGGTAACGGCGCGCCCCAGCCGAGGTTCGCTTCGAGATTTCCCAGCTCGTCGTATTCGTAAATCACCGCACGGCGCGACTGCGGTGAAGTGTTTCCTTCCGAGCCATGGATCGTCAGCGAACCGAAGAAGATCAAGTCGCCGGGTTCGCCGGTGAAAAGCACCTGACGGTCGAGTTCCTCCGGCGATACGTCGCAGACCCAATGCCGCTCGCCGGTCACCGGATGAGACTCCTCTTTGTGCTCCCGCAACCCGTCCAGATGCGTGCCGGGGATGCAACGCAGGCAGCCATTCTCAACGGTACTCGGGTCAATGCAGACAAACACAGCGACCTGGTTCGGCTTCGTCCCCTGCCAGTAAAAGTAATCCTGGTGCCACGGCTGCGGCGCCCCCTCGCGCGCCGCTTTGCACATCAGCTTGGTGTGATGCAGGTGGATGCCCGTCCCCAGCATCGCTTTCGCCCGCTCGATCATGTCGGCGCGCCCCGTCAGCTCCCGCAACGCGGGCGAGTGATCGTATGGATCGAAGATCACGCGAGCCATTTTATTGCGTTCCATCAAGTGGTTTCCCCGCAGGATGCCGGACTCCACCCCGTCCCGCAACCCGGCCAGTTCCCGCTCCAACTGCTGGAGCGGTTCGCCCGTCACGGCACCGCGGACGATCAGGAATCCATCACGCTCGTAGTTTTCAATGTCTGTTTTTATGTTCATCTCTCTGTATCTAACGGATTGTCGCTCCCGCCGCCATGCACAGGCTTGCTTTTTTACTTGGATTTTTGTGACCATGTCCGGAATGTCTCGCGCTTCATTTTCCACGCTCGTCGCGCCGTTATCGGCGACTTTCTGGCCGGACCAGAGTCCGCCTGCTCCCTTCCGACCGCTGTATATCGAACGCTATTGCGGACCACGCATGGATCGCGCCCTCATCCATCATCCGTATTGGGAATTGACCGCGATGCTGTCCGGGAGCATTACGCTCAGCGGCGCGGTGCCGATCGAGTTGCGTGCGCACTCGGTCTGCTTGATCCCGCCGGGGTATCGGCACGGCGAACACACGGAAGACAAAGCCGAGACCATTTGGATCGGCTTCCGTGAGCAGCGACGCTTGCCCGCCTTGACCCGCAAGCGTCCGGTGGAGGTGGAAAGCAAGCCGCTGACGGAGCTGGCGGAGCAACTCTGGTTGTTCACGGCCACAACCCGCGGACCAATCGGTCCTGAACTCGATGCCCAACTGGCCAACATTCTCCACCGCCTTTTGCGCCTCGCCTCCGAGGGTTTGCGCGAACCAGCCAACGACAGCATTCAGCGGGCCGTGGAATATCTGATCAATCACTACGCGGAGGAGCTGCACATGAACGATGTGGCCCAGCGCTTCGGATTCAGCACAGGGTATTTTCACCGGCAATTTCGCAAGCGCACCGGCCTTCCACCGAACGCCTTTCTCACCCGCATCCGCCTGCAGGTTGCTTCGCAACTCCTGCGGGAAACTGAGCTTCCCGTCAAGGAAATCGCGCTCTGTGTCGGACTCCCCGATGAGGCCTACTTCAGCCGCCGGTTCAAACTCTTTATCGGCCTCAGCCCGGTGGCCTCCCGTGCAAAATACGCTTCACAGCGTTAAAAGGAATATTCGGGAGCGCAGAGCGGACATGCAACGCGGGGCATGTCAAAACATGGAAGGAAGCCAGCTGTCTTGGCGGAGAAGCCCGCTGATCACCCCGGCAAACCGGCAGATGACACGATTGACAGAGCCCCGCCTGCGGGGACACTCTGTAGTTATTGTGGTAACTGTCCGCGAAATTGCAAAAAAAGTCGGATGTGCTCCGATGACCGTTTCGCGCGCCTTGCGTGGGCAGACCGGGGTCGGGGACGAAATGCGCCACCGGATCGAGCAGGCAGCCGCTGATCTCGGGTATCGGAGAAGTCCGTTGGTTGGAGCATTTCTTTCTCAGATCCGCTCGCGCAGGACTCCTGCCACAACCTGCAATCTCGCCTTCATTCAAGTCGGCCCGCTCTCGGAGTCGAACCCAATTTTCAGGGGTGCCCACGCGAGGGCTCTGAAATTGGGCTATCATTTGGAAGGGGTTTCGCTCGAGGACCTGCACGGGGCGAAGTCACCAAAGGTTCAGGAAATTCTACTCAATCGCGGGGTTCATGGGCTGGTCTTAAACCCTCGTGCAACGACGTTTCCTCTGGCCATGGAATGGAGCAAGTTTTCCCTCGTGGTGGTCGGGCGTTTTGGGATGGAACTGCAAGCGCCTCGAGTTAGCCACGCGGACTTTGACAATTTAATCTTGTGCTTTGAGCAGCTGCGTTCCCGGGGTTGTCGCCGCATCGGGATTTATCTCAACCCCTACGTCGATGAAGAAACCCGCCGTGAATTTTCGGGTGCTTGGGGGGCGTGCCAGATGGCCATTGTGCCGCGTGATCGAGTGTCTCCGATCATTCGAACCGGGTCGGGACGCGAAGCGGCGGCGGTCCTCGGGAGATGGCTGGAGAAGCACAAGATTGACGGGTTGATTGTCCACTACGTGGAAATGCTTTCGCATCTCAACCGGCTTGGCTACAAGGTGCCCGAGCAAATTCAGGTCGCCCACCTCCATATCGGCGAGGATGTGGAGGACTGGTCGGGTATCGAGCCACGGTACGAGGAGATCGGCGCTTGCGCCATCGACATTCTGGCCTCTGCCGTGGAGCGAAACGAGCGCGGTTTGGTCGAATCCCCTCACGAAACGCTCGTTTTCGGCAGGTGGCACGAAGGAACAACAACAAAAAAATGCCCTTCTAAAGAGTTGCATTCGATCTGGGAGGGGTTCAACGAACGCCTCAGCCGGGGCAGCACTTCTTGATGGCCTGTTGATCGCGTCGTCGAGGGCCGCAGACCGACCAGTCATACGCCTTGAATCCTGCGGCGAAAGCCGGGGAGTTGGCAGGAAACTGAATGGACTGCCCGGTCTCGCGACTGCGCAGGGGGACAAACCGGCTCGAACGGTCGTTACCGGTTTTTTGCCACGCGGAGAACGACAGTTTGTGCGGGACGTCGTTCCTGGTGGATGGATGCGTCACCGGGGGCATTTCCTCGATGGGAATTGCGAAGATGTTGGCGTCGGATTCCAACGCCTTCCGAATGTCGCCCATGTAGCCACCGCAGAAGCTCGATGGTGCTGGGCCGAGGCAGACATTGTGGGAAAGATTGGCGGCGATGTGGGGATCCGCGCGGCTTACGCGGAAGAAGGCTTCGCCCGGGCGGGCGAAGACATTGTGCCGAACCACGAGTTCGCGGCCATAGTGGATCGAGAACGACGAACCGCCCGTGTCGTGAACCCAGTTGTGCTCGAAAACAATGTGCGAGCTTCCCTCGTCGGGATAAATGCCCCAGCCGCCATAGTCGGCGGCATGGACGCGGCAAATGTGATTTCCCCGCACGACGGTGCCGGGCTGGACACCGAGAAGGTAGATTCCGCCATTGTCGCTCAGGACGCCTTCGCAAATATCGCGGACGAGGTTGTTCTCAATCAAGAGATCGCGCGTGATCGTTTCGCGATAGCCCCACGACCACCCGGCTGAAATGCCGGTATAGCAGGTGTGGGCGATTTCGTTGTGGGCGATCACGCAGCGGAAAGCGTGCGTAAGCAGGATGCCGCAGCTCTGGTGAAAAATACGTCCGACCCGCCGGATGATGTTGTCGGTGATCCGCAACTGGCCGGTGCGGTCGGGGGGGCGGGCCGTCCAGTTCGCTGCCGCCGATCTTCACGCCCCCGCCCCCGAGGTTCTGCAGCACGTTGTGCGATATCTCGATGTGACGGCAGCCTTCGCCAATCTCCACGGCAGTGAAGCCGGTATTCTCCACGGTATTTTCCGAGAAGCTGCAATCCCGGCTCCAGCGGAACTGCACAGCCGCAGGAACATGCACTGCGGCCTGCGGCGCACTCCCAAGCGGCACGTCGGTAATGGTTGAGAGCACCGGACCATCGTGTGGGAGCAGGTCGGCACCCGGCTGATACCAATCTGCGTGGCGAAAGGTGATCCCCTCAAAGGCAAGCCCCTCGACCAGCCGAGGCCCGAGCGGATCGTGGATCAGGCTGCCGTTGCGATTGAAAGCGATGCCCGTCACCTCAATGAAACGCGTGACCAACGGGATGAAGACGCGCGTTGTCTTAAGTGTTTCACCCGGCAGCGGCAGATAGCTCAGGAGCCCCGTCTTGCGGTCCACATACCATTCGCCAGGCTCCGTGAGAGCTTCGAAGAGGTTGTCGATGTAGTAGCGACCCGGTTTTTCCAGTTTGAGGGATTCGTAGAGATTGAACACCGAGCGACGGGCGCAGCTGACCAAGCCGGTCTCCGCGTCGAAATGTGGCTGTGGGAGGCGCGTTTCAACCCAGTGATGCAACAGAACGATCTCTGCATCACGCAGCGATGGCCAGTCCTCCATATCGCCGGGTCGGGGCTTGAAAACGTGGTCTCCATCGAACACCTTCCGCCGGTCGGGGAACCGGATTTCCCCGATGCGCAGCGTATTCTTAATGCCGTCTGCATCGGTCGAAAACTTCGGGAACCGCGCGCGCGGACGCCGCTCGCCACCAACGAAGAGCGAGCGCAGATTGAGACTGCCTTCCGCGACTTCGGGAATGGTCGTCGTCCAGGCGCGAATGCCGTTGTGCCGGGCTTCCGTCCACTCGGTGATTTCTCGCCCGCCGTTGACAACTGGCGAGGATCCGCGCGCCGCCGCGTAGGTGGTATGGCTGTCGTCCGGATCGAAAAGGATAGGCTCAGAGATCACGTAAGTGCCGCCAGATATCTCCACGCGGGCCGGACCTTTTAGTGCGCCCGACGCGCGCAAGGCACGAAGGGCGTCTCTGGCCCCGGTCAGGCTCGCCCACGGGCCGCGAGGTTTCGAATCATTGCCGGAAGGGGATACACGAAAGGTCGATGAGTTCAAATCAGCAAGAGTTGGGCGTGGTATACCTTTCAGGTCGCTTCAGCCCTCATTCCCGTGGTTGAAAGTCTGCGGCACGATATCCTGCGCTTCGGCACAAAACACTTCTTGTTCTCGCGTCCGCTTCAACAGTCCTATCCTGAACCAACATGCTTGCCTTGCAGCAAGCATGTTGGTTCAAGCGCGTTACCTCCTCACCGCGCTTCTTCTCCTCATGCCGAGCAAGAGCAATACGCCTCCAAGTAGGAGCGCACCGGTGCTTGGTTCCGGCACGACCATTAGAACGAGATTCTGGTCGGAATTTGCAAAGCCGATTGAGGCATTATATGCCCCGACCATACCGCTCAGATTGGCTCCCAAAGATCCGGTGATTGTATTCGAGGTCTGGAACAGTGTGTAGGTGCCCGGCGCAAAGCCCGTCCCGCCAGTGAACTGGAAGTCGTTGAACTCCAGCACCCCGGTCCCGATGTTCAGCGTGCTCGCGTTCGTGAGGGTGATCTGGCTGCTGACCGTGCCCAGCGTGAAGATGAGCGCCTGGCTGTTGCTGGCTGTCACGGCCGCGCTGACGTTCAGCGAACCTGTGCCGAGGTCCATGCGCAGGCTCAGGGCTGCGGCCGTCGGGGCGAGCATGCCACCAGCGATCACGGTTACGCCATTGTTCGTGATGCCGGTGTTGATGATGCCCGTGCCGCCGAGTGTGCCGCCATTGTTCACAAATACTGCTGCGGTTCCGGTCGCGGATCCCGCCGAGTTATTCACCAGAACCGTGCCGCCGGTTAGATTCTGGGGCCCGCCAGAGATATTTAAGTTACCGGACAGGGTTGACGTGGCACTGCCGCTCACGATCAGCGTCCCGGCTCCAGCAATGGTGACACCGTTGCCGGAATTGGCACTTGCTAGACCGCCCACGGTGAGGATTCCCCCATCGACTCGAAGGTTCCGGTTTGCGACGTTTGTTTCAAGAACGCCAGTTCCAAGACTGAGGTCGTTGGTCCCTTTGAATGTCGCCGTGACGTTGTTCAATCGCCACCTGTTGTTATTGGAAAGAGTGATTGCCCCACCGCTCGTGTTATCAAGAGTAACGCCGTTGCCGGTCGAGATCCTTGCGCTTCCGGGCGCAGCTGCGGTATTCAAGTTTACCGTCCCGCCTTCAACGTTCAAGCCATTACTGGTCGGCTGCCCGAAGCTGTTGGTGCCGTTGAGAGTCAACGTCCCTGCACCCAGCTTCGTCAGCACAATCCCGACCCCCCCCGAGACCGAGGTGTTGATGCGCAATTCACCGGCTGTAGCGACATTCCAATCTTGGTTCTGATCCAGGGTGAGATCGGCGTTGCTGAAAATCTGCAAATTCCCGCCGGCATGGTTGATTCCGCCACCCCCGATGGTAAAAATCCCAGCCCCCGAGAAGCTATAAGCCCTAGCACCTGAAAGAAAGCTGAAGCCATTAATGCTCCTATTCGCACCAAGGTCGGGATTCATCGTCGAAGCGCCCGCGCTTCCAAACACTCCGATGTCAGAGCTGATATTATCAGCCGGCGCGGTGCCGCCGACCCAATTTCCATTCGTTACGAAATTCGTGCCAGTGTTGCCCCACTCGCGATCGACGGCGAATAAGGTTAACGGGGTGACGGATAGGGTAAGGGCCGCGACGCAGGCGGCAAACAGTGGTGAGGAGTTCATTTTCATGGCTTTATTTATTTGTTTGTTTTGAGGTTTGAGTTGGGTAGTATGTTCTGCGGTTTCGAAAGGACTCTGCCGAGGCCCGGGGGGGGAAGTCCAGTTGCTCGTCATGTTACACGTATCTTTGCCTATGTTCAGCGGAGAGATGATACGTGTAACATCAGTGCCGCACTGATCCCAGCTTGCTCGGCACGAAGAAAATCTCTATTCCTATTGGCTGGAATGCCAGACACCCTATCCCGCCGAGGTTGAGGCGGGACTTGATTACAAAGAAGATGCAGCAGACGAAACTTTGGTTTAACCATCCCGCGCGGAACTGGAACGAGGCACTGCCCATCGGCAACGGTCGGCTTGGGGCGATGGTGTTTGGAGGTTTTCCGAATGATCGAATCCAAATTAACGAGGAGACGGTCTGGGCGGGGATGAGCCGGGGCCGCGTCAATCCGGCGGGTCCGGAGGCGCTACCGAGAGTCCGCGATCTGCTATTTGCCGGCAAGAACGCGGAAGCACAGGAACTGGCGGCGAGTTCGCTGCTCCGATCGTCCATGCGATTAGGCAGCTACCAACCGCTCTGCGACCTCCTCATTTCGGTCGTGAATTCCAACGGCCAGGCGAAGGGCCTTTGGGATCAAGGCGCGAGTAACATGAAAGCCTACCGTCGCGAACTCGATCTCGCGGACGCGGTTCATCGGGCGAGCTTTGAGCACTCCGGCGAGATGTGGTCGCAGAATTGTTTCGTTTCGGCGGCGGCGAACCTGCTGTGTCTGCGCATCGAGACCGACCACCCGGAGCGCATGCATCTGACGCTGCGGCTTGACCGGGGACAGGACGCGCTCTCGAATCGTGCGGAGGCGAACCGTCTGCTCATGTGCGGCAGGATCGGCGGGGATGGGGTCCAATTTGCGGCGATGCTCGAGGCGTCGGTGGACTCGGGAGAAATTGTCCCGGAAGGAAACGCACTGCGGATTCGTGGAGCAGGCCGATTGGAAATTCGCCTCGCGGGTGCCACGAGCTACAACTCGCCGACTGATCTTTCAGGCGATCCCGTCGCTCGATGCGAAGGCTTCCTCTCGGGTGCGAGCGAGACAACTTTTGACGAGCTGCTCCGGGAGCATCAAGAGACGCATCGCGCGTTTTTCGACCGCGTGACCATCGTGCTTCCCGAGGGGCCGACCGCGGGCCTCCCCACCGATGCCAGGGTGCGGGCGGCAGCCGAGGGGATGGTGGACCCTTCGTTGGCGGCACTTTATTTTCAATTTGGCCGCTATCTTTTGCTGTCGTCGAGTCGGCCCGGCACGTTTCCGGCGAATCTCCAAGGTATCTGGAACGAGCAAGGCTGATTGCTTGCCGTATTACAGGCGGGAGACGTTGTCGA
>Ga0105044_10008596_pt1 | contig 14009 bp, 13 predicted proteins | sample MAT01_FD_78092 | JGI IMG/M metagenome (GOLD analysis project Ga0105044, IMG submission 78092) | Freshwater microbial communities from Lake Fryxell liftoff mats and glacier meltwater in Antarctica - MAT-01 | ecosystem: Environmental > Aquatic > Freshwater > Ice > Liftoff microbial mat | place...
GCGGGTTCCCAAGGAGTCGGGGCGTCTCGCCCCGAATGGTCAGGAGAACGGGGCGGGACGCCCCGGCTCCTTGCAGGTTCTTGCGCCGCGGTTCGTGCAATCGGACTGTGAAAATCGTATTACGCAGGAATCAAACTATGCGATCCACCGCAACGATCCCGGGAATCATCTGGAAATGCTGGTCAAAGGTCAGCACCACCGCGCCGATTCGCTTAGCGCAACACGCGATGACCACATCCGCCAATGGCAGCGTCTTTCCCGCGCGATCCAATTCCCACACGGTCTCCTCGACATCGGCCCACAGCCGGTTGTCCGTCGGGACATAAAGCATCACATCCCAGCGCGCCTGAAACTTTTCCAGCAGTCCCTTTTCTCGGATTCCCCGCGCGACTTCACACCGGATCACACCGCACGTCGCGATATCGCGCACCTCAGAAATCGGCCGCAGATCGCGGAGCGGGTGCCGCCCCATTCGCATCGCCCCGATATACCAGCAGCTATCAATGAGAACGGGGTTTCCGGCCATAGCGAACGGGTGTGATTTTCGGCGTTTCGGCAGCGCGCATCGTCTCGAGATCGTAAGCCGGATCGATCGCGTTTTTCCAATCCTCAGAGGTCATCCCAAAGTCATCCGCCAACAACGCGCTCAACGTCGCCCTCCTATCCATTTCCTTCAAAGCGTTGTCGATCACCTCGGTTTTGGTCTTGGCTCCGGTAAATTTCATCACTCTGTCCAATAACTCGTCGTCAATATTCAATGTCATCTTCATGCCATACTGTATATGTATAAAAGCTGGCGCGTCAAATCAAATCATCATGGTTGATCCCCACCGCTTGATTTCAAGCCAAGGCGAGATCGTCACCTCCTGATTGCCACTTATCATTCGACCCGACTTGTTACAGATTCCCGCCCTGCCATGAATTTTGCACCCGTCTCGAACGAGACCCTCCTCGCCCAACTCCAATGGCGCTACGCGACGAAAAAATTTGATTCGGGAAAAACGATCTCCGCTGCCGCTTGGGCCGCTCTCGAGCAGGCGCTCATCCTCACGCCGACGAGCTACGGCATGCAGCCCTACAAGTTCGTCGTCCTCACCGACCCGGCCCTCCGCGCGCTTCTGGTCCCAGCTTCGTGGGGACAGACCCAACCGGTGGACTGCTCGCACTACATCGTCTTCGCCGCACGTGCGCAGAATACCGAGGCGGATGTCGATCGCTACCTCGCGCGCATGTCAGAAGTGCGCGGCCTGCCCGTCGAGGCGCTCGCCGGTTTCAAGAAAGTCCTCATGGGCGATGTGGTGCACGGAGCGCGAGGACAGGTCGCGCTCGAATGGGCCGCGCGCCAGGCTTACATCGCGCTCGGCAGTTTCATGACGGCCGCGGCGCTGGTCGGCGTCGATACCTGTCCGATGGAAGGCTTCGAGCCGCCGAAGTATGACGAAATTCTCGGACTGCCCGCGCAGGGTTATCATGCTGTCGTGGCCTGCGCCGCCGGCTATCGCGCTGCCGACGACAAATACGCCTCGCTGCCAAAAGTGCGCTTTCCTGCCAGCGAATTGATCGACCGCCGCTGACGCCGTTCCCAACCTACCCAAACCAAACATGAGCCATATCCCTGCACCCGACCTCACCCAACGCCCACCCCGCAGCCCGCGGGCGCGCCTCGGCGGCTACGCCCTTCTGCCGCGCATGCTGGACAAAGGCCGCGCCTCGCTGATCGGGAAAAACGGCGGCTATCACTTCGCCTGTCCGCTTGATCAGAACATCCTCACCTTCCTCGGAATCGACCCGGAAGCGCTGAGCGCCGAACTCGCAACGGGGAAGGGCGACGGCGAAATCCTTGAGTGGATTTGCGCCAGCGCAAAGCACAAGCACACGCCTTGGGAGATCGCGCAGTGGACTGCGTTCCGTGACCAGGCCGTGCCCAGCGACGTGGAAACACGCGAGTTTTTCAACGGCCTCCACAAAGGAGCCGGCGAGAAGCGCGACGACATCTTCACTTGGGCCGACGTGCTCGAACTCGATGACCATGTGAGCTTCGGTGGCAAAGCGTAATCGGCTGGCGTTTTCTGCCATCGCACGAGCCGGGTGGAAATGCAGTACGTCAGCGCTCTCGCCGGGCGTTTTGCGACAGCGGGAAACTCGGCGCGTCAAGCCATCGACGCGGCGGACAAACTGGGAGATGCGGACACCGCCGACCTTTTGACCGCTCTCTCCAGAGAACTGGACAAAAGCCTCTACTTCCTCGAAGCCCACGGCCGCTCTAACGCCTGCGCAACGGCGCTTTTTTTTCGCGGGGCTGTTCGCGGAGCAGACATGTGGGTAGCAAATCCGCATGCGTCTTCCCGCCGCCCTTTTTGCTCTTCACCTAGCCGTCCACGCGTCGCTCCACGCCGCGTGGACTTTTTCCGCCACCGAAACTCGGCCTGCGCCGCCCGGACTGGAATTCGTGCAGTGCCAGGCAAATGATGGGAAGAACAATGCACAGCTGCACATCGTGAGTTTCAGCATCAGGACGCATTCGCTGGCAGTGATGGATAATCCGAAGGGCGACTTCGATGCTGCTCGCGCGGCCGAGAAACGCGGCGCGGTGGCTGCGGTGAACGGCGGATACTTCCACCCGGATCGGACACCGCTGGGGCTGGTCGTGCGGCAGGGAGTGGAGATCCATCCGCTGGAAAAGGCGCGTCTGCTCAACGGCATCGTGGTGGTGGCAAAGGGCGAGGTCGCGCTGCGGCGGCCTGCGGAGTTCAAGGCGTCCGCCGCAGTGCGCGAGGCGCTGCAAGCAGGGCCGTTTTTGATCGATGGCGGAAAAGCGGTCGCGGGACTCGACAGCACGCGGCGCGCAGCTCGCACCGTGGTTTTCACAGACGGCGCGGGACACTGCGGCGTGCTCATCTGCAAAAGCGTGACCCTCGCGCAAATGGCCGCGCTTCTCGCGACACCCGGTGCGTTCGCAGGTGGAGAAATCTCCCGCGCGCTCAATCTCGACGGCGGCAGCTCGACAGCGCTCTGGGTGCGCGGCGAGCCGCCATTTTATGTGCGCGAATGGAAAAGCGTGCGGAATTACTTGGCAATCGTGCCGCGCTAGCTGCCGATGCCCACCCCGTCTATTCGTCGTCGCTCGCGCCCTTCTCACGCTTGAGGCCGCGAAGTTTGCCGTGGATGAAGGCGTCGATGTCGCCGTCCATCATCGCATCGATGTTGCTCGTCTCGACGCCGGTGCGGAGGTCGATGACTTTTTGGTATGGCTGGAAGACGTAGCTGCGAATCTGGCTGCCAAAGGCAACGTCGCTTTTCTCGCCATAGGCCGCGGAGATTTCCGCGGCCGCCTTGTCGGTCTCGATCTGCTGGAGCTTCGCCTGGAGCATGCGCATGGCGGTGACTTTGTTTTTCTGCTGGCTGCGCTCGTTCTGGCATGCCGCAACGAGGCCGCTGGGGATATGACGGATACGGACTGCGGTCTCGACCTTGTTGACGTTCTGCCCGCCTTTGCCGCCGCTGCGGTAGGTATCGACCTCGATGTCCGCCTCGTTGATTTCGATGGGCGCGCTTTCCGGCAGCTCGGGCACCACATCCACGCCGGCAAAGGAAGTGTGGCGGCGCTTGTTCGAGTCGAAGGGCGAGATGCGGACGAGGCGGTGGACGCCGCGCTCGGTGGCGAGGTAGCCGTAGGCGTATTCGCCGCCGACCTGGATGGTGCAGGATTTGATTCCGGCTTCGTCGCCGAGCTGGATGTCCATGATCTGGCTCGTGAAACCGTGCCGCTCGATCCAGCGCTGGTACATGCGCAGGAGCATATCCGCCCAGTCGCAGCTCTCGGTGCCGCCCGCGCCGGAGTTGATCGTGAGGAAGGCGTTGCATCGGTCGTTCGGTGCGGCGAGGAGCATCTTCAGCTCAAACTCCGAGAGGCCGCGGAGGACATCCGCGTGCTCCTTTTCCGCCTCGGCGGCGCTGGCGGCGTCCTTGGCTTCGAGCGCGAGTTCGATGAGAACGGGCAGGTCGTCGATCTGCCGTTCGAGGGCCAGGAGCGGCGTGATCTTTCCGCGAAGCGCGGAGACTTCCTCGACGTTTTTTTGCGCGCGTTCCTTATTGGCCCAGAAATCGGGCTCGGCCATCTGGCCTTCGAGTTCGGCTAAGCGCGCCTGCAGTTTGGCGAAGTCAAAGATACCTCCGCAGTTCGCCTACACGGGTTTTAAGTTCGTCGGTATTGATGGCTCGGAGGTCCATGGGGCGGGGAGAGTTGAGGGTTGTTAGTTGAGAGTTGAGAGCCGCGGGTGCGCTGGGGGAGTTGATGGACGATTGGCGGGCATTTGGGAAAGTAGAGCGTGCCGAGGAAAGAAACGCCGTCTGAATTATCCGCGGCTCTCAACTCTCAACTCTCAACTTTCCCCTACCGGTTCACCCTCATCTTCGCTCCCTCCGCGCGGGGCGCTTCGAGGCGGTAGATCGTCTCGCCTTCTTTCATCAGATCGAGACGGTCGCGAGCGATGATGCCGGCGTATTCGGGGTCGTGTTTGAGGAGTTCTTCCTCGCGGGTATTTCTGGCGAGGAACTGGCGTTCGTTTTCGACCTCCGCCTTGAGTTGGTCGAGGCGGGCCTGCTGCTCGCGGCGTTTCGAGATCTCCGGCGTAAAGCGATAGGCCACGAGCGCGGCGATGGTCAGGAAGATGAGCGTGATGAGCAACCGATTGAGGGAATGCCAGATTCCCCCGCTCGGTGTGGATGTTTGGTAGTGGCTTTGCGCCGGGCTCACTTAGCGCATCTTACCGCCGTAAACGGCGCTGTCACCAAGTTCCTCTTCGATCCGCAAAAGCTGGTTGTACTTCGCCACCCGATCGGTGCGCGAGAGCGAGCCGGTTTTGATCTGGCCGGCATTCGTGGCCACCGCGATGTCCGCGATGGTCGTGTCTTCGCTCTCGCCGGAGCGGTGTGAAATGACCGCCGTGTATTTATTTTCCTTCGCGAGTTCGATCGCGTCGAGCGTCTCGGTGAGCGAGCCGATCTGGTTCACTTTCACGAGGATCGAGTTCGCTGTGCCAGTGTCGATGCCCTTGCGGAGAAACTCCACGTTCGTGACGAAAAGATCGTCCCCGACGAGCTGCGTGGTCGCGCCCATGGCGTCGGTGAGTTTCTTCCAGCCAGCCCAGTCGTTTTCCGCGCAGCCGTCTTCGATGGAGACGATCGGAAACTTCTTCTGAAGGTTCACATAGAAGGCCACCAGTTCCTCGGCACTGCGCTTCGAGCCGTCGGATTTCTTAAAGACGTATTGGTTCTTCACTTTGTCGTAGAACTCGCTGGAGGCCACATCGAGCGCGATGAAGATCTCCTTCCCGAATTTGTAGCCCGCCTTTTTCACCGCTGCGGCGATGGATTCGAGCGCATCGTCGGCGCTCTCAAAATTTGGCGCGAAGCCGCCCTCGTCGCCGACCGCCGTCGAGAGGCCGCGACCCTTGAGCACGCCTTTGAGCGCGTGGAAAATCTCGCAACCCGCGCGGATCGCCTCGCTGAAGGACGGCACGCCTTTCGGCACGATCATGAACTCCTGGAAATCCACCGGCGCATCCGAGTGCGCGCCTCCGTTGACGATGTTCATCATCGGCACGGGCAGCACCTTCGCGTTTGGCCCGCCGAGGTATTTGTAAAGCGGCACGCCGAGCTGGCTGGCCGCCGCCTTCGCCGTGGCGAGCGACACCGCGAGAATCGCGTTCGCACCGAGCTTGGCTTTGTTCTTGGTGCCATCGAGCGCGATCATCGCCCCATCGATCGTTACCTGATCGAGCGCGTCCTGCCCCTCCACGACCTTGGCGATGGATTTGTTCACGTTTGCCACGGCCTTCATTACCCCTTTACCAAGGTAGCGATCCTTCACCCCATCCCTCAGCTCCCACGCCTCGTGCTCGCCGGTGCTTGCGCCACTCGGCACGATGGCGCTGCCCACCGCTCCGCCGGCGCATGTCACCTCGGCTTCGACGGTGGGATTGCCGCGCGAATCAATGACCTGGCGCGCGTGAACGGAAACGATTTCGGTGAGAGACATGGGATTTGGGATTTTAGATTGGGGTTTGGGAAGGCCCGCAACGAAAGGCGCGGGCGGCACCGGAAAACCGGCGCGTTGGATAAAAGGCGGAGCGCCGCTTGGCAACCAAATAAGTGCCGATGCACGAAAGAGCCGGCGATGCCGGGCGCTTACGCCTTGCTGTAGGCCTCGATCTTCACGATCTCCGCGATGCGGTCGCCGTGCTCGGTGGGGACGCTGATTTGCTCGCCGGGCTGGTGGCCGAGGAGCGCCTGGGCGAGGGCGGACTGGTAGCTGACGAGTCCCTTTTCCGGCTGGCCGTCCCATGCGCCGAGGATGGTGTAGATGTCGAGGCGGCCATCGGTGGTTTCGCGCAGGGTGACGATGGTGCCGATGGAGACGCGGGTGGTGTCGGGGTTGGCGAAGTCGGTGCCGCGGGCGAGGGAAAGCTCGCGTTCCGTCTCGCTCCGGCGGCGGCCGAGGACGCGCTGCATTTCCTTGGCGGCCTTGAACTCGAAGTTTTCGCGCAGATCGCCGTAGCTCCGGGCGACGCTGATTTCCTTCACGTTTTCGGGGATGGTCTTGTTCACCAGTTCGTCAAAAAAAGCCTTCTTCTTTTCGAGGCTCTCCCAGGAGACGACGAGGGTTTCCTGCTTCGCGTCGCTGTCGCCGGAGACGAGCGCCTGCATCTCGGGGAAAAGGCGGATGATGCGGCCGAGGAGGGAGCGCTTGTTCAGCTCCTCGAAGACCGGCGTGCGCATGAGCTTTTGCATGATGTTGCGCATGTCCTCGTGGGTGGCGGAGGCGATGAGGTCATTAAGCAACTCCTTGTCGTTGAGCAGGAGATCGTGGAGGCGGCGGTCGCGTTTGGCCTCGTCAAATTGATCGCGCTCCAGCGCGCTGATGATCGAGCTGAGGAGGCGGGGATTGACGAGGTCGGCGTAGGCTCCGTCGCGTTCCTTGCACAGCCAGATCAGGGTTTCCGAGGTGATCGCGTGATCGCGGATTTCGCGGTCGATGCCTTTGAGCATGGTCCCGACTTCGCCTTTCTCTTCCAGCAATCGCGCCGATTCAGTGCAGATGCGGGTGCTTCCCCGCGTGGCCAGGTCGATCGCCACCGCCGGCCATTCCTCGCCGAACGCGGCGGGGATCTCGGCGAAGACGCGCTTGTGTTTTGCGGCGGGCAGGTCGGCGATGAGGGTGACGAGGCGGCGCTTTTCGTCGCGGAGAATTTGATCGACGCCGAGGGCGTCCGCGGGCTTCACGAGGCCGGCTTTCTCCGCGATCTCATCGCGAGTGATGAGGAGTTCAAGGGCCTGCGCGGTGTTGAGCCGCTGGTTCTTGCGGGCTTGGGAATCGGCGGTGGCCAGAACGGGGGTGAGCTGTGCGGCGGGGTCGGTGAACTCCGGAAGGTTTTTCAGGATCTGGTCGAGCGCGTGGATGCGCTCCTTGAGTTGGCGCGCATTGTTAAAGGCCGAGAGGTATTCCTCGGCGTGGGACACGGGTGCGTCGCGCAGTTCAAAGGGCTCGGATTTTTTCGCGGGTGCGGCGAAGTGACCGTCCTTCTTCATGGCCTTCTTGGCGATCTCCCACCACTTTTTGAACTCCGTCTCGCTGAAGACGGCGGGCACGAAGACCTGCGTGACCTGATCCTGCGTGGCTCCGCCTCCGAAGCTCGCCAGCACCGAGCGCATGAGCGCGACCGGATCCGCTTTTGCCCGCGCTTTCACCGCCGCCAGATCCGCCGCGATCTGCGCGAGGATGTGGTCCGACTCGATGGCCAGCAGCGACTCGGCAGCGTACTGGAGTTGCATCGGGTGGGCCTTCTTCGTCTTGAAGTGGATGGTCATCTGGCTGACCAGGAAATTCACCGCATCCACCTGGCCGAACCCCCAGCTTTTATGCACGACAAAGGTGCCGGGTTGGAGTTTTTCGAGCGCCTCGCCGGCGGAGGCGGAAAGCTTTCCGGCCTCGACGGCCTTTTGAATTTCGGAAGTCATGGGGTGCCGAAAATAGGAAGGGCTCCCAGCTTGTCCATGAGATATTTCCCCAGAGCGCAGGTGAAAAGCGGTGGCGGGCCGGATTATTGCTTTCCGTGGTTCCGCGCCCGCCGATAGACGACCCCGCACCCCGACCCCAATGCTTCATCTTCCCGAAAAGCCGTCCTCTCCCGCACTGGAGCGCGAGGCCAGTTTCCAGTTGCTCTTTCACGGGCATCCGCTGCCGATGTGGGTCGTCGATGCGAAGTCGCTGGAGTTTCTCGCGGTGAATGAAACCGCAGTGCGAAAATACGGTTATTCGCGCGAGGATTTTCTCGCGATGACGATGGATCAGGTCGCGCAACCGGAAGATCTGCCGCCGCGCGAGCCGGAAGGCGAAAGCGAGACGCCGCACGACGCGAGGGCGAGTGCCGCGTGGAGGCACATCGCGCGAGACGGCTCGGTGCTGCATGTGGAAAGCACCTGGCACGAGATTTCATTCGATGGGCGCGAGGCCGTGCTGGTGCTGAGCATCGACCGCACGGCTCAGCAGCGGGCGGAGGAGCGGAATCGCGAGCAGGCCAAGCTCCTGAACCTCGCGTCGGATGCGATCATCGTGCGTGATCTCGATCAGCGGCTGCTCTTTTGGAACCAAGGCGCGGAGCGGCTCTACGGCTGGACGGGCGACGAGGCCGTGGGCGCGAAAACGCTCGATCTTTTCGTCAGCGAAAGACTCCAGGTCATGGAGGCTGAGGTGGAGCTGTTGCGCAAAGGCGTGTGGAGCGGCCAGCTCACGCACAGGAGCAAGGAAGGCCGTCCGGTCATCGTCAACAGCCGCTGGACGCTGGTCCGCAATGAGGCGGGCGGGCCGCAGTCCGTGCTCGTGATCGACACCGACATCACCGAGACGAAGAAACTGGAATCGCAGTTTCTCCGGGCGCAGCGGCTCGAAAGCATCGGCACGCTGGCCAGCGGCATCGCGCACGATCTGAATAACATCCTTTCACCAATCCTCATGGCGGTGAGCATCCTCCGGCGCAATTTCGCCAATCCGGAGGATGAAAAGATGCTCAACATCATCGAGGGCAGTGCCGAGCGCGGGGCGGGGATCGTCAAGCAGGTCCTGACCTTTGCGCGCGGCGCGGAAGGCGAGCGCGTGCTGCTGCAGCCGAAGCATCTGGTCAGTGAGCTGTCGAAGATCATGGCGCAGACCTTTCCCCGGAACATCGACATCCAGACGAATCTCCCGACGGATTTGTGGACGGTCCTGGGCGACGCCACGCAGCTCCACCAGGTCCTCCTGAATCTGTGCGTCAATGCCCGCGACGCCATGGGGGCCGACGGCGGCACGCTCACCGTCGCCGCGGAGAACCTGGCGATCGACCCGCACTTCGCGAGCATGAACCCCGGCGCGCAACTCGGGTGGCATGTGGCGCTGCGCGTTTCGGACACCGGCAGCGGCATGTCCACGGAGACGATGGACAAGATCTTCGATCCCTTTTTCACGACGAAAGAAGTGGGCAAAGGCACCGGCCTCGGCCTGGCGACGGTCATCGGCATCGTCAAAGGTCACGGCGGCTTTCTCACCGTGCAGAGCGAGCTTGGCACCGGCACCACCTTCTCCATCTTCCTCCCCGCGTCGCGCGATGCCGAGGTGGCGAAAAAGGAGGACGAAGCCGCGGTCGCCGATGGCAATGGGGAGCTGATCCTCGTCGTCGATGATGAGGCGCCCATTCGCGAGGCGCTGGTCGGCACGCTCGCCGCGCACGGCTACCGCGCCTACACGGCGGAGGACGGCACGGATGCGCTCGCGCTCTATTTCCAGCGCAAAGGCGAAATTTCTGTCGTCCTCACGGACCTCGCGATGGGGCAGATGGACGGCATCGCGCTGGTCCGCGCGCTCCGCAAGATCGACCCCGCCGTGCGGGTGATCGTCTCCAGCGGTCATTTTCAAAAGGAGAACATGACCATCCTCAATGGGCTCGGCGTGAAAGTGCTCCTCGAAAAACCCTACACCGCCGACAAGCTCCTCCGCGCTGTCCGCAAGGTGCTGGAGCCGACCCCGACAGCGAAGTAGATCAGGCTGTCGGCGCCTGCTCCGCGCCGCCGAAAAACAGGAGCCGCAGGCTGTTCAGCACGACCACGAGGGTGCTGCCTTCGTGCCCGAGGACGCCGAGGGTGATGGGGATTTTTTGCGGGCGGCCATGCGGGGGAGCCAGCCGCGGCGCGGTGCGTGGTCGCGATCATGGGCTTCGTGCCCGGAGTGAGGGGGCATGGTCGAAAACCTTGCTTCGCATCCCGGCGGCGCTTTGTCATCCCGCGAAAAGGGCGCGGCGCAAAATCCGCGTCGCCTTCCGCACCCGGGGTGTGGTTCCTTTGCGCGCTTCGATTTCCAGCAACCCTTCACCGTGATCATCTACTTCGTCGAAACCGAACCGGGAGAGCAGAAATTCTATACCCACGGCCTGGTTGGCCACGATGTCCGCTTCGTCCCCACGCTCGCCGAGATCGGCGAGGACGTGGAAGTCCTCGCCCCTTTCATCAATGCGAAAATCACCGGCGACCTCCTCGCCGCGCACCCCCGGCTGCGCCTGATCGCCACCCGCTCGACGGCCACCGACCACCTCGACCTCCCGGCCTGCCAGGCCCATGGCGTAGCCGTGGCGCATGTCCCCTTTCATGCCGAGACGACCGTCGCCGAACACACCTTCGCGCTGCTGCTGGCGATCTCCCGCCGCATGCGCGAAGTCATGCTGGCGCCGAAAGGCGGGCGCTTTTCCTACGAGGCCACGCGCGGCTTTGAGCTCGCGGGAAAGACCCTCGGCATCATTGGCATGGGGCATATCGGCCAGCGCGTCGCGCATTTGGCCCAGGCCTTCGAGATGCATGTGCTGGCCTGCGACATCGAGCAGCCTGCCCACGTCGCGTCGGCGCTCGGTTTCAAGTTTGTGCCGCTCGATGAGTTGCTCGCGCATTCTGAAATCATCTCGCTCCACGCGCCGCTCGTGCCGGCCACGTATCACCTCCTCAACCGCGAAACCCTCGCCAAGTGCCAGCCCGGCGTCATCATCATCAACACCGCGCGCGGTTCGCTCATTGACACGTTTGCGCTCCGCGACGCCCTGGACTCCGGCCAGGTCGGCGGCGCTGGGCTCGACGTCCTCCAGGACGAGCGGGTGATGCGTGCGCCGGCCTCGAAGATCATCGCCGCCGACATCATCGCGCACCTGCGCTCCGACGCGCTCGCCTACGATGCGCGCGACGCGGATCGCATCCGCGAACTCGAGGAACTCATGCTTGGCGACGCCGTCCTCGCGCGGTCCAATGTCGTCTGCACGCCGCATGTCGCCTTCAACAGCATCGAGGCCGTCGAACGTCTTCAGCAGATGACCGTGGAAAACATCACCGCCTTCGCCGCGGGCAGGCCCGTGAATCTCGTCGGGTAGCGGTGCTGCAAACGCAGCTTGGGCTTCAGTCCGATGTCCCTGAGAGGATGTACCGGAACTCCCGGTGTCATCCTGAGCGGAGCGAAGGAGGAAAGGCGGGCGCAGCGGAGTCGAAGGACCCCGGCGGTCCGATAAAACGCAGCACATCAAAGAATGGCCGGGGTCCTTCGACTGCGATCCGTCCCACCTGCGCCCGCACGGAACTCCGCTCAGGATGACACCGTAAGTTCCGGGACCCCCTCTGAGAGAACTGTGAAATCAGTGGCAGGATCGCGCGCCGGAGCCTGCAGCGCGGCGCGCAGGAGCGCTTGCCTCCGGAGCCGAGCGCTCCTGCGCGTCAGCGGCGCGCTCCGGCGTGCGGTCTGCCAGCATCGCGCCGATTTTATTTCACAGATCTTTTTGGCCCAAAGCCCAACCTGCTTTCCTCAGTTCGCCGCCACTTTCGACAGGTGCCTGTCGAGATACTGCGCGGTGCTCGTAGCGGCGCGGCCCAGTTCCGAGTAGCGGCCGAGATCTTCGGAGAGTTGCCGCAGGATCGGCAGCGCCTCCGCACGCTCGGTGTCGGCCAGCGCCTGGATCGCCGAGAGGCGGAAGATCGCGCTCGTACGCGCCTCGCGCGCCCACTTTGGCAGCATGTCGAGTGCGATGTCGGGGTAGAACCGCGCGATGCCATAGAGCGCGTAATGCCGCGTGCTCGTGTCGCCCGCCGCCAACTCATTCTTCCAATACTCCCACTCCGTCTCGGCGGTGATGCCGTAGTAGCGCAGCGCGGTGGCATGGGCGAGAGGCTCGATCATCGCCTCGATCTTGAGCTGCGGGTCGATCGTCATCGCGAGACCCTCGTCTTTCACCCCGATCTCGCGGAGCGCGCTGAGCGCGGCGATGATGTCGGCGCTGCCCGCGCGAAACGCGGTCGTGTCAAACCGGCTCGGCAATTGTCCGCCGGCGGAATTGAACTTTGCGACCGCGCTGAGCGGGAGATTTTCGGTGAGCGCGAGGACGGCGGTTTGAATGGCGGCAGGTGAGAACGCTGCGTGATCGCGCACATAGCTGAGCAGCGCCTCGAGCTTTGGTGCGGTGCTCGGCGACAGGCGATAGGCCGTTTCGATGATTCTGTTTCCCGAGCGGAGCGCGGCAGTCTGAAGGCCCAGCTCTCCGGTCTTTCCGGGGGCGAGCGGGAGCAAATCGGGGCGCACCACGACCACCGCGTTGCGGTCGCTTTCCAAAACCTGGCCGGCTGCCACGCACACCGTGAGCGCCGACTTTCCGAGGTTGGTCACCAGCACCCGCATTTTCTCGCGGCCGTTGCCCTTGAATTCGGCTTTGAAGACGCCCTGCCGCACGCCGGCTGGCAAGTCCAGTTCCTCCGGCGGAATCGCGGCCACCAGCGGAGCGGGCGCGTGGGCCGTGGTCGCGGCGGTCACGGCGAGGGCGACAACGGCGGCTTCCTTCAGCGACGGCGACGGGAGCCACGAGCCGGATTTTGCAGGAAGAAAGGAGAGTCCACCGACTGCGACCGCGGGCAGGAGAATGGCGCAGAATGTTTTCGTCTTCATACCTCACTCTGGAAAGCAGCCCTCCTGCCAGTGACGGAAAATAGTTGGCCCGGTCGCCGTGCCCGGCGACGCTCTCCCGCCATGAAGACTTACTCGGACTTCATCGACCGCATTTTTCTCCAGGAAGGGCTGCTCGCGAAGCTCACGCCGGGCGAGCCGCTCAGCTACGAGCTGCTGCTCCGTGTCCGCGATGCCGACGAGGCCGCGCTGAGCGGCGGAAAAGCGATCGGTCACGCCGGGAATTTCGCGCTGGTGCGCGGTGGGCTGCTTTACGCGATCGACGCAATCCATGAGGCGCACGCGCTTTTCCAGGATGCGAAAGGCGACCTCGGCGCCTACTGGCACGGCATGATGCACCGGCGCGAGGGCGACTTCGAGAACGCCCGCTATTGGTTCCGCCGCGCGGGGGTGCTGCCGTGCTTCGACACGCTGCACCGGGCGGCGGGCGCGTTCTCCGCGGACATGGCGCGGCAGGCAAACTGGGACCCGTATCTTCTGACCTGCGAGTGTGAGCAGGCGCGCTTCGGCGCGGAGGAAAGCGTGGTGCCATGCGTGCAGCTCCAGCGCGCAGAGTTCGAGGGGCTCTTCGACTACTCGTGGCGGCAGAGCGCCGTGGCGTGAAGTGCGGGAGCGCTGCGGTGCTGGACGGGGCTGAGAGGGGGTAACGGGAATCTAAAATGCGTGTCATCCTGAGCGGAGTTTCGTCGTGGGCGAAGGCGGGACGGAACGCAGTCGAAGGACCCCGGCGGTTCTTTGCGATACTGCCGGTAAATGCGCGGGATCCTTCGATTGCGCTGCGCCCGCCTTTCCACCTCCGCTCCGCTCAGGATGACACGCGTTTTTCGTTTGGGCACACCCGTTCAAAACAGCGTCATCTGCGGCTTCATCTCGGCCAGGGCCTGCGCGGCCTTCTCTTTATTGCGGGGCTTGCCGTGGGTGGGGAGGGGTGGGGCTTCGGCGATGGTGGGTTTGCCTTCGGCGTTGAGTTCGTGCTGCTCAAGGTTGGAGA
>Ga0105044_10008598_pt1 | contig 14009 bp, 16 predicted proteins | sample MAT01_FD_78092 | JGI IMG/M metagenome (GOLD analysis project Ga0105044, IMG submission 78092) | Freshwater microbial communities from Lake Fryxell liftoff mats and glacier meltwater in Antarctica - MAT-01 | ecosystem: Environmental > Aquatic > Freshwater > Ice > Liftoff microbial mat | place...
TCGAATTGCGTGAAAGTTTACCATCATGAGATCGTTTTGCAAGTTTTACGCCTTATATCCCCATTGTTAAAACAAGGGGCTTTACGGCGCTTTTCCGGTAAATTTGAGAGGGACTGTAGGGACACAGCACGCTGCGCCCTTGATTCGGTATCATCGTTTTGGGCGCAGCACGCTGCGCCCCTACAATTGAATGGGATATTTTGATGTTTGTTGTTTCGGTTGCGAAGAACCCGACCTCTGAAAAGGCCGATGCGTAAAAGGTTTTGAAAGGTGTCCTCCCCTCTACCGCGAAGTGGGAGAGGGGCCGGGGGTGAGGGGTTGTTTTAATGCGTGCCGTTGCGATTGGGGGCCTGTCGCTGTTCCACTGTCGCCTTGAGCAGCGCCACCAGCAGCAAAATCTGATCGACCTCCAGCACAGGCAGCGCAGCCCAGCCCGCCTCAGTGTCATCCACCAGCACAAGCTGATTGTTGGCGAAGCGATAGCCGCGCCATTTTGACCAGGGCAGCGTCTTCCCCCCTGTGTGCAATCCCTCAAGCGAGAGGCTGATGGGGCCAAACGACACCGTTTCGCCCTTCTGCATTTTGGCCGCGACCACAGGCAGCCGCGCCCGCGTGATGGCCGCTTCGAGCCGCCGCATCAGAAGTTCGATCTGGCTGTAGACGTTGTTCACCAGCAGGATTTCATTTTGATCGGTGGTCAACCTGCCGCGATACACCACCAACGGCCAGCGCTGAAACACGGCAAAGCGCACCACCCGCTGCTGAAACGAGAGGATGCTGATATAGAAAAAGGGCCGTAGTTGTGAGCCTTCACGATAGGTGAAGCCGCGCTCATACAGGATGATCTCCCGATTCCACAGATGCAGAATCGACCAACCGATGACCAGCGCAATCAGCGAATAAGCACTGATGAGCACAATCGCGGCAGTCGTGCGATCCACCGTTGCAAACAGGATTTGCAGCAGCAGCACCGGAATGGCATAGGCGATGCCGCCGATGATAAGCAGCAGCAGGCGGTTGCTCGGATGATGGGCAATATACCCACCTAAGACCGGATCAGGCTCGATCACGCTTTTGAGGGGAGGAAGGGTTTCAATAGGGGGGACAGATTGGGACATCGCCGCCTCATCATTAGGTGTGATGCGCCGCCAGCATAATCGGCGTGGCCTGTTTCGTCAAGCACAGACGCGGCGGCGGCATCAATCGTTCGTTCCACGCATCATCATATCACAAGGTTTTTATCGCGTGTTTCGCTTTAAACTATTGATAAATATGGTTGTGTGAGTGAGATGCTTTCGACGCCGGTTTTAACCGCCTGCTGACGCTTGATCCGCTGTTTTAGGAGCTACGGCAAAAAGGCCCTCGTAGGGGCACGATGTATCGCGCCCTGATTGATTTATAGGGGATTTGGCTTGGGCAGGATGCATCCTGCCCCTACGAACCTAAAATTCACATGGAGAGGTGAATGATTACTAGAACTCAGGCCGAGAGGTCGCCAAAGGCTCTCTATCTCCCATAATGCGGGCAGGATCAGTGACTAAACGGAGGCGTTTAAGAGGCCCAGGCTCGTATACCACTCTTTCAACGTCGTTTCCAGGTCATCGCGCACCTGCTCAAACGCCGCCAAACGCTCTTCCTCGGTGCCTGTCACAGCGGCAGGATCAGGGAAGCCCCAATGCACCCGTTCCGCCCTGCCGGGGAAGGTGGGGCAGGTTTCAGCCGCCAGATCGCACACCGTGAGCACATAATCAAAGCGCTGATCGAAAAATTCCGTCAGCGATTTTGAGCGATGATGGCCGATATCGAGGCCCTTCGCCGCCATCGCACGGATCGCCAGCGGATTAACGACACTCGGCTGTGCGCCTGCGCTGTCAACATTCAGCGTCTTGCCCGCGATATGACGCAGCAGCCCTTCGGCCATTTGCGAGCGTGATGAATTGGCGGTGCAGAGAATCAAAACGCGAGGCACAGACATAAAAGCTCCTTGTTCATGGATGCCATTGAGGATACGTCAATCGCGCAGAAAGAGCCACTTCCTTAACACCTCCCTAACACGCCGTTCTGTCTGGTTCTCTGATCTCCCGTTCCACGCTACAATCGGGCAAAATCACTTGTGTCAGGATACTCTCATGCATCAAGACCTCGATATTGCCAGCTTTCAAGAGCAGTTCACCAACAATCCCGCTGCTGATTACGCCCTCATCGATGTGCGCGAAATCGAAGAATTTGAACAGGGGCATATTCCAGGCGCGATCAATATCCCGCTCAATACTGTGCCAGAGCGCATTGGCGAGATCACCACTGAAAAGCCTGTGGTGCTGGTGTGTGCGCGGGGCAGCCGCAGCGCGATGGCGGCGGAATTCCTCACGGGCAATGGCTACCGCGATGTCTATAACATGGTGGATGGGACATTGGGCTGGATGATGCGCGGTCTGCCGACGGAGTAAACACTGTTCCGCTGACTTCGTTCCACCCTGAATGTCCATTGTGGGCGCAGCGTGCTGCGCCCCTACAATGCGCCCAACTGTGACCACTATTTGTGATAGAATGTCTCTACAATGTAGATACGATAAGGCACAATTTATGCTCACAAAAATTCAAAAATGGGGTAACAGCTTGGCCTTGAGGATTCCAAAAGCCTTTGCGGATGAAACGGGGATCGAAAATGATACACCTGTCGAAATACGGATTGTGGATGGAGAAATTCATATCGTCCCCATTCGAGAGGTTCCCTATGATCTCAACACGCTCCTCAGTCAGGTCACACTCGATAATATGCATGACGAGATCGATACAGGGGATGCTGTCGGACATGAGGACTGGCAATGACCTATGTACCAGAGCATGGCGATCTTGTCTGGCTTGAATTCAATCCGCAGGCAGGGCATGAACAAGCTGGGCGTCGGCCTGCCCTGGTGTTGTCTCCCAAATCATACAACAGCAAGGTCGGCCTGCTGATTTGCTGTCCGATCACGAATAAGGTCAAAGGCTATCCATTTGAGGTTCAATTGCCCGATCATCTGGATGTGACAGGGGCGATTCTGTCAGATCAGGTCAAGAGTTTAGACTGGCGAGCGCGGAAAGCAGCTTTCATTGCTCAGGTTCCCGATGCAATCCTCAAAGATGTCCTCGCAAAACTCAATACGCTGCTGCGCTAACAAACCCAACTCATCGTCTTGTGCGTCTTGGCCCTAGCCGTGCCTAACGCCACATGTGCCTCTCATGCTATGATGCAGGCCATTCAGTCTGTACCTCGCCGCTGCGCGGGGGGGGTATCTATGACGTGGAGAACAGTCTATGGGATACGGAATTCCGTTTAACAAGCCCGCCATGATGGGCAACGAACTGCAATATATTCAGGAGGCCCTCAGCGGCCAGATGCACATCTCCGGTGATGGCGTCTACACCAAGAAAACCCACAAACTCCTTGAAGACTTGCTCGGCGTGAAAAAAGTGCTGCTCACGACCTCCTGCACGCACGCGCTGGAGATGGCCGCCCTGCTGCTCGATATTCAACCGGGCGATGAAGTCATTGTGCCGTCGTTTACCTTCGTCAGCACGATCAATGCGTTTGTGCTGCGCGGCGCGAAGCCCGTCTTTGCCGATGTGCGCCGCGACACGCTGAATCTGGATGAGACGAAATTGGAGGCGCTCATCACGCCGCGCACCAAAGCGATTGTGCCGGTGCATTATGCGGGCGTGGCCTGTGAGATGGATACCATCATGGAGATTGCCAACCGCCACACCATTCCGGTGGTGGAGGACAATGCCCATGCGCTGTTCGCCAAATATAAGGGCCGCTATCTGGGCACATTCGGCGTGATGGCAACCCAGAGCTTTCATGAGACGAAGAATTTCACCTGTGGCGAGGGTGGGGCGCTGATCATCAACGATCCGCATTATGTGGAACGTGCTGAGATTATCCGCGAAAAGGGAACCAACCGCAGCCGCTTCTTTCGCGGTCAGGTCGATAAATATACCTGGGTCGATGTCGGCTCAAGCTATCTGCCGAGCGATATGCTGGCGGCCTACCTGTATGCTCAGTTGGAGCAGCGCGAGACGATCCAGAAGGAACGGCAGCGCGTATGGGATTCGTATCATGATCTGCTGGCGGATTGGGCCGAGGAGCATCATGTCCAGATGCCCACCATCCCCGATGAGTGTGAACAGGCGTATCACATGTTTTATCTGGTCATGCCCACGCTGGAATCGCGCACCAAACTCATCGCGTACCTCAAAGAGCAGGATATTCAGACGGTGTTCCATTATCTGCCGCTGAATACGTCGGATATGGGCGAAAAGTTTGGCGCTCAACGCGGCGACTGCCCGGTCACGGAAGATGTGAGTGATCGTCTGGTGCGGCTGCCCTTCTTCAACAATTTGCAGGAGGCCGAGATTCACAAGGTCGCGCAGGCTCTGTACAGCTTCACGGAGTGGTATTGAGAGCAGGCGACACAGCATTTATAGGATGAGGGGCGCGGGACGCCTACCCATTCACCCCGCGCCACACCTGGGCCAGGGCCGCGCCAATCGGTTGCAGCACCGCTTTATTGTCCCAATAGGCCAGATGTGAGGCGGGATTCCAGCGTTCCAGCAGGCTGCCCACGTTGACCTCAACATCCTTCACAGCGCGATTGAACTCCTCATTGAGCGGTTGCAGGGGATACGATAGCACATCATCCTTGTCATACATATTCATCCATTGGCCGTCCAGGTGTGGATAATGCGTGTGCAGCTTGGGCGCAGGCACGCTCACAGGCGACCCGAAGCGCTCCAAGCGCATAGCCCACAGCGCCTGCGGGCTGCCGAGCGTGAATAGATGTGACAGCGTTTCGCCCTGCTCCAGCGGCGCGACATGCATCAAGCGCTGCACCGAGACGGGAATCAGCGGATGATCTTCCGTGTGATGTTGCAGATCATACAGATAATTGGCGATCATCACCGCGCCAATGCTGTGCGCGACGATGATGAGCGGCGCTTTCTCCCCGGCCTGATGCGCCAGCGTGTGCAGCGATTGGGCGAAGACGCTGTGAATCGCCTGATACATCTCCCGATCCTGGGCACTCGATTGATACATGACGCCCGTGACCAGCAGTTGCAGCACCAACTGGCGCAGTACGCCGACGTTGAGGCCCGCTTCCAACATGGTCTGGATGAAATCCAGCGTTTTGACCTGGATGCCGGTGGGGATGGGCCACAGCGCCATCTGGAAGGCCAGCGCCTTGTCGGGCGCGATCTCTGGAACCTGCGCGTGAAACAGATGAGACAGGCCCTCAATCATGGCTTTTTTGCTGGCCTCCAGCGACAAATCCTCCGTCGTGCTGCGTTCCATACCGTGAACCAGCAGCACCGCTACCTTCTGTACCATAATCATGAGCCTTTGTGATGCAATTTTTGCTAAAGAAAGCGCATAAAAACAGCATTGAGACCATAAATCATCAGGCCGACCAGACCAATACCCAGCAGCCCATACCCGGCCATATTACAGCGAATCGATGAGGGGGCAAGCATGGCATCAAACAGCAGAAGAAAAATACCCACGCCCATCATCACGCTGTAGCTGATGAGCCAGGCGCGGGCCTGGGGCGCACGCCCTCCCAGTGAGAAGCCCGCTGAACTGGCATCCTCACGATCAAGAAAATCAATCACCTCAAGCGATTTCTCCCACGAGACGCCGCGTTGGAGCAAGCGCTGCCGAATGATATCGCTGGAGTGTGCGCCCATCCGCCAATGACGCGCCAGACGCAAATAGTAGGGAGGAATATTGGGAGAGGAATGTCGCTTAAACACCTGAAAAAATCCTCATGTCGCATCCTCTGAGCATAGCACGAGTTACATGAGAGGGGGCAAAAATCGACAAATCTGTCCCCGCAAATTATGGGAATCGATGCACATTCCCTTTCACAGCATATAATGAAGATAAGAATCGACTCGGATATAGGTGGAGGCCGCTGATGGTTGTTGTGGTTTCAAAAGTAGGGGCCTGGGATGTTGTCGCAGGCAGCAGCAGCAATACACCCGCCCTGGAACTCACCCATCTCAAACCAGGATCGTTTATCAAGGTCACGGCTCACTTTGGAGCACAAAGCCATATGAATAACGTGACCAGCGGCTTTGATTATAGCCTGACGCTGGACAGCGAGGCCGATATCGTCGCCCTCACGCCCACGACACAAATCTGTCAGGCGAGCAGCGGCTGGCAGGCATGTCTTCTCGTCGTGGTGTATGAGGTGTTGAGTTCGACGGATGGGGAGGCCACTGTGCAGTTGATGTTCAACAAGGGTGATCTGGATGGCATGGGATCGCTGATGAATGTGACCCTGCTGGCCGAGACGCTCTCGTAAAGGACAGGCTCATGGCTGAGACGCAAGGCCGCGATCTGAATGCCCATCCCGATGCCATGCGGGACGTGCTGGAGACCGCCCGCACGATTGCCGTTGTGGGGCATTCGGATCGCCCGGATCGCACAAGCTACCAGATTGCCGCGTTTTTGCGACGTGTCGGCTATACGGTGTACCCCGTCAATCCGACGCTGGAGACGATTGGGGAGGAACGCTGCTATCACTCATTGGCAGAGCTGCCGCAGCCTGTCGATATTGTCAACGTCTTTCGCCGCAGCGAGTATCTGGGCGAAGTGGTTGACGAGGCGATTGCCGCAGGCGCAAAGACGGTGTGGGCACAGTTGGGCGTCGTCGATGAAGCAGCGCAGCAGCGGGCGCTGACCGCAGGCGTCCATATGGCGATGGACACCTGCATCAAAGTCGATTATATGCAGTTGGGGATTCATCAGGCGGGTTAGGCCCTCACCCAACCTCTCCCACAAGGGGCGAGAGGGGAGAAGGACAGAGGCGTTTGTGTAGGGGCACGATATATCGCGCCCAACTTAAGCAAATCGAACCTGCTTGATCTCTCTTATGCCCTGTCGTCAGGGGTTGAAAGTCCCTGGCGCAAGCGCTTTTGCCGCGTCTTTGGCCCACAGTGAGCACAAAATCCTTAAGTTGGTGCATATGGGGCACGATATATCGCGCCCACAAGCGATCATTTTGAGCATGGGCTTGGCGTGCCGACACGAAGTCAGCGAAGCTAAGCCCCTACAAAAACATCCCTTCGTAGGGGCGCAGCGTGCTGCGCCCTTGATCGAGATCATCGTTTTTGGGCGCAGCGTGCTGCGCCCCTACTTCATCTATTACGCGGATCAAAATGGCGACACACAAGGCAATTGATTGAACGGAACATCAGGAGGCACTATGAGCACACGCACACGTTGGGGTCTGATCATCGGCATAGGGGCAGTGGTCGTCATCATTGGCTGCCTGATGTTTTTGACGCAGCAAATTCGCAATGCCCCGCTGCCGACCAGCGATACCGGCCAGACCGTCGTCACCGTTGCCCCCACCATCGCCGCTTCCAACACCATCCCCTCCGGCGTGCCGGGGCGCGATCTGGCCGTCATGACCAATCGGGCAGGCAACTGGGATATCGCCACCATCGCCGCCGATGGCACGGTGAAACTGCTCACGGGCGATAACACCACCACGCAGGAATACTTTCCGTCTTGGTCGATGGATGGCAAACAGCTTAACTTTGTCTCGACGCGCTTGAAGCCCGACGATCTTGGCCCGTCCCAGATCAATGCCGATGGCACAAACTTGCAAAATCTCACCGTCGTCAGTGCGATCTTCTCACTGGCCCAGTCGGGACGCTTCGATTGGGAGCCTGCATGGTCGCCGAATGGCAAGCAGCTTCTATGGTCGTCGGTGCGTGATCTGAATCTTGAGCAGTACCTGATCGACACCAACAAGCCCTTCACGATGGATAATGCCAAGCGCCTGACCAACAGCGGCGCACGCGATTGGTTCGGGGCGTGGTCGACGGATGGCGCATCGATTGTGCGCTCGTCCGATGGCAGCGGCAGCGAAAATATCTATCTGATGGACATAGCAACCGGAAAAGAAACGCTGCTGGCGGCCCGCGATTGGGATGAGACGCGGCCCGTCTTCTCGCTCGATGGCAAGACGGTGCTGTACACCAGCAATCAGAATGACGTGCTGTTTAAAGGCGAGTTGGATTTCTGGGTTGTGCCAACCAGTGGGATTGATGCGGCGGCCCTGGATAAGACGCCGTTTGCAGGCGGGCCAGCCTATACGCTGGATGCCTCACAGGTGGCGTATATGTCCAACGAGAGCGGACACTGGCAGGTGTATGTCATGAACAAAGATGGCTCGAACAAGCGCCGTATCACGCCCGATGATGGCGATTACGTGTATCCGGTGTGGCGGCCCTGACCCCCAACCCCTCTCCCATAAACGGGAGAGGGGAGCACTACACGTTTTTTTCCGGGCGAACAGGTTGTAAGATTTGTACACCCCTCTACCGCAACGTGGGAGAGGGGCCGGGGGTCAGGGTCTTATACCAGTACCAATTCCACCTCGATCATGCCCTCTTTTGGCTCCTTGACGGTGAAGCCGTTTTGTTTGGCAAGGTTCATCATCTGGGTGTTATCCGCCTGGATGTAGCCCTTGATGAGGGCCAGTTTTTCCTCGCGGCCAATCGCAATCAGACGCCGCAGCAACTCGCGCCCAATGCCTTTACCCTGATATTTATCGCTGACGATGACGCCGAACTCTGCCGTATGCGAGGCGTGCGATTTGGTCAGGCGTCCGACGCCCGCCACTTCACGCTCACCTGTGCGCGGATTGGTGCGCTCGGCAACCAGGGCCATTTCGCGGTCATAATCGATGAAGACGATGCGCGACAGACGCTCATGATCGGTGCGCTGGCGCAGATTGAGCGGCGTGAAATAGCGGAGCTGCACGGTGCGCTCTGAGAGCGTTTCATGAAAGCGCACCATCATCGGCTCATCTTCGGGGCGGATGGGGCGCATGACGAACTCCATACCATCATCGGCCTTCCAGTTCTCCACGTACTGCGACGGATAGGGGCGAATGGCGGGCTGAGGCAGGTTCTCATCGGCCAACGCCGCAGGATGCAGCACGACGCGGCCATCCAGCGCGAGCAGGTGTTCCGGGCTGGCGACGAGCGGGTTGATATCGCATTCGGCAATCCAGGGCTGCTCTACGATCATCTGACTGAAGCGCACGAGCAGTTTTTCCAGCGCGTTCAGATCCACCGCCTGCCGTCCGCGTACACCGTGCAGCGCCTCATAGATCTTTGTGCCTTCCATCATGCGACGGGCCAACGTGGTCGTGAGGGGCGGGAGCGCCAATGAGCGATCTTTGAAGACCTCGACCAGCGTACCGCCGCTGCCAAACAACAGCACCGGGCCAAACTGTGGGTCAATGCTGCTGCCGATGATGAGTTCGTAGCCATCCCGATTTGTCACCATTGGCTGCACGGAGACGCCCTGGAAATGCTCGGCCCCGCGTGCCGTCGTCACGCCAACGCGGATGCGCTCATAGGCGTCACGCACCTCATCAGCATTCTCGATATTCAACTGCACGCCGCCCACATCCAATTTATGCGTGACTGTGAGCGAATTGAGCTTGAGCACGACGGGATAGCCCATCTTCTCAGCATACTCCACCGCCTGATCCGGCGTATCGGCCAATTCCAGCGGCGTAATCGGGATGCGATACGCGCCGAGCACCGCCTTTGATTCATACTCGGTGAGAATGGTGCGATTCTCTGAGCGCACCTGCTCCAGAATCTCCTTGACGCGGGCGCGATCAGGATCATCGCCTGTGTCATGCGGCACTTCCGGTGTCTCGTACAGTGACTTCAAGTTGCTGCTGTAGCGCCACATATGATTGAACAGGCGCACAGCGGTATCAGGATAATCAAACGTGGGGATGCCCGCCCGATTCAAAATGCGAATGCCCGCCTCCACCGATGCGCCGCCCATCCAGCTTGCCAGCACAGGCTTATCGCCCAACTGAGCATAGGGCTTGAGCGCCTCGGCGGTGCGGGTGGGATCGGTCATATCCTGCGGCGTGAGGATGACCATGAGGCCATCGTTGTTGGGATCACGCGCCGCAATTTCGAGCGCTTTGGCGTAGCGCTCCGGTTCGGCATCGCCCAGGATATCAATCGGGTTGTTGTGCGACCATGCCGAGGGCAAGAAGGCGTTGAGTTCCTGCATCGTCGCTTCGCTGATATCGGCCAGTGCGCCGCCGCCACCAATGAGAGCGTCGGTGGCAAGCACGCCGGGGCCGCCCGCATTCGTCACAATCGACAGGCGATTTCCATTCGGGCGCGGCTGCTTGGCGAGGACTTCCGCCATATAAAACACGTCCGAGATGCGATCCACGCGCAGCACCCCGACGCGGCGGAAGGCGGCATCGAGCACCTCATCGCTGCCCGTGAGCGATCCGGTGTGCGAGGCGGCAGCGGCGGCAGCCTGAGCGGTGCGTCCGGCCTTGATGATGATGATCGGCTTCTTGAGCGCGACTTCGCGGGCAGCAGACAGGAAGGCGCGGGCATTGCCCACCGATTCCATGTAGATGACGATGCTCTGCGTCTGCGGATCGTCGCCCAGGTAGTAGATCAGATCGCCCCAACCGACATCCAGCATCGAGCCGATGGAGATGAATGAGCTGAAACCGACGTTTTCCTCAAAGCTCCAATCCAGCACCGCCGTACAGATGGCTCCCGATTGGCTGATGAAGGCGACGTTGCCGGGTCGTGCCATGCCACCCGCAAAGGTGGCATTCATGCCATAGAAGGGCAGCATCACGCCCAGGCAGTTGGGGCCGATGATGCGCATCTTGCCCGCCGCCTTCGCCATGATCTGGCGTTCGAGTTCCGCCCCGGCAGGCCCGACCTCTTTGAAGCCCGCCGAGATGATGATCGCGCCCTCGACGCCTTTTTCGATGCATTCATCAATCACGCCCGGCACAGTGGAAGCCGGCGTGACAATCACGGCGAGATCAATATCGGCGGGAATATCGCGGATGGATTTGTGCGCCTGAATGCCGAGCACATTCGGGCGTTTGGGATTGACCGGAAAAACGGTTCCCCCGAACGGGTTGGTGATGAGATTTTTGATGATGGTGCGGCCAACGCTGCCCTCTTTCTCTGTCGCACCAATGACGGCGACATTGTTGGGCTTGAAGATTTTTTCCAGCGAAGGCAGACGAATGGGTGTGTTTGTGTTCATAGACGCCCTTTTTTAGTGTGTCGGTATCACATCGACTTCATTATAGCGTCCCTGCACGCCCCGCCCCATGCCGTTTAGCAGGTCTTAAGGAGCCGTTTGATAATGGAATTTGTAATCTCAAAACAGGGTCATCATGCTGTTTTTGAGTCATCGTCTTGATCGTAACGTCCCGTTTGGTCTTTTGTAGGGGCACGATGCATCGTGCCCCTACGGAAAACGCTCTCCAAAACATGCGTTTAATACGGTAAATCCATTACGTTCCGCATTATCAAATGGCTTCTTAGGCTGATATCTCGTCACATCGTCTGGCACAGCCAATAATCTCTCACGCGCCTTTTTGTCCTGGGAGAGAATTTGCCCGTAGAATACAATAAAGATAACGATCAAAGCCCAATACAGTGTTCGCATTCATCAAAGTATTCTGGGAGAGCCTCATGGATTTCTTCAAAAAATTGAACCTTCTGGTCCAGTCACAAATCAACGATGTGCTCAATCCTCTGCGCGATGAGACGGATGGCCCGGCGCGTCGGCGAGCACTCACCAAATCCGGCCTGGGCAAGGATATGGCGAAGGATGCCGTGACGCTGCGGAAGCGTGTTGAGGAGGCATTGGCCTATGAGGACACGCTGCAAAAGCAGATCAACGCCCTGTATGACGAGGTGAGCGATCTCGATATCAAGGCGGATACGGCGCTGGAAAATGGACACGAATCACAGGCACGCGGCTATCTCGGCCAACTGCACTCCAAGCAGCGCCAGATTGCCTCGCTCGAAGCCGACTTGAACGAGCACAGCACGATTACGCAGGAGCTTTTGAGTCAGGTCAACACGCTGGAGGGTGTGCTGGAACAGGCCCGCCAGGAGCAGCAGGATCAGGCGGCGCGGAGTGCGGATCAGGCCGCCGCGAGTGTCGATAAAGCGGAGAAGGTGACAAGCAAGAAGCAAACGCAGATTCGTGTGGAGATGGAAAAAGATGATCAGGAGGCCGAGCAGGTGATGGAGACATTATCGCGCAAGGTCACGGAGACGCGGCGCAAATTGGGCGAACTCATTACCTCGCAATCTGATCAGCCGCTGGCGCATCCTGATGAGGTGGTGGAAGAAGTGCCGCAGCCCCCGGTCAGCCCGATTGATCGCAAAAAGGTCGATGATGATCTGGCGCAGCGCATCAGCCGCCTGTCCAAGCCGGATGAGCCGAAGAAGAAATAGCGGCCCTCACCCCAACCCCGCTCCCACTGCGTGGGAGCGGGGCTTTTTCATCGTGTTGTGCTACTCGCCCGCTGTAGGTGAGACTCATGGACACACTTGCTGAATCGTCTCAGCGCGAGGCAAAATCCAACTTTCCTGTCCCTGCACAAGGCTCGCACTCATGGTTGAAACGGTGATCAGCAAGCGCCAGCAAAAAACCCGCATGGCCTTCATGAATGCGTTTATGCGCCTCGTCATAGAAAAGGGGCTGGATCGCGTCAGCGTGACCGAGATTGCACACGAGGCCGATTATGGGCGCTGGGTGTTTTATCAATACTTCAAAAGCCGCGAGGATGTGGCTTGGGCGACCTTTGTCTATTGGATGACACAGTTGGATGCCTATGTTATAGAGGCGGTCAAACATCTTGAGCCGCCGCAGCGCGAATACCAATCGTGGCGCATCATCTTTCAGGCGTTCCAGCAGCAAGCGCCGTATCTCATGCGCCTCGACAGCGCGATCATGTCTCACTGGCGCACACAGGCCAAAGAATTTCTGATTCAGCAGTTCTTACAACACCTCGAAGCAGGCCGTTTTGCCCTGATGCCGGGCGTGCGTCCGCCGATTGCTGCCCGCCTATATGTGGCGGCTATTATGGAACTGCTGGAACATTGGGGGCGACATCCAGAGGTGGGGGATGCAGAGACGCTGGTGGACGAATTTTTCATATTTATCTTCCATCAGCCGCCGCCAAAGTAAGCAACATCTGTCGCTTATCACACAGGTTGACTCCGTTCTGCCACTCTCATTACACTGGATTCAGCGTATTGATATTGAGATGAAGGAGTCGGAGCATGAAAATTCACATCAATTCTAAAGTTGTGTCTCTTATCGGGATTGGGATCGTCGGGCTGGCGATGGGCTGTGGGGCGCTGGCGCAGGATCACAGCATGACAGGCGATCCGCGCCCGGAGTCGACAGCCGTGAGTCCGATTCCGTTGAGTCCGTCCAAAGGCTCCGAGATTGGCTTTGTGTACGAGGCATTCTTAAGCCCGCAGCAGGAAGGCGGCGAGGAAGAAGACACCCCGGCGCTGATTCCACCGCAATTCCGCTCGACTGCGCCCTCCGTCGCCCGCAATGACCGCAAAGATCGCGGCCATGCGGTTGTCGAGTTCACCAATGATCTGAGTCGGGCGTTTGTATTTCTGGCCGTTGAGAACGTCGCGGCGGAGGATGTCGTCATGCTGCATCTGCACTGCGGGCGTCCGGGACAGTTGGGGCCAATCATCATTGATTTTTCGATGGCGGCAAGTCTCACGACCTATCTGGCCGATGGCACGATGAGCATTGAGATCACCAACGAGGATATTGAGGCCGTTGCCACCAGCGGTCAGGGGCCAATCGATGCCTTTACGCTCGGCTGCCCGATTATTCCCGCGATCCCGAATGACAAGGTCAAGACGATTGCGGGCCTCAAGCTGATCGCCGATGCGGGCGAGTTGTATTTCAATCTGCACACCAAAGGCCAGGTGTACTTCGGCGATATACGCGGGCAGTTCTCGCCTGTCGCCCTCAACGGCAGTAAATAACCAATGGTGCAAGTCGTAAATTTGATATGGGATTGGCGTAGGGGCGCGATGCATCGCGCCCCTACAAAAGCGCTTTGGCCCTTTAAAAATTCCTTGCCATCAAAAATTGAGCCTCAGAA
>Ga0105044_10008599_pt1 | contig 14008 bp, 10 predicted proteins | sample MAT01_FD_78092 | JGI IMG/M metagenome (GOLD analysis project Ga0105044, IMG submission 78092) | Freshwater microbial communities from Lake Fryxell liftoff mats and glacier meltwater in Antarctica - MAT-01 | ecosystem: Environmental > Aquatic > Freshwater > Ice > Liftoff microbial mat | place...
CCAGCGCGATATCGACCGCGCGATGTCAAAGCGTTTGCGGTAACGTAATATATTAAGTCGGATTCACAGTTCAGTCGAGCCCCGCGAATATTAAGTTATGCCCAACGCCAAGAAGACCGCGAGGGGCGCACCGTAACACCGCCCAGGGTTCGAGGAAGAAATCGCCGTTTTGTCGCGTGATCTTACTAACAGTCCATTGAAATACTTGACGAACCATCGTCTTCGAGCAGTTTCAAACCCACGAACTGCCCTTCAAACCCCACTCAAAGTGCGCAGCGTCAGTCCCATTCGGTGTGCCAAGAGGTGCTTCAACAGCCTTCTAGCACCAACCTTGGTTCGCCGCCAGCTTGCAACTCATCCGCCTCGCACCCGCGAGCTCTTCGCATTGGTTGGCCACAGTCCGCTCATCGCGAGATGGGCCTGATTATTCGCTTCACACTTAACATTACTCTTGTCCCTTCCCCGCTCCCGCATTTGCCTGGGTGGATAGCGTCACGGCGTTAATCCCCTCTCCGATGTGGGTCATCATCCAGTTAAACGAGGAACCATCCGGGGCGAATGCGATCACCAGATAGTTGCCGGGTGGAAGAGTTTCAATAGTTACAAGTCCGCTTGCGTTCACCGACCCCTGAATGTAAATGGTGCAGTCGTTGCTGTAGAGCTCAAATGTCGCCTTCGGCGCGGGCTCGCCCGACGGGTCGACAATCCTCACTGTAAGTGAACCTACGCTGGGCGGTCGGGGCGTGCTGCTGGCCAACACCCGTCCGGGTGTCCGCCAAGTCGCCGCCTTCGCTGATACCTTCCCCGCCGCACCTGCTACATCAATAAGTGAACCGGCCACGATGATCGCGGCGAGACAGACCCGGCGGGTCGTGGCGGAGATAAACATTTGAGATGCTGCGTTCATGGTGGTCTTCTTTCTTAAATAACGTTGGTTGGGATGGGCTTACGTCGTTGGCGGGCGGTCTTTGCCGCCCTCCTGCATTCCTCATTTAGGAAAGCCACGGCCCGTCGGCCCACGCGCGCTGAATGTCTGAAATCTTCCCAAGCACCCGGTCGGAATCGCTGGCACGCCCTTCGCGTTAGTTCCCCTCATGCCCAGGCTCGGTTTCTCAATCGCACTGCTAATATTATGTTGCTCGCATGGTTACGCAACAACGGTCCGCGAGCTTACCCGAATCCGGGGAGAGGGCGAGTTCAAAATGGCCGGGATGGGCCTTGTCACGGGCCTGCGGGGTACGGGCGATGACGCTAAAGAAGCTATTGTTGCGCGTCCCCTTGCGCAACTCTTTACCGCCGCGGGCAATGAGCCGGGCAGCATGAAGGAGTTTGCAAAAGGTAAAAGCGTCGCCCTGGTCTGGGTTACATGCACCATCCCCGTGAAGGGAGCAGTGGCCGACGATCAGATCGATGTCCACGTTTCAACCTTACTTTCGTCCTCGAGCCTCGCCGGTGGAAGGCTGCTCGCTACCCCGCTTCGGGGGGTGCTCCCCGGCCAGCCGGTCTCGGCGATCGGTGAGGGCGAACTTATCATCGAGGACGTGACTAACTTGACCAACGCTCGCGTGCGACGCGGGGCACTGATGCTCGAAGATGTCCGCGGCCCCGAGCTGGGGGAGGTCTTTGATCTCATAATTGATGCTCCATTCATGGGATGGGCATCGGCTAACCAGATCGCAGGAGCCATCAACGGCAAGGCCGACCCGATCAGCAACGGCGTCGCAGTCGCCGTCGACGAGCGCACAGTCCGAATTACAATACCCAAGGCCGAGCGCGCCGATCGCTCCGGATTTCTGAGCGATGTCTTTAATGCTGATGTCAACCCCGCGCTGATGGATCTGCCAGCACAGGTGATCGTAAACCGTCGCACCGGAGCCATCATCGTAACTGGTAACGTGGAAATTCGTCCCACGGCCATCACACACAAAGACCTGAGCATTACCACCATAACGCCCACACCCGCCCCTAGCCTCGCCAATCCGCAGGTCACCAGAACTGGCTGGGCGGAGCTTAAAACCGAAGCAACTCCGGCAGAAAGTACTAAACTGGCAGACCTCATCGCCGCTTTCAAGCAGCTTAATCTCCCCGTCACCGAACAGATCGAACTCCTCCAGATGCTGCATAAGAGCGGCGAACTGCAAGGCAAACTGATTATCGACTGAGCAACCGCCCGTTTCAGTCCCGCACTCTAGCGATACACAACAGCAGGTACTCCACATGCCAGTCGACCCCACCTCTTCTCGCTTACTTTCGCTCCCTTCTCAACCGATTCTTGAGACGGCCCCCGCTCACCGTGTCGGGGGAGGCTTAAGCCCGTTCGCTCAGGCTTTGGGTCAGGCTCAACGTAACTCAATGTCTTCCCACGATGAAGCCAGCGTCGCCCCCCCTGGTGAGGCGCTCGATACGCCGATGACTCGCGCCCGGCGCGGGGCAGAGCAACTCGTGGCAACCGCCCTCATCCAGCCGATACTCCAGCATCTAAGAACTTCGAACAAAGCCGCGGCTCCCTTCGGGCAGACCCAGGCCAGCAAGACGTTTGGAGCGAAGTTGGATATCGCCGTTTCCGAATCGATCACTCGTTCGGGGAACTTTCATTTGGTCGACCGCGTCGCCAAGACTCTGGCAGCGCGGGCCGCAGGCGGAGCCTCGGAAGTGTCGGGTAGTACCGAACCTCTCGGTACAAGTGTAACACAACGGCAGGATGTCGTTTTACCCCAGGAGATAACAGGTCATGGCAGCATCGACCGGCCATCGCTCGCCCGCTCAGGGCGATAGTGTAATATCAAAGCTTACCGCAGGCGGCACGCTCGCGGGGGCGCTCGAAGGACTGTTGCTTTCGCTGCTCCAGGCCCACGAGGATGCCCGGCGAAGCATAAGCGATCAGCGCAGTGCGCTCCGTGCGGGCGATGTAGTAGCGCTGAGCCGCGCGATCGCACAGGCAGACTCCGCCGCGGCAGAGCTAAGCAAGCTCGATCGAATCCGCCGCGAAGTCACCGTGCGGGCCTGCGCAGCCTTCCCATCACTTTCGGCCGCGGCCAAGAACCACAGCGTAACGCTGGGAATGATCGCCGCACACATGCCGCTCGCGGCTCAGCGAGCCTTAGCCGCACTCTGTCAACAAGTGCGTGACGTCGCCACGACCCTGCGCGTGGAAGCTGCCAGCGCGCACCTCGCCGCGGCTTCGCTCGCGGGCCACATCGAAGCGGTGGTCCGCCAGGTAGGACGTAAGTTAAGTCATAGCGGAACATACGGAAGGCGGGGCGTCGTTGAGCACCGCGAAGCCGTCGTCTCGTCCCTCGATATGCGGTCATAAGCCGGAGCGCGTTTCATGAGCCTCACCGCAGCATTACAATCCGGGCGCAGTGCCCTCGCCGCCGGTCAACTGGGAATCCAGGTTGCTGGCAACAATATGGCCAACGCCGCGACGCTCGGTTACTCGCGCCAAGTTGCAGATCTTGAATCACTCCGCGGCGATCAGAGCACGGCGGGTGGCGGTGCCGGGCGGGGCGTCCGCGTAACAGGGGTCCGTCGCCAAGTGGATGATGCACTCGCCGCACGATTGCTTGGAACCTCCTCAGACGCAGCCGCGGCGGGAACTCAGCAGCGCATCCTGCGATCGTTGGAGCAGACCCTGGGCGAACTCGGCGAAAACGACCTCTCCAACGAGCTTTCCGGCTTCTTTCAGGTTCTCAGCGAGCGAGCTAATAATACAAAGAGCAGCTCCGCTGTGGTGCAGCAGGGCGACAAGCTCGCTGGCTTCATTCGTTCGATGCGTAGCGAGCTGGTCGATCAACGTAAGCAGGTGGACCAGGAGATCGGCGGTGTTATCGCCGGTGCCAATAATCTGCTTACGTCCATCGCTCGATATAACACCGCGATCTCAGCCGCGGAAGGAAGCGGTGCTACCGCCAACACGCTGCGCGATCAGCGCCAGGAATCACTCCGGTCCCTCAGCGAAATGATGGAAATTTCGTATGTGGATCGTGGCCTGGGCGGGATCGATGTACTTGTCGGCTCCGCACCCATCGTGCTGGGCGAGAACGCAAAGGTGCTCGAAGCGCGCCGGGTGACATCCGGAGGTGAAACGACCGTAAAGATCTATACCGCCGGCGACCGAGGCCAGGAACTTACGATCACCGGCGGCCAGGTCGGTTCTCTTTTGCTCAACCGCGAAGGGGCGATCGATGCCACCATCGCCAAGATTGATAAGCTCGCAGCTCAGCTTATCTTTGAAGTCAACAAGCTCCATAGCACCGGCACCACCGCAGCCGGGCTGCGCTCTGCCAAGTCCGATCGCGGCATCGCGCTCGCCGATCGTTCGCTCGCCATGAACTCGGCGGAAAACACTTCATTTTCCTCGCTGCCCTACGCCGCGCAGAACGGGGGATTTGTGGTGCAGGTGCGCCAGCAGTCTACCGGGGCGACACAGTCCGTGCGTATTAATGTTGATCTAGACGGGATCGCCGCCGATGGAAGCGCCTCCGCGATCAACGACTCAACTGCGGAGCAGATTCGTGCAAGCATCGGCGGCGTCGCCGGTCTGACCGCAACCTTCACCGCGGATGGTAAACTTGAGGTCACCCCCGACAGCGGCTTTACTGTTTCGTTCAGCGACGACTCCTCGGGCCTGCTAGGCGTTCTGGGCATGAATGCTTATTTCACGGGCACCGGCGGCGACTCGATCGCGGTCCGCCAGGACTTAATTAAAGATCCAAGCTCGCTCGCCACCGGGCGAATGATCGACGGGCAGTTTGTCGAGAACGGTACCGCCCTCGCGCTGGCCACTTTACAAACCACAAGTGCCGCAGGGTTGGGTGATGTAAGCATTACCCAGTATTGGCTGGAAACCGCGCAGATTGTGGGCGGTGCTACCGCAACGGCGACGAGTAATGCCTCGGCCCGCGCCTTGGTTCACGAGGCGATGGTCTCTCAGCGTGACGCCCTGAGTGGCGTAAATATTGATGAGGAGTCAATCAGCCTGCTGGACTTTCAACGTCAGTATCAAGCCGCCGCGAGAGTGATCTCAACTGTTGATCAGTTGACCCAGGCGCTCTTCGCCATGATATAACATGATATAACATGATATAACACGATAGAACACGATATGACAGGCCGCAGTTTCTGCGCTCTGTACGCGGCCCGTTCCACCCGCTCGCGATCTTTCTGCGCTGCGGCCGCGTCGATTCGTTACTAAGTCTTTGTGACATCTCCCGACCAATCATGCCACACCAGGCATGATTATATTGGCATGCCGGTTGCGTAGTAGAATCTTGTGCTCGAACGTATTACCAACCAGATGAGCTCCCGAGTGTCGCTGCAAACGCTGGCGCGCACCAACAGTGCGCTCTTCGAGACTCAGCAACAGATTTCCACAGGCCGCGTGCTTCGGCACACCAGCGACAACGTCGCGAAGGCAGCGACGGTGGGGGTTCTCGACGACCGCTTGTTACGTTCAGTGCAGCTCATGCGTAACTATCAGCACGCGGGTAGCGCGCTGGGAGAGGTCGATTCAACGCTAGATGCCGCTCACGACATCGCGCTCGAGGCCAAGAGCCTCGCCTCGTCTCAACTCGCTGTGACATCGTCCGCTGGTGAACGGGCCAGCCAGGCCCGGGTGGTCGATGGCTTACTCCAAGGATTATTCACGATCGCCAACAGGCAGGGCGTGGCCGGTTATGTTCTTGGTGGATCGACCCCGAGCCGTACCCCGGTTTCATCGCTTTTTGGCGCTTATCGCGCTACGGGAAGCAGCGGGGGGTTGACTACCGATCTGGACGCTGCTAACTCTATCCCCATCACCCTTGGCGCAAGCAATCCAATTATATCGGGTGAAGCCCGCGCCATCGGCACGGTTGATCTGCGTCCCCGTCTTAGCGCGCAAACCCGCCTCCGCGATGTCGCCGGAGCCTTGGGCGGAGGGCTTCGAGGTGCAGACGGCCAGCCATCGACCGCAACCCCCCTTGGTTCGGTTAAGTTCTCCTTCGCGGGCGGCCCGCTTGAGCGCATCGACTTTGCGGGCTCCGATACAGTTGAAGATGTCCGGGTGAGAGTTGAGGCCAGCCTGCGCAGTTATGAGCAGCGCAATAATGTAACTATCTTGGATCCGGGCGGCGTGACAGTCGGAGATGACGGACTGCTGATCGACATCGCGGGTACCGGTGCCTCACCCGCGCTTGAGTTCTTTAACATCGGGACCGGTACGACCGCCGCCGACTTAGGGCTGACTGCGTCAACGCCGATACAGTTCACGCCCGCATCTTCAGTCGCCGGTGGACTTAGCCCTCGCCTCACTTGGCAAACTCCGGTGGCAGACCTGCGCGGCACAACCGGCCCACTGGGTAGTATTCGTCTGGGAAACGCGGGACGCTCGGCTGAAATTAATTTATCAAACGCGGTAACCCTCGGTGATGTCAAGAACATCATCGCTGGCGCTAATCTAGGTGCTCGCGTCGAGCTGAATGCCGCCGGCGACGGCATCGATATCGTCAACGAACTCTCCGCGGCGAGTAGTGCCTCGCTCTGGGTGGGTGAAGTGGCGGGCAGCGGGTCCGGCAACGCGGGCGACACTGCTACACGCCTTGGTATCCGCACGCTCTCCCCCCAAACGCGGCTTGAATCATTTAACTTTGGTCGCGGTGTGAGCATTGTTAATAACGTCATAGATCCCACCACGAATGAGATCCGGCGCAGCCTGAACGTGGACTTTGAGGTAATCGCGGGTGATTCCACGGGCTCGCCACTTTCAATCGACTTGCGCCCACAAGATACTGTGACCGTGCAGACCCTGCTCGCTCGCATGAACACCGAACTTGCCGACGGCCTCGCCGCGGCGGGGCTTCCCGCCGGGTCAATCACGGCGGGGCTCGCGGCGGATGGGAACGGAATTACATTGACCCAGTCGGCGGGCTTCAGCGGTCCCCTGACCGTGCGGGCGAGGAATAACTCACTTGCGGCGGAGCAACTGGGGCTGTTGGGCGGTACTTACGACGGCTCCAGTCTTACGCTGACCAGTCAGGATCGCTCACGAGTCCGTAACGAAAGTTTATTCACCGCACTCGCAGATCTTCGCGAGAGTTTGGCCGGAAACAGCCCAACTGGCATAGCACTTGCGGGAGAGCTAGTAGAATCAGTTATGTCTGATCTTGCGGAGTTACGCGGTGTGGTAGGCGGACATGCTCAACGGGTTGAAAGTGCCAGTTCGCGTGAAAGCGATCGGGCAGTCCTGGATGAGACGGTCCGCAGTCAGTTGCGAGATGTGGACTACACGGAGGCCGCGACACGGTTCTCCCTTCTGCAGACACAGTTGGAAGCGGGGCTTCGAACGACAGCCTCACTCTCGCAGCGATCACTGTTAGATTATCTTGGATGAAACAATCGTTGGTGTACAGACGCCAACGTAATATCTGGCCGGGAGTTCGGTCAGCGGGCTTTGGTGTGGCGCGGCCGTCACACGAGCGACGTGAGCAGGTTTGGCCGGCGAAGCTGGAGCGCACGCCATGGAAGTGCGGACGACACGATTCGGACTTGTGGAGATCGCGGAGGACCGCATCATCACAATCCCCAAAGGACTGCTGGGGTTTTCTAAGCAGACCCGTTAGTGTCTTGTAGAACTGGGCAGTGACGCTTGTTTCTTCTGGTTACAATCGCTCGACGATGCCGACCTGGCGTTTGTCGTAACCGATCCTAACCTGTTCGTGCCCGATTATGCCGTCCCGATCCGTCCGGATCAGATGGCAGAGCTTGGGTTACAACGCCTTGAGGACGCGCAGGCTTTCTGCATCGTCAACAAAGTGGACGACGTGCTGACCGGGAACCTTCAAGGTCCGCTGGTGGTCAACACGATCACCCGCAGCGGCGAGCAGCTGGTGCTCGCCGAGAAACGTTGGACTACGCGTCATACGTTAATTAGGGTCGGTACTCAGCAGCGCATCGCCATCCCCGCGTAGCGCAGCGTAACCATCGGGCGTCGTCGCGGCTTGGCCGCGTCGCGCGTGATCTGGTGACGGATGTTACCGGGGCCGGTGTGCAAGGCGCGGCGGTGGGCACGGACGTACAGCTACGAAGGAGTTTTCACCCGGTCGTGTTCAAAGCGCGCCCCGGTAGCACCCCTTCTACGCATGGCGTCCGCGGCGGCCGACGGCATGGGTAAACGGCACAGGGCTTGCGGTACTACGGATGGCCGGACAGGGACGACCGCGCATGTGATGCGCGGAGCAAGGAGCGTCAGAGATGTTGGTGCTGTCCCGGCAGCGAGACGAAATAATTATGATCGGCGACGATATTGAGATTACGGTCGTGGATGTGCGGGGCGATAAGGTTCGCCTTGGCATCACCGCACCCTCGAAGGTCGCCGTGCATCGTAAAGAAGTATACTTGTCGATCCTGCGAGAGAACGAGCAGGCAGCGCGGATCGGCAGCGAAGATTCGGCCACGCTCGATATAACTCTACTACCCCAGCACGCTCCTCGCGTGCGGGTGGGTGCCCCGAGCACCCAAAAAGAGGGCGCGCGGTTGCGGTCAAGCAGACCCGGGAACACAACTCCCGCTGCTCCGCAAACGAACGGGGTTGCAAGGTTGCTCGGAGGTCCCGGCCCCCCTGCCTCCAAAGCACCCAGGGATGGACCTACACAGATCCACAAACCGCAGTCGTACCGCAAAGCGATTTAACCAGGAATCAGGGAATGTAAGTGTTGGCCCGGCGGGTGTCGCCACGGCCTGTTAGTTAGTGCGGCTTGATTGAGCTTCATGCTCTTTCAAGCCGGCCGATACGGAAAGTTCAGCCTCAATCACGGAGGATTGTCATGGCTCGCATCAATACGAATATATCCAGCCTCATCGCGCAGCAACATCTCTCTCGCTCTCAGGGCGAACTCGGGGTGCGGCTCGAGCGGCTGTCCACCGGTTTGAAAATTAACCGGGGCAAGGACGACCCGGCCGGACTCATCATTTCTGAACGCATCAAATCCAACATCCAGGGTGTTGAGTCTGGCGTGAAGAATACCGAGCGGGCCAGCGCCATGCTTTCGACCACGGAAGCAGCGCTGAGCGAAGTAAATGATCTGCTCAACTCGATCCGCAGTCTGATGGTTGAGTCCGCCAACACCGGCGCCAACTCCGAAGCAGAACGCAACGCGAATCAGTTGCAGATTGATTCGGCGATCGAGTCGATCACCCGCATCAGCAACACCTCCTCGTTCGGCTCTCTCAAGCTGCTGAACGGCTCGCTCGACTACACCCTCTCGGGCTTGCGGACAAGCGCGGTAAGTATTGCCCGGCTTAACAGCGCGAACTTCGTGGGCGCCACCTCCCTCAGCGTCGAAGTCGACGTCGTCTCGTCTGCTCAGGTTGGCTCGCTCTACTACAACGGCAACACAACTCCCGCCGGTATCACACTGAGCTCGATGACGCTCGAGATCGCTGGCCCCAATGGCGTTCAGGTTATTACTATCGCCAGCGGACAGCCCCTCTCGAAGTTAGTCACCGCGGTCAACAACCTCACCGCCCTCACCGGTGTGGAAGCCTCGTTGATCAACTCGACGGCTAACTCAGGGATGGTCTTCCAAAGCAATGAGTACGGGTCCAACTCGTTTGTAAGTGTCAAACGCCTGGGCGGGCCGGGCCCCGCCAGTGACTCCTTTGACCTTTACAAGTTCTCCGGCGATCGAGCCATGAGCACGCCCACTCCCTTTGACTGGGCTAGTCGGCTTGGCTCGGGCGTCCTCATCTCCGGCGAGCGCGATGTGGGTAAAGACGTAACCGCCCTGATCAATGGTAATCTTGCAACCGGACGGGGTCTGGGAGTTTCCATCAACTCGCCAGCTCTAGGCTTGGACCTCACATTGTCCGAGAGCTTCGCCACCAGACCTGGCGCGGTCGCCACCACGTTCTCCGTCACCGGCGGTGGGTCGATTTTTCAACTCGGGCCGGATGTTAACGCGTCCCAGCAATCGACAGTGGGTATTCCTTCCGTCGCGGCATCGCGGCTTGGGGCCACGAGTCACAACGGCGCGGTGCAGTACCTCAGCTCGCTTAAGACTGGCCAGACTTTTAGTATCTCGGGCAACGTTCGAGCGGGTGATTTCAGCACCTCCTCTAACATTCTCAACCGCGCCATCGACGAAGTTACCGAACTGCGTGGGCGGCTTGGTGCCTTCGAGCGAAATGTGCTTAACACCAATCAGCGTTCACTTCAAAGTCAGTTTGAGAACCTCTCGGCAAGTGCTTCCTCAATACGCGATGCCGACTTCGCGTTTGAAACCAGCAAACTGACCCGCGCCCAGATTCTGACGAGTGCGGGAACCTCCACCTTGGGTCTCGCTAACCAGCAGAGCCAGCAGGTGCTTCAGCTACTCGGATAAGCCTACCTCCGGTGATTTAATATACTCGGTCAGTTACTTACTTCTAAAGGGCTCGCGTCAGCACGCAGGCCTTTTTTTAATTGCAATACCCTTTCGGCGGGTGTACGGCCGCCGCACTCTCTCCCTCAGGCATCGAGTGTAAGGACCGCGCCGCCCACCTCGTTGGTCGGGAACAAGTCTGGTAGGGGGCCACTCGCCGCCGCGTTGCACACGGCAAAGCCTTGGCTTCCCTCCCAATGCTCATAACTGCCATAGTGCAAGCGTTCGTTTCGCCACGCCGCGTCCACCTCGAAGAGCGGTCTGATCCGTTTATTCCGGGTGTAAGCCACTCGAACCCTTACAACGACCAGAAAACGCGTCTGCTCATGGTTTTTTGTGGTCTTCGTGCCTCAAGCGACCCCTTTACTCAACCGATTCTTGGGTTGTCGCGGCACTCTCACGCCACGACAGGAGCGGCGAGATCGGATTCTTTCCGCTTCCAGTTGCAGTCCCGGGCCTTGTCGGTTCGGGTGGTTGTAAGTCAAGGGCCGACAGCGTCTATGGGGCGAGCGCCGTAACAAGGCCTCGCGACGCTCGGGCAGTCAAGAGTTCCCCACCAAGCACGGAGGTTGTCAATGGGTCGGATTAATACAAATGTTCAGTCGATGATTGCCCAGCGCGTTTTAGGTCAGAACAACGCAAGTCTTTCGACTTCGCTGGAGCGCCTAAGCACAGGTCTTAAGATCAACCGAGGTAAGGATGATCCCGCGGGCCTGATCGCCAGCGAAAACCTGCGCAGCGAACAGAAGGCATCCCAGCAGGCTATCTCTAACGCCGATCGCGCCGATCAGGTTGTTAATATTGCCGAAGGTGGCCTCCAGGAAATCAGCGGGTTGCTCACCGAACTTCAAGGTTTGGTCACCAATACCGCCAGCCGCGCAGGGCTATCCGCAGAAGAAAAGAACGCCAATCAGTTGCAGATCGATTCGATCCTGCAAACCATCGATCGCGTCTCATCATCCACTAACTTTCAAGGTATTAAGTTGCTCAACGGCAACTTCGACTTTAAGACCTCCAGCGTGCAGAGCGGCGTGACCGATTTCCGCGTCAACGCCGCGAAGTACACGGGTGCGTCGCTCTCAGTCGACATGCAGGTCACCGCGTCTGCTCAGCAGGGCGGCGTCTTCCTCTCGATGGGCGGCACCTCGCTCAACCTGAATACCGCGTCATCGTTCGTCATTGAAATCTCAGGTAGTAAGGGCAGCCGCGAGCTTTCGTTCGCATCGGGCACTACGCTCGCCAAGGTTGTCTCCACGATCAACACCTTCACCGATGTAACCGGGGTGTCGGCGTCGCTCTCGGCATCGGGCAGCACCCGCATCGGCCTGGGCAGCAGCGAGTTCGGCTCCGCCGAGTTCGTCTCTGTAAAAGTAATCAACTCAGCCGGTGTAAACAGCACTAACAACGGTGCTGGCGCAACCAACCGCGGTATTTATGGTCGCGGCTCGGCCACCTACAATACCGCATCGACCACGCTAACCAGCAACTTCGCCAACGCTACGAACGGCATAATTGATTATGGTCAGGACCTCACCGGCACGATCAACGGGATCGCAGTTACCGCCAAGGGCAAAACCGCACGTATTAACACCGACTTCTTGGATATCGAGATGACGCTCTCGACCGCTGAGTCACAAGGGCTTGGCAACGTGGGTGCGGGCACTTCCCCATCGATGTATGTCACGGGTGGCGGTGCGGACTTCCAACTTGCAGGCCGCGTTGACATCGCCGGTAAAGTTTCGATGGGCATCCGCGATGTTGCCGTCCGCAAGTTGGGAAATAGTTCGATCGGAACGCTTGACCGCCTCGCAAGCGGTAAAGTCAACAACGTCGTCGACGGCAACCTGAACGATGGACAGAAGATCGTCGCCGAAGCGATTTCGCAGGTCTCCGGCCTGCGAGGGCGGCTGGGTGCCTTCCAGAAGAACACGGTCGGTGCCACCATTCGAAGCCTTAACGTAAGCGTCGAAAACACATCCGCTGCTCAGAGCGTGATCCGTGACGCCGACTTTGCCAGCGAAACCGCCGCCCTCACACGGTCGCAGATTCTGGTCTCCGCCTCGACCAACATTCTATCGCTGGCTAACCAGCAGCCTAACTCGGCACTGCAGTTGCTCGGTTAATATCCGCCGCGGCCAAGTATAACGTAACACCACCCAACGCCCTTCCTCCGATTCGGAGGGGGGCGTTTTTTCTTGTTTCGTCAGCACGTACCGCCCGGCCCAGTTGTGGGGGAGTAAAAGTCCTGCTGTTCGACCGCCCCTTCAAGGCTGTGACCTTGAGCTTCGCCAACTCGACGTCTGCTTCCCTCCGGGAATTGGACGCGATGGGCACGCACCTCGCGCAGTGGCCGCCTCCGGCACCGCGTGGGTCAGAGCTTCGCAGAGGGTGATACCCTTGTTCACCGCCCATGCCCCGCACGCTTCCGCTGACCGTTCTGACCAATCCAATCAACCGCGCCGGCACGCCACTTAGTTTGGCCGCGCCCCCCAGCGCCGCGCCGGGGCCTAAAGAAAAATGCGGAGTGATCGGCATCTGGGGCCATCCGCGGGGAGCGCAGTTATGTTACCTCGGCCTTTACGCCCAGCAGCATCGAGGCCAGGAGTCCGCGGGTATCGCCGTGACCGACGGTGCCAAGCTCCATCATCACACCGGGATGGGCCTGGTTCCCCAGGTATTTGATGCGAGGCTGTTAACTGAACTCGATACCCTGGGGTCGGCGGGCGCCATCGGCCATAATCGCTACTCAACCTCGGGCGGCTCGGTCGCGTGCAACGCCCAGCCCTTGCTGGAAAATTACATCGGTGGACAGGTGGCTCTCGCCCATAATGGCAACTTAATTAATGCCGACCGCACGCGCCTGCGCTTTGAAGAAGCCGGCCACCTCTTCCACACCACCAGCGATACCGAAGTTATCATACACATCCTCGCAAGCCCCGCTCAGCAACGGTCCCACGACCCGCTCGCCGCGACGCTCCGCTATCTGCAAGGGGCCTTCAGCCTGGTCTTCCTTTTCCCGGACCGCATCGAGTGCGCACGTGACCCGTGGGGGTGGCGTCCGCTGGTCATCGGAAGGCTGCCGCACCTGGGCACGGGCGAGGCAGGCCGCGGTCCTTATGTTGTTGCGAGCGAAACCGTCGCCCTTGATGTTCTGGGCGCGACACTCGTCCGCGAAGTCGAGCCCGGCGAGATAGTTACGATCAATGATTCGGGGATCTCCAGCCGCCGCTTCGCGGACCCCGCCCCTCGGCTCGCTCACTGCGTATTCGAGCACGTTTACTTTGCCAATCCGGCCAGCGTGGTCTTCGGCCAAAATGTCCAGGTGGCTCGGGAGCGAATGGGCGAGCAACTGGCGAGGGAGGCACCGGCTATCGCCGATTGCATCGCCCCCATGCCCGATTCGGGCCGCAGCGCGGCGCTAGGCTACTCGCGCATCAGTGGCACGCCCTATCGCGAGGCCATCGTGCCCAACCGGTACGTCGGCCGGACCTTTATCAAGCCTAGCCAAGATGCCCGCGCCGCCGCAGTGCGGCTTAAACTTAATATAATTGATGAACTCGTGCGAGGAAAGAGCTTGGTGATCGTCGACGATTCGATCGTTCGCGGCACTA
>Ga0105044_10008600_pt1 | contig 14008 bp, 14 predicted proteins | sample MAT01_FD_78092 | JGI IMG/M metagenome (GOLD analysis project Ga0105044, IMG submission 78092) | Freshwater microbial communities from Lake Fryxell liftoff mats and glacier meltwater in Antarctica - MAT-01 | ecosystem: Environmental > Aquatic > Freshwater > Ice > Liftoff microbial mat | place...
AGTGGGCTGATCGAGCTCCCGAGGACACAGCAGAGCGCCCGGTAGGGTGAGTTCCGTGCGTCGACGCGGACGGGGAGTCGGGGATCTCGGACGCGTCGCGGCCGGCGTGCTGGTGCTCCTGGCGGCACCGGTCTTGCCCGCGGCACCCGCCTCGGCGGTCACAGAACCGGGTGGCCCGGCCGTGGTGGTGGGGTGTCTCGGCGTCGATCCGGGCGCGACCGGGCCCCAGATCAGGGTCGGGTTCGTGACCTCGGGCCCCGACGGGCTCTACCGCGCGGTGTTCGCCGGTCCCAGCGGTCCGGTGCAGGGCGAAGGTCGCGTGGCGGGTGGTCGCGGGTTGGTGATCGTGCCGTCGACCGGTCCCGGCGACTACGGCGATCTCGTCCTGACCGACGTCGACACCGGGCAGGCCGTCGACCGCGGCCCGCTCGGCGAGGTGCTGCCGTTCGCGGTCGGCGACGAAGCGGTGGCCTGTGATCCGGCCGCGCTGGTCGTGTCGACGGGGAACACCGCCCCGACGAACCCACCGGCGACCGAATCGACGGTTCCGACCTCGGATCCGACCGGCGTTCCGACCCCCGACATCTCGACTGCGGCACCGGTCGCTCCGACCGCGCCGACGACGACGACGACCGACACCCCGCCCTGGCTGCTGCTCGTGATCCCCGGCGTGCTCCTGGCCGCAGGGGGAGTGTTCCTGTTGGTCAGGGCCCGATCGGGTTCCCGCAGTCGACCAGCCACGTGAACCGACCGTTGATGCCCACGATGTGCAGGGAGGCCGTGCTCGGTACGCCCCGCTGCACCCGGTCGACATCGACGGTGACGGTCTCGGCGATGGAGATGGTCTTGCCGTCGGTGGTCCAGTCGAAGTCGGCCGGATCGCTCACCTGCTGCACGGTGAACGCTGCCGAGGTGTCGCGCGCGCCCGCGAGCGCGCCGAGGCACTGCGCACTGCCGTAGCGGGCCACGACGGCCGGGTTCAATCGCGCGACGAGGAAGTCGGTGTTCCCGTCGCGCAGCGCCGCGCCGAGCTGGTCGAGGAACGCGGCTGGGTCCTCCGCCGGTGCGAGCGTCGTCGACGTGGTCGACGACGATCCGTTGCCGGTCGCTCCCGACGTGTCGTCGGTGGAACCCGCGACGGTCTCGGTCTTGGCACCCCAGGAACCGACCTGTCCCGCGATCCCGATCCCGATCACGACGATCCCGACCGCGAGCAGGGCACCACCGAGGATCTGCATCGTCTTCGGTTGGAGCGTCTTCAACGGAATCGCGCTACCGGTCGGAGCCGAACATCATGAGCCACTGCTCGAGCGAGCCGAGCCGGAACACGTAGTTGTGCGATCGGGTGTCGCCCATCGTCGCCGACGGCTCGGGCGAGTACAGGTGGCCGGGGAACAGCACGGTGTCGTCGGGCACCTTCGCGAGGCGCTGGGTGAGGCTCTCGTACATCTGCACCGGGTCCCCCCCGGGGAGGTCGGTGCGTCCGCAGCCGTCGAGGAAGAGCGTGTCGCCCGCGACGAGCCGGCCGTCGACGAGGAAGCACTGGCTCCCGGGCGTGTGGCCCGGGGTGTGCAGCAGCGTGATCGGGACTGCACCGACGGTGACGACGTCGCCACCGTCGTGCAGCACCAGATCGGAGTCGGACGCACCCGTGAGCTTCTTGACGCCGCGCGCTTCGTCGCGCTGCACGTGGATCGGGAGCGCGCCCAGCTCGAGCAGCTCCCGCACACCCTGGATGTCCCAGCCGCCCATGCTCCCGCCCACGTGGTCGGGGTGGTAATGGGTGACGAGCGCCCCGGTGAGGCGCATCCCGTCGGCGCCCGCGATCTCGACCAGCTCCGCGGGGGAGTAGGCGGGATCGATCACCACCGCCTCGCCGGCCTCGCGGTCACCCACGAGGTAGACGAAGTTCACCATCTGCTGCGCGATCTGATCGTCACGCGCGAAGTCGCGCCCGGCCAGGAGCTGGCGGAAGTAGAAGCGCTCGTCGGGCCCGGGCATCCGGACACGCTAACCCCGCCTCCCCGACCGTTGGTGCGATTGCCCACCCCAGAGGGCACCCGATCGCACCAACGCAACGGGGGTGGGGGGGCGTACGCTCGTCGGCATGACGGCATCGCGCATCGAGTTCCGGACCTGTCCGCTGTGTGAGGCGACCTGCGGCCTCGAGTTGCACCTGAACGACAAGACCGAGATCACCCTCGTGCGGGGGGACAAGGACGACGTGTTCAGCAAGGGCTACCTGTGCCCGAAGGGCACCGCGCTCAAGGCGCTGGAGGCCGACCCCGACCGGATCCGGGTGCCGCAGATCCGCACCGGCGACACCTGGCGCGACGCGACCTGGGACGACGCGTTCGCCGAGGTGGAGCGCGGCCTCACCGAGATCATCGACCGGCACGGGCGCGACGCGGTGGCGGTGTACCTCGGCAACCCGAACGCCCACAACCTCGCCGGCCTGATCTACAACCGGGTGCTGCTCCAGAGCCTCGGCACGAAGAACGTGTACTCGGCGAGCACCGTCGACCAGATGCCGAAGCAGGTGTCGGCCGGGATGATGTTCGGCGCCGCGCTGAGCGTGCCGGTGCCCGACATCGACCGCACCGACTACCTCCTCATGCTCGGCGCGAACCCGTTCGCCAGCAACGGCAGCCTGATGACCGCGCCCGACATCCCGGGTCGCCTGCGCGCGCTACGCGCCCGGGGCGGCAAGCTCGTCGTGGTCGACCCGCGCCGGTCGAAGACGGCCGAGGAAGCCGACGTCCACCTCCCGATCCGGCCCGGCACCGACGCCCACTTCCTGCTCGCGATCGTGCACGTGCTCTTCGCCGAGGGTCTCGTCCACCTCGACCGGGCCGAGGGTCACGTGAACGGGCTCGACGAGGTCGAGCGGATCGCGCGCGACTTCTCACCCGACGCCGTGGCGCCGGTCTGTGGTATCGACGCCGCGACGATCGCGTCGGTGGCCCGTGACCTCGCGGCAACCGAACGCGCCGCGGTCTACGCCCGCATCGGCACGTGCACCCAGGAGTTCGGCACGGTCGCGAGTTGGGCGGTCGACGTCGTCAACACGCTCGCGGGCAACCTCGACCGCGAGGGCGGTGCGATGTTCACCCTGCCCGCGGTCGGCGGTGCCAACACCGGCGGTACGCCCGGGAAGGGTCGAGGCGTTCGCTTCGGTCGGCGGTCGAGCCGGGTGAAGGGGCTTCCCGAGTTCTTCGGTGAGTTCCCGGTGGTCACTCTCGCCGACGAGATCGAGACGCCCGGCGACGGCCAGGTGCGAGCCTTCGTGACCGTGGCCGGGAACCCGGTGCTGTCGACGCCCGACTCGAACCGCCTCGACGCCGCGCTCGGCACGCTCGATTTCATGGTGAGCGTCGACATCTACCGCAACGAGACCACCCGCCACGCCAACGTGATCCTCCCCGCTCCGGGTGTGCTCACCCGGGGCCACTTCGACCTCGCGCTGTACTCGCTCGCGATCCGCAACGTCGCGAACTACTCACCGCCGCTCGTGGAGCTGCCACCGGGCGAACCGACCGAGTGGGAGATCCTGCTGCGGCTCGCCGCGATCTGTGCGGGACAGGGGAGCAGCGCCGAAGCGGGCGCCGGGCTCGACGACTTCGCGCTGCTCACGTTGGTCCAGAAGGCGGTCACGCGCACCGGGTCACCGTTCGAGGGTCACGACGTCGACGCCGTGATTGCGCTCCTCTCGCAGAAGGGTCGTCGCGGTCCCGAGCGGATCCTCGACCTCATGCTGCGCACCGGTCCCTACGCGGGGCAGCTCGACCTCGACGTGCTCGAGGCCAATCCCCACGGCATCGACCTCGGCGCGCTCCGGCCCCGGCTGCCCGAGGTGCTGCGCACGCCCACCGGCAAGATCGAGCTGGCGCCGGAAGCGGTGATCGCCGACGTGGAGACCCGGCTGCGGCCGTCGCTCGAACGGCGCCGGAGCGCCGGCGCGCCCGACCACCGTCTCGTGCTCGTCGGCCGGCGCGACCTCCGCTCCAACAACTCGTGGATGCACAACCTCGACGTGTTGGTGAAGGGGAAGGCCCGCTGCACCTTGCAGGTGCACCCGGTCGACGCGGAACGGCTCCACCTCGAAGACGGTGCGCCCGCGCGAGTCAGCTCCGCGGTCGGCGAGGTCGAGATCGACGTCGAGGTCACCGACGGGATCATGCCGGGCGTCGTGAGCATCCCCCACGGTTGGGGTCACGACGTCGAGGGCACCGACATGGCCGTCGCCGCGAAGCGTCCGGGCGTGAACAGCAACGTCCTCACCGACGGCAGCTTGTTCGACCCGCTGTCCGGCAACGCGGTGCTGAACGGCATCCCGGTCGAGGTCGTCCCCGCACTCGTTCCGGCGTGACCCGACCCGACCTCGAGTTCGATCAGGTCGGCGACGCGTGGACCCGGTTCGACCGCGCCCTGGGCCGACTCGACGACGCAGCTGCGCGGGGACCGTCGCTCCTGCCGGGGTGGTCGCGCGCGCACGTCGTCGCGCACCTGTGGGGGAACGCCGAAGGCTTTGCCGGCGCGGTCGCCGGGACCGCGGCCGGTGGGGTCGGCGTGATGTATCCCGGCGGCACCGAGGGCCGAACGCGCGACATCGAGGGTCGCGCCGCGCTGCCCCTCGATGTGATCGCCGACGGCGCCCGCCACGCCCACGCCCGCCTCGTCGACGCGTGGGCCGACATTCCCGACGACCGGTGGGACGACCCGATCGACATGATCACCGGGCCGGTTCCGGCCTCGGGCACGGTGCGGGCCCGCTGGCGCGAGATCGTCGTCCACCACGTCGACCTCGACATCGGCTTCGGCCCCGCCGACCTGCCGGCCGACTACCGCACCGCCGACGCGTCCTGGCTCACCGTGCACCGCCCCGACTGGTAGCGCGCCCCAACCCCCACGCTCTGGCGTCGCAGGACGCCAACAGTTGTCGACCAGCGACGCCAAAGCACGCGGGGTGGGGGTCAGCCCTTGGTCTTCATGGCTTCGCGCGCCATCGACGCCATCATGTCGATGAAGCCGTCGGGATCCTGGGTCTTGCCGACGACGAGCTCCTTCATGTCGGGCACGTAGTGCTCGAAGCCGGGACCCTCGAGCGCCTCGACGATCCCGGCCGCGCACTCCTCGGCCGTCGTCCACGGGCCGTCGAACAAGCCGGGGAGGTCGCCCGGCGCCTGCTCCCAGATCTCCGTCTTGATCGCCCCGGGTAGGACGAGCTTCACCTGCACGCCGGTCTCGCGCTCAGCGAGGTCCATCGCTGCGGTCTCGCTCCAACCGCTCATAGCGAACTTCGCCGCGCAGTAGGCCGACTCGTGGACGATCCCGAACCGTCCGCCGGGGCTGCCGACGTTGACCAACAGACCCTCGCCCCGATCGACCATCAGCGGCAGGACGATCATCGCCATGCGGATCGGCGAGAAGAAGTTGAGGTTCATCACCTGGTCGAGCTCGTCGGCCGACTGGTCGAGGAGGTGCTTGCGCTTGCCCATCGCGGCGTTGTTGACGAGCGAGTCGAGATGCCCGAAGTGGTCCCACGCCTGCCGCACGATCGCTTCCCCGGCGGCGATGTCGGAGAGATCGACGCTCCAACTGCACGAGTCGGGGGTGTGGACCCGCACCTTCTCGAGGGTCTGCTCGAGGCGGTCGGCTCGGCGGGCGACGAGGCCGAGCGTCGCGCCGCGCTCGGCCAGCATCGGGGCCAGCGCTTCGCCGATCCCCGAAGACGCGCCGGTGAGGAGGATCTTGGAACCGTCGAACTTCATAACGCTCCTGTCTCGGGGCCGGGCTCCATTCTGCCCCGGCTGCTACCCGTTCGCGAGGAAGCGCCCGATCAACGTCTCCCGATCCAGGTAGGTGACGTTGCTCGGGAGGCTCGGCGCGAACGCATCGAGCTTCGCGGCGAGCTCCCGACCGAGCTCCTTCGTCGGCGCGTAGAAGTCGATCGTCTCGTCGAACGCGGTCACGGCCCGCTCGTCGAGCGTCCATTCACCGGCGAGCTGCCAGGAGTCGGGCAAGGAGAGCGCGAGCGTCTTGGGGTAGACCGCGATCGCGGCCACGTCCTCCGCGAGCACGAGTCGTTCGACGTATTCGGCCGGGAGTGGATACTCCTCGCGCAGCACCTCGGTCACCTGCGGCGAGCCGAGGCTGAGGAAGTCGACGATCCCCCCGTCGTGGAAGTAAGTCACGTAGCCGAGCTCCCCGGTGGCGACGGTCTGGCCGCGGTAGTGCTCACCGAAGAAGCGACCGACCTGGTACCGCTGTCGGTAGGTGTTGCTCATCGCGAGCGGGGCGTCGACCACGAGCGGGATCTTCATCGGCGCCGCCGTCGCCGCCATCGCGAACACGAGGAACGTCGCGGTGGCGCCTCGCCATTGCAACGACACGACCTCCCCCAGGATCACGAGCACCACGAACGCCCCGCCGACGAGGAGGTAGTTCTGGTAGCGGTCGTAGAACCGCATTTCGCCGTAGACGCCGTGGATGAAGGTGGCGACGAGGAACGCGACCGCGATCACGAGCGCCCGCCGAGGACCCCCGAATCCCGCGAACACCACGTAGGCGATTACACCGACGACGAGTGCCGTGAGGACCGCGTCGCTGAACAGTTCGAAGAAGACGTCGTCGAGGGGGCGGAACAGGCCCCGATCGCCGATGGCCTGCTTGGCCGCGATGGAGTTGGGCAGGAAGGCGGCGCCGAAGGCCCGGTTCACGACCCCGTAGATCATGAGCGGCAGTGCCGCGGCCGCTCCGATCAGCACCGCCACCAACGCGATGCCGCCGGTGGTCCAGTTGGCGGTGCTCGCGTCGGTCGCGAACCTCGGGATCCGACGGACCCCCAGCCCGACGACGATCCCTGCCGCGAGGAACACGGTTTCGACCCGGACCGCTCCGGCGAGGAAGACGATCACCACGAGGAGCGCGATGGTGCGCAGGTCGAGGCGACGATCCTCCAACTTCCACACGATCACGAGGATCTCGACGACGAGCGCGGCGTGGACCAGGTGCTCCATCCCGATCGCGGTCATCGCGGGGATGCCGAGGACGAAGAGGGGGAGGAGGATCGCGGCGATCCAGCTGCCGACCGCCCGCCCCCGAGGTCGGATCACCGTCTGGTTCGCGGCGAACAGCCAGATGATCCAGAGGCCCGCGCCGATGTTGAGCGCCAACGGCCACACACTGTCGGGCACCGGCGAGATGAGCATCAGCCCCGAGAGCGCGAACGTCCACAACGGCGACGACGACGCCGACACGTACACGCCGTCGGTCACGCCCCACGTGCCGTGCTCGACGAGTTGTCGGGCGATGCTCATGTGGATCCCGGCGTCGTCGAGCGCGAACACCAGGTGCCCGTCGTTGCGGGCGAGGGAGACGACGAGCACCACCGCGATCGTCATCAGCGCGGCGCCGGCCGCGACCAGGAAGAACCGGGTCCGGTCGGCGGGTTCGGGGAGGGAGATCGAGCGCGCGACCCGTTCGGGGACGTCGATCGTCACCTCGTCGGCCTGTCCGTCCAACCCTGCTCCCGATCGCCGCTGCGGCGGGGGAGACGCTAGCCGTCGACCCGTCGGGCGGGTCAGACCCACCGCGCGTGATCGGCGAACGCGAGCAGGTCCTCGTCGCCGGCGTTGTCGCCGTAGGCCCAGATCTCGCTCGCTTCCCGAGACCCGAGCCACGCTTGCAGGCGGGTGACCTTCTCGGGGCCGCGGCAGTTCCCGCCGTCGAGGCGTCCGGTGAGAGCGGCGTTCGGCCCGACTGCCAAACGGGTGGCGAGCACGGCCGCGAAACCGAGCTGGACGCCGAGCGGTTCGAGGTAGACGGCGGGAGACGCGGAGACGAGCACGAGCTCGTGTCCAGCGTCGCGGTGCCAGTCGAGTCGATCGACGATGTCGGGGCGCAACCGGGTCGCCAGATGATCTGCGTAGCGGGCGCCGGCCGCGTGCAGCTCGTCGGAGGAGAACCCGGTGAGCAGGTGACGGATCAGTCGTTCCTTCGTGTTGTCGCGATCGGCCCGCCCCGCGGCCATCAGCGCGAGCCGAGGGGCCAGTCGGCTCATGGCGACGCTCACCGCGACCGGACCCCGCACCGCGGTGAGGAACGGCAGGAGCGAGTCGCGCTTGGTCAACGTGCCGTCGAAGTCGAACGCGGCGACCACGAACGGGCCGTCGCCGGCCGGCACCGACATGGTCAGACGGGGAGCTTGCGGAACACGACGCGCGGTACGTGGCGCAGGACCGACATCACGTAGCGGAGCGTACCGGGAACCCAGATTGTGGTCGCGTTCGTGCCGAGGCCGTGCACGATCGCGTCGGCGACCGCTTCCGGCGTCGTGGAGAGCGGAGCGGGATCCATCCCGGTGGTCATCTTGGTCGTGACGAAGCCCGGCCGGACGACGAGCACCCGGGCCCCGGTGCCGACGAGACTGTCGGCGAGGCCCTGGGCGAACGCATCGAGACCGGCTTTCGACGACCCGTAGACGAAGTTCGAGCGGCGGGCCCGTTCCCCCGCAACCGACGAGAGCACGACGAGCGTGCCGTGGCCCTGCTCCTGCAGCGCTCGCGCGACGGGGACAGAGACCGACATCGCGCCGATGTAGTTGATGGCCCCGATCCGGACCGCCTCGTGCGCGTCGTGCTCGGCGAGCTCCTGGTCGCCGAGCACCCCGAACGCGAGCAGGACGGCGTCGATGTCGGGGTGGCGGGCGAACACATCGGCGACGAACCCTTCGTGCGAGGCGGTGTCTTCGGCGTCGAAGGCGACCACCTCGACCGCGACTCCGTCGTCGACGAACTCCTTCGCGGCGCCTTCGAGCGCGGCGAGGTCGCGGCCGGCGAGCACGACCGTACGACACCGGTCGGCCGTGAGACGCCTTACCGTCGCGAGCGCGATGTCGGACGTGCCGCCGAGCACGAGCACCGATTGCGGTGAGCCGAATGCGTCGTTCATCGAGTCCTCAGGGGGTCGGGCTCAGAGACCGAGCCGGCGGGCGAGATCGGACTGCAGGACATGATCGGGATCCATGCGCTCGCGCACGTTCCGCCACTCGTCGAGCCGGGGGTAGAACGCGGGGACCAGCTCGGGTCGGAGGCGGGAGTCCTTGGCGAGGTAGATGGAGCCACCCGCTTCGAGCACGAGGTCGTCGAGTCCGTCGAGGAGGGCGGGGAGCGCGTCGTCGCCGACGGGGATGTCGAGCGCGAGGGTCCAGCCCTTCGACGGGAACGAGAGCGGCGCCGGGTTGGCCGGGCCGAAGGTCTTGAGGACGGCGAGGAAGGACGCGGTCCCGGCGGCGCTGAGGCGCTCCACCGCGAGCCGTACCGTCTCGCCCGCTTCGAACGGGACCACGAACTGGTACTGCAGGAACCCGCGGGAGCCGTACATGCGGTTCCAGTTCGCGATGCCGTCGAGCGGGTGCCAGAAGTAGGGGATGGTCTCGAGGCCGTGATGGTGCTTCGGGGCCTTGCGGAACCACACCTCGTTGAACGCTCGGATGCTGAGCGGGTTCGCGAGGCCGTTCGGCACCCACGGCGGCGCGCTCGCCAGGATCTCGCCCCGGTAGTGGAGCGGGCCCTTCTTGCGCTTCTTCGCCGGCAACTCGTCGAGCCGCGCGTGATCGCCGCGCGTCAGCACGCCGCGTCCCATCGACGCGCCGGTCGAGAGGCAGTCGATCCACGCGACCGAGTAGCGGTACGCGTCGTCGCCGTCGCTCATCTTCGCCATCAGCTCGTCGAGATCGCGCGCCCGTTCGGTGTCGACCGCCATGAGCGACGTCTCGATCGGGACGAGGTCGAACGTCGCGTCGAGCACGATCCCGGTGAGCCCGAGACCACCGATCGTCGCCCAGAACTCCGCGGGGGTCTCGTCGGGGGTGAGGGTGCGGATCTGTCCGCCGGGTAGTTGGACGGTCATGGCGTGGACGTGTGCGCCCCACGTGCCGTCGGAGTGGTGGCCCTTGCCGTGGATGTCGGAAGCGATCGCGCCGCCGACGGTGACGAAGCGCGTTCCCGGGGTGACCGGCACGAACCACCCCAGCGGCACGAGCCAGCGGAGGAGGTCGTCGATGCTGGTTCCCGCGGCGGCGGTGGCGATGCCGCGTTCGAGATCGATGCTCTGCAGTCCCGACATGAGGGTGAGGTCGACGACCGCGCCGCCCGCGTTCTGGGCCGGGTCGCCGTAGCTGCGCCCGAGTCCGCGGGCGATGGCTCCACGTGCGGGCGCGGCGTCGAGGATCGCCTTCACCTCGCCGGGCTCGGTGGGGCGGTAGACGTCGGCGCGACTCGGTGCGGTGCGGCACCAGCCCGTGAGCACCTCCGGGGAAGCGTCGACGTGATGGTTCCCTCCGCGGCGCCGGTTCGACCGCCCACCGGTTCCGGTCCCGCGAGCGATGTCGGCCGGCTCCGCTCGTTCACCCACGGTAGATCGCGATCCCGAACACGATGACCCACGCGAGGATCATGCCCTGGATCATCCGGTCGCGGAGCACGACCTCTTCCGGCGCGCCGCCACCGCCCTGCTCGACCACGAGCGCGTAGCGGAGCACCGCGAGCACGAACGGCACGATCGACAGCTCGTACCAGGGGATGCCACCCTCGCGGGCGGTCTTCTCGAACGCCCAGAGGCAGTAGGCCACCATCGTCACACCCGACGCGACGGCCAACACGTAGTTGAGGTACGCAACCGAGTACTCGCCGAGCGTGGCCCGGAACCCGGCGCGCTCCTCGCCCATCTCCTGGAACTCGGCGTAGCGCTTGCCGGTGACCATGAACAGCGATCCGAACGCGGTCACGATGAAGAACCAGTCGGAGATCGGCACGTCGGCGGCGACCGCACCTGCGATCGCGCGGAGCACGAAGCCCGACGCGAGGAGGGTGATGTCGATCACGGCGACGTGCTTGAACCAGATCGAGTAGCTCGTCGTGCACAGCACGTAGATCGCGGTGACGGCGGGGAGTTGCCACGATCCCGTTGCGAACCCGACCCCGATGCCGGCCACGATCAGGACGCCCGCCGTGATCTTGCCGGTCGTGACCGAGATCACGCCCGCGGCGATCGGGCGGAAGCGCTTCTTCGGGTGGAGCCGGTCGGCTTCGGCGTCGAGCGAGTCGTTCAGGAAGTAGGTGCCGCTCGCGGCGAGGCAGAACGCGACGAATGCGATGAGGGTGCTGATGAGCGCGTCGCGGTGAGTGAGGACGCCCGCCGCGCCGGGCGCGGCCGCGACGAGCACGTTCTTCGCCCACTGGCGGGGCCGGGCCTCCTTGACGAATCCCCGGACCTTCGACATCGAGGGCGGGGGGGCCGACGAGTCGGTCGGTGTGCGGGTCGGCAGCGAGTCGCCGTTCACGCCGACGGCGCGCGTCGACGCCGCGGGGTCGATGCTGGTCGGGGCTTCGTCAGCCATGCGGTCGCCTACTGCTCCGTGCCGCCCGGGACACTCGGTGTGACAACGAAGTTACCCGTGGGGTTTCGACGAACCGGAGTCGTCCGGGTTGCCAGATTGTGACGCAGCCCAGCTGAATACGCCTTTCGCCATGGTGGATGCTTCGGCCTCCGCTCGGGCGCGGTTGACCGAAACCCGCGCCTCGTGGGCCGCGGGGAGTCCCGGATCGGCCTGAACGGCCCATTCTGCGAGCTGTCCGGCCAAACGGAGGTCTCCCGCTTCCGCCGCCGATCGGGCCCGGTCGGCGAGTCGATCGGCCCCGCCGGCCAGCGCCGCCACCTCCCGGGCGAGGTCGGAGTCGGCCGGTGGCTTCAGGCGGGCCGGGTTGCCGTCGTACCAGCCGCCGTAGAGGCGCCAGACGTTGCGGACCACGAACTCGGGTTCGTCGTACACCGGCCGGAGGTACGGCTTCGCCAGCAGCTCCTCCGGGTACTCGATCGTGTGGACGATGTCGTCGAGGCGCGCGCCCTCGTTCATCAGCGCGACCGTCTGGTCGTGCAACGATTCGAGCAGCGTCGCGACGTCGAGGAGCGCGGTGCGGACACGGTCGGCGCCCACGATCGGGAGCCCGTGACCCGGGAGCAGGATCTCGGCTCCGAGCGCGGCCATCTCGCGGGATGCCTGCGCCCACTCGCGCGGATAGCGCTGCACCTTCTGCGGGTTCCCGCAGTTCGGCGAGGCCCAGATGAACAGGTCGCCGCAACAGAGGACCTTGCGGTCGGGAACCCACACCCACGTGTGGTCGTCGGTCTCGCCGCGCGCGTGGTGCAACTCGAACCGCTCGCCTGCGAGTTCGATCGTGAGGTGGTCGCGGTAGGTCTCGTCGGGGTAGCGGTACTCGAGCGGCCACTGCAGCGACGGGTTCTGGAACTGCCGCTGGTTGATCACCGCGTTGTACCCGTTGGTGGCCTGGTACCGGTCGAAACGTGCCGCGATGGCTTCGTGGGCGACGACCCGCGGCGCCGGGTCGCCGGCGGCGGCTGCATCGGCCTCGTAGAGGTCGACACCGAAGCAGTGGTCGACGTGGCCGTGGGTGAAAACCGCGGTGTGGAGCGGCCGCTCGCTCCAGGTGCGGATCGCGTCGTGCGCCCTCGCCGCGAGGAACGTGCTGCCGGTGTCGACCAGCACGAGACCCTCGGCGGTCGAGAGCGCGCTCACGTTCGCGAACGACGCGACGAACGCGAGGTCGTCGTCGAACCGGACCAGTTCGCCGAAGTGCCGGAAGGGATGGTGCTCCTCGATCGGGAGCTCGCCCGTCCACAGTCGGTCGGCCACATCGAGGAGGTCGGAACCATTCGGGGTCATCGGGCGAGTTTCGCAGGTCCTGATCGCCGTCTCACCGTCCCATGACACTCGGGGCGCATCCTGGGAAGCATCAACCACCCAGGAGGAACCCGGATGAAGCTCACCATCACCCAGCGGATCGCCGCCGCCGTCGCCGCCGGAACCATGATCGTCGGCGTCGGTGCGACGGTCGCCTCGGCCGCCCCCGCCCCCGAGGACCGGGAAGCCGCGGTCAGCGAGCGCCTCGCCAAGCTCGACTGTGCGAACGCCGACCAGGTCAAGACGAAGGTCGACGAGCGGGCGGCGAAGGCCACGACGAACATCTCGGACCGGGTCGCCGATCTCGGCGAGATGAAGGCGAAGGTCGCCGATGCGGGCCGCGAGAAGCTGGCCGACCGGATCCAGAAGCGGATCGACCGACTGAACGAGCGGCTCGGCAAGATCCCCGGCTTCGTCGACGAGGCGAAGACCAGGATCGACGAGAAGTGCGCCACCGCCGGCTGAGCGTTCCTGAACGTTCCACCGCAACGATGTTGCCGACGAAATCAGAACGTGTTTCAATTTTGGGATGACACCCGAGCCGGCGGCGGCCCCGACGGCGCTCGCCCGCAACCAGGCCGCCCGGCGCCGCAGGGTCCTTGATGCGGCCCTGTCGCTCGCGGCCGACGGCGGGTTCGAAGCGGTGCAGATGCGCGACGTGGCGGCGGCAGCGGGTGTCGCCCTCGGCACCGTCTACCGGTACTTCGACTCGAAGGAGCGGCTGCTCCTCGAGGCGAACGCCGAGGAGGTCGAGGCCCTCGGGCGCCGACTGCTCGAGCACCCGCCCGCGGGGGAGCTCCCGGCCGACCGGATCGTCGACGTGATGGGCCGGGCGTGCCGCGCGCTCCAACGCCGTCCCGAGGCCACGGCGTCGATGGTGCGGGCGATGGGATCGGCTCCGCCGACCGAAGCCGACGTCGTGCGGCGCATCACCCAGGCGATCGACGGGATCATCACCGGCGCGATCCACCCGGGTGAGCCCACTCCGCACGACCTCACCGTCGCCCGGGTGCTCAGCCAGGTGTGGTTCTCGTCGCTCATCGGCTGGGTCGGCGGCGTCGATCCGCCCGAACGGGTGCTCGAAGACCTCGAGATCGCGACCCGCCTCCTGGTCGAGTGAAGCGGTGGGTGGTTCGGTGGCGTGAGGCTTGGCGACACAACCGAGAACGTGTTCTACTGACCCGCCTATGAGCCAGGCGAGCGTGTTCAACTTCGCAGACATGTTCGAGGCCATGGTCGACGAGG
>Ga0105044_10008601_pt1 | contig 14008 bp, 12 predicted proteins | sample MAT01_FD_78092 | JGI IMG/M metagenome (GOLD analysis project Ga0105044, IMG submission 78092) | Freshwater microbial communities from Lake Fryxell liftoff mats and glacier meltwater in Antarctica - MAT-01 | ecosystem: Environmental > Aquatic > Freshwater > Ice > Liftoff microbial mat | place...
AAGCTCATTGAGAACATCGAACATCCGCAGATTGCGACTGACGCACAGCGACGTCAACTCAACCTGCTGGCGCGACTGAATGCCGAACACAGAGCCACTCGAATCGATCAACGCCTGGATGCCCGGATTCAATCGTTTGAACTGGCGTTTCGCATGCAGCAGGACGCCGCCGAAGCGTTTGATGTCAGCCATGAGCCTGAACATATTCAGACGATGTACGGGGGCGGTGTCCACGCCCGGCAAACGCTGATCGCCCGGCGACTGCTGGAACGCGGTGTGCGTTACGTCCAGTTGTGGCACGGTGCGGGGCAGCCGTGGGACAACCATGCGGGCCTTGAGGCGGCGCATCGAAATCTGGCGGGTGAGATTGACCAGCCGATCGCAGCGCTCATGACGGATTTGAAGCAGCGGGGAATGTTTGAAGACACACTCATTCTGTGGGGCGGCGAATTTGGTCGAACCCCGACTGTGGAATTGTCGGGTGACGGAAAACCACAGTCCGGTCGTGACCACAATCACTGGGGCTTCAGCGTGTGGCTGGCGGGTGGCGGCATCAAAGGCGGCACACCGTACGGCACGACCGATGACATTGGTTTCAAAGCTGCGGAAAATCCCGTCAGCGTGCATGATCTCCATGCCACAATGCTGCATTGCCTCGGCTTTGATCACAAGCAACTGACGTTTCGCTATGCCGGTCGCGACTTCCGTTTGACCGACGTCCATGGTGAAGTCATCCGGGATATTCTGATGTAGTTGCCCGGTTCGTTGACCTGCCGGGGGCGTGTCGGGTAGTCTGATGAGATACGACAGCCAATTCGGGGCAATACGGCTTTAAAAACGGGGTCAGGAACCAATAGTGCGGAGCACCCTCTGGGCCATTCGGCTATTGGTTCCTGACCCCTTTTTTACGTTTCCCACAGATTCAAAAAACGGACGACAAAGTTCCGGAGAAAAATGGCGATGACCATCAAACTGAATTACTACACGGCAGCAATCCTGATGCTGGTCGTGGTACCCGTGCTGAATGCCGAGGACGATGACAACTGGGTCCGGATCAAACTGGACGAACGATTTCGTTCGGAAGGTGTGGCGGCTGCCGATGTCAACAAAGATGGAACGCCCGATGTGATTGCAGGCGATGTCTGGTACGAAGCCCCGAAGGCAGGGTCTGAACAGCACGTCGATGGCACGGCATGGAAGATTCATGAAATTCGGATACCGGGGGAATTTGTGGCGGGTGTTGGCTACAGCAACAGCTTTGCCAACTTTGCACACGACTTTAATGGCGATGGTTTGCCGGATGCGGTCATCATCGGATTCCCTGGTGATCCGTATCATTGGTATCAGAATCCCGGCGTCGGTGAAGAAACGCATTGGAAAGAACATGTGATCTGGTCGAGTGCCTGTAATGAGTCGCCGGAGTTTGAAGACCTGAATGGTGACGGGGTTCGTGAGATTATTATCGGATCACAGCCGGAGGCGCAGATGGGCTTCAACGTGATCCCGACGTCCGACAAGTCTGGCGACACGTTTGCATTCCATGCGGTCAGTCCACCAGGTGACCCGAATGAAAACGGCACTTTCAAGTATTACCACGGCCTGGGGGCCGGGGACATGAATGGCGACGGACATCGGGATATTCTGATCGCTCATGGCTGGTGGCAGAATCCCGGCGATATCCTGAACGGCAAGACGTGGGACTTTCATCCGGTTCGCATTAAAACCGCCGATGGCGAATCACCGCTGCCTGCGATCTCGAATATCTACGCGGACGACTTCGACAGCGATGGCGACATGGATCTGTTCGTCGCTTCGGCTCACGCATTTGGCGTCTGGTGGGTTGAGAATACTGGTGACGGCCCGTGGACGCTGCACGAAATCGACAAGTCGTATTCACAGACTCATGCGGTGGAAACAGTCGATATCAACGGCGACGGGCAACTGGATTACGTCACCGGCAGCCGCTTTTTCGCTCACAATGGTGGGGACCCTGGAGAGCATGATCCGATCGTAATGTGCTGGTACGAAGTCGTGCGGCAAAAAGGGCAGGCTCCGAAGATCACGCCGCATAAAATACCTGCAGGCGTTGGCACAGGCGTCGGCACACAGTTTGAAATCCACGATATGAACAATGACAGGAAGCCGGACATTGTCCTGTCCAACAAGAAGGGCGTGAATGTGCTGCTGCAAAAGTAGTGGCACCGCGGGCAGCGACATGGGTGATGCCTTTCCTTGTATCGAAAGCAGAATCGGAGTGTGTGGTGGCGAGCCGTGCATCACCCGGACTCGCATCCCTGTCCGGGTTCTGGAACAAGCACGTCGTTTGGGGATCAATGAATCGGAGATTCTGCGGAGCTACCCGACGCTGCGTGCAGAAGATTTAGCTCATGCATGGGGTTACGTGCGAGCTCATCGTGCCGAAATCGAACAGCAGATTCAGGAAAATGAAAGCGCCTGATTATGGCGCACCTTTATTCGAATGAGAATTTTCCTTATCCGACCGTTAAAGAATTGCGTCGATCAGGTCACGACGCCCAACGAATCAACGAGACATTAGAAGAGCATCCCAGGCTCTACGGGAAACTCATCCGCGTAAACCGACCGGCCTGATAAGCACCCACGCACAAGTTTTCGCATACAACTTGTTTAACCGCGTGTCCATCGGGCCGCGCTTTACTCGCGAAAGCGCGGGGCGATGCCCACGCGGTTAAACGAAGAAACTTATGCACGGGTGTTTAATCGATGCCAAACTAAGCAGCTTCGCGCCGCGGTTCCGCGATTTCCGCTGGCTGCGCCGAACTGCGTTGTACGATGCGCGAAGTGACCTGCCACAGGACTTCGCGCAGTTCTTCGCGGCTGGAATTCAGATGTTCCGTCAGTCGCCGCAGTTCTTCTATCATGGTCGTTGAAAGTGCCTCAGATTCGCGTGGAGCCCTGAAGATCTTTTCGTGGATACGCACGGCATTCTGTTCGGTTTCATAGAACAGTTCTTCGTACAGTTTTTCACCGGGTCTCAGACCTGTGAAGACGATGTCGATGTCCTCCGGATATCGCTGGCCGGAAAGACGAATCATGTCTTTGGCAAGATCCACGATCCGGACCGGTTCGCCCATGTCTAAAATCAGGACGTCACCGCCTTCACCGACGGCACCGGACTGCAGAACCAACTGCACGGCTTCGGGGATCGTCATGAAATACCGCAGCATTTCGGGATCTGTGACGGTGACCGGACCGCCTTCTTCGATCTGTCGCCGGAACGTCGGGACGACGCTGCCAGCCGAATTCAGCACGTTGCCGAAGCGCACCGTGATGAACCGCGTTTGGGAATGCGTTGCCACAGAATGCAGATACTGCTCCGCGATGAGCTTTGTGGCGCCCATCACGTTTGTCGGTCGCACGGCTTTGTCGGTTGAAATCATCACAAACCGTTCGACAGAGAAGCGGTCGGCAACATCCACCAGCACCTGTGTTCCGAACACATTGTTTCGCACAGCAGCCTGCGGATTGCTTTCCATCAGAGGCACGTGCTTGTAAGCCGCCGCATGAAACACGACAGCTGGTCGATGCTGCATAAATATCCGCGTCATGGCTTCTTTGTCGGTGATGTCTTCGACGATGAATTCCAGTTGCGGCAGAATTCGGGCAGGGTCTTTGTGCAGTGCGAGGAATTCCTGTTCCATCTGGAAGATGCCGAATTCGGACTGATCCAGCAGAATTATTTTTTGCGGGCCGAAATTCAGCAACTGGCGGCAGACTTCTGATCCGATACTTCCCGACGCTCCCGTCACCATGACGACTCGATTGCGGAGGAATGTGCGGATTCCGGCCATGTCGAGTTGATTGGGTTCGCGGCGGAGCAGGTCGTCGATCGTCACTTCCCGCATTTTGAGTTCAAATCGACCGGACGGAATCTCATCCACGGACGGCACCAGATGCGCGTTGACTCCCTGTTTCAGACACACTTCGCTCACTTCCCGGACTTCGCGACCCGACAAGCGAGATGGCATCAGCAGCACTTCTGCGCGAGTCTGCCTGATGATGGATTCCAGTCCCTGTGATGCGTCATACACCGGCACGCCGGCGATCACAGAATTCGGCAGCAGGTTTCGCGGCGACACAATTCCGACAACACGCAGTTTTGAAGAATTCGACTGAATCGATGTCGTCATTGCCGCAGCTTCAGATCCATACGCATAAACCAGGGTTCGCGAAGCATTGAAACTGCGTTTTGTGTTCCCCAGCATGCGGAGTGCCTGAGCCATAATGCGCGCCGATGCGATGGCTCCTGCGGAAATCAAAGTGTCCATCGCAATCACGCTGCGCGGAATCTGCGGCATGGTTTCATGCGCGATCTGCAGAGCGGAAATCAGAATACCGCATACAAGGCAGATTCCGGCCGACCAGGCAACGTCGTAAATCGTGGAATACCGCATTCGCCGGCGCCAGTCGCGCGAAAACAGCACGACTGCAATTTTCAGCAGCACCAGAATGAGTACGCTGTCCCGAAACACGCTCGTGGCGTATTCGTCCAACACAAAGTCAAATCGGAGCAGCAAGGCGCAAAACAGCGACGCTGCAAAGATGACTGCGTAACAGCAGACGGCAATGGCCAGTCGCGTCATGACAGGTAACCAGCGATTTACGGGGAGAAGGGAGAAGACGAGATTTGCAGCAGAAGGGATTGAGAACGCTGCGAGGTAAGATCTTTTGGAAGGGAATCTGCAAATTGCCCAAAGGCCGGATTCAACAGATCGTGGCGAAGGAAAGCGGCTGAGAACCGTTCGCACGCCAATCAACAACATAAAAAGGGGTCAGGAACCAATAGTGCGGAGCACCCTCCGGGCCATTTGGCTATTGGTTCCTGACCACTTTTTTAAAGCCAAACACTGGAGAGCGGCCAAGTCTGCCGAATCATGCGAATTTTGTCCAGACCAGCTTCCGGGCTGCAAAAACGCATCCAGAATCCAAAAAAATGGCCGAAGCTTTATTGTTGCCCGTGTCTCCGACGCGGGATTCAGGCAGGAAACGCATCCTGGACCAAAAAACACGCTGAGCCTGCAATCGGTTGCAAGTTCACCGTCCTGTTTTGATAGAATGCCAGGGCCATTCGGAACGCTGTGCATGCCGTACAGAGAATCCGAGGTCCGTCTTGTTCAGGATCGATCGCGTGCGGTGTCCCTTTTGTAAGCATGACGAAACGAAAGTCATCGACTCCCGCAACAGTCAGGATTTTTCGATTCGGCGGCGGCGTGAATGCCTGAGTTGCGAGCGGCGATTCACGACCTACGAAAAAATTGAAGAATCGCCGATCCGTGTCATCAAGAAAGACGGGACGCGCGTGCCCTTCGATCGCGAAAAAATACGACGCGGCGTTGAAGTGGCGTGCTACAAACGCCCGGTCAGTCCGGAACAGATCGACCTGCTGGTCGGCGACGTGGAAGCAGCTCTCTATGAAGACGGTGAACGCGAAGTTCCTTCGCGCCGCATCGGTGAACTCGTCTTTAGTGCCTTGCGGGATTTAGACAAGGTGGCATTCGTGCGCTTCGCATCCGTGTATCGTGAGTTCCAGGACGTCCACGATTTCGTCGATGAACTGCAGCCGATACTGGACGGTCGCCGTCGCGAAATGTGAGGCCCGCATTGCAGAATCCCGATCCGCCTTCTGAAACCGGATGCGTGTTGACTGGATTCTGGAAGATTCCTGCCGTGCCGCGGTCACTGACCTGCGCGGCCATGCTGATTATCGGTGTCCGACTTGCCGATGTCTGTGCCATTCACGAGTTTCCCGTGCCCACTGTCGTGGCGATTTTGTTCGCATTCGTCTGCCTGTTGGCGGCTGCACTCCTGCATCGCAGGGGACGGGCACGGCTGGAGACGGCCGCGTTGCTCATGGCGTTGGTCGCCGTCGGTGTGGTTTTGTGGACCGTCCGCAGCCGCGTCGATGAAGGCCAGGACATCGCGATATTGGCAGCCACCGCCGAATTCCGCGACAATCCTGCGGTACGAATCATCGGTGATGTCGCGAACATTCCGGCGCTGGATCTGCCAGCGGATTCAGGCAGTATGACCGGTCAGTCAGAATCGCCTCGTACGCTGCTGTTGTTGCAGACACGCGCTCTGATGCGTGGTGCAGAAACGATCCGCGCGCGAGGCCTCCTCCGTGTTCTGATCGATGGCGATGCGACGGAGCAATTGTCGTGGGGCGATCGAATTCAACTTACAGGTCAAATCGATCTTCCGGGACCGACGAAAAATCCCGGTGAGTTCGATTATGCGCGGCACATGCAGCGGCAAGGCATGTCGGCGATGGCGTTTGCGCGGCATCCGGCAGCGGCGACCGTGATGCGGCCCGCGCGTGTCTGGAATCCGAAGCGCTGGCTCAATGAGTTCCGTCAGCAGACCGTGCTTCTGCTGCGGGACAACCTCAGCCCGAAGAACCGCGCGACGGCGGAAGCGTTGCTGCTGGGAAATCGCGGGCACATGACGCCGGATGTGGAGCGTGATTTTATCTCAAGCGGCACTATGCATCTACTTGCGATTTCCGGCATGCATGTGGCAATTCTGTTCATCTTTCTTGTCCGCATGCAGAACCTGCTGCTGGTGTCACGAAATCGTTCGCTGCTTCTCGCTGGTCTGGTTTGCGTGGTCTATACGCTGCTCACCGACCTCCGCCCATCCGTCCTGCGCTCGACGTGCTTTATTCTGCTCTATATTCTCGGTCAGACCCTGTATCGCGATATTCGCATGGGATCTCTGATCGGCGCGGCGGCCATGCTGTTGACCGTGCTGGATCCGTCGATTGCATTTGATGTCGGAGCGTGGCTTTCGTTTCTGGCCGTCGGCGCATTGGGCTGGGTTGCAGAACACGATTCGCCGCGGGAAGATCGAGCGGCCCCGCCGGATGCCGTCACATGGCAGGACCGGTTCCGCGAAATGCGAGGACAGTTTGGGGAATGGCTGCTGCTGGATTATCGTCGGATGCTGGCGGTCACTGTGCTTTCGGCACCGCTCGTAGCGACTCAGTTTCATGTCGTATCGCTGGTGGGCATGGTCGTCAACATCCTGCTCATTCCACTCACGACTGTGACACTGATCTGCGGATACGTATCAGTCTTTGTCGGACTGCTTGTACCGCCTGTGGCATCGATCGTGACCGCACCGTTCGGCTGGATGCTGTCGGCATTGCAGCTGGGCGTGTCGCTCTCGGCGGATGTTCGATTCGGCTTCGTGATGATTCCCGACCTTCCGGTATGGTTTGTTCCGGCCTATTACGGCTTGCTGGCACTCTCCGTGATGGCTCGGCATTCGTTTGTACGCCGGTGTTTCCGCAGCAGTCTGCTGATTTACGTAATCCTTGTGTTTCGCACGATCTGCAGAGTGCCCGAGCATGACGGTCTGACGTGCAGCGTGTTGTCGGTGGGGCATGGAAACGCAGTCGTCGTGCAGACGCCTGACAATCGCGTGCTGCTGTTTGACGCTGGTGCGATGCATCGCAGTGAACGGACGGCAGATACCGTCTGTCGGTTTCTCTGGAATCGAGGCTATCGCATGATCGATGCGATCGTGATTTCTCATCCGGATCTGGATCATTACAACGCCGTCGCCGGTTTGCTGGAACGCCTGCCGGTCGGACACGTTTTCCTGACAAATGAATTTGTGCGGACGGAATCACCGCACGTACAAAAAGTGCTGGATGCTGTCTCGACTCTGGACGTGCCCGTTCAGATCCTGAGCAGCGGTGATTCTCTGCCGTGCAATGATCTGCACGTTTCGTTTCTTAAGGCCGACACGGAAACAGCGTCAGGGCTGTCAGACAATGAAGCCAGTGTCACGGCAATTCTGGAATATCGCGGTCGCCGCATCTGCCTTCCTGGCGATCTTGAAGGACTTGGCCAACTGCAATTACTTCCGAGTCTGCCGCCATGTGATGTCCTGATGAGTCCTCATCATGGCAGTCCGAATTCCAACGTCCCGGCGCTGGCAGCGACTGTTCAGCCAGCCCATGTGATCGTGAGCGCGCGCAACGATCGCAGTCGCGATCACCTTGCCAGGGTATTTGGATCAGCTTCTGTCACACACACAAGTACCGATGGCTGCGTCACGGTTCATGTGTCGCCAAACGGCGGACTGGACGTCGAGACTTTTCGAGCTGAGAAGCAGGATTGAGCTTCGTAGGATTTCGGATTTCGGATCTCATGTATCGAGCCTGAACAATGGCAAGTGGCAACATTTGAAAACTGAAGCCCGGAGTGTCCGATATGAATTGACGACTCGGAACGTTTCGTCGAAGATGAATCGCAGATTCAGAACGCATTCATGTCACCGTTTGAGAAAGGATTCCACGTGAGTTGGAGACAGCAATGGGCACCTTATGTGTCCGTCGGAGATAAACTCAACACGGCAGTTCGACACGCAGTGCAGCTTGCAAAGAAGCAGAAGCGTGAACGAGAACCGGTTTCTATCCAGGGACGCACCATTGCGAAGACGTTCTGGGGCAAGGCTTGGTGTGATAACCTGACTGCTTATCAGGACTATTCCAACCGTCTGCCGCGCGGTGCGACTTATGTGCGCAACGGTTCTGTGGTGGATCTGATCATCAAGCCCAAAAAGATCGAAGCGATTGTCGCCGGGTCAGCGCCGTACACGGTGAAGATCGAAATCACGGAACTCGACAAACATCGCTGGAAGGCCATTCGGTCGGAATGCAGTGAATCGATTGATTCGTTGCTGGATCTGCTGTCCGGCAGGTTGTCAGACGGAGTCATGAAAAAATTGACCGATCAGAAGACGGGACTTTTTCCGTCCCCGCGTGAAATTCGGATGTCGTGCAGTTGCCCGGATTCCTCGTCGTGCTGCAAGCATCTGGCGGCTGTGATGTATGGTGTCGGCGCTCGACTCGACAATCAACCGGAACTGTTGTTTGTGCTTCGCGGCATAGATCACCAGGAACTCGTCTCACAGGCAATCGCAGCCGGTAATCTGGACCGTGAACTCAGCCGTGGCGGCGGTGGGCTGGACTCACAGGATCTTGGCGCGATCTTCGGAATTGAACTCGAAAACAGCGTTGGAGAACCTTCGAAGCCGGAGAAGAAGAAACGAACTTCGAAAAAAGCTGTTGCTGCTGCGAAGGCGGTCACCGCTGTGACGCCGACCAAGGCAAAAGCGAAACCCGGCACGACGGCAGTGGCGAATGCAAAAGGAAAGGTGCCTCCGGAAGTTCTGAAAGCAATCGGCAGGAGCGTCGCCGCCAGTGAAGCTGGGAAAACGGCATCGGGGAAGAAGGCTGCCGCTTCGACTGTGCTCGTGAAGTCATTGGTTGCGAAGGCTGGCCTTGCAAAAGCAAAGACTGCATCAAAAACGAGCGGTGGGAAAGCCTTGACCAAATCTGCAAAGAAGAAAACGGGAGCTGCCAGGAAGGGCACAAAACGCACGGCAGGTTCATAATTCGAGAGTCTGACGGAAGACCCCGCTGACTCTGTCATCAATGTCAGCTGATCCGGCGGCAGCGACTGGTGGCTGCTTGATCTGGTTTCAGCGGACATTACAATCTCACTTTGTCCGCTGGTGTTGGTTTGGTCCGCTGAATCTTGCCAAACAAAGGATTTCGATGAACGAACAATGGCGAACACGCATCACGATCGAGCCGGGCAAACGCGGTGGTCGTCCATGCATCAGGGGTATGCGAATCACGGTTTATGATGTGCTTTCGTATCTTGCAGCAGGGATGACCGTAACCGAAATTCTCGCTGACTTTCCGTACCTGACGCCGGAAGACATTCAAGCCTGCTTCGCGTTTGCCGCAGAGCGCGAGCGGAGCCTGCTGATTGCGGTCGCATGAAGCTGCTTTTCGACCAGAATCTGTCGCCCACCCTCGTCATGCGTTTGGCGGACTTGTTCCCGGATGCCAGCCACGTGCAAGCGATTGACCTGGATTGCGCGAGTGATGATCGGGTCTGCGTTGCTGACATCAAGTTGTTCGAAGAAGACATTGCGATTGGTACACTCGTGTTGAGTTGACCCGGTGAGTTCCCACTCAATAGAGTTGCCCGACGGACCCGAACGTCCACGATCATAGATTTTACAGCGCGGGCTTCGCCCGCATCCCAAAGTAGCCATCACGCTCCGCCGTGATGAGCATTTGTCGATCGACATTGATCTACCGAGACAGAGTTCCACGATAGGCCCGGTTGCACGGGGCTGAAGGACAATCAGCGCGAGGGCTCCTTGCCATGTGGCCCGGTGCAAGGCTCTTCACGGCGGAGCGTGACGGCTACTTTACGATTTGCACGTCACCGAGGACGAACCCTGGTGAGGACGAAGTTTATGCACGAGAATCACCTCTTCAAACCGCCGCCTGAAAATCTTCGCGGCGCAACAAGAAATCAACTGTTAGTAGTACGCACTATGCCCGATACCTCCAGTCCGATTGTCTGCTCCTTTGAAAGCCGTCGTGCGGACGACATGTGTTCTCTGATTGTGCGGCACGGTGGACAACCGCTGTCCGCTCCCTCGATGCGTGAAATACCAATTGGGGACAATCCCGTCGCGATTCAGTTTGTCCAGGATGCGATTGCCGGAGAATTTCCGGTCGTGATTCTGCTCACCGGCGGCGGAACGGAAGCCCTGTTTGAAGTCGCTCGGTCACAGGGCCTGTACGACCAGCTCATTGAGGCATTCAGGCAAACGTCGCTCATCATTCGCGGCCCGAAGCCAGCGGCCGTGCTGAGCAAAGTGGGGCTGAAGTACGCGGTTCGCGCGCCGGAACCGAACACCTGGCGCGAACTCGTGACCGCGATCGATGAATCCGGAATCGCCATTGATGGTCAGGCCGTCGCCGTGCAGGAATACGGACTGCCAAACGCACGACTGTACGCGGAACTGCAGACACGCGGGGCGATCGTGACGCCGGTTCCGGTTTACCGCTGGGCGCTGCCGGAAGACACGTCTCTGCTGGAAACCGCTTTACGCGAAACTGCTGCGGGCCACGTCGATATCCTGCTCTTCACAAGTGCGAATCAGGTGAGCAACGTGCTGACGGTCGCTGAGCAGTGCGGAAAGCTGGCAGAGATCCGTGCTGTGCTTGAAAACCGAACTCAGGTTGCTTCCATCGGCCCTACCTGTTCCGAAGCCCTCCACGAAAACGGTTTCCCTGTCCACTTCGAAGCGTCGCCACCAAAAATGGGGCAACTTGTTCGCGGCGCGATCGAAGCATGGCGGAGTCAGTGAACGAGCTGAGTGTTCAACATGGCATCGCCGTACCAGTGTCCAGGGGGAGAAACATTGCATATTCGGCCTTGTCACTTCTCAAAGGAACGAAATGATCCGGACGATTTTCGGCTGGAATGGAAATCGTCAGACGGGAGTGGTAACTTTTGGGGTGCGGAGTCGGCGTTTTTGTATGATTCGGCTCCGATAGATTCTTTGCGGCGATCCATTCTTCGGACGATTGAATTATGTCAGTTCAGGCGATTGCAGGTGTGAGTCCGACTTCTGAAGCGCGGATCATGACAGAGTTTCCTTCGGTTGCGGCCAGTGGAATCGGCTGTCTGATCGGGCAGCTCATGGACAGTATTCCCGTCAGCATCTTTGGTGTGAAGCTGTCGTATCTTCTGTTTGGATTGCCGTTGGCACCGCTCGGAATGTTGTTGTTTCTGTTGAACAGGCCATTCGGCGCACGCTTTATACTGACGAACCGCAGTGTTCAGGTCTGGTCGGCGTTGGGGACTCAGCGAACCGCCGTCGTAAATCTGAATGACATCGTGGACGTTGAGCTTGATCAGCGTTCGGGGCAGGCGTTTTTCCGCGCGTCCGATATCTGCCTGAAAGCCGCCAATGGCCAGACCATCCTTCGCCTGGCGGGCGTCTGCGATGCTGGTCCTTTCCGAAATGCTATCCAGGGCGCGATGCAGTCCCGCCGCCTCGTGCAGTCGTCATTGGCGACAATTGCAGCTCGCAAATAAGTTGGAAACGGGGTCAGGAACCAATAGTGCAGAGCACCCTGCGGGCCATTTGGCTATTGGTTCCTGACTCCATTTCCAAAGCAGGGGAGCGTACTGAATGAAGACAGGATTCGGAATTGTGGGCACGGGGATGATTGCGCACTTCCACGCGAAGGCCATTCAGGCGATGCCAGGTGGATGCGTCGCGGGATGTTTTAATCAGAACGCGGATAAGGCGAACGCATTTGCGGTGGAGTATGGCTGCAAGGCGTATGCAACACTGGATGAAATGCTGGCCGATCCGGAAATTGGCATTGTCACGATCTGCACGCCGAGCGGCGCGCATCGTGATCCGGCGATTGCGGCCGCAAACGCCGGGCGGCACGTGGTTGTTGAGAAGCCGCTGGAGATCAGTCTGCAGCGCTGCGACGACATTATCAACGCCTGCGACCAGAATGACGTCAAGCTGTGTACCATTTTTCCGTCGCGTTTCAGTCCCGCCAACATTGCTTTGAAGGAAGCGATCGACGCCGGACGATTCGGACGGCTGACGCTGGGCGACACCTACGTCAAATGGTGGCGGACTCAGGAATATTACGACGGTGGTGGCTGGCGCGGAACCTGGGCTCTGGATGGCGGCGGAGCGTTTATGAATCAGGCCATCCACAACGTCGATCTTTTGTGCTGGCTCATGGGAGATGTGGCAGAGATAGCCGGTTTCACCAGCACGCTGGCACATGCACGGATTGAAGTCGAAGATGTCGGCGTCGCGTGTCTAAGGTTTTCCAATGGAGCAATCGGCGTCATGGAAGCGACGACGGCCGCATGGCCGGGCCTGCTGAAGAAGACTGAGATCCACGGCAGCCGTGGTACAGTGATCATCGAACAGGATTCGGTCCTGCGTTGGGAGTTCGCGGACGAAAAAACCGAAGACGCCGAGATCCGATCGAAGTTCGGAGCCAGTTCAGCGTCGTCGGGTGGTGCATCCGATCCGAAGGCGATTTCGTTTGTCGGCCATCAGTTGCAACTCCAGGATTTTGTGGAATCCATTCAGACCGGCCGCAGAGCAAAAGTCGATGGCGCGGAAGGTCGCCGAAGCGTGGAAATTATCCTCGCCATTTACGAGGCTGCGAAAACAGGGCAGAGCCAGAAACTGCAGAAGTAGCCGGCGCTGCTGCACCGTATGTGAATCTCAGAATATTCCGTCGGATGTGATGATCCTGCAATCCGGCAATTTTGCCTTCAGCGCAGTCGCTCCATTCGCCGAGCAACCGGTATCGTGAACGTCCAGGACTCGAAGAGTCTTCACGGCGATCAGGGCTGCCAGCCCTTGGTCGGAAATCCCCTTGTTGCCAACAAGGTGCAGTTCCTCAAGTGACTTATGACCTTTAAAAAATACGTCCATGCCTGCGTTGGTGAGTGCGTTGTTGCCGGCATTCAGGATTTTGAGGTTTGGGAATGTCCTGAAGACATTTGCTTTGACGTGTTCAACGAGACCGCTTCGATACACGTTGAGATTCTCCAGTGATTTCATCCCTTTGATGTTGATGAAACCCTCGAGTCCAAAAGCAGTTTCACCGACGTTCAGCACCTTCAGTCCGGAACCGCCGTATCCCTGAAACCCTGCTCCGGTGATCCCGCAGAACGGGACTTGCAGCGATTCCAGCGATCGAAACTGCCGGATCGTGGCCAATGATGCATTGGAAATTCGTGTTTGGGACAAATTCAGATCTTTGATCGGCAGTGCTGAGATCGCAGCGATCGTCGAATCGTCGATTGGCGTTGATGCCAGATTCAGAACCTGTAGATTTGTAAACCGACTCAACGATGCCCCGGCTGCAGCGCTGATGGCCGTGTTGGACAGATCGAGAGATTCCAGATTGGACAAGGTCGTCAGATTTCCCACAACGACATCGTTTGTTCTGGTCGATCCGATTCCAAGCACCTTCAGAGATCTGGCCTGACCCAGGACGGAAAGATCCTCCGGGAGCAGTGTTGAGTTTCTGAGCGTCAGGGAGTTCAGGTTCTCCATCGCTGCAAGATATCCCAGTCCCGTGCGTGTAATCTGT
>Ga0105044_10008604_pt1 | contig 14007 bp, 10 predicted proteins | sample MAT01_FD_78092 | JGI IMG/M metagenome (GOLD analysis project Ga0105044, IMG submission 78092) | Freshwater microbial communities from Lake Fryxell liftoff mats and glacier meltwater in Antarctica - MAT-01 | ecosystem: Environmental > Aquatic > Freshwater > Ice > Liftoff microbial mat | place...
CCGGCTCGAACGTTGGTCGGCCGAAGGTCTCTCCCGCCCGGAGTGGGCGGTGGTGCCGGGATCGGTAGGTCCCGATGCCGTGATGACGACACCACCAGAGTGTGGGGTACTCCCCTTCAGATGCTCCTAGATTAGCGATTCTGGTGTCGTATGTCAACCGGTTTCCGCGGCCGGAAGCCACCCATCGGGCCTTTCCTGGCCGCGAGCTTGCGCGCCTCGTCGGGCAGGAGGACCAGCGCGGCGACCGCCACGACCAGGAGCCAATCGAGGGGGCTGAGCGTCGCGGTGGCGTCGGAACCCGTCATGAGCTGCTGCGCGGGTGACCAGAGGACCACGACGACCTGGAGCGCGGCGACGGCGGCGAGCGAGGCCCAGAGCTTGGCGTTGGTGAACGAGTGACGCGTGAATGCGCTCGCGTGTTCGGAGCGGACGTTGAAGATGTTGAACAGCTGGAAGAGCACGAACGTGGTGAACGCCATGATCTGCGCCTTCGCTGCGGTCTCCGCGTCGGTTGCCTCGAGGCCCCCGGCCACCGCTGCGTAGACGCCGAGGGTTCCCACGGCCATCACTGCGCCCATCCCCAGGAGGCGCCCGAGTCGTCGCAGGCTCAAGATCGGCGCCGAGGAGTCGCGCGGCGGCCGATGCATGGATCCGGGTGCCGGTGGGTCGACGCCGAGCGCCAGCGCGGGAGGTCCGTCCATGATCAGGTTCACCCAGAGGATCGCGATCGGGGTGAAGAGCGTTCCGCCGTCGGCGGGGATGCCGATGAGCACGGCCGCGAGGATCGTGATGATGGCACCGAGGTTCGTCGCGAGCTGGAAGCTGACGAACTTGACGACGTTCTCGTAGATCGTGCGCCCGCCGTGCACTGCTCGGATGATGGTGGCGAAGTTGTCGTCGGCGAGCACCATGGTGGCCGCCTCCTTGGTCACCTCGGTGCCCGAGATGCCCATGGCGATCCCGATGTCGGCGCTCTTCAAGGCGGGAGCGTCGTTGACTCCGTCGCCCGTCATCGCGACCACCTCGCCGTTCCCCCGCAGCACGTTCACGAGCCGGACCTTGTGTTCCGGGCTCACGCGAGCGAACACGGCAAGCCGGGGCACCCGGGCCGAGAGCTCGGCATCGCTCCACTCGTCGAGCTGGGCGCCGGTGACGGCGCCTCCCTCGAGGCCGAGCGACGACGCGATCGCCGATGCGGTGGTCGCGTGGTCACCCGTGATCATCTTCACCGCGATCCCGGCTTGCCGGCACGCAGCGATCGCGTCTCGCGCCTCGGGGCGTGGTGGATCGGTCAGTCCGATGAGACCCTGGAACTCGAGCGCGCCGACGAGGCCGACCAGATCATCGACCGATACGCCGTCGGGAACCGCGGCGGCGGGCACGAGACCCGTCGCCACCGCCAGCACTCGCAGCCCACCGGCCGCGAGCCGGTCGTTCTCCTCGATGACGCGGGCGCGTTCGACACCGTCGAGCGCCACGGGGCCCGCGGCGGTCGCCAGCGACCTGGCCCGGGCCATGATGATGTCGGCTGCGCCCTTGACGTACACGAGCACCTCGTCGGAACCCGGCCGGCGATGGAACGTCGCCATGTACTTCCGGGTCGAGTCGAAGGGCACCTCGGCAACTCGCGGCGCGACCATCAGCTCGGCGTCGCGATCGATGTGACCCTTCGCGGCCAGCACCAACAGTGCGCCCTCGGTCGGGTCGCCGACGATCTGCTCGCCGTCTTGGCGGGCCTCGTTGCACAACGCCAGGGGCACGAGCAGAGAGCGGAGGGCAGGCGTCGGTTGCGCGATCTCGCCCTCTATCCGGTAGCCCTCGCCGGTGACCGTGCGGTCCGTGCCGTGGAACCACAGCCGGGTCGCAGTCATCTGGTTGAACGTGAGCGTGCCGGTCTTGTCGGTGCAGATCACCGTCGTACACCCGAGCGTCTCGACCGACGGGAGACGCTTGACGATCGCATGGCGCTTGGCGAGCTGGTGGGTCCCGATGGCGAGCGTGACCGTGAGCACGGCCGGGAGGCCCTCCGGGATCGCCGCGACCGCGAGAGCCACTGCGCTCAGCAGCGCGTCGGCGACGGTGGTGCCGCGCGCGAGCTCGAGTACGAGCACGGCCGTCACGGCCGTCGCGGCCACGAGGGTGAGTCGGTTCGCGAGGTCGTGGATCTGCTTCTGGAGCGGGCTCGGTCCGGCCTCGGCAGCCTCGAGGAGGTCGGCGATCTTGCCGATCTCGGTCCGCATCCCGGTCGCGGTGACCACCAACTCACCTCGGCCCCGGGTGACGGCGGTGTTCGCGAAGCCGACGCTGCGCCGATCCGCCAGGGGTACGTCGGCCGTGAGGGCTTCGGTGCTCTTTGCGACGGGGAGCGACTCGCCGGTGAACGCCGACTCGTTGACCTCCACCTCCACCGTCACGAGCCAGCGGCCGTCGGCCGGGATGCGATCACCCGCATTCACCAGCACCACGTCGCCGGGTACGAGCCCGTCGGCCGCGATCTCGTGCACGTCACCGTCGCGGCGCACCCGGGCCGTGGTGACGAGCATCCCCTTGAGCGCGGCGAGGCTCGCTTCGGCTCGGCGTTCCTGCACGAAGCCGAGTACCGCGTTGAACAGCACCACGATCCCGATGATGATCGGGTCTTTCGGCTCGCCACTGACCAGGAAGGCGATCACCCCCGCGCCCACGAGGATCAGGATGAGTCGGTTGCGGAACTGGTCGAGGAAGGTCGCGAGCGCGGAGCGGCCCGCAACCTCGTCCAAGCGGTTCGGTCCAGCCGACGCGAGCCGCTCTCGTGCCGCGTCCGACGGCAGGCCGACCTGCGGGTCGACCCCCATGGCCTCGGCCACGACCGTGCCGGATTCTCGGTACCAGTCCCGCGTTTCCACGGGGACGTCGTCGCCGTCGGCGACGCCCGCGGTGTTCATCACGACTCCGTGCGACATCTTCCGGCTCCATGGGTGGGGCCGGAGGTCTCTCCCGCCGAGAAGGCGGCCGCCGGCACCGGGGGATCGCCGAGGCGACCTGGCCGGGATGACGATGCCGACGCTGGGGGATACTCCCCTCCGAACGTGTGAGCCCATGATGCCAGGGCCGCACCGGTCTTGTCAACCGTGATTCACGAATCAGGTATCAGGTGTTGTCCGTGCCCGGGATCGTCGGCTCCCCGTGGTGGTGCGGCCATGGCGTGAGTTGCTCGAACTCGGGCATTCCGCCCGCGGCGCGCGGGAAGTCGAGGCCGACGATCGCGCCCCCGTGGCTCGGCGCGGCGCCCGCTTCGTTCATCGCGACACGCCGGCGCGCTCACTCCACGGGTTCGAGTCGGCCGAGTGCGTGACCCACCCGGAGGCGGCCCGGCGTTGCCATGGCGTCCGGGCATCGGGGCGAGCGACGAGCGAGATCCACTCGTTGGTCACGAGTTGCTCCAGGGTGATGGAACCGGCGATTGTCGCGTCGACGTGGTCGAGACGCCCTTGCACCACGGCGAGGAGCCGGACCGGCTCGTGCAGCAGACGCGAGCCGGCCCGCACGGACTGCAGTGGGAGCCCGCGGCGCAGATCGCCTCCCGGTCCGCTCAGCACCCCGACGTCGCCGAGGATGTTGTGGACTGCCTTGGTGCCGGCGCCGAAGAGGTCGGGGTCGGTGGTGGAGAAGTAGTACTGGGCGTTGATCCACTGGGCCACGATCAGCGGGGCGGTGAGGACGCCCGTGAGCACCGAGCCGTCGGTGTCGTCGGCTGCGTCGTAGGAGTGGAGGAACACGCGCCGGCCGAGGTCGAGGCCGCGGGTCATCGACCGTGGGCCGACCACGAACGCCAGGTTCCCCGCGAGGCCGAGCTCGGCGACGGGTTCAGCCCAGTCGCGCCCGCGTCGGCGTGTCCGGTCGGCGAGACGTCGGGGTGATCGCGACTCGAGCGATGCCGCGCAGCTGATGGCCGGCAACGAGCGGGCGCGCTCGAGGGCATTTTGGTATCCGGCGCGCTCGAGGTCGTTGCCGAGACGGGCGATCGCGTCGCGATGAGTGACGGGCGCGCGGTCGACGTCGAGGAGCGCGACCCGGTCGGTGGTCGTGTTGTGGACCGCGGCGACGAACCAGGTGTCGTCCGGAATCTGGGTGCCGGTGGCCGCGAGCGCGGCGCGCACGGCCGGGTCGTTGGCCATCGCCGCCACGGCGCGAGCGTTGGGCGCGCCTCCGTTGCCGCCACAGGCACCACAGGCCAGGCCGGATTCCAGCGGATTGTTGTCGACCTGCGCCTGGTGACCGCAGAGTACGACCAGAGCCGCGAATCGCGTTCGGAGCCCGAGACGCACGATCGAGCCGACGGTGGCGGCCTGGGTTGCGACGTCGAGTCGGCTGCGGTCGTACGTCGTGGGAGCCGTCGATGGTCGCTCGTCGGGGAGTCGGTCGGCGATCCAGGCCGAGACCCGCGGCACGGAGGTCCGCAACGCGGCGATCGGCCCCGCGAGCCAACCGGCACCTTCGGCGAGTGCCAACGGCGCGATCGGGTGGTACTTGGCCGCCCGCCACGCGTCGTCGAGACCGGCGGCGATGCGCTGCTGCTCGATCGCCCGTTCCGCGTCGCGTCGACGGCCGTCGACCGCCACCTCGCGCAACTCGGTGGCGGCCTGGAGGAGCACGGGGTACTGCTCGGTGGCAGCGCCACCGGTCAGCGGCTCGATCCGAGCTGCGAGCCCGAAGAACCCGGCGTATCCGAAGGTCTCGTAGTCGCCGACCGCCTCCAGGTTCCGCCGGAGTCCCTCGGAGCGAACGTCGATGCAGCAGATCACCTGAGCATCGGCGCGCTGATCCGGCCCACTCACATCAGCATCTGGGGGCGACGGTCGCACCATCGATGCCAGGAGGGGGTCGCGTACGGCCCGTTCGTAGGCGTCGAGCCAGACCATCGCCCGCCCGGAGTCGGGCAGGAGCGTGAGCGTTGCGGCGATGAGCGCGCGATCGGCGTGCTCGCCGAGGTGGTGCCCGATTGCGTCGGCGCGTTCGGCGGTGGGCAGGGCCGACGCGGCCGCGTCGGCCTCGGGCCGAGAGGACGCCACCCCGTCGAGGACGCGCGCTTCGAGCGTCACGCACCGTGCGAGATGGCCGACCATCACGTCGCCGCCGAAGCGTTCCTGGCGCCAGCGGAGGTGGGCCGCCCAACCGGCCAGCGCGGCGATGTGCCGCTCGAGGTAGTCGAGGCGGGCCGAGTCGGGTACGCCGAGTCGCGTCAGACCCTCGCTCAGCGCGTCGGCCGGATCCGAAGGGAGCTCGCCGGCCGCCACGGGTTCCTCGGTCCGCCACGAGGTCCACATGTCGCCGGGTTCGGCGCGCACCGACCACTCGGCGCACCAGTCGGAGATCTCGAGGTCGAGCCGCGCGCGGAGGTCGGTGCCGTGCTCACGGTCGAACTGCTCCGCGAGGGTGATCGCGTCGCGGTCGGGCTCCGGCTCGTCGGTCCCGTGGACGAGATCGGTGATGAGCACTTCGAGCTCGGACTCCGAGAGACCCGGGATCCGACGAGCCAGTGCCGAGGCCAAGTCGTCTCGCGTCACCCTGCCGGAGTGGAACTCGCTGCGGAACTCGGTGAGCGTGAGGTGACCGCGTGCACCGAAGAGAAGCCGGCCGGCGCTGAGGGCCGTTTCGAAAGGACGACTCTCGAACCCCGAGAGTGGGTTCACCGCGATCGTCGACGAGAGTGGCCAGCTCGGAGCGACGACGGCCGTCGCGCGCGCGACGTCGTCGCGAAGGGTGAGCTTGGCATCGTGCTCCATGCGTCACACCTCCGTGAGCCGGCTGAGGGCCGGCTCGCCAACCGGCTGGGCTCGTCGCGCGGGGCGCCAGCTGGTCAGGCGGGGAAGGCTGGCCTGCTTCGGGGAAGTGGGCCTGCCGGCAGCGCGCGCGATCGTCCACGCGTGCGCCAGCAGCCTGCTGTCGTGGGGCGACTCGGAGCGGGTGAACGCGACGAGCACGAGCGCGGCCAGCACCGGAAGGACCCAGAGCGGCGACAACGCGGGATCGACGCCGGCGAGCGAGGGTGCGACGGCGCTCTCGAGCGCGGCGGTGAAGCACACGAACAGCGACGCCATCCCGCCGATCGAGAAGATCGCGGCCACGCGCTGTCCCGGTGTCGCGGCGCGCTCGAGCCAAGCGGCGGTGGCACAACCGGCCGCGACCCAGGCCAACCCGACCGGCACCGCCAGATTCGCAGTGATCGTGACTCCGAAGAGTCGACCGGTCACGACCATCGCCGTACCGACCACGGCGAACGAGGCCATCGTGATCCACCGACGCGACGCAGTGCTCTGGCGCTCGACGGGTGGCGCGCTGCGTTGGCGCACGAAACCTCGTACCGCAGTGCCGGAGCCCAAGAACAGTGCGCCCTTGTAGAAGCCATGGGCAACGAGATGGAGCGCCGCGGCGATCGTGAGCCCGAGCCCGCACAGCACCATCGTGAAGGCCATCTGCGCGATCGTCGACCACGCGAGCCGTCCCTTGACGTCGGGCCGGGTGAGCATCACCGCCTCGGCGAAGACGCACGTCAGCCCTCCGACCACCAACGCGGTGGTCGCGGCGGGAACCGTGCCCGCCACGGCCGGGGTCAGCTTGATCAGGAGCACGGCTCCCGCGTTGACGATGCCCGCGTGCAACAGTGCCGACGATGGTGTCGGGGCACCGAGGCTGTCGGGCAGCCACCGGACGAAGGGCCCCGAGGCCGAGCGGGTCGCGGCGGCGAGCACCAACAGGATCCCGGCGGCCGCGAGCTCCGGACCGGGAGCGGATCCGACGGCTGCGATCGACGTGCTCCCGGTCGTCGCGGCCAGGGTCAGCACCGCGACGACGAGCAGGACGTCGCCGATCGTGAAGGCACGGAGCGACCGCACGGAGCGCGCGTCGCGGCCGGCTCGAGGGCCGGTGCGGATCAGGGCGACGGTCAGCAGGCTCGTCGCCACCCAGGCGGCGGCGACTACGAACAGGTCGGTCGTGAGCGCGAGCGCCGAACCGGTGCCGACCAGGCCCGCACCCAACACGGCGAACCGCTCCTGGTACGGCTCGTCGCGCAGGCTCCGGGAGGAGAAGCCCATCACGGTTGCGCCCATCCCGAGTACGAGGACCAGCACCAGACCCGAGAACGCGCTGACCTCGAAGCCCGGTATCGAGGTCGAGGTTCCGGTCAGCGCGTAGGCCTCGAGCCCGAGCGCGGCGAACGCGCCGGCTGCCAGCACGGCGGCCGAGCGTCGCGCCTTCCTGGCAGGCACGCTCCCGCCGAGGCGCGCCGCCGCCATCGCTACCGGCGCGACGGCAAGCGCGAGGACCAGGGCGGCGGTGGGCAGGGCCGACAACATGCGTTGCAAAATAACGGAATAAAATGTCGTATGTCAAGGACACGGGATGGGAGTTCCTGGCTCGGGGCTTCAGTCGCCCCGATCGGCCGGGCTCGCGGCGTGCCGGTTCCGTGAACACGGGAAGCGCGCGACGTCCATCGGCATACGATGTACCATTCGTGTATGGCGAGTCGTGTCAACGCAGCGGTACTTGCCGGGCCGGGCGAATGGACGTTCCTGACCAATCACGCGCATGTGCTGCTGTGCATCGCAGGGGATCGGGAGATCCGGCTGCGCGACGTCGCTGCTTCGGTGGGAATCACCGAAAGGGCAGCGCAGCGGATCGTGATGGAGCTCGAGGAAGCGGGGTATCTCGACCGGGAGCGGGTGGGACGACGGAACCGCTACCGGCTGCATGCCGATCAACCACTGCGCCATCCCATGGATCGCAACCATGGGGTGGGCGAACTGCTCACCGTCCTGTCCGAGGAGCCCGCGAGGCGGCGACGCCCTCCGGCTCCCACGAAGGTCACCGGTGGGAAAGCGAAGAAGCCCGCCTCGAGAACGTCACGGTGAGAGCGCAGCAGACCCCAGCTGCGAGTGCCGATGGGCCAATCCGTGCTGACGCCCTGCTGACCGACGCTGGCGACGCGCCGCCCAGGCGTCGAACACGATTCGACTGACCTCAGGTTCGTGACGCTCAACGGCAACGAAGCACGCTCGCGGGTTCGGTGAAAATGCTGATGGCGCAGAGGCGTCTCGCACGCGTCTCGCGTGCATGCCGGCAGAGACCTCACCCTGACAGACAGGGTCCGGGCCACTAGGTTCCCCGACGCGAACGTCAGGTACGGAGGGGGACATGGCGGTTACAGGTATGGCGAATCTGGCGGTGAAGGTGGTGGATCTCGACGCCGCGTGTGCGTTCTATGAGCGATCCGGCGCCGAGGTTCGTGATCGCATGCAGTGGAACAACGGCGAACGTGCCGATGTGTTTCTCGGCCCCGTGATGATCACGCTCTTCACCAAGGCCATCTATGAAGATTCAGTCGAACTCCCCGCCGAGGGCTTCCTGCATCCGGCGCTGTTCACCGACGACCTCGACCGGGAGCTCGAAGGACACCATGTCGTGTGGGGACCGGCGGTCGTCGAAGGCCGATTCGGGACACGTCGCATCGCGTTCGTGGAAGCACCGGGAGCGATGCGGCTCGAGTTCATGGAACAGATCGAACCGGCGTCGAAGCCAAGTCCCGAAGGTGCGCCGACGTGAAGGTGACTCGGTTCCACCACGTGTCGGTGAACAGCAACGGCACGGAGCTGGAGGAGTTGCGCGCGTTCTACCGCGACGTGCTCGGCCTCGGAGATCGGCCCCGGCCCGAGATCCCGGGCGTGTCCGGACACTGGCATGTCGTCGGAGACCAGGAGCTTCACCTCGTTGACGCGCCGTCGGCCGGAACTGGCATCGATCCGACCGGCAACCACTACTGCGTCGCGGTCGGCGACCTCGACGCGGCGATCACCGAGCTGGAGGACCGCGGCATCGCCTACCGACGCGCGGTGCAGGGCGAGAGCACGGTCCAGATCTGGATCACCGATCCGGCCGGGAACACCATCGAACTGCAACAAGAGACAACGAGTCGATGACGTTCACTCCCTACGACCGACCGGTCCGAGCCGCGTTCATCGGACTCGGCCGCATCTACGACCTCAACGTCCGTGCCTACATCGACAATCCCGACGTCGAGGTCGTCGCACTCGTGGATCCCAGCGAACAGCGCCGCACCCAGCGGGCCCGCGAGTGGCCGACTGCCCAGACGTTCGAGTCCGCGGCGCAACTCGCCGCCAGCGGCTTGAAGGTCGACGCGGTCGAGGTCCTGTTGCCCACACCGATGCACACCGACGGTGTCGTGGAGCTGCTCGGATACGGCTGGCACGTCAACCTCCAGAAGCCGATGTGCAACGACCTCAACGACGCACAGTCCATGCTCGACGCCGCCCACGCCAACGACCGGTTGCTTCGGGTGATGGAGAACTACGTGTTCTACGAACCGCTGCGCGAGCTCAAGCGGATAGTGGAATCCGGTGACATCGGTCCGGTGAGCGGCTACCACATGAAGATGGTCGCGAGCGGAAGCGGCGGCTGGGACGTACCGATGAGCAGCTGGGAGTGGCAGTTCCAGCAGATGCAGCGAGGCCGCGGGATCCTCGTGTTCGACGACGGTTGGCACAAGCTCGGCACGGCGATCTGGCTGTTCGGTCCGGTGCGGGAGGTGCGGGCGTGGGTCGGCGCGACCGAGGTGGTACCCGAGGTCGCGGTCGATGCTCCGACCACGATCATGTGGGAGCACGAGTCGGGCGTGCGTGGTGTCTGGGACATCACGCTGGCACCGGATCTGTACCTGCGGTCCGATTACTACACGAACGACGAGCGGTGGGAGGTCACCGGCCGCAAGGGCTACGCCCGGGTCAACCGCTGTACCGGCCGAGGGATCCAGCAGCCGAGCCTCGAGGTGTATGCCGACGGTGAGATGCGCGGATACCACGCGCTCGACGACGACTGGGCCAGCAGCTTTCGCGACTCCGGCCGCCACTGGCTCCGCTGGCTGCACACCGGTGAAGGTCCCATGCTCTGGAGCGCCGCCGATGCAGTCGACGTGCTGCGCTTCGCGCTCGCGATCTACGCGAGCAGCGCGGCAGGCGGTTCGGGCATCGACCCATCGCTCGTCGAGTAGCAGCGACGATCTGGTCGGTGCCCGGGTTGATGGGCGCGTACGTCTGGCGGCACCGACGCACCTCGCCGACGCCGACGATTCGCGCGCGAGCTGTCCGGGCGCATCGCCTGAGGACCGGAGCGCGGTCCCGCCCTCGATCCGGCGGACATCAGCGGGAAAAGAAGAACGCTCGATGAACGCGGAGGATTCGGCAGCAGTCATGCACACAGCGACGGCTACTGTCTCGCTCATGGTCCGATTGCGTCGGCCCCGCCTGATCCTGGCGTTCTGTCTCGTGCTGCTGCTCTCTGCCGCGTGCACGGGTGTGTGGAACGTCAACGCGTCACCGTCACCGGTGCGCGCGATTCACGTCGCGGTGCTGCGAACGGGCAAGGTGCTGCTCGTCGCCGGCTCGGGAAACGAGTTCTACCGGTTCGAAGCCGGCGACTTCCAGACGTCGCTGTGGGACCCGGCCACCAACAACTTCAGCCCGGTGACGACCCCGTGGGACGCGTTCTGCTCGGGCCATGCCTTCCTCGGCGACGGCCGACTCCTCGTCGCGGGCGGCACGCTCGACTTCCCCCGGACCGCGGGCCAGAGCTTCGCGGGATCGCGCAAGGCCTACCTCTTCGATCCCGTCAGCGCCACGTACCAGCGGGTGCCCGACATGGCCGAGGGTCGGTGGTACCCGAGCCTGGTGACCCTCGGCAACGGCAGCGTGCTCACGGTGGGCGGGCTCGACGAGAGCCGCAACCGGATCTCCACTGCGCAGCGCTTCACCGGGACCGGGTGGACCACTCCGACGGCACCGCCCACCGGGCTCCCGAACGGTTGGCCGCTCTATCCGAGTCTGCACCTGCTCGCCGACGGGCGGCTCTTCTACTCGGGCGTGAACACCTTCGGCACGGTGGGAAGCGCGCCGGGGATCTGGAACCTCGCCACCAACACGCTCGCAGGTGTCCCGGGCCTCACCGATGTCGAGCGGCGAGACCAGGGGATGAGCGTGCTGCTGCCGCCGGCGCAGAACCAGCAGGTGATGGTCATGGGTGGGGGCGACACCGGCGACAGCAACGACGCGGTTGCGTCGACCGCGATCGTCGATCTCGATGCCTCGGCGACTCCGGCGTTCGTTCCCGGGCCCGCGCTGTCGGAACCGAAGATGTACGTGAGCGCGGTGGTCCTGCCCGACTCGACCGTCGTCGAGACGGGTGGGTCCCGCAAGAGCAGGGAGGCGGTCCCGCCCGGCACCGGGTCCACGTTCTCGACCCAGATCTACGACCCCGCGACCGGGAAGCTCACCACCGCGCCGCCGAGCACTCTCAACCGGGGGTACCACTCGTCGGCGGTGCTGCTCCCTGACGGACGCGTCGCCACCTTCGGCGGCAACCCGAACGACAACAGCTTCGAGCTCCGGATCGAGATCTACACCCCGGGCTACATGTTCCGGAGTCGCCCCGTCATCGCCTCGGTGCCGACCGAGCTGACGCGCGGCACCCCGATCTCTCTCACGGCCAGCGGGACGAATCCGGTCACGTCGGCAGTGCTCGTTCGGCCGATGGCGGTGACGCACTCGTTCGACCCCGAACAGCGGCTCGTCGACGTGCCGTTCACGGCCACGCCCACCGGCGGTCAGATCACGGTCCCGACGAACGCGAACCTCCTGCCGCCCGGCTGGTACATGCTCTTCGCCCGCGACGCGCAGCGGACCCCCTCCGTCGCCAAGTGGGTCCACGTGAGCTGACGGCCGGGCTCGGCCGGGGTCGCACCGGATCGGCCCCGGCTACCGTTCCCGCGCATGACCGCGACCACCGACCAGCCCGCCCCCGACCTCCTCGCGCCCGAGTTCTGGGTCGACCTCGACGCGATGCACGCGTTCTTCACCGGCGCCCGTGCCGCAGGCCCGGTCTGGCGCGACGACACCAACGGGTTGTGGGCCGTCGTGCGGCACGCCGAAGTGCTCGAGGTCGAGAAGAACAGCGCGGTCTTCCGGAGCCGTCCGGGCTACCGGTCGTTCGAGAACACCGACGAATCCGACATGATCGCCAAGGACGACCCCGAGCATCTCGCGCAACGACGGGTGGTCAGCGCGAAGTTCGCGCCGCGCTCGGTCCAGGCCATGAGTCCGTTGCTCGAGGCCCTCATCGGCGAGCTGGTCGACGGCGCAGTCGAGACAGTCGCCCGCGAGGGTGACGTCGAGATCGTCGATGCTCTCGCCGCGCAGCTCCCGTCACGGCTCACCGCACAGCTGCTCGGCTTCCCCGAGGACCGGTGGTCCGACATCAAGAGCTGGTCGGAACGGCTCATGCGCATCGACGGCGCGCCGACCGACATGGACGTCGCGATGGGGCTGATCTCGGCGATCCAGGAGTTCTCCGCGGTGATCGACGAGACCGCCACCGCTCGACGCGACTGTCCGGCCGACGACCTCATCTCGAGCTGGGTCGGGGCCGACTTCGACCCGATGACGATGGTGCACGAGACCGGGCTCTTCATCTCCGGTGGTGCCGAGACCACCCGCACGGTGATCGCCCGCGGCCTGCGCGTGCTCGCCGACCATCCCGAGCAGTGGGAGGCGGCTGCCGCCGACCCGTCGTTGATCCCCGGCCTCGTCGAGGAGCTGCTCCGCTGGGTCACGCCGCTCAACAACTTCTTCCGCAGCGCGGCGGTCGACGCGGAGATCGGCGGACAACCCATCAGGGCGGGTGACCGGATCTGCCTCGTCTACCCGTCGGCCAACCGCGACGAGCTCGTGTTCGACGACCCGTTCCGGTTCGACATCCGGCGCAGCCCGAACCCGCAGCTGGCGTTCGGCCACGGCACCCACTTCTGCCTCGGGGTCAACCTGGCCCGCACCGAGCTGCGCATGCTCTTCGGCGTGCTCACGCAACGGATCACCAACCTGCGCGTCGTCACCGAGCCCGACATCGAACCCAACATCTTCGCCGGCGCCGTCCGCTCCTTCCGCGTCGCGTTCGGCGAGCGCTGAGCCTGCTCAATGGTCGAATCCGCTACGCCGGCTCGACCGCTCACCGATTGGCGTCGCGGGCGGGGTGTCAGCCGGCTCCGCTCCTTCTCCTGGGGCGCTACTCGGGGGCGGGGACAGGCTGGGGTGCGGGCGGGCCGACGTACTGGGCCGACGGGCGGATCAGGCGGTTGTCGGCGGCCTGTTCGAGCACGTGCGCGCACCAGCCGATCGCACGACTCGACGCGAACGTGGGCGTGAACATCTCGCGCGGCACCCCGCAGGCGTCCATCACGATGCCGGCGTAGAACTCGACGTTCGTGTAGAGCCGGCGGCCGGGCTTGAGGTCGTTGAGCACCTCGACGGCCTTCGACTCGATCGCCTTCGCGAGCTCGACCTTCTCGCCGCCGAGCCGCTCGGCGACACCGCGGAGCATGACCGAGCGCGGATCGTCGGTCTTGTAGACGCGGTGGCCGAAGCCCATGAGCCGATCGCCGCGCTCCACCGCGTCGCGCAACCACGGCTCGGCCTTGTCGATGGTGCCGATCGAGTCGAGCATGTCGAGCGCGCGGCTCGGCGCACCGCCGTGGAGCGGCCCCGACAGCGCGCCGATCGCACCGACGATCGCGGAACCGAGGTCGGCGCCGGTCGACGTGATGACGCGGGCGGTGAACGTCGACGCGTTGAAGCCGTGGTCGATCGTCGAGATGAGATACTGCTCGATCGCGCGGGCGTGCTCCGGTTGCGGGATCTCGCCGGTGAGCATGTAGAGGTAGTTGGCCGCGTAGGCGAGATCGGGATGCGGCGCGACCGGCTCGAGCCCGTTGCGGAGCCGGTATGCAGCCATGAGCAACGTCGGGACGACCGCGCACGTACGCAGCGCCTGCCCGCGGAGCTCCTCGGCGGAAACGTCGAGCGACGGGCGGAACGCGAGCGACGTCGCGAAGAGCGAGTACGTCGTGCGGAGCATGTCGAGCGGCGGCGCGTCGGCGCCGAGGCGCACGATCTCCGGGAGAGCGGC
>Ga0105044_10008605_pt1 | contig 14007 bp, 8 predicted proteins | sample MAT01_FD_78092 | JGI IMG/M metagenome (GOLD analysis project Ga0105044, IMG submission 78092) | Freshwater microbial communities from Lake Fryxell liftoff mats and glacier meltwater in Antarctica - MAT-01 | ecosystem: Environmental > Aquatic > Freshwater > Ice > Liftoff microbial mat | place...
CCTGACGCGGTATTTGCCCGAGCGGTATGAGACCATGCTCGTGGGTGGGATGAAAGACGAAAGCGAAGACAGTTCGCAATTCATTGTGGAGAATCTCGGCATCACCCCCGTTATCATCCCCGAAATGCGCAGGGAAATCAATCCTTTGCAGGATTATGCAGCCTACCAAAGACTTAAAAAAATCATTGCTGATTTCAAACCGGATATCGTGCATACCCATGCTTCGAAGCCTGGGGCCCTCGGTCGCTGGGCAGCGCACAAAATGGGGGTTCCGGTGATTATACATACGTTTCACGGCCATATTTTTCATTCCTATTTCAATAGCACCACGACCCGTTTTTACAAGGGACTTGAGCAAAAACTGGCGAAGGTGAGCACCCGGATTATCGCCATCAGTGAACGCCAAAAGGAAGAATTGTCGGTGGAACACCAGATATGTCCGCCAGAAAAAGTTGCGGTCATTCCACTGGGGTTTGATCTTCAACGTTTTCAGGATGATATTGAAGAAAAGCGCATTGTCTTTCGCACGGAGTTTTCGTTAAGCGATTCGGAAGTGGCCATTGCTATTATTGGCCGGTTGGTACCGATCAAAAACCACGATTTGTTTTTGCGTTCGTTTAAATGGGTACGCGACCATGCCAAATCGACCATCCGCGCTTTCATCGTGGGCGATGGTGAATCACGGGGCCATCTTGAGCAGCTTTGCCGGGAACTCGAGTTGAGCTACAGCAGCGACTCGGAGATGAAGGTGGATGTGTATTTCACCTCCTGGGTGAAAAATGTGGATTACGTCAATGCAGGGGCTGATATAATTGCCCTCACTTCCAAAAATGAAGGGACACCAGTGAGCCTGATAGAAGCCCAGGCCGGCAACCGACCGATCATTTCCACAAGGGTAGGCGGCATAGAAAACGTCGTAATACCGAATGAAACCGCGCTGCTCAGCGAGCCTGAAGACGAGGAGCGCTTTCGCGAAAATCTCTTAAGAATGACCGACGATGCTGCGATGCGCGAAGCATTCGGGCGGAAGGGCTGGGCGTTTGTAAAAGACAAATTCACCTATGAACGACTGGTAGCGGATGTCTCAAAACTATACGATTCGCTATTGCCATAATTTTAATACTTTCACGGGGCGTAAGGCACGAAAACATACTGCATGAGGTTAATACTTTTAGGGGGTTTTATCGCTTTGATTTTTGGAAGTTGTACAATCAACAAGGACATTCTGTTCAAGACTCCTCAGGAATACACTTACGATACTTTCCCCGATTCGGTAAGTCCATCTTCTGTGTTGACTCCCAACAACATTCTCACCTTTAGTTTTTTTACCGGAAACGGGCACATGCTTGTGGAACAAGGTCTTGGAAGCACCATGCTTTCCGATGGAGGCGGTCAACAACAGCAAAACATGGCCATGCAGCGCAATATGATCACCTATCTGATCGACAGCGACGGCACCGCCAAACTACCTGTAATTGGCCGGGTGCACCTTGCCGGGCTTACCTTGCGCGAAGCAGAAAAAAAACTCGAGGAGCTGTATCTGCACTATTACAATGAACCTTTCGTTATCATGACAGTTGAAAACAACCGGGTGATTGTATCGCCAGGTAGTGGTGGAACAGCACAAGTTATTAACTTGATAAATAACAATACAACACTGCTCGAAGCACTCGCCATGGTAGGTGGAGTGGCCGATCGCGGCAATGCCAGCAAGGTAAAATTGATTCGCTATGACAAACAATTGATGAAACGCGCTGTGTATGAGATGGACCTTTCGACCATCGAAGGACTCGCATATGCCGATATCATCATTCAACCAAACGACATCATTTACGTGGAGCCGCTGCCGCTCATCGCGCGGGAGATTGTTACGGAAATTGCTCCTGTCGTCACGTTGCTTACCACCACGTTGATTTTGATAACCATTCTCACGGTTAATTAAAACAGATGTATAACGAGGATATATCGAATCTCAATAGCAATTTTGAGAGTTACCGGGAGAGACTCACCAATTTCAGCAATGAATTTGAGCTCGGGCTTTTCCTGCACATCCTGCGAAAAAATCTTTTTCTCATTGCGATCATTATTGGCTTTGCCATTACAGGTTCGTATATCTATTTGCGCTACACAGCTTCTATGTACGAGGCCCGCACGATCATTCAGCTTAGCAACAGCGACAATGCCAAGCGCATACTTGATGTAACTCAATTTTCGGACGACAATACGCTTCTTGCTGAAATTGAGTTGATGAAATCGAAATTGCTCATCACCCGGGTTGTCGGGAAATTACCATTGGCTGTCACCTATTTCGAAAAAGGAGAAATACTCACCGATCAGCGATATCCGGCTTCTTCGTTCGTGGTTGAAATTATTGAAATGGTCGACTCGTCAATTATGGACATTCCGATTTTTATAGAGTTTTATCCGGACAATACTTTTGAACTCAAGACCGGCGAGACAGTGATTGGTGAGCGGGGAAAAATTGGCCGCACGGCGCTAAACCGTTTTTTCACATACAAGATTCTGGTCATAGATTCAAACCATTTTACCAGGGTGGCGAATGGGGAAATCAAGTTTTATTTTGTTTTGAATAAGGCGGCTACGCTTGCAAATAAATTCAGCCGTCAACTTGGCATAAAAATCCTGAACAACACGGCGAAGACCATTGAGATCAGCCTGAAAGATCACAATCCGGGAATTGCGCGCGATTTTGTGGTGGCTCATGCGGTAGAATATATCCGATTTGATCTCGAAAACAGAGAACAGAGTTCGCTCAATATCATCAGCTTCATTGACAGCCAACTCGACACAGTCTATCAAAACCTTCGCGACTCCGAACTTCAGCTCAATATTTACAAAAAAGAGAATAAAATCAGCAACCTCGACAACTTGAGTACGCTCTATTTTGATTATTTCCGCGGTTTTGAAGATGAGATGGTTAGCATTGAATTGGAGCAAAGTATGCTCAACAATGTAATGAACACCATTGAAGCTCAGGAAAGAGGTGTAGATGTATATAATCTGATTCCATTGCTTTCGGGCACGGCATACGAAGCATCTATCCTGAGCATGCTAGAAAAACTTCGGCAAATGCTGACCCAGCGCGAGGAGATACAATTTGACATCAAGGAAACCAGCAGGCGGATTCAAGCCATCGACTACAGCATAGAAATTCAAAAGCAACTTATCATACAAAGCATTCAATCTGTGCTGGATAAACTGGATGGCCGAAAAGCTTTTTTGGATGGAAAAATAGATGAGTACGAAGCTGAGTTTGGCACTTTGCCCAACAAGGAATTGGAATTTGCGCGCCTTCAGCGTTTGTTTGACATCAATGAAAAGTATTACACGCTTTTGCTTGAAAAGAAAACGCTTTATCGAATTTCACAGGCAGGTTATGTCACCGAAAACCGGGTATTGGAGCGGCTGATCAGTTCCAATGAACCGATATCTCCGCAAAAAAACCTCATTACCACCAGCGCCATTGTGGCAGCGATTCTGCTATGTCTCGCCATTGTCGTGGTGAAATATTTGCTCCACAACAACATTACCTCCCTGAGCGAAATCACCAAATTGAGCAATGCCTCCATCAATATTTTGGGTATGATCCCAAAATATAAAAAAGACATTCCGACATCCCAGCTTCTTATTGACAAGAGTCCGAAATCGATGATATCGGAATCTTTCAGGAGTTTGCGGACGAACCTTCAATTTTTAATAGAAACTCCGGAGAAAAAGGCGCGGGTGGTGGCTATTACTTCGACCACGTCCGGCGAGGGAAAAACATTTGTAGCGATAAACCTCGCGGGTATTATCGCTTATTCAGGTCAGCGGGTAATTGTAATTGACCTCGACATGCGAAAACCCAAAATCCACCTTGGTTTTGATGTGGACAATGTGCGCGGGATGAGTACTGTATTGATAGGGAAATCTGAGCTCAACGACTGCATCCAAAGCTCCAATGTAGAAAATCTGGATTTCATCACTGCCGGGCCGATTCCTCCCAATCCGGCTGAACTCATCCTGAGTCCGCGTATGACCGTAATTATGGATGCGTTGAAAGCCTCATATGACGTAATAATTGTCGATAATCCTCCGGTTGGTCTGGTTACGGATGGAATTCCGATGATCAAACAGGCCGACCACCCGATCTTTATTTTTCGGGCAGATTTTTCGAAAAAACAGTATGTTCAAATGGTTGACAGGTTGATCAATGAAAACAATCTTCACAAACTATCGGTGGTATTGAACTGCGTTGACATCGAAAGAAATAAGTACGGCTACAGTTACGGATATGGATATGGGTACGGGTATGGATATGGCTATGGGTATGGATATGGCTACTACGAAGACGGCCAAAAGGAACCAAAAATCTCGTGGCTTGGTCGGATATTTAAGAGTTAATGGAAATTGAAAAACTTTCAATCCCTGAGTTGATACTGATTAAACCGCAGGTGTTTGCCGACGAGCGGGGTTATTTTTTTGAATCGTTCAATGAAGAAAAATTTGCTCAGAAATCCGGAGTGGGGGTCAACTTCGTACAAGACAATGAATCGTTGTCAAATTGCGGCGTTTTGCGGGGACTTCATTTCCAGAACCCACCTTACGCACAGGGGAAACTCGTACGCGTGATAAGTGGTTCGGTGCAGGATGTCGCTGTTGACATCCGCAGAAATTCTCCAACTTTTGGACAGCATTTCAGTGTGATTTTAAGCGGCGAGAACAAATATCAATTGTACATTCCAGAAGGCTTTGCGCATGGTTTTCTGGTGCTGGAAGACCATACGATATTCTCTTACAAATGCACGAATTTCTATCACCGGGAAAGTGAAAGCAGCCTGAAATGGAACGATCCTGATCTTCACATCGTATGGGGGATAAATGCACCTGTCCTTTCAGAAAAAGATCGAAACACAGCCGTAACTTGGAAAAGTTTTGAGACTCATTTTTAGAACACGATGTCAAGTCATATTTCTGTAACAATTCTTTATTCCTTTTTTTTCTTTGGGATCACTGCTTTTGCGCTGCTCATTAACAGCATTTTCCTTCGTTTCGTGAAAACCCTTGGCACAAAGAATCAACCGGGTGCTGTGATGCGATGGGGCATGCACACGAAGCCCGCCATTGGCGGTCTTACATTTTTCATCGTATTTTTTATCAGCTTCAGTGTTTATTCGGTTATCTTCGATTCGCATGATGTCTTTGATAGTAAGCGAATCATCGGTTTTATGGTTGCTGCCACCCTGGGCTTTTTGATGGGACTTACGGATGATGCCTACAATACCCGACCCATACTGAAACTCATTGTTCAGATACTTTGTGGGGTCATTTTGGTGGTGGCAGGTTCGCGCATTGATATCTTTCAGAATGAATATTTGAATGTCGCCCTCACCATATTCTGGGTGGTGGGGATCATGAACTCCATCAATATGTTGGACAATATGGATGGCATCGCATCCTCTGTGACAGCCTTCATCATTGTAGCAGCGCTCGGGGCGATGGTCATCAAAGGCGATACCTCAAATGTTGATTTCATGCTTTTGCTTGGAATTCTGGCCTCATTGGTGGGATTTCTTTTTTACAACTGGCACCCCAGCAACATGTACATGGGCGACACCGGCAGTCAGTTTCTGGGCGTGGTGTTGGGCTATGTGGGAATCCATTATTGTTGGAATATAAAACTCTCCTCGGAAGCCATCGGAATACCCTGGGGAGGACTTGCAGCGCTTTCAACTGTTTTTCTGCTCCCCCTTGCTGATACAACGGTGGTTACAATAAACCGATTGCGTCGCGGGCAATCACCCTTCGTGGGTGGCCGAGATCATACCACCCACAACCTTTCGTATTACGGATATACAGATACCCAGGTCGCTATCATCTTTTGTTTTGCTTCTTTGGTCTCTGTCCTGGGATATTTCGTATTGATATCCAAGGTACATCCAAACAATTATTGGCTGATCGGCGTATACTTCGTTTACTTTCTGGTCGTATTTTTGATACTTTTCGCTGTCACGGAAAAGAATGCGAGAAAGAAGAAAAATACTGCGCCCGAAGAAGAAGAAATCTCCCTCTAAACTAAAGCTTTATGCCATTTAAACAATTTGAAACCTTTTACAAAAAATTTATCTTCGTTTTTTTCATGATGGCCATTCTGGCAGTTGGCTGGGTGGGTATCGCTTTTAAATACAACAACGAATCGAATGTCGACCTGAGTTATCAGCGATATTTCAATGACAATTATAAAATATTTTCTTTGAACACGCCTTCAGAATTGTCATTTGGTGGGGAGCGCGTACCGTTGGAAATGTTGGATGTCCGGGAAAGAATGGACAGGGAACTTCTCGTCAATACGTATTGGCAGTCGCAGTCGCTTCTCTTTCACAAAAGAGCCAACCGCTGGTTTCCAATCATTGAACCGATCCTGGAGAAAAATGGCGTACCCGATGATTTCAAATATCTGGCAGTAATCGAAAGTGGACTTACCAATGCAGTATCTCCTGCGGGGGCAACAGGCTTTTGGCAACTTTTGCGGGACACCGGTCAGGAATTTGGATTGGAAATAAATGACGAAATTGATGAGCGTTACCATGTCGAAAAGTCTACGGAGGCAGCCTGCAAATACCTGAAAGCAGCGCATAGGCAATACGGAAACTGGACGATGGCGGCAGCCTCTTACAATATGGGAATGAATGGTCTATTTCGCCAGACTGAACGTCAAAAAGTTACTGATTTTTACGATCTGCTGTTGAATGAAGAAACCTCACGGTATTTGTTTCGCATCCTTGCGGCAAAAGAAATTCTAAGCAAACCAGCCCAGTATGGTTTTCACTACCGGCCGCGGGATCTTTACACGCCCTATGTAATCCGTGAACAGGTAATCGATACTTCGGTGAGCGATTTGGCTGACTATGCCATTCAACAGGGTATTAATTACAAAGTGCTGAAAATTCTTAATCCCTGGTTGAGAGAGAGTTTTCTCACCAATCCGGCAAATAAATCATACACCATCTGGCTACCGGCCGACACCGCTTTTGGTTCTATGCCTTTTGAGTTAAACCCTGAACAAAACGCGGTGATTGATACTTTAACTACCGATTCCCTTAAATAAAAATTTTGCAAGACGCTTACGATTTGGCGGGCCCTGACCAGGTAGAAGTACTTGGTGCCCGCGTACACAATCTCAAAAATATAGACATTGCCATACCCCGAAATCAGCTGGTGGTTATCACCGGGTTGAGCGGCAGCGGTAAATCTTCCCTGGCCTTTGACACCATTTATGCCGAAGGTCAACGCCGTTATATTGAAACATTTTCCGCATATGCCCGACAGTTCATGGGCAACATGGAGCGTCCCGATGTCGACAAAATTACGGGACTGAGTCCGGTGATCAGCATCGAACAGAAAACCATCAGCAAAAGCCCGCGCTCCACGGTCGGCACAATCACTGAAATCTATGATTTTTTGCGGTTGCTCTATGCGCGGGTGGCCGACGCATTTTCGTATGAAACCGGCGAAAAAATGGTTCAATATGGAGAAGATCAGATTATCGATCTAATCCGGGAGGCGTATGACGGAAAAAAAATCTCTATTCTCGCTCCTTTGGTGCGCGGAAGAAAAGGACATTACCGCGAATTGTTCGATCAAATTGCCCGACAGGGATATATTCGTGCACGAATTGATGGCGAAATCCTTGATATCACTGCAAATTTAAAGCTCGACAGATACAAAATTCACGACATTGAAGCCGTCATTGATCGGATATCGGTGGAGCCGACTTCGCTTGACCGTTTGCGGCAAAGCGTGGCCAAAGCCATGGAAATGGGAAAAGGTGGCATGATGGTGCACGATATGGACACAAATGAAGTCCGGCATTTCAGCAAAAACCTCATGTGCCCGACCACAGGAATTTCCTATCCCGATCCCGAGCCGAATTTGTTTTCTTTCAATTCACCTTATGGCGTTTGCCCGGGGTGCAATGGTCTTGGCGTGGTGAGCGAAGTAGACAGGAAAAAAATTATCCCCGACGCCAGAAAGAGCATCAAACAAGGGGGACTTGTACCACTGGGCAGTTACAAAAACAACTGGATTTTCCGACAGGTGGAAGCCATATTGCAGAAATATGATTTCGAATTGAGCACCCCGATTGTCGATATCGACGACCAGCTCATTGACAAATTGCTTTACGGAACGGATGAAGCGGTAAAACTTGGCGGCACAGGTGAAAGTTCGGAATATCAAATGCAGTTTGAAGGAATTGTTGATTTTATTAGCAGGCAGGCCGACGAAAATGCCTCAGCGCCTATCCAGCGCTGGGTGAAAAGTTTCATGAATCAGACCACATGTTCTGTGTGCAACGGAAGCAGATTGCGAAAAGAGGCGATGTACTTCCGTCTGGATGGAAAAAATATAGCTGAAGTGTCGGCGGTCGACATTCAGGTTTTCGATACATGGATCAATGGCCTCGAGGGCAAATTGAATGTGCGTCAGAAAAAAGTAGCCCGGGACATTATCAAAGAAATTAAAAACCGCTCGGGCTTTCTGCGCGATGTGGGCCTCGATTACCTTAGCATTAACCGAAGTGCCAAAACCCTAAGTGGTGGCGAAGCGCAGCGCATCAGACTGGCCACGCAGATCGGATCTCAACTCGTAGGCGTATTGTACATACTCGACGAGCCCAGCATCGGATTGCATCAGCGTGACAACAACAAACTCATCGACTCGCTTAAAGCCTTAAGGGATTTGGGAAATTCGGTGTTCGTGGTGGAGCACGACAAAGACATGATTCATGCCGCTGACCACGTGATAGATATCGGACCATTCGCAGGCATCCACGGCGGCGAAATTGTGGGCGAAGGCAAGGTGAAGCAGATTCTCAAAAGTAAAAATTCGCTGACAGCTGCCTATCTCAACGGCACAAAAGAAATCGCTGTGCCTTCAAAAAGACGCAAAGGCAATGGGAACAAAATAACCCTTACAAAAGCCTCGGGCCATAATTTGAAAAGCGTGAGCATTGATTTGCCATTGGGTTGTTTCATTTGCATTACCGGGGTCTCCGGCAGTGGAAAATCGACGCTGATCAATCAGACCCTCTACCCTATTTTGAACAACCATATATTTAACGGGGTTACAAAACCACTGCCTTACGACAAGATCAAAGGCCTTGAGTTTATTGATAAAGTGATCGAAATTGACCAATCGCCTATTGGGCGTACCCCACGAAGCAATCCGGCAACTTACACCGGCATATTTACAGAAATAAGAAATCTCTACGCCACTTTGCCCGAAGCGAAAATACGCGGGTATGCAGCTGGTCGATTTTCATTTAATACAAAAGGTGGAAGATGCGAAACCTGCCGCGGTGCTGGAGTAAAAACCATCGAAATGAATTTCCTGCCGGATGTATACGTGGAATGTGAAACCTGTCAGGGACGCCGCTACAACCGCGAAACGCTTGATGTGCGCTTCAAAGGCAAATCGATCAGTGACGTTCTGGACATGACGATTGCGCAGGGATCGGTATTTTTTGAAGATCATCCGAAAGTTGCCTTGAAATTGAAAACACTGAACGACGTCGGCCTGGGATATCTCACGCTGGGTCAGCAGTCAACCACACTTTCCGGGGGAGAAGCACAGCGCATCAAACTTTCGTCGGAATTGGGCAAACGTGATACCGGCAATACGTTTTACATTCTGGACGAACCCACCACCGGATTGCATTTTGAGGATATCAGGCTTTTGCTTGAAGTGCTGAATAAATTGGTCGAAAACGGAAATACGGTGCTTGTGGTTGAACACAACCTTGACATAATCAAAGTAGCCGATTATATGATTGATCTCGGCCCCGAAGGAGGAGAAAAAGGTGGTTATATTGTGGCCAAAGGAACTCCGGAGGCTGTTGTGAAAATCAATAAAGGTTATACCGCAAAATATCTCAAAGCCGAATTATCATGAGTGAGGAAAGTGAAAAACGAATAAAGCGTGCCTTCAAACAACGCTCGTGGAACGAAACCAAAACCAACGACAGCTGGGCGATATTTAAGATCATGGCTGAATTTGTTGAGGGCTTTGAAAAAATGTCGCGCATCAAACCCTGTGTCACCATATTTGGGTCGGCTCGATTTTCAGATGACGATCCATCCTATCTCGCGGCTGAAGAAATCGCTTTTCGACTGAGTCAGAGTGGTTATGGAGTGATCACTGGTGGTGGCCCCGGCATTATGGAAGCGGGCAACAAAGGCGCCAATCGCGGAGGTGGTGTAAGTGTGGGTCTGAATATTGATCTGCCTTTTGAGCAAAAAGGAAACGCATTTATTGATCCCGACAAACTCATTGCATTCGATTATTTCTTTGTCCGTAAAGTGATGTTTATGAAGTATTCTCAAGGATTTATTGTCATGCCAGGCGGTTTTGGTACCCTTGATGAACTTTTTGAGGCGCTCACGCTCATTCAAACAGGAAAAATTGGCCGGTTTCCTATTATTCTTTACGGCTCTGATTACTGGTCTGGTTTGCTCGATTGGATCAAAAAAACCCTACTGGAAAACTATCACTCCATCCACGAAGAAGACCTCCAACTTTTTCGACTGGTGAATACGCCGGAAGAAGCGGTGGAACACATTGATCGTTTTTACGGAAAGTATATGCTGAAGCCAAACTTCTAAACCTCAGTCTTCAGGAACTATGTTTATTTTCAACAAATTCCTGTTTGCAAAATAGGTTTCAACACCCTGTAAACCCTTGTCTGAATCGATAGATTTGTTTGGTAAGATTACCCAGCAACTATCCAGGCATGACTAAGACGCTTTTTATAGCCATCAATATAATCGGTTTTCTGATTTTCAATCTTTTTCAGAAAAACGATCTGGACATCAAACACGACGCGCCTGCCAGTCTGAAACCAGGAGAAGAAAAAGTCGTGACATTTGATATCGATAAATCTGACGTCACTGGTTTTGCCAAATTTCAAATTACGCTGGACGAAGGTCTTACGGCAGAAATGGTTCAGGCATCCGGCGCGTCCTTTACGTTTAACAACCAGACAGTAAAATTCATCTGGATGGCCGTGCCTGCTTCGTCAAAAATCCAGGTAAAATTCAGATTAAAAGCCAACGAAAACGCGGTGGGAAATCTGGAAATGAAACCCCGTTTCTCTTACATTTATCAAAACGAGCGAAAGAATTACGACGTGCCGACCCATGTAATCGCAGTGGGCGATGCAGCTGCTTTTGCAGAAAATGCATCGACATCACCTGCCAAATCAAGTACAGAAAATACAGATGTCAACCCTGCTGCCAACCGCACCGTCACTCCGGTGGGCGTGAATCAATGGCAGGTAACTATAGAAATTGACAAAGCTGGTATGCAAGGTTTTGCAAAAGTAGAAGAAACTGTTCCATTGGGTTATACCGTTATCGACTTCAAATCGAGTGATGCGGTATTTCAGGTGGAAGATCGACATATCAAATACATTTGGTATGACATTCCGGAAAGTGACGTGGTAACTGTTTCTTACAAAATGCTGCCCGTCATTTCATCCGGAAATGAAAAACCTGAAATTACCGGAAACTTTTCCTTTTTAAAAGACGACGAAAATGTGGTAATTCCCATTTTGGACCGCAGCGAAGCTCCTCTCGCCATGGGAAAAGATACGCTCGCGGCCGAGGTTGCTGGTTTGGTTGAGAAACCGGAAGAATCTAAAAAGTCAGAATTACCTGTCACTACCGAATCAAAATTGGCTACAGCCCAGACAGAAAAGCCGAACGTGAAGACACCGGATACGCCAGTTGTGCCGAAAGCTCCTCCCGCAGAAGTCGCTCAAAATAAAGTGGCTGTACCTCCCGTAAAAATCCCAACCAAAACAACAGACCCGGTCAAACCAACCGAAACCATCACAAATGATGTGACGGCATCGAAGAAATCAATGAGCGACGGGAACATCGTGGATGTACCTCAGCCCGAAACCGGAATTTTTTACCGGGTCCAGATCGCCGCCGGTAAAAATAACCTGAACGGTGAAGTTTTCACCAAAATGTACAATTTTGGTGAAGGCTTTAAACTTGAAACGGGAGGTGGACTTTTGAAATACACGACCGGTTACCACCAGGTTTACAAGGCCGCCCGTGATGACCGCGAAAGAATTACGCGCAAATACGATAAGTTTAAGGGGCCATTTGTGGCGGCTTATAATGATGGCGAGCGCATCACCGTTCAGGAGGCCCTGATGGTGACAAGCCAGAAATGGTTTCAATAGCAAAATTCAGCGCGGCACCAAATTGCAACCAATTGATGTGATTTCAGTATACATGGGTCATACAGATGTAAACCCATGTGCCCGAAAACTAAATACATCGCATTTTTTTTCCTGTTGTTCAGCCAACTGAATCAGTTGTGCTACAGCCAAACGGATAGCCTTCCGGCTCTTCAACAGGGAGAAAAACTTGCCCGACCGACCTTTGAAATTGGGGTTGGAAACCTCACCTATTTTGGTGATATTGGCAAATTAAATGGAATCACAAGCACACCTCAGCTCAACTGGGGTTATCATGTAGCACTTCAAAATCCCTTGTCAGATGCATTTGCACTGAATGTATTCGCCCTTTTCGGGAAAATAAATGATGCGGAAAGCCTGCCTGCTCAAGGAGCTAACTTTCTGACTGAAATACGCATGGGCGGATTGGCCCTGACATATAACTTCAATCATTTTTTACCCAAAGACCGTCAAATTTCGCCGTACATTTCTTTGGGAATAAGCACTTTCGAATTTAATCCAAAAGCGGACCTCAAAGATTCTGAGGGCAACTGGTATCATGCGTGGGAGGACGGAACAATCCGAAACCTGCCGCAAGGTGATAAAGATGCCGGAGACGCCACTATATTGCAACGCGACTATGTTTATGAAACCGATTTACGCGCCCTTAGCGGCCGCGAATCCAGTCAACCATTGCGCGCGCTTTCCATGCCCGTCGGTGCAGGAGCAATCATTCATGTGAATGATAAATTCAATTTCCGGCTTGGTGCAGAATATCATTTTTCAAACACGGATGATCTGGATGGAATCAATTCAGAAACCCTGTCGGAAAATTTGGGAGCCAACGTAAATGACCGGTTTCTGTACGCTTCCCTCGGTCTTGCATACAATCTACATTTCGACAAAAAATCACCCGAAGGACTTGAAAAATACACTGGACAGAACTTATTGGCGCTGGCAGAAGAGGATGAAGACAGCGATGGAGTGGCCGATATTGTGGACCTGTGCCCCTTTACACCAGCAGATGTGCAAATAGATCTTTACGGATGTCCGCTCGACAGCGATAAGGATGGCGTATCGGATTATCTTGATCAGGAACCAAATTCTGCAAACGGCGCTATTGTCAATGGGCTGGGCGTTACGATGACGGAAGAAGAAATCGAAAAAATTTACCTGGTTTATGCTGACAGCCTGGGCAATCTCAATTATGCCAAATCAAAAACATCCACGGACGATGTTGCAAGAAATAAATTGAAAATTGGTGAGCGGAATAAAGGTTACCGTATTATACTGAATGATGGTGATATGTCCAGTGCAAATATTTCACGGCTTCTCTCCATTTCTGACTTAAAGTCGCACACCACAGCCAAGGGCACGGAATATTACGTTGGGGATTTTGAAAACATGGAAACGGCCGTTCAGCGAATGCTCAAACTTGATCAGGAAGGCGTTGCCACCAAATTGGTATACAATGAATTTGGAAAGATAACGGATGTCAGTAAAAAAGAGATTGAAGCCGTAGCCATCGGATCAAATTCAGTTGATGACAGCGAAGACGTAACATTCCGGGTGCAAATCGGGGCTTACAGGTACAAATTGCCGGCAGGCGTATTCAAAGAAGTACCAGACGTATTGATTGTGGAAGGAAATGATGGATTGATCAGATACGTTTCGGGATCTTTTGATAACATCAAAGAAGCGGCAGAACATAAGATCAATCTCCTCCTGAAAGGTTATGAGGGTGCATTCGTATCTGCGTA
>Ga0105044_10008606_pt1 | contig 14006 bp, 14 predicted proteins | sample MAT01_FD_78092 | JGI IMG/M metagenome (GOLD analysis project Ga0105044, IMG submission 78092) | Freshwater microbial communities from Lake Fryxell liftoff mats and glacier meltwater in Antarctica - MAT-01 | ecosystem: Environmental > Aquatic > Freshwater > Ice > Liftoff microbial mat | place...
CTATCGGCGGCCTCACCACCGAGCTTGATCAGCTCTCGGCGTCGCCGGTGCGTTCGGGGAGGAGCAGGAACGCCCCGACCAGGAACCCGAGGGCACCGAGGAACGTCCCCAGGTCCACGAGCTCGACGTTGCGCAGCTCACCGCTCCCGCTGACCACCTTCGCCGCGAAGGCCGAGACGCCGAACGCCACCGATCCGCCGAGGTTGAGGAGGGCGATCCACCACGAGAGGCTCCGGGGCTGCCAGGAGACCCAGCGGTGGCCGACCTCGGCCCAGGCGAGCCCGCCGGCCACGAGGAAGCAGATCGAGCCGTAGACGTCGGGACGCCAGACGAGTTGGTTCACCTCGGTGGCGCTGAGACCGTCGGCGAGCGCGTGGTACGTGCTGATGTTGAAGAACACGGTGCCGGCGAGCTGCACGGCCGTCGCCCACCAGTCGATGCGGTGCGGCTCCCACGTCAGCAGCCGCATGCGGGCGCGGCGACCGTCGCGCGCCGGTGTGCGATCGGCGTTCGCGACCTCGAGGTACTGCAGCAGACCGGCCGAGGTGAAGAAGATCGAGCCGACGAAGAACGTGATGTTGTCGGCGTCGGTGCCGACGAGGTCGAGGTAGCCCGGGAGCGCACCCAGCGCGAAGCACGTGGACCCGACCATGAAGAGGGCCGCGATCCACCAGCCGATCGCGCCCGGCGCCCACCAGGTGGAGCGGTTGCCGGTGTCGAGGTGGTTCCGCCACTTCCGGTGGAGACGCGAGCGCCACGTGACCTCGGTGCCGTCGGGCCGGCGGAAGCGTTCGAGCGTGACGAACGGGAACGGCCCGCGCCGTTCGAGCAGGACCCAGTCTCGAGGGGTCTCGACGTAGCCGGAACGGGACACGACGCTACGTGGTCGCGGGTGGCGCGGCGCCGGGAGTGGGTGCGGGGTCCTCCGGGGGCGTCGGCGTGAGCCGGGCCGACGCGACGTACGACACCGCCGACGCGACGATCACGACGGGCATGAGCGTGACGCCGTCGGCCGAGAGGAACAGCGTCGTGATGAGCACCGACGTGAGCGGGAGTCCGAGCATCGCGGTCGTCATCGCGCCCATGCCCATCGCTGCTCCCGCGACCATCGGGAGATCGGTCACCGACGAGAGCGCAACACCACCGGCGGCGCCGATGAACAGGCCGGGAAAGACGGGGCCGCCGCGGAAGCTGCTCAACGAGATGCTGTAGGCCACGCCCTTGCACACCATGAGCAGCACGAGCGCGCCGACGCTCCATCCCTCGGCGCCCTCGAGGAGTGCGGGCAACTGGTCCTGACCGGAGAACAGGACGAACGACGAGCTGCGGTCGGTGACCTGGGTGAAGAGCACGACGAGCAGCCCGATTGCGAGGCCCGCGACCGGTGTGAACAGCAGGCTGTTGCGGGCCACGAGCGGGCGGACGAACAGCGCGAGGCGCTTGATCCCGGCCGCGAGCACCGCGGCCGCGACGCCGATCACGATCGCCCACAGGAACTCGGCACCAGTGGGTGACGCCGCCGCGGGCAGCTTCGGGACGGAGAGCGAGAACGTCCCGAAGCCGGTCCAGTCGTCGAGGCCCACGAAGATGAGCGATCCCACTCCCGCCGCGATCAAGCCGGGCACGAGCACGACGCCCAGCAGCGCGCCGCCGAGACCGGCCGCCTCCATGAGCAGGAACGCACCGACGATCGGCGACCCGAGCAGCGTCGAGACTGCGGCGAAGCTGCCGGCGACGCCGATCACCACCGCGGCCATCGGTGGCGCGTCGCGCTTCAGGAGATGGATCGCGAGCACGCCGAGCCCGCTGCCGACCGCGATGAGTGGCGCCTCGGGACCGAGCACGACGCCGAGGCTGAGCGTCGCGAACGCGGCGAGGATGATGCCGGGCAGTTCGATCGGAGGGATCGCGCCCGCCGCGTGGAAGCCGTCGGCGGGGGAGTGTCCACCCGTGCCGGGCAGGTACTTGATCGCGGCCGCGACGAGCAGACCGCTGAGCACGAGGAGGGGGACGGGCCACCACGCCGGGACGGTGTGGAAGCCGAGGTCGTCGGGCAGCGTGGTGAACAGGTACTCCTGGGCCTGGGCGACCAGCTTGAGGAAGAAGTAGGCGAATGCCGCGACGGGGACGCCGATGATCGCCCCGATCACGAGCAGCAGGACGTAGCCGTTGCTCTTGAGGAGCTCGACCGGCTCGGGGAGCGCGGCCGGATCGAATGGCGGTGCCGGTTCGGGCGGGAGCGTGGGATCGGTCACGAGTTCCTCCGTCAAGGCGGCGACGCTAATCGGGCGCGGTCGGGTCGCGCCTCGATCGGGGAGCACGACGAGCGAGTGTCGATTCCCTGCCACGATGAGGGGGAGCAGCCGCGCGACTCCCGGGCGGCACCACGGTGGAGCGAGGAGCCGACGTGAGCCCAAGCCGCGTCGTCGATCACCCCGATCCCGCGACGCGCGCCGCGCAGGGCCGCGCCGCCCGGGCCGCGGTGCCGCGGTCCCGGCACGGGGAGTGGGATCCCCCGACGACCCGTCCCAGCCCGGTGCGCGTGCTGCAGGAGCAGGCGAAGAGCCGCGTCCCGGAGCTGGTCCCGATTCGGCACGCGCGGATGACCGCCTCGCCGTTCGAACGCGACTTCGAGACCGTCGGCGCCGCAGTGGCGAACGGTGTGCTCGAAGCCCACGAGGACGCGCCGCGGTGATGTCGGGCTCGTGCTGCACGCCGTCGGGGGAGCGACCGGATGCGACCGGGCCGATGGCGACGTCGACTGCGGATCCGACCGTCCGGGCCGGAGCAGTTCCGGGTGATCTGGTCACGGTGCCCGGCGGCTCGTTCCGCATGGGCGACGCTTCGGTGTGGGCGTATCCGGGCGACGGCGAGGGGCCGGTCCACGACGTCGACCTCGACCCGTTCCGGATCGGGATCCACTCGGTGACCAACACCGACTTCGCCGGGTTCGTGGCCGCGACGGGTCGCGTGACCGATGCCGAGCGGTTCGGCTGGTCGTTCGTGTTCGGTGGTCTCCTGCCCGACGAATTCCCGCCGACGGCCGGCGTGGTCGACGCACCCTGGTGGCGCCAGGTCGACGGCGCCGACTGGCAGCACCCCGAGGGGCCCGGCTCTCAGGTCGGCGAGCGGGCCGACCATCCCGTGATCCACGTCTCGTGGGACGACGCGCGGGCGTACTGCACCTGGGCCGGCGCGCGGCTGCCCACCGAGGCCGAGTGGGAACGGGCGGCGCGGGGTGGCGCCACGACCGCGTTCCCCTGGGGGAACGACCTCGAGCCCGGCGGCGAGCACCGCATGAACGTGTTCCAGGGCTCGTTCCCGAACGACAACACCGTCGCCGACGGCTACTCCGGCACCGCACCCGTCGACGCGTTTGCGCCGAACGGCTTCGGGCTCCACAACGTCACCGGCAACGTGTGGGAGTGGTGCGCCGACCACTTCGACCCCACGTACTACGAGCGCAGCCCCCGCCACGATCCCCGAGGTCCGGACACCGGCGACCGGCGCGTCCTACGCGGCGGTTCGTACCTCTGCCACCTCTCGTACTGCCGGCGGTACCGGGTGTCGGCGCGGTACAGCAGCGCGCCCGACAGCTCCACCGGCAACATCGGCTTCCGGGTCGCCGCCGCCCTGTAGGTTGCGCGGGCACCCGGAGTCCACCGCCGAACAGGAGCGCCCATGTCACTGACCGGCAGGGTCGCGATCGTCACCGGAGGCAACACGGGCATCGGGAAGTCGATCGTGCTGGCCCTGGCCGGGCAGGGTGCGAACATCGTGATCGACTACATCGCCGATCCGCAGGCCGCCGACGACCTCCAGCAACAGGTCGGGGCCCTCGGCGCCAAGGCCGTCGGGGTCGAGGCCGACGTGAGCAAGGTCGCCGACCTCCAGCGGCTCGTGGACTCCGCGGTGCAGTCGTTCGGCCGGCTCGACGTGATGGTGAACAACGCAGGGATCGAGACCCGCACCTCGGTGCTCGACACCACCGAGGCCCAGTACGAGAAGGTGCTCGAGGTCAACCTCAAGAGCGCGTTCTTCGGTACCCAGCTCGCGGCGAAGCAGATGATCACCCAAGGCGGGGGTGGGCGCATCATCAACATCAGCTCGGTGCACGAGGACTGGCCGATGCCGGGCAACACCGCGTACTGCCTGTCGAAGGGTGGGGTCCGCATGCTCACCCGCACGGCCGGCGTCGAGCTCGGGCCGCACGGCATCACCGTCGTCGGCGTGGGACCGGGTGCGGTGGCCACGCCGATCAACATGTCGACCATGGACGACCCAGTGAAGATGCAGACGCTCGACGCCGCCATCCCGCTCGGGCGCATGGCCCAGCCGGACGAGATCGCCAGTGTCGTCGCGTTCCTCGCGGGTGACGGCGCGAGCTACCTGACGGGTACGACGGTCTTCGCCGACGGCGGCATCATGCACAGCAGCCCCGGTCTGTAGCGGTGTACGCGGCGACGGTGCGGGCGGAGGAGCACCGGTTCCGGGGCGAACCGGGCGTGCGCCTCGCCGTCGGCTCGCTGTCGGTCGTGTTCCTCCCCGGTCTCGGCATGACCGGCGTCTCCCTGCGCCACGACGGCGGTGAGCACCTCGCGCTCCCCGGCGGGGTCGAGGCGCTCCGCGGCGGGCACACGACCGGCCTGCCCCTGCTCGCACCCTGGGCCAACCGCCTCTCGCGGTGGCGGTACCGCGCTGCCGGGCGCTCGGTCGACCTCTCCGGGCTCCCGCTGCACACCGACGGCAACGGCCTGCCGATCCACGGCCTGCTGGTGGGGAGCCCCGGCTGGTCGGTGGACCAGCTCGCGACCCGCGGCGACACCGCGCGGGTCCGCGCGTCGATCGCCGTCGACGCGCCGGCGTTCCCGTTTCCGCACCGCATCGAGGTCACCGCGATCGCGAGCGAGCGCCGCGTGCGCATCGACACGACGGTCGTGCCGGCGGGCCGCCGCGCGGTGCCGGTGTCGTTCGGATGGCATCCGTATCTGCGGTTGCCCGGCGCGCCGCGCCACCACTGGCGGCTCCGCCTCCCGGCCCGCCGGCACCTGGAACTCGACGAGCAGGGGATCCCGACGGGCGCGTCGACGCCGGAGCCGGTGCAGGCCGAGCTGATCGGCCGCCGCACCTTCGACGACGGCTACGCGCTCGGGCGTGGCCGTCGGCTCGTGCTCGAGCACGACTCGGGACGTTCGATCGAGCTGCGGTGTGGACCGGCGTATCCGTTCGCCCAGGTCTGGGTGCCGCCCGGCCGACCGTTCGCGGCGCTCGAGCCGATGACCGCACCGACGAACGCCCTGGTCGACGGCCTCGCCCCGGTCATCGCGCCGGGTGACGCGTTCCGCGCATCGTACGTGCTCGCCCTCGATGGGCCAGACTGACCCCGGATGCTCTCGGACCTGCTCACGCCGCTCGCCGTGAACCCCCTGCCGTGGGCCCGGGCCCAGATGGCCTTCACGCTCGCGTTCCACATCATCCTCGTGCCGCTCGGGGTCTCGTGGGCGGCGATGGCGCTGATCGCGAACTACCGGGGGATCAAGCACGACGACGCCGACGCGCTGCTGCTCGCCCAACGCTGGTCGAAGTACATGGCGGTCACGTTCGCGGTCGGCGCGGTCACGGGCACCGTGCTCACGTTCGAGTTCGGGCTGCTGTGGCCCAAGTTCATGGGCCGGTGGGGCGACGCATTCGGGGTCCCGTTCGCGCTCGAGGGACTGTTCTTCTTCACCGAGGCGATCTTCGTCGCGATCTACATCTACGGGTGGCGGCGCCTGAAGCCATGGCCGCACTTCTGGACCGGGATCCCGATCGTGATCGCCGGAATCGGCGGCAGCGTGTCGGTGATCGCGGCCAACGCGTGGATGAACCAGCCCCAGGGCTTCACGCTGAACTCGGCCGGCGAGATCATCGAGGTCGACCCGCTCGCGGTCATCTTCAACAAGGCCATGCCGCTCGAGGCCGCGCACATGGTCGTGGCCGCGTACATCGTCGGCGGGTTTCTCGTCGCGTCGGTGTACGCGTTCGGGATGCTCCGCGGGCGCAACGACCGGTACCACCGGATCGGGTTCATCATCCCGTTCACGGTCGCGGCGATCGCGGTGCCGATCCAGATGGGCGTCGGCGACCAGCTCGCGCGATGGGTGTACCAGAACGAGCCGGAGAAGTTCGCCGCCATCGAGCTCGTACCGAAGACGAGCGACAACGTACCCGAGACGCTGCTCGGCCGGCTCAACGCCGACGGCACGAAGGTCGAGGGCGGGATCCCGATCCCCGGCCTCGCGTCGATCCTCTCCGATCCGAGAACGGGGACGGGCACGGTCGTGCAGGGTCGCGACGCGTTCCCGGAGGACGAACAGCCGACCGTCCGCCAGGCGAACACCGTGCACCTCGCCTGGGACGTGATGGTCGGGCTCGGGACGTTCCTGTTCCTGCTGTCGGCGTGGTACGCGCTGTCGTGGTTGTTCCGGCGCGACTACCCACGCTCGAAGTGGTTCCTCCGCATCGCAAGCATCTCGGGGATCCTCGCGGTGATCACCATGGAGGCGGGCTGGGTCGTCACCGAGGTCGGCCGCCAGCCGTGGATCGTGCGCAACTACATGAAGGTCGAAGACGCCGCCACCGGCAACACCGGCGTGTGGATCACGTTCCTCGCGGTGGTCGGGATCTACTCGGTCGTCGGCGTCACGACGATCCTCGTGTTGCGGGGGATGAGCCGTCGCTTCCGCGAGGAGGCGGGCGACGACGAGACCGGCGTGCCCTATGGCCCGAGCGCACGGCCCGAGGAGGTCGGCGCCCGATGACCCTCGCCGACGCGGTCGCGATCGTGCTCTTCTTCGGCGTCACCGCCTACGCGATCTTCGGTGGGGCCGACTTCGGCGCCGGGTTCTGGGATCTCGTCGCCGGGGGAGCGGAGCGTGGGGAGCGGCCGCGGGCGCTCATCGACCACTCGATCGGGCCGGTGTGGGAGGCGAACCACGTTTGGCTGATCTTCTCGCTTGTGGTGCTCTGGACTGCGTTCGCCGAGGCGTTCGCGTCGATCACGCTCACGCTGTTCGTACCGTTGACGCTCGCCGCGTTCGGGATCGTCCTGCGGGGCTCGAGCTTCGCGTTCCGCAAGGCGGTGTTCCGCACCCGTGACCAGCGCAACTTCGGTGCCGCGTTCGCGCTGAGCTCGGTGCTGGTCCCGTACTGCATGGGTGCGGTCGCCGGCGCGATCGCGGCGGGTCGGGTCCCGTCGGGCGGAAAGGCGGGTGATCCGGTCACGAGCTGGGTGAACCCGACGTCGATCGTGGGCGGCGTGCTCGCGGTCACGGTCTGCGCCTACCTCTCCGCGGTGTACCTCACCTGGGACGCGAAGCGGCTCGACGACCCCGAGATGGAGGCCTACTTCCGGAGACGCTCGATCGGCGCCGGAGTGGCCGCGAGCGTCATTGCGGCCGTGGGCATCGTCGTCTTCTACGCCGACGCCCGGTACCTGTTCGACGGTCTGGTCTCCCGCGCCCTGCCGCTCGTGATCCTCTCGGGGCTCTGCGGCATCGGTTCGCTCGTGCTCCTCGTCCGCCGGGCCAACCACGGCGCCCGGCTCCTGTCGGTCGGGGCGGTGGCGTCGGTCGTGGTCGGGTGGGGCGTCGCCCAGTGGCCGTACCTGCTCCCCGAGTCGTTGAAGGTCGACCAGGCTGCGGCGCCCGAGGGGACCCTCGGTGCGGTCCTCGTCGTGTTCGCGCTGGCCGCGGTGATCATCCTGCCGTCGCTGGCGCTGCTCTACGTGCTCGACCAGAAGAGCCTCCTCGCCGGCGAGGGCGTCGACGAGGGCCCGGCCCCAGGCAACTGACGGAGCCGGGCGAGCCGGCTGAGCCGACGCGGGAGCTTGAGCGCGCGGGTCCGGGGCTGTCACGCTGCCCCGGTGCCGACCCCCGACAACGCCGCCGACGACGCGCTCGAGGCCAAGGTCCCCGGCTACCGCTTCGGGATCGTGCTCCTGCTCCTGCTCGCGACGTTCGTCTTCCTCGCCTGTGGGTTCACGGGCCGGTGGGTGCACTCGGTCACCGTCAGTCTCCAGGGCATCACGCTCCTGGCCGGACTGGTCGCGTCGAACGTGAGCCGTCGCCTCGTGCGGATCGCGTTGGTGGTGGTCGTGGTCGCGTTCGTCGGGTCGTTGGTGACCGCGACGCTGGAGCAGAAGACGGGGGCCGGGATTTCGGCCCTGTTGAGTGTGATGCTCGTCGCGGTCGCCCCCGTGGCGATCGCGTGGTCCATCTGGAAGCGGCGGGTGATCGACGTGCACACCGTGCTCGGCGCGGTGTGCATCTACGTGTTCCTCGGCATGCTCTGGGCGTTCCTCTACACCGCGATCGGCGGCCTCGGCACCGAGGCCTTCTTCGCCGAGCCGGTCAAGACCACCAGCGCCGACTACCTCTACTTCAGCTACGTCACGCTCACGACGGTCGGGTACGGCGACCTCACCGCCGCAGACGGTCTCGGGCGCGCGCTCGCCGTGCTCGAGGCGCTGTTGGGCCAGATCTACCTCGTGACGATCGTCGCGCTGCTCGTGTCGAACCTCGGACGGCCACGGATCCGTCCGACCGACGGGAAGTAGCCCCGACCCGGCGGGGAGGTGCTCAGATACCTGCAGCTCCCATGAGTCGTCCGATGACCGCGGTCGCGGCCATCGCCGCGCCCCCGCCGAGAGCCACCCGCACCGCGCCGCGAGCGGGCGACGACCCGCCGGTCCGCGCCGCGATCGCACCCGCGCCGGCGAGGCACACCAGCGCCACCACCGCGATCGCCCACGCCCGCACCGATGCCGGCACGACGAGCAGCGTGAGGACGGGAATTGCTCCGCCGGCCGTGAATGCCGACGCCGACACGACCGCGGCCTGGATCGGGCGGGCACGCGTCTGCCTACTGAATCCGAGCTCGTCGCGGAGGTGGGAGCCGAGCGGATCGTGGGCCGTGAGCTGGATCGCGACGCTCCGCGCCAGCGAGGCCTCGACGCCACGCGCCTCGTAGATGTGCGCGAGCTCTTCGAGCTCCGATGCCGGACTCGCAACCAGCTCGGCCTCCTCGCGGGCGGCGTCGGCGAACTCGGAGTCGCGCTGGGAGCTGACCGACACGTACTCCCCGGCGGCCATCGACATGGCGCCGGCCACGAGGCCGGCGAGGCCGGCGACGAGGATCGCATCGCGGCCGGCGCCGCTCGCGGCGACACCGATCATCAGGCTCGCGGTCGACACGATCCCGTCGTCGGCGCCCAACACCCCGGCCCGCAGCGCCCCGACCCGTCCGCCCCGATGGCGCTCGCTGTGACTCGGCACGGTGGCCTCCCGACCTCAGGTTCACGACCTACGTCGTGACTGTGCCACACGAGGTCCCCCCGACCGATCGGAAGTCTGGGTACGGTTCGACCTTTGGTCGAGCTCCCGGACTGTCGATAGGGGTCGTCATGGACATCACTGCGTCCCACGCTCGGAGACTGCTCGTCGTGGTGTCGGCGATCCTCGTGCTCGCCTTCGCGGCAGCCGGGTGTTCGTCCGACGACTCCGGTTCGTCGAGCTCCTCGAGCTCGTCGACCTCGAAGGTGCCGAGCGATCCGACGAAGCCGCCCGCGTGCCCGTCGGCGTCCGACGTCGACAAGATCCTGAAGGCCGGCCTCGACACCCCCACCGACGACGTCAACGGCTCGATCCGCACCTGCACCTACGACACCACTGCCGGTGGCGACGAGGTCGTGATTCGCTTCGAGGTCGGCGTGAGCGCGGCCGACTTCGCCGCCGCGGCGCAGTCGCCGGGCCCCTCGGGTGAGACCCCTTCGGCGATCACCGTACTCGGCGACGCGGCCTTCACGATGCAGCGCGAGGAGCCGGGTGGCACGGTCACCGAGGTCGCCGCGCTCTCGGGTACCACCGAGGTGTCGGTGCTCGCGCCGGTCTCGGTCGCGAGCGTCACCGACCTCGTCAGGACGCTGCTCGAGTCGGTGTGACCGAGTGCGCGCTCATGCCCAGAGCCGGGTTCAGCTCGACGACCACGTGGTGGTCGTCGTGGTGGGTTGACCGTCGGCCTGGAGACTGGTCACGCTCGCGAAGCCGTCGCCGAACGCCTCGGTGTCGGTCTTCGGATCGGTGGCGGTCGACGAGCAGTCGACGGTGCCGAGTGCGGCTCCGTCGAGCGTCGTCGCGGGCGGTACCTGCTCCACGCCCCGCAACGTCCCCGAGCTGCACGTCGGGATGTTGAGGTTCAGCACGACGACCGGGGCTTCACCGCCTGCAAGTTCGTTGCGGTGGGCCGAGACCCAGCCGGACACGATCTTGGCGCCACTCGTGTAGTCGGGCGCGGGATCGCCGAGACCCTGACTCGCCGCGATGGCGGGGATCCCGACCGATGCGGCCTTCTCGGCTGCGCCGACGGTTCCCGAGACCGCGGCGAGGGGTCCGAAGTTGGGACCCTCGTTGACGCCCGACACCACGAGATCGGGTTGCTGCTTCATCACCGTGTCGAGCGCGTACGCCACCGAATCGGCGGGGAAGCCGTCGACCGCGACCGCAGGGAAGCCGTTCAAGGTCGACGTCTTCGTGCTCGTGAGTGGTGTCGGGGTGGTCTTGGCGCCGGCGCCGCTCTGGTTCGTCGTCGGCGCCACGACGGTGACCGTCACGCCGGGAAGGGTACGGAGTTCGGTCACGACTGCATCGAGACCCGGTGCGTCGTAGCCGTCGTCGTTGGTGACGAGCACCGACAGCGGCTTCACCTCCGCGGGTGTCGTTCCGTCGTCGGAATCGTCGGAGCTGCTGCACGCCCCGAGGAGGGCGATGGCCCCCACGAGCGCCAGGATCCGTAGCCGAGTGGTCCGCACGACCGTGACCCTAGTCAGCGCCCACCGCCGCTGAGTTCGTGCACTTCGCGGACTCCTCGACCGCGAATCGCACGAACTTGGGGTCCGGGGTCGAGCCGGTCAGGTCGAGATGGCCTGCAGGTCGTCGGCGAGGATGATCTCGCCGTTGAAGTGGGCGGCCGCTTCGGCGATCCACTCGCCTTCGGTGCCGGGTGGCGGCGGCGGGACGCAGTGGGTGAGCACGAGCGTCCCGACCCCCGCCCGCGCCGCGGTCTGCGCTGCATCCTCGACCGAGGAGTGGTAGTCGACGATGTCCTGGAAGCGCGCCATCGGAACGCTCTCGACGAGTGAACGGCGGATGACGGTCTGGACGTAGACGTCGGCTCCGGCGCACAGGCGGTCGAGTCCTTCGCACGGGACGGTGTCGCCTGCGACCACGATCGCCGCGCCTTCGTGTTCGAAGCGGTATCCCACGGTGGGGTGCACGGGGCGGTGATCGGTCGGGGCGGCCAGCACGCGGACACCATCACGGTCGAAGACGATGCCGTCGCTCACCTCGGCGACGTTCGCGCTCGGGCGCCACCGGAGGTCGTCGTGGTGGGCGAGGCGGTAGCCGATGTCGTCGTCGAGCATCGCGAGCGTCCGGTCGACGAAGGTCTCGGTTCCGGCCGGGCCGACGACATCGAGGGGGGACTCGACCGGCGACATCACCCACCTGGTCGTGAGGACGTCGTTGAAGTCGGAGACGTGATCGGAGTGGAGGTGGGTGAGGAACACCGACGTGAGCATCCCGGGGAACGCGCCCGCCGCGGCCAGCCGCATCAGCACGCCCCGGCCGCAGTCGACGAGGAACTGCAGACCTCCGGCGCGCACGAGCGTGGCCGGTCCGGCCCGATCGGGGTGGGGGAGGGGATTCCCGGTACCCAACAGGACGACGTCCACGATCAACCCCCGAAACTAGTCGCACTTCAAGTGCAACTATCGTGACTCGCAGGCGCCGCTGCGTCAACGCCGGTCGCTCGCGTGACTGTCGGGTGCTCCGACCCGGTCCGGAAACGCCCGTTTTCCGGGCGTTCTGGGGGTCGATCCGTTCACCGCGCGTGAAAAACCCAATAAAAACCGGGCGAAATCCGTGTCGGCGCGGGGCATCAGTGCCATATTGACGCTTCCGATCATCTCCCAGGAGGCTTCGTTTGAACCGCCGAGAACTCGTGCTCGCACTCGCCGAGCGCACTGAAACCGACCGCAAGTCCGCTGATGCCGCGCTCCAGGCGTTCATCGACGTGGTCACCGAAGCGGTCGCCAAGGGCGATCCCGTGCGCATCACCGGCTTCGCCAAGTTCGCACGCATCGACCGCAAGGCTCGGATGGGTCGCAACCCCGCCACCGGAGAGACGATCCGCATCAAGGCCAAGCGCGTCGCTCGCATCACGCCCTTGAAGGACTTCAAGGACGCGGCGCTCACCGGCAAGGTCGCCAAGAAGGCCGCTCCGGCCAAGAAGGCTCCCGCGAAGCGGGCTCCGGCCAAGAAGTCGAACGCCCGCAAGACGACTGCCCGCAAGACGACTGCCCGCAAGACGACCGCCAAGAAGGCCCCCGCCAAGCGGGCTCCGGCCAAGAAGACGACCGCCCGCAAGCCCGCGGCCAAGAAGACCGTCGCCCGCAAGCCGGCCAAGAAGACGACCAAGCGCCGCTGAGGAGAAGCAGCGGAGCCGGCGGACACGCACTCACGGGACGCCAATGGGTGAGCGATCGAGCCGGCGCAGCGGATTCGACCAGACAGGAGAAGCAGCGGAGCCGGCGGACACGCACTCACGGGACGCCAATGGGTGAGCGATCGAGCCGGCGCAGCGGATTCGACCAGACAGTGAGAGAGTCGGCCGGCGGCCTCGTGCCGTCGGCCGAGTCGCGTCCGGGCTAGCTGATCGGGAGGCCGGCGAGGGCGCTGCCGGCGATCCACTCGTCCCAGCTCATGTTCCAGTCGCGTGATCCGGCGTCGGTCGACGACGGGGGCCGGGGCCCACCGGTGATGGTGACCGGGTCGCCGGGCTGGCTGAGGTCGTAGAACCACTTGCCCCACTCGTCGGACACGTTGATGCAGCCGTGGGACACGTTCGCGGAGCCCTGGGAGCCCACCGACCACGGTGCGGCGTGGACGTAGATGCCGGTGTTGGTGAGACGGGTCGCCCAGTCGACGTCGGTGCGGTACCCGTCGGCGGAGTCGAGCGGGATCCCGTTGGTCGACGAGTCCATGACGACGTGGGCGGCCTTGTTCAGCACGAGGAGCGTTCCCGTCATGGTGGGGAAGCCGTCCTTCCCGCCGCTGATCGGGATGTCGGCGACCTGCTGGCCGTTGGTGGTGACGATCATCCGGTAGGTCTGCAGGTCGACGGTGCTGACGTTCGCGTTGCCGATGTTGAAGTGCGTCGTGATGTTGCGGTCGCCCCAGACGCCGTTGCCGAAGTCGACACCGGCGAGGTTCGCGGCCACGTCGACCGTGATGTTCGCGGGCCAGAACTGCTGGGGCCGGTAGTGGACCTCCATGTCGCTGAACCAGTGCCACGAACCGACAACCGGCGTCGAGGCGGTGACCGACAGGCTCCGCTCGACCGCGGCCTTGTCGCCGACGGGGTCGGAGAACCGCACGCTGATCGGCTGACCCACACCGACCGTCTCGTCGTCGCCCGGCGAGACCCGGGCCGAGACCGTTGCGACGGGGGTGAGCGTCGTGAACGACGTGACGTGGTTCTTGACCCCCCGGGGCGTGTCGATCTGGAGGTTGACGCGGTACGTCGAACCGGTGGCGAGCGCGCTCCCGGCCGACGACCACGCGGTTCCGTCGGGTGCGAGCACGCCGGTCGACGAGGCGTCGGTGTCGTCGAGGAGTTGAGCTGCGACGATGCGGCCGTACCGGGCGGTGACGGTCACGGTTGCGTCGGGGCGGACATCGACCGCGCCGTCGGCGGGGTCGCTGGTGACCGTCAGCTTCGGTACCGAGCGCAGGAACGTTCCCGCAGCGCTGGCGGTGTCGACCTGGGTCGTTGCGTACAGCCATCCACCGCCGACCATCGCGACCACGAGCGCGATCGCGCCCATCGTGATCACGATGCGACGCAGCGTCCGTCGTTCAGGCGCAGGTGAGGGGGGAGGAGCCGGGGAGGTCTCGATGGTGGACAAGCTC
>Ga0105044_10008609_pt1 | contig 14005 bp, 8 predicted proteins | sample MAT01_FD_78092 | JGI IMG/M metagenome (GOLD analysis project Ga0105044, IMG submission 78092) | Freshwater microbial communities from Lake Fryxell liftoff mats and glacier meltwater in Antarctica - MAT-01 | ecosystem: Environmental > Aquatic > Freshwater > Ice > Liftoff microbial mat | place...
AGAGTGGTCAGCCTGGTATGCTCGGTGGCGATATACAGCGTCTTCTTCCCACTGTTGCGGCGTGCGTTCAGGTAATTCTGGAACGCTTTGCCGGTGGTGACGAAGGCTGCGAGCTGGTTGCCGGTGTAGAAGTTCTCGCCTTTCCAATTCATCTGGTAGGCCACGAGCGGCTCTTCGGGTCCCTTTCGATGTTGGTAGTAGGCGGCAACCGTCGAGCGTTGGCCCCAATGCTGAGCGGTTTCAGTGAGGTAAATATTGATGCCAAATGCTGCCCACATGAGGCTAAGCGCGCAGAACAGAACGAAGGCCTGCGCCTGAATGCGCTTCACGCAGCCGAGCAATCCGACACCCACGAGCGCCGCTAGAAAGGTCCGAAGTGGCAATGAGAAATCGAGGCTGGCTGGCCACGCACGGTCGTAAATATAGGTAAAAAGCGCGATGATTCGCGATTGCCCCTGCACGTCGCCGGGGACGCTCAGGACCAGGTCGCGCCCTGCGGCAGCTAGCACCGCCGCTCCGGCCAAGATGATGGCGCCTGAGTAGGCTCCGCCTTGTTCGAGTTCCGGGTCTTTTGGATCCGAGTCAGGCGGGCGAGGTGCGTTTCTGCACGCCAGGTAAAATGATATGGCGCTTGGGCACAGCCAAGCCAACGACGTTGCCCAATCAATGCCCTGAGCTGAAGCTTTCAGCTCAGGCACTCGACCCAGCCAAGAACCCTCAAATAGGCACCCCAAACCTCCCAGCAGACACAGCGCACACATTCCGAGAAAGCCGTAGTAAGCCCAGGCACGGCGGCCGCTGGGAAGTGCGCCGGTAAGCAGCGGAGCGAAGGTGAGTGCCGTTAACACGGCGATGGGAGGAACTGCCGGCAAGATGTAGTGGTGAAACTTCGTGAGCGTGAGAGAAAACACACCAAAGGCACAAAAAAACCACAGATAGAAGAAAACGAAGGCTTGGCTGCGGGCGTCCTTCGCCTCAGAGCCTGACAGGATCTTGACGCCCAAACCCACTGCGGCCAGCCCGCTAAAGGGGAAGAGACCATAGCCCAGCTGCCAAACGTAGTAGCGAAATGAAAGGTCCGTGTTGGCGTTGGTGTCGTGAACGTGCACAAAGGCACGTCGATACATGTCGTGCCAAAACAGGCGCTCGGTGAAACCCGACCCGTGCCGCACGACCATCTGCAAGATCCAAGGGAGCGTGATGCAGCCGATGAGCAGCAGCAGCGCTGGAAAATCACACAGCTTGAGCAAGCGGATTCGACCTGTCACCAGCGCAAAGGCAATCAAGGTTGCCACTGGAATGACCATTCCAGGCGCGCCTTTCGCCATCACACTCAGAGCGACAGCTACCCAGGCAAACAAGAACAAGAGACGCTGTTTGCCCCGCTCGTTCCGGAGCGCCCACAGCAGGTAGCCGAGCAAGCAGAGCCAGGCTAAGCCCGAGAGTGCGGGTTGCGGCGCGGAGAACAGCGGGTAGCTGATGTGGCAGGCAGAATTGCCAGGTAACCCGCAGTTACCGCCACCGGAACCTGAGGTGAAGACGTCGAGGTGCCAAGTGGCGCGCCAGGCTGCCCAATTGAGCGTGATATTGCGCGAAATCAAGTAGAGAGCCTGGGGCAGCACCAGCCCCATCAACAAAAGAACCAACCCCTGAAACCAAGAGAACTCGAAACGGTAGGTGCCAACACGGAGCCAAACGCTCTCAACCCGCTCGTCCTCGCGCGTGTTCACCGCCAGTAGCAAGAGTGCCATCGCAGCCACCAACGGCGCCACGTAGACCATATCGGTGACCGCTTGGCGCGCCAACAAATACCAATACGGCATGCTGGAAAGCATGAGCGCGCTCAGCAAGCCCGTTGTCTTCCCGAAGCTCCGGCTGACGGCTTTATAAAGTAAGTAGACGGCAAGCAGGGCAAACAGAAAAACGGGGAAGCGCAGCGCCCACTCAGGCTCGGCTAAGCTGCCAGCTTGGAACAGCATCTGATCTGGTAGAAAACGCACACCAAGGGCCGAGAAACTCAAGCCCTGCAGCCAAAAGCTCAGCACCGGCTTCGACCAAAACCAGCCACCCTGCGCCCACCACAGACTGATCCAGTCATCTCGGGTTAACATCTCACGGGCAACTTCGCCGTAGTGGGTTTCCCAAGGATCGATCAGCGAAAATTTTCCGAGCAATGGCAGGTGGAGGAGGCTATTAACGAGCACCAGCCAGAAGCCTCCGCGCGAAAAGAGCCCGAAAGCGTGCCGACCCGTGCCCGTCTGAAAGTGTCGCATCAGCCCAAAGCCCGCGACCACGCAGCCCATGAAACTTGCCGTGAGTAGCAAGCCAGCGAGCGCGAACGGGCTCGCCAACGCACCCGAAACGGCAGCCCGCAGCGTGAGGAGCAGCGCGAGGCAAGCCAACAGCAACTGCGCAACAGGCCAGAGCAGGCGGCTGGCTTCCACCACGTGCGCGGTTGATGGGAGCGGGCTCGCCTGAAGCTCAAGCTCTTGAGCTGTAGCTGAGTTTCCCAAACGACCGAGCAGCTTCAGCGCCGCGAGCGTCGCCAGCAGGATTGAGACGAGTCCGACTGGAAGGCTCGCCGCCTGGTGCCCCTTCTGGCACATGAGCGCCAGGCTCGGCAGACACGCAACGAGCCATAGAGCCATTGCCACTAGCCCACCCGCTAAGGGTGAAGGCGTGACGTTCGCTGCTGGCTCACGGGGTGGAATTGGGGCCAAGCGCTCTAATCGGCGGAGACAACCCGATCGCGTCCGCCATGCTTGGCGCCGTAAAGCCTGCGATCCGCGATGGCAATCAGCTCGGTGCCGAGGGGCTCCTTGCATTCGACGAGCGTGGCGCAACCGATACTCACCGTGATCTTCACCGTGTGCTCACCCGTCTGGATGTTGAGGTCCGCCAGCTTTTTTCGGAGGCGCTCTGCTGCGAGTGCGGCCCCTTCAAGATCAATATCTCGGAGGATGACCGCAAATTCCTCACCTCCGTAGCGCGCGAACACATCCTCGCTGCGGATCATCTCGCGCACGGCCTGGGCCACTTCGACGAGAACCGCGTCTCCTGCTGGATGGCCATAGGTGTCGTTGACCTGCTTGAAGTGGTCGAGATCAAACATCAACAGCGAGACATCGGTGCGATGCCGCCGGGCATACGAAAGCTCGGCATTCATGTGCGATTCGAAGTAATCCCGGTTGCGGGCGCCAGTGAGTGGATCGGTAACGCTCGCGGAATAGAGCTGCCGGAGCATCTCTTCTTGATCCTCGTCAGCGAGCGAGTAGCGAAAAACAACAGCTGGCCCGAATTGAATCACGTCCCCGTCGTTGAGCAGGTGGCGCTTGATGCGTTCACCTTGAACAAACGTTCCATTCGCGCTCTCAAGATCAGAGATCAGGTATCCCTCGGGGGTTGGCAAAATTTCCGCGTGCTTGCGGCTGATGCCACTATCGTTCAGCCACAGCTCCATCTCTTGGCTGCGCCCGATGCGAAAAGGTCGTGATGTCAGCCGGATCACTTGACCGAGCTGCGAACCACGAACGCCGAGTAACAGATGCCGGTCAGCTTGCTTGGGGCTACGCGCGCCACCAAGATCGCTCAAATTGACTACAGCTGTCCGCTCGTCCGCTCCCGAACCGGAAAAATCGCTGAAATCCCTACCAGACGCCATTTACTGAATCTTCTCAAATCTACCATACCGACGTAGACGACGCGATGGTGGAAGTCTCAGTTGGTGAGCGGCGAGCGATTTTGGCCAGAGACCCTGCGTCGCCTTTGTGGCGTCCACGTAGCAGCTTGTGGGAGCTTTTTGAGCCAATCAGCTTGAGCTAGTTGAGTTCAACCAGGAGCTTTACCGCTGCAATCAGGCTGGCTCGCTGGCTTTTTAAGGTTTCGAGTTCGGCTTGTGTCGCCTCGACCACGTCAGGGGGCGCGTTCTTCAGGAAGTTGGCGTTGGTGAGTCGTGCGTCGAGACCGGCAATATCACGCTCAGCTTTCTTTAGTTTGCGGTCGAGCCGAGCTTCTTCTTTGGCTGGATCTATCAAGCCGCGCAGGCCCACGAGCACTTCGACGTTGCCGGCAACAGAGGTGACAGCTCCGGCTGGCCGCGGAGATTCGGGTGCAACCCATTCCGGCGCGCCTTCACTCCTCACAAACCATTCAACGAGTGCGCTCTGGGCTTCGAGCAAACATCGGCTCTCCGGATCGTGAGTGCGCAGCTGGAGCGGCACTTTTGCGGACTTCTCCAACTCGTGATCACTCCGAATCGTGCGCGCGGCAGTGATCACCGACGTGAGCAGGCTAACCTCGCGCTCGGCATCCGAGTCTAACGGGCCATCCTCGCGTGTTGGAAACGGTGCCAAGGCGAGGCAATGCGGGCGGCCCTCGGGGCGCGGCACGCGTTGCCACAACTCTTCGGACAAGAAGGGTGCAAACGGATGAAGCGCGCGCAAGGCACCTTCGATCACGTGTGCCAACGTCTGTCGAGTTTCAAGCTGTTCGGCGTCCGTGCCAGTGATGAACAGCGCCTTGTTGAATTCAAGATACCAATCACAGAGCTCGTCCCAAATGAAATGATAGAGCACCGAAGAGGCTTCATCGAGCCGAAAGGCATCGATACTTCGGGTCGCTTGTTCAGCGACGGTTCCAAGCCGCGAGAGGATCCAGCGGTTCACCAAGTGTGTGGGGCGAGTCGGCTTCTGCTGTGGGAGCTGGCCTTCAATGTGCGGTAGCGAGAAGCGCACTGCGTTGTAAACTTTGTTGCAAAAGTTGCGGTAGCCCTCGATGCGCTTTGGCGAAAGGCTGATGCGCTTGGCCTGCGGTGAGTAGCTGCAGAGTGTGAGACGAATCGAGTCCGCCCCATAGGCTGGGAAGCCTTGCCCCATTTGCGCAGTTGAAGGGTAGGCCTTCTTGAATTTCTGGAGTGCCTCGCTGAGGGGCGCGCCCGGGAGGGTTCGCTTGGCGACGTCATCGAAGTTGGCGCCGTGGATCAAATCCAAAGGATCGAGCGTATTGCCCTTCACCTTGCTCATTTTCTCTCCCGTTTCGTCGACCACCATGCCGTGCAAGAGCACGCGTCGAAAGGGAACCTCGCCGGTCAGGCGGAGGCCGAGCATCAGCATGCGCGCCACCCAGAAGAATAGAATATCGTAGCCCGTTTCGAGATCGCTCGTGGGGTAGAAGCGACGGAGATCGGGCGTGTTATCAGGCCAGCCGAGCGTGGAAAATGGCCACAGCCCACTTGAAAACCAAGTGTCGAGCACGTCCGGATCTTGGCGCAACTGGGCGCCTCCACAGCTTTCACAGGCGCTCGGAGCGGCCTCTCGAGTTACCGTGATGTGCTGGCATGCGTCGCAGTGGAAGGCTGGGATCTGGTGCCCCCACCAGAGTTGGCGCGAGATACACCAGTCTTGAATGTTGGTGAGCCAGTGTTCATACGTCTTCACCCATTCTGCCGGAACAATCTGGGTACGGCCGTCGCGCACCGCGGCTAGCGCGGGCTCAGCAAGCGGCTGCATCTTAACAAACCACTGAGTTGAAATCATTGGCTCAACGATGCTGCGACAGCGCTGACAGCGTGGCACCTGGAGCTTGTGGGATTTTTCGCCGCGCTCCAAGCCGAGCGCTGCCAAGGCGAGCTTCACTTCTTTACGCGCTTTGGCCACGGTGAGGCCCGCGAAGCGCCCGCCTGCTTGGTTCAGGGTGCCATCGAGATTGAGGATGGAAATCTCTTCGAGGCCGTGGCGTTTGCCGGTAGCAAAGTCGTTAAAATCATGGGCTGGCGTCACCTTCACGGCGCCCGTGCCAAACTTCATGTCGACGAGCACAGCGTCCGTAATGATGGGGATCTCCCGCTCCACCAACGGATGCTTGAGCTTCTTCCCGTGCAAGTGCAGGTACCGAGGGTCCTCGGGATGAACGGCCACGGCCGTGTCCCCCAGCATGGTTTCGGGGCGAGTGGTCGCGACGATCACTTCCATTTTCTCGGAGCCTGAGTTTGCGTCGATCACTTCGTAGGCGAACTCATACAACTTGCCGTCGGCTTCCTCATTCTCCACTTCAAGGTCACTCAACGCTGTGCGGCAATCACTGCACCAGTTGATAAGCCGCGTTGCGCGATAGATGAGCTTATCTTCGTAGAGCCGGACGAAGGCTTCACGCACCGCTCGCGACAGATCCGGATCCATCGTGAATTTGACGCGCGCCCAATCAGCGGAACACCCGAGCACGCGCATCTGCTCAACGATGCGATTGCCACTTTGCTCTTTCCACTGCCACACGCGCTCCACAAAGGCTTCGCGGCCCAAATCATGTCGAGATTTGCCTTCTTGACGAAGTTGGCGCTCCACCACCGTCTGGGTTGCGATCCCAGCGTGGTCCGTGCCCGGCTGCCAAAGCGTGTTGTAACCTTGCATGCGTTTGTGACGCACGAGCACGTCTTCCAGCGTGCCCATCAGGGCATGCCCCATGTGCAGGGAACCTGTAACGTTCGGTGGCGGTAGCGCGATCACGTACACGGGGCGCGTGTCGTTCGGATCTGTGCCAGCCGCAAACACGCCCTGGGCCGTCCAATAGGCGTACCAGCGGGGTTCAACGTCGGTGGGGTCGTAGACCTTCGGCAGCTCGTGCATCGGGGCGCACCCTAACGCTCGAACTCGGGGCTCGCAACGGAGCTTAGAGCTGTGCAGTCAGGCGGTCGAGCTCTTCGCGGATCATCGTTTCGGCGAGTGTTGGGACGACCTCCCAAACCGCTTGTTCCACAATTTCGCGCGAGAGAGCCAGCACGGCATGCACCTGATCCGAAGTGAGCCCAAGCGAAGCTAGCTTGCCAGCCAGGCCAGAGCCGCCGCCGTTTGCGGCTGCAGCGAAGACGGCGTCTTGTGCCGCTGGCGCGAGCCCCTGCGTGGTGACCGGGGAGGCCGGGCGCTGGACAGGCACAGCGCTGGGCGGGCGCTGCTCTAATGCGGAAGGCGGAGTTCCCGTGGTGAGCGTTGGGGTACGTAGGCGGGGCGCGTCAGCCGCTGGAGCTGTAGACGCATCTGGTGCCCCAGCAGTGGGCGTCCCGTAGGAGAGGGTTTGCGCACGCGGGCGTGCTGCGACGCTGGCGGTCGTGGTGCTGGCTGCCATAGGCGCCACGGGTCTCGAGGCTGCTTGGGGTCGACCGGCGGAGAGGCTCTTCACGCGATCCAGCAGCTGCTGCGTGTCGAAAGGCTTGTCCATGAAATCATCTGCCCCGACTTGAGCGCCGCGGGTGCGATCATAGGGCTGATGCTTGCTGGTCAGCAGGATGACCGCGATACCTGGTGCGGCAGTCTTGATCTGCTGACACAGCGCGTACCCGTCGCCGCCCAGACCCGCATCGATCAACGCCAGCTGGGGGCGGTCCGATGCGAGCTTGTTCATCGCCTCTGCAGCGCTTGCCGCTGTAACGGTCTGGTAATCGTCACCTGAAAAGGTGATTTCGAGGACTTTCCTCATGGTGTTGCTGTCGTCGACGGCAAGCAAAGTCGTGGCCAAGTGTCCTCCGGAGCGCTTTCAGTGATCTTAGGTTAATATTTCCCCGAAAAATTAATCATCGGCGGCCAGCCCTAGCCTTGTCAAGGCGCTACCCCGTCGGGTTCCGCGGCATTTGACCGCTGGGCCCCTCCCGGCCCACATTCATATAAATGCCCTCCACAGATCTCAGCAGGCGCGGTCGGGCAGTTCTGTATGCGGTTGTCACTGAGTTCATCGCCACCGGAGAGCCAGTCGGAAGCCGCACCCTCGCCAAAAAGCACGAACTCGAGTTGTCGCCGGCCACCATTCGCAACGTGTTGGCAGACCTTGAAGAGGCGGGCTTTCTCCAACAGCCCCACACCTCTGCCGGCCGGGTTCCCACGGAAGCCGCGTTTCGTCTTTATATCAATGCCTTGATGCAAGTGCGTGCGCTCCGACCCAATGAATCACAAAAGATCGCCCAACGTTTCGAAGAGATGGCCCCTGAGGCGGATATTCTGCGTGAAACCGGCAGGCTCTTAGCCGAGCTGAGTGGGGCGGCGGCAGTTTTGGTCCGCTCGCGGACTGACAGTCGAGTGGTGGTAAAAATGCGTTTCATTCCCACGCGCCCGACGGAACTGCTGAGCGTTATCGTTTTTTCTGACGGCTCGGTCGAAAACAGGTTTGTAACTTTTGACGCCGCGCTCAGTGAGCAAGATCTCGAGCGCGTCCACAACATGCTGGAAGAGGCGTGCTCGGGTCGAACGCTGGCCGATGTAAGGGATTATGTTTTAGCCGGCGTGCTGAACACGCGCGACGCGCTTCTGAGCCTACGGCAGCTCGGTTACTCGCTAGCGAAGCTCGCGCTTGAGGGCACAACAACCAGCGTTGAAGTGGTGATTGAGGGACAATCGCGACTCTTGGAACAACCCGAGTTCCGAGACGGTGATCGCGTGCGCGAACTGGTCCACGTGCTGGAAGACCGCCAAAAGCTGGTGGCGCTTCTGGATCGAACGCTTGGAGCGAGTGAGGTCCGGGTTTTCTTGGGTCAAGAGACAGCTGACGCGGTCGGGTGCCCGGTCAGCTTGGTGGCCGCACCGTACCTGGCTCAAGGGGGCCATCCAGGAGGCGCTGTGGGAGTTTTGGGGCCAACCCGCATGGACTACCCATCGGTGGTTCCGTTAGTCGGCGCCACGGCCGCCGCCATGAGTCGTCTGTTGGGGAAGAATCGCGACGACAGCTGACTTAAGCCCGCCCCGACCGATACCATAGCCAGATGGCAAGTTCGGCAAGCGTTCGCGACACCGTGCAAGCGACGGACGAAGTGATTCGACTGTTGGTAGCGGGTGAGCCCAGGCAGGCTTTGTGTTGGGCGGCGCCACTCGCCCAGCTCGACCCGGCGCACCCGGTGCATTGGTTCCTCTTGGGCTGTGCGCTCGGCAAGCAAAACCACGTCAGCCAGGCCATCACAGCGTTGGGGCTTGCGGTCGACCGCGGGTTAGCGACCAGTAACTTGCCCGTTGCCATCGCCGCGTGTGAACGGCTACGCGAGTTGGGTGCTGACAATGCCGGCAGTGTTGAAAGGCTGGCACGAAGCTTTGCCAAAGATTCGAAAATTCTCGGCGCTCGTCCGGATGCTCCGCCCTCGTTGCCGGGCCAGCGAAGCCAAGTTTCTCCGCTGCCGGAGTCTACGAAGGAGGTGGAGATCTTGGCGCTAGTGAATGCCGCGATGGAGCGAGCGTCAGCCTTGATTGACGCGAGTGCCGTTTCGGAGCAGCCGTTGTTCTCTTCGCTCGGGGTCAAGGCCTTGCAAGCGCTGCTCGGTGCTTTCAGCGTGCAGCTGATTTGCAGTGAAGATGTGCTGATCGAACAGGGTGCGCCCGGCCAAGAAGCCTTTGTGCTGGCGCGCGGAGAGCTTGAAGTGGTGCGCTCCACCGAAACGGAGCGTGTGGTCTTGGCCCGGCTGGGCAACGGCACTTTATTCGGCGAGATGGCGTTGCTCTCGCGCACGCCCCGTGCGGCCAGTGTTGTCGCTTCGCGCCCCTGCATTGTGCTTTCTGCTACGCGCGGCGATCTGGATGCGTTGGCCGAGAAGGAGCCAGAGCTAGGGCAAGCACTGGCGCAGTTCTGCCGGCAGCGGATGCTTGATAATTTGCTCAGAACAAGCGGGATACTGCGCGCAGTGAGCGCGCAAGAGCGCACCAGCCTGATTGAACAGTTTGAGACTCAAACGCACGAAGCAGAAACGCTCCTCATTGAGCAGGGGCAGCAATCCGAGGGATTGTACCTGATCGCTTCGGGGGAGGTTCAGGTCTGGCATCGGGAGGCCGATGGCGAGGTGTTGATAGCGACATTGGGGCCTGGGGAAGTCGTGGGAGAGGTTGCGCTCGTGCTCAGACGGCCCGCGACGACGGACGTACGGGTGTCGCACCCGAGCGTGCTCTTACATCTACCCCGTGAGCGTTTTTTGGAGGTGATCAAGCATCATCCGCAGCTCTTGGCAGAGCTGTATGAGGTTGCCGTGCGCCGCGACGAGGAGACATCGAGCATCGTGGCCGAGCAGGCCAGCGACGCTGACGACTGCATTCTCCTCTGAGGCATTCAAGCCCTTCCAAGCTCCCGTCTGGGCTCTTGACCAGGCCCAGCCTGGCCGCTAAGCCGGCGGCATGCAGCAAGCTTTCTTTAGGCTCGTACTGGGTTTGGCGCTCACTCTCGTCACCGTCGTTTTGCCACGCGGCGCATTCGCTCAGACCAAGATCGCCGTCGTGGACACGCAGCGCGCCATCATGGAGACCGAGGATGGCCTCCGAGCGAGCGCCAACCTGAAGAAGCTTTTTGAAAGCAAGCAGCGCGAGCTCGACGGCAAGCAGACCGATCTCCAGAAGGTGCGGGAAGATATCGAGAAGCAGCGCTCAGTGCTTTCAAAAGAAGCCTTCAGCAAACGCCTCGAAACCTGGCAGCGCGACATTGTCCAGCTGCAGAGCGTGTTCGTGCAATACCAGAAGGACATTCAAGCGAAGCAGAGCGAGCTCACTCAGCCGGTCTTTCAGAAGATCATGGGGCTCATCCGGCGCCTGGCTTCCCAAGAAGGCTTCGACATGATCGTTGACAAGCAAGCCGTGCCGTATGCGCGCACTGATCTCGACGTGACGGATCGTATCATCGCCCTTTACAATCAAAGTGCGCCGGCGCCCGCGCCTGACTCCAAGCCAGCGGCTAAGGAGAACGCCAAGTCCGGCAAGCCTGGTAAGACCGAAAAGGCCGAGAAGCCCGAGAAGCCCGACGAGAAGAGTGCTCCGGTCAACGCTCCCGCAGCAGCTAAGCCCGCTCCTAAGCCCGCCACGCCGCAAAAATAAGTTCACCGCCCGAGCTAGCGCCGCTTTTCAATATGGCGACCAAGAAAGCCGTCAAGCTAGAGATCTCACGCATCCTTGAGATCTTGCCGCACCGGTATCCCTTCGTGCTGGTTGATCGCGTCACGGAGGTCACACCGGGCGAAAGGATCGTCGGGCACAAGATGGTGAGCAGCAACGAGCCTTGGTGTCCTGGGCACTTTCCAGGAAAGCCCATCATGCCAGGCGTGTTGATTCTGGAGGCTTTAGCTCAGATTGGCGGGATCCTGGCGTACGCCTCCGAGCCCTTTGATTCGAGCCGTAGCCTGATGTATTTCTTGGGTATCGATAAGGCGAAGTTTCGGCACACTGTGACGCCGGGCGATCGTTTAGATCTGATGGTGGAAGTGATGCACCATCGATCAAACGTTTGGAAGCTGCGCGGCGAGGCCTCCGTGGACGGAACTTTGTGTGCTCAGGCGGAGTTGCTCGCCTCGATTGTGGACCGCTGATCAGCCGAGGCTAGTGCACACGGCCGACTGCAAGGCTTCAATGCTATCCCCAGCATTGTATTCAAAGCGCACGCGGAGCCGATCGCCAGCTTTGACCTGCACTGGCGCGGGGAGCGGTAGCGACATGTATTGCATGTGCCAGTCCGCCGAACGCCTGGCCTCGGGGAAAATGCCAACGATATTCTTGGTGATGAAGCGCAAGGCGTTGATGCTTCCGTCGGCTTCGGCGGTCAGAATTTCGTCGACCTGAAAGGCTTGGGGCAGCTCTTTGACGTATTCAACGATGGAGTAAACCTTGGGTTGACCCATTTCTACTGTGTTTGAAAACACCGAGCCCGGCTCATGGAAAAGCGGCACGGGGGCGTGATAGCCATGAAAATCATACGGCTGAAAAATGGGCTGGATCGCGAGGATGCTGGCTTCGGGCAAGATCAACGGAATGGTCAGGCCAAATTTCGCGAGATGCGCGGCCTTGAAAGCTTCGAGGACTTCAAGCTGTTTCTCGCGGAGTAAGGCCACGTGCAACATCTCGCAGATCACGACGTCCGCCGGTTCATCTGGTACAAAATTGCGGGCATCGGCATCGATGACCGTCACCTTGTCTGAGACGCCGTTCGCGACCAGCAGGCGACGGGCAGCGCGAGCCACGTGCGGGATCCGTTCTACAGTTGTTACCTTGCGAGCGCGTTTGGAGGCGAAGAAGCTGAGGACGCCCGTTCCGCCGCCCAGCTCCACCACGTGCGAACCGGGGGGAACGAGCTTGGCAATGGCTTCGTCAAAGGGTGCCATTCGCCGCTCATCTGCCAGCATTTGGCCATGGTAATGCAGTGGAATGAATTGACCGAGGTGAGCGTCGTCATCCACGCGATGAAAGGATGACACCTCCTTGGGTCGAGGGGCATGGGGTTTAGCGAACGGGGAGTTGGACGCGGATTTCATTGCCCGCGATTAAGCAAGCACTAGGCCATGGCCGAAACGGTTCACTTTGGCCGATCATTCAGCTGAAAGCTGAACGGGCGGTGCGTCAGCGCGTTGACGTTGAGTCACCGAAAGAGCCCCCAGCTTGGCAGTGGTCACGCAGGCGGCCGCAGCAGGTTCGGCTCAATGGTGCTTGGTGTCGAGCAGCTCACCGAACGCGTCATCAAGGTCGAGATCAGCTTCATTCTCGAGCGCGCGTTTGGAGGAGATAGTGCCCGAGTCTCGGCCTTCGAGGCCGGCAATTCTGTCGCGAACGCCGCGGAAGTCGGGAGCGTGGCTCTTGACGATGTTGAAGTGTTCAAGTGCCAGCTCCGGGTTGCCCTTGAGCTCGTGCAACACACCCAGATCATAGTGAAGCGCGACTTCTTGGTCTTTGGTCTTCTGGCCAGCGCCGAGCGCCTGCTCGTAGGCTTGAGTGGCCGCTTCGGTGTTGCCTCGCTCCAGGTGAATCATGCCGATCATGGCGAAGCAGTTGCATTGCCTTTGAGCATCTTTGGCAGCCAACTTGAACTCTGCCAATGCCTCATCAAGCAACCCCATTTCCTTGTAGGCAACTCCCAGATCGTAGTGCGTTGAGCTGTCGCCTTCGGCGACTTGGCCAGCCACGCCACTTCGGAAATTAGCAAAAACGCGGTCAACATCGGCGTCGCTTCGTACTTCGCCGAGCTCAGCTTCTCCTGACTTTCCACTACGCACTTCCAAGCTATCCAGCGCCTCCAGCGAAGAGCTGATATCGAGGTTCCCAAAATTGCTGCGTGGCCTGGCCAACGCGCTCAGGCTGGAGCGCTCAATCGTTTGGCTCTCGCTCGAACCCGCTAGAGCCTCCTCAACTTCACGCAGGCGCTCCAGTAACAAAGGGTGGTTCGGGTTGCGTGAGAGCTGCTCAACAAGAATGCCACGCGCATCTTCCCAGAGCCCTTGGGAGCCGAAAAATTCCGCCTCTTCGAGCACTTCCTCGATCGCCTCGGCGGTGCCCGGCGGCAGGGAGCCGATGGCCATCAGCATCTGGTGCGTAGGTACTTCATCGCCCGAAAGTGGGAAGCTTGGTAGCCCTCCGGCGGCGAAGGGGTCATCGATTTCGGAGAGTGAAGAACCCGTGGCGTCGTCACCCGCCAGCGTCTGCGCAGCGCTCACCTCTTCTAGATCGTACGACGGGAGTGCTTGTCCGGGCAGGATGGGGCGCCTGGATTCCCCGGGGGGCGAAGCGGGGGGCGAAGCGGGACGGGTCGACAGCGGTGACGGGGCGCGTTCACCAGAATCGATAAAATCCCGAAGGAGGCGCATCGCGTCGGGTTGATTGGGCGAGGCCTCCAGCACTTCGTAAAGCAAAGGCTCCGCTGTGCGGGTGTCTCCGAGGTGAATATAGAGCGTGGCCACATTGACTTGCTCAATCACTGCGGCTTCGCGGTCACCCATTTCTACGAGGACCTCCAGCAGCTTCAAGCGCAACTCGAGCGAATCGGGCGCGACTTCCAATGCACGATGCAGCACGCCCACGGCCTTTTCGTGGAGCCGAAGACGCCGAAACGACTCGGCATCGAGCAGGGCTTTTTCTTCGACAGGGCCCGAAGCCGGTGGCGTGGAACTCAGCATGACGAACTCATCTTCGAGCAACATCACGTCAGGTTCACTCGGCCGCGAAAGGCGTGCTGCCTGAGAGGCGGCCCTGGCCGATACTGGGTCCACGTCATCATCGAGCAGCACAAGATCGTCGTCGAG
>Ga0105044_10008610_pt1 | contig 14005 bp, 9 predicted proteins | sample MAT01_FD_78092 | JGI IMG/M metagenome (GOLD analysis project Ga0105044, IMG submission 78092) | Freshwater microbial communities from Lake Fryxell liftoff mats and glacier meltwater in Antarctica - MAT-01 | ecosystem: Environmental > Aquatic > Freshwater > Ice > Liftoff microbial mat | place...
CTTCCGGGCTGTTGAGCCAGGCAAGTTGCACGATGTATTCCCCAATATCGCGGGCTTTTGCGTCTATGGGTTGGATGATGGCATCATAGTCGGTTTGTTGGGCGGAGAGCAGATGGGCTGCAAGGGCAAAAATTGCTGGGAGGAAGTAATTGCGAAGCATGAGAAAAGTTTGGAACACCGGTTTTACCGACACCGCCGATACCAACGAAGGTGGCAAATTTCCCGGCGTAAAGAAAGAAAGTGGTGTTTACTGTGTATGTTCAAATAAAAAATTCGGTGGTGTCGGCGGTTTCAGTAAAATCGGTGTTCTAGGAGCCAAGCAATCTTTTCGCCACCTCCGCCACGCCCGCTGTCCATTGCTCTCCCGATTTTTGATTTTTGATCGTCAAAGTTTTAGATTCCATTTCGCTCTCGCCGATGATGGCCACGAACGGGATGCCGCGTTTGGCGACGTATTCAAATTGCTTTTTCAACTTGCCCGGTTCCGGGTAAGTTTCCACGGCAACCCCGGCAGCCCGAAGTTCCGTGGCGCATTGAAACGCATATTCAAAGGAGGGCTCGTCAAAAGAAGCCAGCATGATTTTTACACTTTCCGAGATGTTTTCCGGGAAAAGTTTTAGCCCTTCCAACACATCGTAAATCCGATCGGCGCCAAAAGAAACCCCCACTCCCGAAAGTCCTGGCACCCCAAACACGCCAGTCAGATCCGCATATCTTCCGCCGCCGCCGATGCTGCCCATCGGGTAATCTTTGGCAGATACCTCAAAGATGCAGCCAGTGTAGTAGGATAAGCCACGAGCCAAGGTCACGTCAAATTTCAATTCGTTCTGGAGCGGCGATTTTGACAAAAATTGAAACACCCGTTCCAGTTCTTCCAAACCTTTCAACCCCGTTTCGCTGTTGGCGAATATAGGTTTAAGTGCTTGGAAATCGGGGGTTTTTAAGATTTTTTCAATAACAGCAATGGCAGTGTCTGGAACGCCACGCTCGTTCAATTCCTTGCGCACCCCTTCCATACCCACTTTATCAAGTTTGTCAATCGCCACGGTCATGTCCGTGAAACGATCGGCAATGCCCGCTGCTTCCGCTATACCAAACAGCACCTTGCGGTTGTTGATTTTAATCATAACGGGCAAATTCATTTTGGCGAAAGCCTCATCATAAATCTGCACCAATTCTGCCTCGTAAAGCAACGATTCAGACCCAATCACATCCACATCGCACTGAAAAAATTCGCGGTAACGCCCCCGCTGCGGACGATCAGCCCGCCAAACAGGTTGGATTTGGTAGCGTTTGAAGGGAAAGGAAAGTGTCCCCCGATTCATCACCACATAACGTGCGAAAGGCACCGTGAGATCGTAGCGCAGCCCGCGTTTGGCGATGCTGGTGGTAAGTTTCGTGGAGTTTTGGGTGGCCAGAGCTTCCGCGTCTGCACCTGAAAGGAAATCACCATTGTTCAGGATTTTGAACAGCAGTTTATCGCCCTCTTCACCGTATTTCCCGGTGAGGGTACTTAGATTTTCCATGGCGGGCGTTTCAAGTGGCTGAAAACCAAACTTGACGAACACCGAACGGACCGTATCGAAAATATAATTGCGTTTGCGCACCTGTTCGGGCCCAAAGTCGCGGGTACCTTCTGGAATGGAGGGTTTTTGCATGGTCAAAAAATCAGAAAAGGAAACCTCCGAGGACGGAGTAGTCCTCGGAGGTTTTGAATGGATCGGCGCAAAATTAGGGAAAAATCTACTGCCCAGACGCACTTGCCAAGGTTCCCAAAAACAGCCCTTTCATCGCCAGCATTCCCGTGATGATTATCGCAGCAGCCGTAGTATACAAAGCCGTTTTTTTGTGTTTTTGTTCATCCAGCTGCGCCTTTTTGGAAAAAGTGCGCCCCAACTGGATCAAAACGACGGCGAGAATCATCCCGGCGATGTGCTCCATTTTGAAATAGCGCACCCACGGATCACTAATGGGCATACCGCCAGTGGTGTAAGCACTGGTGACAAAATATTGGATAAGCCCCAAAAGCAATTGCAGGTGGGCAAGTATTAGCAAAACCAGAGAAGCAGTATTGTCGGCTTTTACATAATTTTTTTTACCCATCCAGCCCGACCATGAACGGAAAATTACCCAAAAGAGCGCGATTATGATGAGGTAACGGTTGTAGGAGTGGAGGGTGTTGAGTAAGGTGTGTAAATCCATGGCTGTTAAATTTTAGGTATCGTTCCTGCCTGTCGGCAGGGATATGTTGGTTTGATGAATAAATCGAGGCGAAGATAAACAAACTCTTTTCAGCTTAATGCACGTTTCCTTAACTCCAGCCAATACACCGTGCCGCAAAATGCACCAAAGAAGACCACCCGAACACCCCAAAGTGCCTCCATGGGCAGCATGGGTGCAAGCCAAATACTTGCCATCCAAAGCGTCAGCGCAAGGACTGGATAAAAGGCCATTCGACCCAATGGATAGGGCACTGGATAGTATTTTTTTCCTGTGAACCAAGTGGCCCAACTCATAAAAGCATAGCAAACCAAGGTTACCCAAGCCGCTCCGTAATAGCCATAAAGCGGGATCAGGAAAAGATTAAGCGCCACGGTAATGATCGCTCCACCAACGGAAATCCAGGCCCCCAACCCGGTCCGATCTTTCAAGCGATACCAGACTGAAAAATTGTAATAGACGCCCAACAACAGGTTGGCTCCCAACAAAATAGGTACCACATGAAGTCCGCTATGGTATTTGCTTCCAATAAAACCTTTGACCACATCGAGGAAAAGTAAAATCCCCAACATTCCAGCCGCACTCGCAATGGTAAACCATTTTGTCACCTCAGCTTGGGTACGCATGGCATCTTTGTCCTGCGCATGGCGGAAGAAAAACGGCTCCGCAGCGTATCGGTAAGCCTGCGTGAAAAGTGTGATGAGCGCAGCCAGTTTGTAGTTCGCTCCAAAGATGCCTACTTGCCCCAAATTCTCCTCTCGCGTTCCTGGAAGCAAGTATTTAAGCATGGCCCGGCTGAACATTTCGTCCACAATTCCAGCCAACCCCACCACGATGAGCGGAGCAGCATAGACAAGCATTTTTTTCCACAAAATTTTATCAAAACTGGCCCTAACCGCCTGAAATTGAGGCAATAACAGCACCAGCGTGATCGCGCTGGCAATCAAATTGGACAGAAAAATATAGGCCACCCCAAGCCCCGGCTGCCATACGGCGTGTACCCAATCCATGCCATTGTCGGCGGCCCAAGGACAAAAGACCAGCCAAAAAAGATTCATCGTGATATTCACCGCGATGTTGCAAAGCCTGATGAAAACGAATCGTTTTGGGCGCTGTTCCAACCTCAAACGCGCAAAAGGCAACTCTGCCAGACAATCAAAAGCAAGGATCAGCGCGAACCAGCGTACATACTCCGGGTGCTGCGGGTATTGCAGCGCATCGGCAATCGGTTGCGCAAAAACCAACAAAAGGGCGGCGATGATGGCAGTGCTCCCAAAAAGCGAGAGCATACCCGTGGAATAGGCTTTGTCGCGGTCTTCAGCGGGCGTTCCGAAGCGGAAAAAGGCCGATTCCATACGGTAGGAGAAGAATACCATGAGGAACGCCGAGGTGGCGTAGAGATCCGTTACCGCGCCATAATCGCTCGTGGAATTCAGCAGCCGTGTGTGCAACGGTACGAGCAGCATCATATTCAGCAGCCGCCCGGCGATGCTGCTCAAGCCATACAAGGCAGTTTCTCCCGCGAGTTTTTTTAACAACGACATGGCCGCAAAAGTAGAACAGATTTTATAGAACTATGGAATTTGAAAAATCCAGATTTTAGCTTGAAATTCAATAAGTTGTGTTACAAATTACAATCTAAATACAAAGCGTTTAGAGCAAAATATTCAGCAAAAAAATTTCCCCCGCCAGCAAACTGCCGACGGGGGAAATCGTAAATCGTAATTTAAAAATCGCAAATTGAATCACTCCATCTCCTGCACCACTTCTTCCACTTCAGGAATCATACGTTTCAGCATTCCTTCGATACCCGCCTTGAGCGTGACGGAAGAAGAGGGGCAGCCGCTGCACGAACCCTGCATGGTAACGTACACTTTGCCAGCCTCAAAGGCTTTGAATTCGATGTTGCCGCCGTCCATTTCAACGGCGGGTTTCACATACGTGTCAATCAATTCTTTTACTCTTTTGGCAATCTCGCCGCCCTCGCCACTGAACTGAACGGCATTGCTCGTCGCCACTACTTTTTCCATGTACTCGGAAAAGCCATCGCGGATAATAGCGCCGTCATTCTCGATGTAATCTTTAATGAACTCCTTGATCTTCAACATGATATCTGTCCAATCATAGTTCATCTCCTTCGTCACCGTCACATAGTTGTTGTTGAAATAGACGCTTTTGATGTAAGGTAGCTCCATCAGGCTGTTTGCCAGAGGGCTCCATTCTGCTGCCAATTCCGGATCTTTGAAGTCAGCAATGCCCCGGAAAAGCATCCGGTTGGTTACAAATTTGAGCGCCTCTGGGTTAGGCGTCTGTTCCGTGTAAAGCATCACGGGGCTTTTAGTGATCGTATCCATCGAGAAAATGTTGTACCCCGGAACTCCGTTCCGGGGAAAATGTATCCCGGAACTCCGTTCCGGGAAGCGTTTAATTATCCCGGAACAGAGTTCCGGTGTACACAGCGGCAAAAATAACAAAACAAGTCCTAAATAGTTTTGAAAAACATTGACTCCGCAATTGGAAAGTAAAATTTCCGTTTTAGGGCATTCATTTCAAACAAATTTCTGTACATGAGAAACTACGTAATGCTCCTTTTGTTGGCCGCGCTTTCACTCTTTTCAAATTGTAAAAAAGAAGGTTCGGATAGCGGGGCAAATCTACAATTCAAGTTCAAATTCGACAATGCCCAGGCGCGACTCAACAACATCGGTCAGCCAGCACCTTTAGCCGCCGGGCATGCTGCTCAGACCCCTGAATTCCACGAAATGAGTGTCCACTACATCGAACTGGCACCCTCAGCGTTGACTTTGCTGACAACTGGCGCCATCGTGTATCAAGGTGCTGAAACTAGCAAAGGCGGGGAAGATGCCGTGGATTTTGATCAGGTAGCAAAGGGTAGCGCCGGCGAAATTTTTACCAAAATTAGCCTTAAAAACGTTCCTCCCGGCACCTATGAATGGGTACGCGCCAGTGTAACGTACCAAAACTACGACGTGCGTTTCAACATCAACAACATCCCGATCGTGGGAAATTTGATCCAGCAGAAAGGCACGGTGGCTTCTTTCGTCGGTTTCAATACCTACATCAGCAGCATAACGCCACGCAGCAAAACGTTGACCGTAAATGACGATAAAAAACAGGGCTTTTGGGCATTTGAAACCAACCTGACCCCTCCTTACGATACTTACAATCAACTCTCTTCCGGCGAAGCCCCGGCTGGTGCCACCACAGTGGTAAACCCGCTTTTTTCCAGCAGCCCCATCCCTGCCGGCTCTTGTGTGGTGACCGGAAAATTTGACACACCGCTGGTGGTTACGGGTAACGAAACTCAGGATCTGACCGTAACGCTTTCGTTCTCTGTAAATCAGAGTTTTGAGTGGGTGGACGACAATGCCAATGGCCAGTTGGATTTTTACGGTGACGGCGTTACCCCCGCCGAAAAAATTGTGGACATGGGGCTGCGGGGTTTGTTGCCAAAATGGGAATAGGAGTTAATTGTCATTGAGTCATTGGTCATTGGTCATTGAGTCATTGGTCATTGAGTCATTGGTCATTGAGTCATTGACGTAGAAATATTTTGAATTGGAACAAAAAGAATTTTTGAGGGGTTTTTCGGGCATTTGGCTCGAAAAACCCCTCATCTTTGTGCCCGTTTCAAAAGAACGCTGAGCCATAAACTCAACATTCTCAACCACTCAACTTCTCAACATTTTCATGGCAAAAGAAATAACACCCCGCTCAGAAGACTACTCCCAGTGGTACCTCGACATTGTGCAAAAGGCCCGCTTGGCCGACAACTCGCCTGTGCGCGGATGCATGGTCATCAAACCTCACGGCTACGGTATTTGGGAAAAAATGCGCGACCAATTGGACTTTATGTTCAAAGAAACCGGCCATGTAAATGCCTATTTTCCACTTTTTGTGCCGAAAAGCCTTTTTGAAGCCGAGGAAAAAAATGCGGAGGGTTTTGCCAAGGAATGTGCCGTGGTGACGCATTATCGCCTAAAAAATGACCCGAACAGGCCGGGTAAACTCATGGTGGACCCCGAGGCAAAACTCGAAGAAGAACTCATCGTGCGCCCAACCTCGGAAGCCATCATCTGGAATACTTACCGCGACTGGATCCAGAGCTACCGCGACCTGCCCATCCTGATCAATCAGTGGGCCAATGTGGTGCGCTGGGAAATGCGTACGCGCCCGTTTCTTCGCACAGCAGAATTTTTGTGGCAAGAAGGCCATACCGCACACGTATCCGCCGAGGAAGCTGTGAAAGAGACCCTTTTGATTTTGGATGTGTATGCCCAATTCGCCGAAGAATGGATGGCCATGCCCGTTATTAAAGGCGTAAAATCAGCCAATGAACGCTTCGCTGGCGCTGATGACACTTATACAATTGAGGCTTTAATGCAGGATGGAAAAGCATTGCAGGCGGGCACCTCGCACTTTTTGGGGCAAAACTTTGCCAAGGCGTTCAATGTGCAGTTTTTGAACAAAGAAAACCAGCAGGAATATGTGTGGGCTACCTCTTGGGGCGTTTCCACACGGCTCATCGGCGGACTCATCATGACGCACTCTGATGACGACGGACTGATCATTCCACCAAAAATTGCGCCTACGCAGGTGGTCATCATTCCTATTCCAAAGCCATCGGATGAGCTAACGGTAGTGGCAGAAAAAATCGCCGCCGAGCTCAAGGCGAAAGGCATCCGTGTCAAAATTGACAACGACGATCAGAACCGCCCCGGCTTCAAATTCGCTGAATATGAGATGATTGGAATTCCCGTGCGCCTCGGACTCGGCCAACGCGACCTCGCTGCCGGACAGGTGGAAGTAGCTCGACGCGACACAAAAGAAAAAGCCAACGTGCCGCTCGATACCATCGCCGACCACATCGCGGGTCTGCTCGACGAAATCCAGGCCAACCTATTCAACCGCGCCAAAGCATACCGCGATGAGCACATCACCAAAGTAGACACCTGGGAAGAATTGTTAGAGGTGGTGGATAACAAAGGCGGTTTTGCCTACGCCCATTGGGACGGCACGACCGAAACGGAAGAGGACATCAAAGCCCAGACCAAGGCAACCATTCGTTGCATTCCGCTCGGTTGGCCGGATGAAGCTGGCAAGTGCATACGAACCGGGAAGCCAAGCGAACGACGGGTGTTGTTTGCGAAGGCGTATTGATCCGAATACCTATAAAACTTCGTAACTGGTTAAGTGGAAATCAGATGACACAGATGGGACACGACGGAAGATCCCGGGATACGAAAAGTGTTGGTTTTGAGGTAATTATTTCATTGCTTTAGCCCCTTGGCCCATCCAATCTGCCGCCCGCCTTGCCAGGTTTCAAAAGTATAATATCCTGAAGGCAAAAAGCTCAAATCAAGCATTTCAGGAATCTCTTTCAAGGTCAAAATAGTTTGCCCAACCTGATTTTTTATTCTTAAAAAATCAGGTTTTTTATTTCCTGAGAACTGAAATTGAACGCCTTGCGAGAACGGGTTGGGGAATACGGAAAAGGTGTCAAGTGGACCGCCCGGCTCTCCCGTGCCAACACTTGCAGGCACCCATGGGCTAAAATCAAAACTGCGAACGGACTCCGGCACGATGGTCACACCATTGAATGAAGTGCGCTCGTTCGAGATAAAGCCAGTGCGATCGGAGTCAAATCCGACGCTTTCCACCTGACCAATTTGCAATGCCGTGCCCAGTTCGATGCGCCGCTTGTTGCCCGAAAAAAACTGGTCCGTGCCGAGTGGCCAATCCCAGAGCAACCAGCAAAAAACGGTGGGGATGAAGGGCCTCAAATCATAGCCGACAAGCGCGATGAGTTTGCCATCCGGGGAAAGGGATGCACCCGTGATAAGTCCCTGTACGTTAAATGCTTCAACCTTGTCCGCAACATTGGTTGAGGTATTTATGGTATAGTGCGAAGTGCGGTAGTTGCGTCGGCTTTTGGTGAAAAGGTGGATTTTGTCGTTGTAAAAAATCATTGCCTCGCAGTCGAAAACGGAGCTGTCTTCAGGTTGCGTTGCATAGTTCGTTTGATCAATGTAGGAGAATGGAAGAAACGACCACTCGAATTCTTGTACCGTCTCAGAGTTGCTGCTGCCTATTTCGGAGAGGGGGACGATGTAAACCCCCAGATTTTGGCGGTCATTGCTGTTGTTGCCAAAATCGCCGATATATAGGTTTTGGGTGTCTGCGGTTATGTCCTCCCAATCTTTGTTTTTGGCGTTTATAAGTTCGATTTTTTGAAAAACGTCGCCTGATTCAGTATCAATGCTAAAAAAAATTTCGTCGAAACCACTGTCATTGTGTCCCCACCACTTGGAATTGGCTTTTGTGAGACCGCTGATTTCTTTCAAATCACCGTTCAAATTCGTCTTGAAAACCGGTGCATAATTGGTGACTGGGTAAAGGCAAGAACCGTCGTTGCTCGTCGCTGAGGCGTTGAAGTTTGTAGCCTGCGGGTCGGGGCAGCCGGGTTGTGCGCTGGCGGTGGTTGCGCAAAGCATTAGGAAAACGAATGGTGGGAAATTCATGGAGACAATTTTGGGGTGAAGAAAGGGAATTCCTGTCTCTTGGTCAAGTTAATGGGGTGATTCCCTATCTTAATGCTGACTACAACTGACTCAGGGATTGAGCGTTTGCTTATTTTTTTTCAGAGTTAAATCGAACCAATTTTGACCAGTTGATAGAACCATCGGTGGTGCAAAAGTCAGTGGCAAACTCTAACCAGTTACAAGTTTTTTTAGCAATAGCGCTTCAGCGCCCCAAATGCACCAACAACACACTAACATCCGCCGGGTTCACCCCAGAAATTCGGCTCGCCTGCCCAATCGTCCTTGGGCGTGTGTGTGCCAGTTTTTGTTTTGCTTCAATGCTTAATCCGTGTATGCTTGAATAGTCAAAATCAGCATGAAGTTGCAGGTCTTCAAGCCTTGCCATACGCGATACCATTTCTTCTTCCTTCTTGATGTAGCCGTCGTACTTGAAGTTGGTTTCGGCCATTTCCACAAATTCTGACTCGTACGCACCTAGAAAGCGAGCAAGCTCGGGCAATGCTTTCGCCATCCCTGGAATGTCTACCTGAGGTCGAAGCAGGATGTTGTGCAGTTTTGTTTTTTGACCAATGAGCGCAGAATCAACACTTTGCAGATAACCGTTCAACTCGTCTGGGTTGACGGAGGTATTGCGGAAGAAAGCGTCAATTTCTTTTACCGCTCTGTTTTTTGCGTGAACACGTACCATACGCTCCTCGGCGCCTTGCAAGCCCAAGCGATGGGCGATGGGTGTGAGCCGCAGATCCGCATTGTCCTGCCGAAGCAAGATCCGGTATTCGGCTCGGCTGGTGAACATTCGGTAAGGCTCTTCCGTGCCTTTATTCACCAGATCGTCAATCAGCACCCCAATATAGGCTTCGGAACGTTTCAGCACGACCGGGGCTTCGTTTTTAGCGGCCAATGCGGCGTTCAATCCCGCCATCAGCCCCTGACAAGCCGCTTCTTCATAGCCCGTGGTGCCATTGATTTGTCCGGCGAAAAAGAGGTTTTTCACCAAATTGGTTTCCAGCGTGGTTTGCAGTTGGGTGGGCGGGAAATAATCGTATTCAATAGCGTAACCGGGGCGAAACATCTTGACATTTTCCAAGCCTGGAACCAACCTAAGCGCCTTGTATTGAACATCTTCTGGCAGCGAACTGGAAAAACCGTTGATATAAATCTCTACCGTGTCTCGCCCTTCTGGTTCAACAAAAAGTTGATGCCGGTCCTTGTCGCTGAAGCGGTCAATCTTGTCCTCGATGCTAGGGCAATAGCGCGGCCCTACCCCTTGGATACGCCCGTTGAACATGGGCGATTTGTCAAAACCCGTGCGGAGCGTGTCGTGTACTTTTTGATTCGTGTAAGTGCTCCAGCAGCAGAGTTGGTTTTGGAGCGCCGGGGTATCGGTGTAGGAAAATTTGCCTGGTGGGTTGTCGCCATCCTGGATTTCCATTTTGGAATAATCGAGGCTGCGCCCGTCAAGGCGTGGGGGGGTTCCGGTTTTCATGCGCCCGGCCTCAAAACCCAGTTCCACCAGTTGTTCGGTGATGCCTCGTGCTGCACTTTCACCCGCTCGCCCGCCACCAAATTGTTTTTCGCCGATGTGGATAATGCCGTTCAAAAAAGTGCCATTGGTGAGCACAACGGTCTCGCTTTCAATCTCTAAGCCCATGCTGGTACGCACACCACATGCTCGTCCGTTTTTCACCAAAAGTCCGCCCACCATCTCTTGCCAAAAGTCAATATTGGGGTGATTTTCAAGCATTTGCCGCCATTTAGAAGCGAACTGCATCCGATCACTTTGCGCCCTGGGACTCCACATGGCAGGACCCTTGGAGCGGTTGAGCATTCGAAATTGCACGGCGGTGTGGTCGGTAATGATACCTGAGTAGCCGCACAGAGCGTCCACTTCGCGCACAATCTGGCCTTTTGCCACCCCGCCCATGGCGGGATTGCAACTCATCTGTCCGATGGTCTGCATATTCATGGTGGCCAAGAGGACTTTGCAGCCCACATTGGCGGCAGCAACGGCGGCCTCGCAACCTGCGTGTCCTGCGCCCACTACTATCACGTCGTATTTTGGAAACATTATTGGATAAAAAAGAGCGCAAAGGTAAGGAAAAAAGCCCTTCTCCACACCAAGAAACCCATCCTACGGAGGATGGGTCATTCAGCTCACCGCAGCACCGTCACATCCCCCTTCTTGTAAATTTCAATGTTGTTTCCGGCGCAAACGTATTGGGAATGAAAAAGGCGTTTGCGCTGCTCGGCAGAAATTGTACACATCATTTTTTATTTGTTGTCGTACACTTGCGGGCCGGAAAAATTCCGGTATCAACTATTTATATACGATGCCAAAACGGTTGTTTTTGTGTGCTTTTCTCTTGTCTTGCGGGGCGCTTTCCGCGCAAACGTTCTCCAACACAGTCAATCAACCCATTCCAGACGATGGCTCTACGGTCACGTTTGAGCTCACTGTAAGCGGTTTGCTGGGCGTAATGGATACCCTATTTGGCTTGGAGCGGTTTTGCATCAACATGACACATACCTACACGGAGGATATGAACGTGAAATTGCAAGCCCCCAATGGCCAAATTATTTTGCTCTTTGGCGGGGTCGGCGGCGGCGGCGATGATTTCACCAATACCTGTTTGGAGGGAAGCGGGCCTTCATTGGCCGCAGGGGCAGCCCCTTTTATGGGCACGTATGAATGTATGGGTATAATGGGGAACATGAACAAAGGGCAAGATCCAAACGGCGTCTGGACGCTTATCTTAAATGATACGTACGCCTTTGCAGACGAAGGTTTTTTGATAGATTGGAGCATTTCTTTTGGAGATAATCCCGCAAAACCCTTTGTTTTTCTCAGCAGCAATTTGCCCATCGTCAAATTAACCACCATACAAGACCCCATCGGCGATGATCCGAAAGTCCCGGTTTTGATGCAAATCATTGACAATGGCCCGGGTGTCCGCAATGATCCCAACCAGACCGAATACGTCTATGAGGGCATCGCTATGACTGAATGGCAAGGATTTACGGGCTCCTATTACCCCAAGAAGAACTATGCTTTTGAACTGGTGGATAGTTTGGGAAATGATCTGGATACGACTATTCTGGGTATGCCCAAAGAAAGTGACTGGATTTTTAAGGCGGAATATTTGGACCACAGTCTGCTAAAAAACTCGATTACCTACGAAATGGCCCGCAGAATGGGTGGATACGCGCCCAGAACCCGCCTCTGCGAGATTGTGCTGGACGGAGAATATATCGGGATGTATGTGCTGACTGAAAAAGTGAAAAGAGACGCCAATCGGGTGGACATCGCCAAGCTTTCGTCCAACGATATCAGCGGAGTTGATTTGACTGGCGGCTATATCATTGAAATGAATATCAACAATTCTCCAGGGGACTGGAATTCACCTCATTTACCCATCAATTCGGCAACTTGTACCTTACCAGTTGAGTTTAAACACGTTTATCCTAAAAGCGAGGACATTTTGCCGCAGCAACGCGATTACATACGCGCTTATGTGGACACTTTTGAAAACGCGTTCTTGACGCCGGGTTTTGCCGATCTTGACACGGGTTATCGGAAATACATAGATGTAGATGCATTTATTGACTTTCTCATTGTCAATGAATTTAGTGTCAACTACGATAGTTACGGTCGCAGCACCTATCTGTACAAAGAAAAAGATACGGATGGTGGGAAATTGAAATGTGGCCCACCTTGGGATTATGACCGTGCGATGGATTATTATAATCCTGCGACTGTTGAAGGTTGGGTCTGGGAAATCACCCATGCTTACTGGCCTTTCCCTTTTTGGTGGTCAAGGATGTGGGAAGACCCCGTTTACCGCAAACAACTGGCTTGCCGCTGGACAATGCTGCGACAAAACACCCTGCAAACAGGGGCTTTTATGGGCCTAATTGATTCACTATCAAGCCAAATAGACGAAGCTCAGGAACGCAATTTCAAGGTCTGGAACGACTTGGGCGGCATGACTTACAATGAAAATATTAATCGTCTAAAATCTTATGTGGTGCAGCGTCTGGACTGGATTGATGCTACCCTAGCCACCGAACAAGTGTCCAGCCCCACGTTTTATTTGCCCGCAGATACCGTTTTATGTGCAGCAACCATTTTTGACGCAGCGGCAATTAACGGACCACAATACAGGTACAACTGGCAACCCGGCCCCGACACCTCCGTGATCAGCTTCTCGCAAGATGGCTTGTACCATTTGTTGGTGACGGATGCGTATGGCTGTTATGCCAAAAAATCCATGAATGTAGTTCTGGGCAGCTACACGGAAGCAGGATTCAGCGCTGAACAAGTGGACAGCAGTTCTATTTGGACTTTCCTTCCAAACGATCCCAACGCTAACACTTATCTCTGGGATTTTGGGGATAGTAATACATCAATGGAACAAAATCCAATGCACCACTATATTGGACTGGGCGCTTATATAGTTTCGTTGACTACGTCAGATTCGCTGGGTTGCCCTGCGCAAACGATGCAGGACACGATCCAATTTTTATTCTCTGGCACCTTCGAACAGACTGATTTTCAAGGCCTTGTTTATCCCAATCCTTTCCGGGAGAAGATTCAGATAGATTTTAAACAACCCTTGTTGGAGGGTTTTACGATCTCCATCGAGAATGAATGGGGACAAACAATGACTTCCCGAAAGTACACGTCAGGGACCGAACGCTGTTTGATAGCGACGGACGAGTTGCCTGCGGGGATGTATTGGTTGCGCATAACGCAAAAGGAGAAAATCTGGGCCTTGAAAATGCTGCGATTGTGAAACAAGACCAGGGGGAATTATAAGGTTGGATTGCTGAATACGTTGGTATTGTCGGGCAAATGGGAGTGTTCATGAAAAAGCCGCATCGCGGCGACATTATGGTAGCGTCAGCGTTCATTGTTTTCCAGAACCGCGTAACGGTGGCATTATTGCGGCGATATAATGTCAGCGCTACGCGGTTCCTATTCCCCAAACGCCCTTGCGGGCTACCCGAATGCCACCGCTACGCGGTTTTTATTGAAACTCAATTACCGAAAATGCTATCCAAAACTCACGTTAATTGTCAACATTCAAATTTAGGTGTGCCATGCTTTTCTGAACACTCCCCGGCAAAGCCGACTTGGAGCAATCATCGGTACTTAGAGCATTTTGGGGCTCTTACGGTACAAATTGAGATATTTACAGGCCACCGACTCCATCGTAACCGGC
>Ga0105044_10008612_pt1 | contig 14003 bp, 10 predicted proteins | sample MAT01_FD_78092 | JGI IMG/M metagenome (GOLD analysis project Ga0105044, IMG submission 78092) | Freshwater microbial communities from Lake Fryxell liftoff mats and glacier meltwater in Antarctica - MAT-01 | ecosystem: Environmental > Aquatic > Freshwater > Ice > Liftoff microbial mat | place...
ACGGCCATTGCCATGGCTGGATCCAAGGGCTAGAAATACCCTCTATCCCTGGATGGCGCTCAATCGGCAGCAGCAGCCTACCTGGGTTTGGGGCATGGCTGCGGTGACTAAAAATGTGTCCATCAGAAACTTCTGCCAGGTTCTATGCGTCGAAACTGTTGTAGCCCATTTGCCCTGTTCAACGCTTTAGTTTCAAGGTTTCACTTTATGGTGACAACTATATAAAGTTGCCGTATAAAGTTGCCGTAAAGCTACCATCTCAAAGCAAAGAATGTAGGAAAAGCCAGCATTGCCATGGGCTGCGGGGGTGGAGTGCAGAATGAAAATTAGAATCAGGGGGGCGATCGCAGGATTTCATTGCGGCCATTTCAGCCAACGCCAAAACAGGCATTTCTCAATCTGCTAGATCCCGTAGGCGTGACCTCACCTAAATCTAGTCCTTATCCAAACCGCTTTCAAACTCAATCCACCGCTCAATCCACCGCTCAATCCACCGCTCAATCCACCGCTCAATCTAGAGTGGTAACGCTCTCAAGTCCTAGCCTAGATCGCTCACGTCTCTTATCTCTGTTGGCACGTTGCTTCTAGTATCTGGTAAGTCCACGCTTGACTAAATGCCTACACCCAAGCTTGAATATCAAGTTTGGCAGGAGCCAAATGGAATGAGTATCGCAGTGGTTTGAGGGAGGATTTTCACGGGTAAGGATATAAAAAGACAGAATCTCTTCGTTGAAATTTAATAGAAGTAGCTTGAATTTGCACAAATCTGGATGAAACGAAAGCACAAGCGATAAGATTTCAAGCGATAGGGATGATGGCTTTGAAACGCCCTAGCCAGTTCTGTGTTTTTTAGACAATTTTTGGGCAGATGACCTCTTGGCTCAACTCTGTTTGACAGCGGAACGAGAACACCTGAATTCGGTGAAAATTGCTGAGCCAGATCGCTGGATGCAAGCGCTAGAAACCTCTAGATGGACAGGTAGATGGACAGGTAGATGGACAGGTAGATGGACAGGGATTAACTTCCTCCTAGGGAACCTAGTAGCACTTCTATTCACGCCCCAAACAGTGTAAGATACTGTGCTGATTCTGAAACGAAACTGATTTTGAAATTGTGCCGATTTTGAAACACCCTACTCGAATGATATGGATGCTGATGTGAGTCTACCCAACGGCTTCCGAATCAAATTAGATGAGGTTTGTTGTGAAGTTTAAGTGGATTTTGCCCGGTATTCTGGGTGTTTTCGGTTCGTTGTTGATTTCGTTCAATGCCTATGCAGGGACCCTGCAAAACTGGCGTTTTGATGGCAATGCCAATCGGTTAGTGTTGGTGACCGATGACGGGGTGCAGCCCCGTGCCCAACTGATTGCCGACCCCACCCGCTTGGTGATTGATCTGCCGGGGATTCGCCTCGGCCAATCGACCCTGCGCCAATCGGTAGGAGGTGCTGTGCGCGAGGTGCGGGTGGGGCAATTTGATGCCGAAACAACCCGCGTAGTCATTGAACTCAATCCCGGGTATACCGTTGATCCGCAGCAAATCGTGATTCGGGGAGCGACTGCCAACGAGTGGACGGTGCAGTTGCCGACGCCGCAGTTTGTGGGCGTGCAACCGACCCCGCCCAGGGGCAACCCCAGCACCCCAACTCCGACTTCCCCCGTTGCTAGCACTCCTTCTGCCTCTGGGCTGGTGCAGATCGAAGATATTCAAGAAGTGCCCGATGGCTTCTTCATTCGGACGACGGGCGGCACCCCGAGGGTAGACCTGTCTCGCAACCGCAGACGGACAGAGTTGCGGATGGAGTTACGGGATTCTGACTTGGCTGGGCGGTTGGGGGAAGGCACCGTGCGCTTAGGCCGCAGCGGCGTCGATTCTTTGGAACTAGAGCGGCGGCGGCGCAATCGCATTCGCATGACCCTCAATTTGAGTGACCCCGATAGCAACTGGATTGCCAGCGTTAGCCCCAACGGGATTACGCTGATCCGAAGTCGCTTGTCGGGCGATCGCGTGGTAGCAGGCAGCACGCCTACCCCGATTCCGGTGGCGACGACCCCCAGCCCTAGTCAACCCCCCACAACGCGCCCGCCGACCCAGCAACCCCCTCCGACCCGCCCCCCTGCGTCTGGGCAAATCTCGCAGATCCAGTCGGTGGAACTCAGCCAAGATGGCGATCGCCTCCTCATTCGGGCAGACCAACCCTTCACCTATCGGGCAGAGCGTGAACGTGGCTCTAGCACCGTCAACATCATCATTCCTTCTGCCCGCTTAGCCGATCGCATCCCCGATCCTCAACTCAGCAGTAATAGCCCCCTCCAACGGGTACGGCTGCGACAAGAGACCAATCAATCGGTGGTGATTCAGGTCGAACCCTCTAGCAACGTCACCGTTGGCGAGGTCAACCAGGTCAGCGGCCAAATTTTGGCGATAGAGCTGCAACGGCCCCGCCCCCAGGCCACTCCGCCCAACCGCCCTAATGTCTCGTCACCTGGCAATCTTCCTAACGTCCGGAGTGGTTTGGTGGTCGTGATAGACCCAGGCCATGGCGGTGTGGATCCGGGAGCCGTGGGCATCGGTGGCCTCAAGGAAGAAGACATCGTGCTCGATGTGGGGCTGAAAGTCGCACAGTTACTTGAACAGCAAGGGGTGCGGGTGGTGATGACGCGCCAATCTGACCAAGGGGTAGACCTCGAACCACGGGTCCAAATTGCCGAGAGCGCCAGGGCTGATATTTTTGTTAGCATCCACGCTAACGCCCTCAGCATGTCGCGCCCCGATGTTAATGGTATCGAAACGTTCTACTCCTCCCCGGAGGGTGCGCGCCTCGGACGGGTCATCCATGACAACATGATTCAGTTTAGTGGCATGAATGATCGCGGCCTCAAGTCGGCGCGGTTTTATGTCATCCGCAATACTTCAATGCCAGCGGTTTTGCTAGAAATTGGGTTTGTGACGGGTGCCCAGGATGCGCCCCAACTGGCAGACCCAGAATGGCGATCGCAAATGTCGGTAGCCATTGCGCGGGGAATTCTGCAATATTTATCGCAGAATTACTAACGGTAGATTTCTATAAAAGGTAGATCTCTACAAAAGGTAGATCTGAGATGGCTAAAGACCGAATCTAATGCGGGGATGTTGAATCCAGGTTCTGTAACATTCAGATTTCTGTAACATTCAGATTTCTGTAATATTCAGATTTCTGCAACATTCAAAGACTTAGATTCAGGGAGTCATAGATCTAAACTCATGTTTTAGGTCGCTTTTAACGCAGCGTCAGTCGTCCGGTTAGCAGTGGTGTGAGTGTGACTGAATCTAATTCCTTTTCTGCCAGAGTTTCTGATGCGGCTGCGATGTCAGCTGAGCAGCTGCGATGTTTAGGGGGAAGCGCTGCGCGATCGCCCATTGGGGTCTTCGATAGCGGCGTCGGTGGCCTCACTGTGCTGCGGGTGCTCTGTCGCCAACTGCCCGAAGAAGCCATGCTCTACTTCGGTGATACGGCGCGGTTGCCCTATGGCACCCGCAGTGAAGCCGAGATTCTCCAATTTGTCCGTGAGATTTTGACTTGGATGCAGCAGCAAGGCACCAAGATGGTGATTATGGCCTGCAACACCAGTTCGGCCTTGGTGCTCGAAAAAGTGCAGTCTGAGTTTCCGATGCCCATTTTGGGGGTGATCTTGCCCGGTGCCCAGGCGGCTGTCCAAACGGGCCGACGGATTGGGGTGATTGCCACCCCCGCGACGGCAGCGAGTAATGCCTATGGTCGGGCGATCGCCGAAATTGATGCCTGTGCCCAAGTCTGGCAAGTGGGGTGCCCCGAATTTGTGCCGTTGATCGAACAAAACCGCCTGCATGAGCCATACACCGAACAGGTGGCTCGCCACTACCTCGCACCCTTGCTAGACGCGCAGATCGATACCCTGGTCTACGGCTGCACCCACTATCCCCATTTAGAGCCGGTTCTCCGCCGGTTTTTGCCCCCCACGGTGCGCCTGGTAGACCCCGCCCAATCTTTAGTTATTGCCGCTGAGCGAGAGCTAGAGGCGCTGGGGCTGCGAGGCGGAGCCTTGAACGGAAAGCGACACAGCCCTTCCCCCAGATTTCCAACCGCCGCTGCCACTCGCTTCTGTGTCAGTGGCGATCCCCATACCTTTGCGCACCTCTCGACCCAGTGGCTTGGCTACCAGCCGACCGTAGAGCAGGTCGATGTTGCTCGACTCTTCCAAGAAACTTCTGTTGTTGGGCAGAGTGGCGGATAAACCTGGAAGACTCTTCACAACATCTCTTAAAACAGCAACCCAAGACCCCAATACCACTTTAATGCCCCCACTATTCTGGAGTGGAAGCCAGCCTCTCCTAATGATGACCCTCAAGTTCACCGTTGGGTTTCTCTAAACGGTGGATGAGGCGATTAGAGGGGCGATTTTCCTAGATTTAACGTAGGCTCATACAGATCTGGGAAGATCGTCGAAACAGCATACTTTAGCGCCTCTGTTCGATCCATATATAGGTGATGCGGGGGCAGTAAGCTAAACACCTTGAGTTGTTCGAGTCGGCGCTTGGTTTGGCCAGCCGCCCCCACAATAAAAACCTGACGTCCTTTCTCAAGGGCTTCTTTGACAGCGTTTTCGAGCGCCAGGGATGCCGTCACCCCCAAGTGCGGCACCTCACTCAGGTCAAACACAATCGCATCGCAGTCGCCAATAGCGTTATGGGTACGGGCGATCGCCTTTGCCACCCCAAAAATCATGGGGCCACTCAGTTGAAATAACAAAACCCGCCCACGGGCTTCATCGAGCCAGCGCTTCTCATCAGCATTGAGTTTGATGGCATCATCAGCATCAGTAATCGCCTGCACTGACTTGGATTGCAGGGTACTCATCCGCTCAATGGTTAAAATATTAGCCACAAAAACCCCAACCCCCACCGCCGTAATCAAATCCACCAGCACAGTGAGCAAAATCACCCCATACATAATCAGGGCACCCTTCACCGAAACCTGATGCGCACGCTTTAAGAACCCCCAATCAATAATATCAATCCCAACCTTGAGGGCAATTCCTGCCAGCACGGCCAAGGGAATGGTCGCAGCTAGATTGGCCGCCCCCAAAATCACCACCAGCAAGACAACAGCACGGGTCAACCCAGAAAGCGCAGTTTTGCCGCCACTTTGGATATTCACCACAGTCCCCATCGTGGCCCCAGCCCCAGCAATCCCCCCAAACAACCCAGACATCAAGTTCCCTAAGCCTTGCCCAATTAGCTCCTTATTCGAATCATGCTCCGTCCGGGTTAAGCTATCGGCAATAACAGAGGTCAAGAGGGCGTCAATACAGCCCAACATCCCCAATACTGCGGCATTCACAAACATCAGCCGCAGTTGCCCAAGGCTAAATGTGGGCCATTGAATCGCCGGAAACCCCATCGGAATTTCACCAATCCGGCGAATCTCCACATCAGAAAACACCATGAGCGACAACGTCGTTCCTACAATCAGCGCAATCAGTTGGGGTGGTATAACCCGCTTAAACTTCGCTGGCATCAGCCAGATAATGCTCAAGGTAATGGCTGCGAGCAAGGTCTCGGCAGGCTGAATGTTGGTCAGCAGATCTGGGATGGCGCGGAGTGTCCCCATAACCCCGCCGGGAGGGATAGCCTGCCCCAAAAATGGAGCTAGTTGCAAAATTACGAGAATAATCCCGATCCCAGACATAAAACCCGAGATCACGGTGTAGGGCATCATCGTGATGTATTTGCCGAGCCGAAGTGCCCCCAATATCATCTGAAAAATCCCAGCCATCATCACCACCGTGAAAGCCATTGCCAGCCCATTTTCAGGATTGGCCGCTGTTAATTGGGCGATAACGGCTGTCATCACCACCGTCATCGGCCCAGTGGGTTCAGAGATGAGGGTCGGAGTACCGCCAAATAAGGCCGCAAAGAAGCCCACTAAAACAGCTCCCCACAGGCCAGACACAGCCCCTGCCCCCGAGGCAACCCCAAAAGCCAAGGCCATCGGCAACGCAATGACCGCAGCCGTAACTCCGCCAAAGAGATCACCCCGCAGGTTCCGAAAATGAATCTTATTCGTCAGGTGCATAGATTGCATAGGGCGTTAAACCACCTCAGTAATCAGTCGTAGGGAATCAGTCGTAGGGAATCAGTCGTAGGGAAAGAATGCAAGTAAACCTGTGCGGTTTAGAGGAGATTTCCTCGTGCCCGCCTCTAGCTGTGGGTCAGTCACTAACGCAGGGCGTGCGTTAACCATTAGACCCATGACTCGCGCATCTGCGAGAACCACTTATACGAGAACTATTTATCTGAGATCTGAAAAAACTGGATTAGAAAAATTACCTATTAGGCTGCAAAAGAGCTGCAAAAAGATATATGCTTTGCTCTCAGCTAGGGTTTCAAGAAAACATTCTGAGAGATCATTTAGTTTTTATCAAAGACTAAAATCTATGAATAACTAAAAAACATTGACTTAAAATCTAATCATAAAAGTCTTTAACGTTCATCCATCCTCCCGTAGCTCTTTTTGAGAGGAAAAAAATAAAAGTTTATAGATTTTATCCTGCGATCAAGCTCAATCGCCACGGCTAGGATGGCTGTCGCGCTTCAGCATAATGCCAATTTAGGCCTGTGTTGATCGCGTCTGGGGTTTTAGTGCCAGATGGGCACTTAATATCGTCTGGGGCAAGTCTGGGGCAAGTTTGGGGCAAGTTTGGGGCTGTTTTCTACTGGGGCATGATGCCAGGAACTCAGCAGGAACGCAGGAAGACTGGCGAAGATATAGGGGTTTGCAAGCCCATCCGCCTAGCGATGGATGCCCCAAACGTGCTCTATGGGGAGGGTTAACCGCCGTGGCAAGGGTTAAGTCGATCTGCATTTTGGCTGCAAGTTTTTAGACATCGTTGCAAGTCTTAACAAACACCCCTTCCTGCAACCCAAAAGACCCTGATAGACTGAACAAACGTGAAACAATGATTCTGGGCTGGCTTCAGCCTTAATACCTATCACGATCATAGAGATCTTCTAGAGATTCTTGAAATCTCCTGATCATAGAGATCTTTCCCAGCCTCAAAATTCTTGGCTCCGTCACTAACCTGGCAACGTCATTCTTGGCAACGTCATTTTTGGCAACGTATAGTAAGCACCCTACTGATTAACGATGGTAGATTCACTCAGAAAACCCGAACTAGAAGAACTTCGTCCGGGTGTGAAAAGCCCAGCCAAAGAAACCATCCTGACCCCTCGGTTCTACACCACCGACTTCGACGAAATGGCCAAGATGGACATTTCTGTAAACGAAGATGAACTGCAGGCCATCTTGGAAGAGTTTCGGGTTGATTACAACCGTCATCATTTTGTCCGCGATGCCGAGTTCGAACAATCTTGGGATCACATCGACGGAGAAACCCGACAGTTATTTGCCGAGTTCTTAGAGCGCTCTTGCACCGCAGAATTTTCGGGCTTCCTACTCTACAAAGAGTTAGGGCGTCGTCTCAAAGACAAAAGCCCTGTTTTGGCCGAGTGCTTCAACCTAATGTCGCGGGATGAAGCCCGTCATGCTGGCTTTTTGAACAAGGCCATGTCGGACTTTAGCTTATCGTTAGACCTAGGCTTTTTGACCAAGAGCCGCAGCTATACCTTCTTTAAGCCAAAGTTTGTTTTCTACGCCACCTATCTGTCTGAGAAGATTGGCTATTGGCGCTACATCACGATTTTCCGCCATCTCCAGGCTCACCCCGAAGATCGCATTTACCCCATTTTCCGGTTCTTTGAGAACTGGTGCCAAGACGAAAACCGTCATGGCGACTTCTTTGATGCCATCATGCGGGCACAGCCTGACATGCTCAATGACTGGAGAGCAAGACTCTGGAGCCGTTTCTTCTTGCTGTCGGTGTTTGCCACCATGTATCTCAATGACCTTCAGCGCTCTGCTTTCTATGCGTCTCTCGGGTTAAATGCACGGGATTATGACATTCATGTCATTCGCAAAACCAACGAAACCGCAGGCCGCGTCTTTCCACTTGTCTTAAATGTGGATCATCCTGATTTCTTCCGATTGATGGATGTGTGTGCCGCGTCTTATCTAAAGCTTGTGGCCATTGGTGAAGCAGGCGGTTCGACCGTTGCGAAGTTCTTCAAACGGCTACCCCACATCGCAACCATGGGAACTAACCTATTGCGGTTGTATCTAATGAAGCCCATTGATACGGCTTCGTTGGAAGGGACAGTCCGCTAAGCGGATCACTTCTTACGATTAGGCGGTTCTGGCGATCCAGAGCCGCTTTTTTGGTGATGCACTGCATGATGCGACTGTTTCTTGAATAAAGTGATCTATGGCTATAGTCACAAAGGTTAGGACATACTAGCGTCATTCCCGTGAAAACGGGAACCCATGGGTTGCACGACTCTCAAGATGGATTCCCGCCTAAGGGGAATGACAGGAAATGTCCTATGGATTATGGCTACCGCTATATCTCGTCAAGCGGTCTAAAGAGTGCGGAGAGTGGGGGCAACATGGGCTACAACTGAAAACGGCTGGGGTGCTGCTGTGGGGAGCCTTGTATCGGTTGTTGTGATGTTGCGAGTGAAATGATGAAGCCAGAGTGGCAGGTGTGCTGGGCGATGATTGGGGTGTTGGGGCTAGTTGCAGGGATGGCCTCAACGGCTAGGGCGCAGTTAGATGTTCCGGTTGTCTTGGTCAAACAATTTGGTTTAGGCCCGTCCACTGGCGATAATGAGGAAGTCCAGCAGGCCGAAGTCCAGCAGGCTGAGGTGTTGGAGGACTTAGAAGCCCCCTTAACTCCGACGGTTCGTGACCCGTTGGAGATCGACCCTATCATTTTGGAAAATAGCCCGTTGCTGCAACGGTGGCTAGAGGACATTCCAGATGTTTTGGCGGAGATCCGTCGAGATCCGGCGTTTCGGACGCGGGTACGGTTAGGAATCGTGGACTTTCCCTCGACGGAGGAGGGGCTAGGGTTGAGTTTGGGGGTGGAGGATTTATTCTTAGGAACAACTCCGCTAACGCTGAGTGGGAGCTATGGGCAAACAGTGGAGGGGGGCGATCGCACCCAGCTCAATACCGAACTGCGGGCTTACCTTTTACCCTTAGGCAATGGGTTCAATATCGCCCCTATTCTGGGTTATCGCCGTCTTGAAACCGATGTTTATACCACCGACGGCCTGCAGGTAGGGGTGCGGCTTCTCCTCATTCCTTCGCGCACGGGAGCCGCAGATGTTTCTTTGGCGCAAACCTGGGTTGCCCCTGGGCAAGACGACGAAGTGGGGGTCACAACGCTGTCTGCAGGCTATGCGGTTTCCCGCGACCTGCGCCTTTCGATCGATTTGCAACAGCACAATGCCCGCCAGGATCGTGATAATCAGGTCGGCTTCTTTTTGGAATGGATGCCCTAAGCCTGATCGCGCAGAACCACCATTTGCTGTTCACAATGAGCCTGTTTCTGTCCTTTTATCTTCCCCGCTTCCATGCGTACCCTCGACGAAATTAATGAAAAAATCCAGGCCAACCGCGCGGTGGTGTGGACGGTAGAGGAGTTGAAGGCGCGGGTGGCCGAAGATGGCGTGGCGGCTGTGGCCAAGCAAGTGGATGTGGTGACGACAGGCACCTTTGAACCGATGGAATCGTCTGGGGCGATTTTGAACCTGGGGCATACGGATCCGCCCATTAAGATTCGCCAATGTTGGTTGGATGGGGTGCAAGCTTATGCCGGATTTGGGGCGGTAGATCTGTATGTGGGTGCTGGCCAACCTGCCGATTATGGCGGCGCGGGTGGCGCTGGGGAAATGGCAGATCTAGAAGACTTGCGGGAAATGCGGCTGCGATCGCCCGCCCAAGAACGCGGCGGTGGCCATGTCATTGCTGACCTGATTGCCGGAAAATCAGTGCGGTTGCGAGCCATTGGGCAAGTAACCGATTGCTACCCGCGCGCCTCCGTCGAAACGACCATCACCCGCGACAGCATCAACCAGTTTTATCTCTACAACCCCCGTAACCTCTACCAAAATTTTATTGTGGGGGTGAATGGGGGCGATCGCCCGCTCTATACCTACCTGGGGCCGCTCCAACCCCAACTGGGCAATGCGGTTTATTCGAACCCCGGTGCCCTGTCTCCTCTGTTTAACGACCCCGACCTAGACATCATTGGCATCGGCACCCGAATCTTCTTGGGCGGCGGCGTGGGCTATGTTGCCTGGGAAGGCACCCAACATTTTCCGCTGCAAAAGCGCTTGCCCAACCACACCCCCATTGGCCCAGCGGCTACCCTAGCGCTGATTGGAGATGCCAAACAGATGGATCCTCGCTGGGTGCGAGGGTGCTACTTCAAAAGCTATGGCTCGTCTCTCATGTTGGGGGTGGGGGTGCCCTTGCCGGTGCTCAACGAGGCCGTTGTGGAGCGCTGTGCGGTGCGTGATGCGGAGTTGGTTGCCCCTGTGGTCGATTTCTCCATTCCCCGGCGGGTACGCCCAACCTTTGGGCTAGTGAGCTATGCTCAGCTAAAATCGGGGCGCATTGTCATTGATGGCAAGCGGGTTCGGGTGGCTCCCTTGGCGAGCATCTACCTTTCACGCCAAGTGGCGATCGAACTGAAGCAATGGATTGAGGCTGGTCAGTTTACCCTAACGGCACCTGTGGCGCAGCTACCGCGCGATCGCGCCTTCTTGGCGCAAGATCGTTGGGGCGGCCAAATGAACCTGGAATAAGCGGCACAGCCTTTCCTTTTCTTGGCAATCTGCTGCCGCTGATCACCCTGCCGGAAGACTGGTTTGGGGGTTTTGATCCGAGGCAGGACGGCTGAAATATTGATAGGTGACGCGGGAAATCTCACGGATCAGGTCTTGGGCACGGGGATCATCCGCTGGGCGTTGCACCAACACCGTGATGACATAGCGTTTACCGTTAGGCATATCTATAATGCCGGTATCGCCCACCATGAGGCCAATGGTGCCCGTTTTGTGGGCAATCACAGCATCAGCCCCCGACCCTGCCGGAATGAGGGTATTGGTGATGGTGCCTTGCATGACTTCGAGGAAGCGATCGCGCGATCGCAAGGACAGCAAATCTCCCTGAGCCACTGCCGTGAGCAGCAAGGAAAGATCCCGCGCACTGGTGACATTGGTGCCCGCCACATCAGGTAATAGATTGCGATAGACCGTGTTTGGCATTCCCCAAGCCTGGAAGCGCTGGGTGGCGGCGGCGGCTCCGCCAATGCGCCGCACAATCATATTGGTCGCGGTGTTATCGCTGATGGTAATCATTTTGGTCATGATTTCCATGGTTGAAAACTGAGTTCCCACGGGCAAATATTGAATTTCCCCGGCCTCTCCACCGATGTCTCCCGCCTCCATGGTCAAGGCTTCATTGAGTGACGCTTGATTGGCATCGACATCTTGCAAGAGAGCAACCAAGATGGGCACTTTGATGGTGCTGGCCGCAGGGAGAGCCGTAGCGCCGTTGAGGTCTAAATAATTGCCACTGTCTAGGTCAACCACAAACACACCCGTTGTCAAGTCGGGGGCTGCCGCGACGAGGGGTTGCACCATTTCGGCGAGGCCATTGAGGGGTTGACCGAGGCGAGCGGCGAAGGGAGCAGGAACTTGCGCGGGTGGAGCGGCATCGAGCCGGAAGGGGCGATCGCCCTCCCCAGCAGCGACAGCGACAGCGGCTCCATCGAGCGCGCCTGGGGTGGTGCCCAAGGGCGCTGAAGGTGGCTCCCAAATCGACAAGACGGTGCCGACAATAGCCCCTACGCCGACCCCAAAAATTAAGAGCCGAGTGATGTAGAGCAGAGGCGAGGGGGGCGACGCGCGGCGACGACGGGGGCGGGGTGTCGCCGCTGGCCGGAGCGACGGCAGCACCGGGCGTGCTTGGATCGGGATCACGGGCGGCGAAACCTGGGATTTGCTCAGGGGGGCAGGATACAGCGATCGCACCGGCGCTAGCCCCCCGCCATTACGCCGTTCCATCCGCCCATCTGGCCGCCCATCTGGCCGTCCATCTGGCCGCCCATTATGCTCCTCCGAAGGCGGGTCATTTAGGAGGCGGCGGAGGTTGAGCGGCTGAGACTCAGGGCGGGGCGATCGCATCGGTCGCCGCCCTAGTAAGGGTGAGGGTTCTCCGCTCGTCAGTTGGCCACCTGCATCATGCCCCCGCCCCTCCGCCGGGGATCCTGAGCGCGGCATCCCCGGTCGGGGGGGACGACGACCCTGGCGGCGGCGAGATTTCTTTGCAGGTTTTCCAGAATCCATCAACTCTTCACCTCTGACAGAAGGGCGGGGATACCGCGCAAAAACTATAGTCCTAAAAACAGTCCTAAAAGTAGCTCTAAAAAAATAGACCTTGAGCAAGAATGCTTTAAGAAACGCATACTCATTCGTCTAACTCGGAAAGCCTAACTCGGAAAGCCATGATCTATACTCATTCCCCAACGCATTGGCCACAAGATTTCTATTTTTTCCCCAGACAATCTGAAAAGCCCTTGCACTGACTCACAGGCCATCACCCAAGGGGCAAGTATCAATCAAGCATCAATCAAGCATCTATCAGCCTAAACGAGGTCTGGTCAGCCTTGGGGAATGACCAATCCACCGTCTGAACATCGCCCTAGCGTTGGCATGACTTCAAAGCATGACTTCAAAGCATGACTTCAAAGAATAGTAGAACACTATTTCAAAAATGATGATGTCGCTTCCACAGAGTTTGTTGAATTGGCGGTAAGCGGCTGTCTCGGGGCAGAAAAGCAGGGCAGAAAAGCGGGACAGAAAAATTTGCAGTCGCCTGGTTGCCGCATAGTTTAGCGAGATGGCCGACGCTTTTGCTGCTTCTGGTGATTGAAACCTGAGGCTTGAAACCTGCTACACCCCTTCTTTGATCCTAAGCTCCGATCGCACCCTTCACCCTGGGAAATTGCCGTTGACATTGCGGCTAGATGCGATCGCCCCAAGTCATGATTTCGCAAACACCCTGATTCCATCTTCATAGGGTATCGCTTCATGGCAATACCTGTCTCTATATCTGTGGCTTTTTAGAGAAGAATCTGACATTTCACACTATACTTCGTGTTCTTTGCTTTTCAGATCGAAGGCTAGAGATAGCCATGTTCGGCCAAAAAGCTGGGGCTGAGGCTAGCCGGATTGGAGGCCACAGAATTGGAGGCCACAGAAGAGTCGGGGGAAGTCGTATCGAGGCGAAGAAATTTTTCGACATATTTGCCGAGGATATCGCCCTCTAAATTGACCTGATCACCCGGTTGGAGCCGCGAGAGGTTAGTTTCGGCATAGGTCAGGGGGATAACGGCCACGGTAAACTCAGAACCGCTGGGGTTGCAGGTAGCGATGGTTAGGCTGATGCCGTTGATGGCGATGCTGCCCTTCGACACGATGTAGCGGGCGATCGCCAGATCGGTCACTTGAAAGGTCATTTCCCAGGAGGTAGCGGTGGCGTGACTCGCGGCCAAGTGGCCTACGCCATCTACATGGCCAGAAACAAAATGCCCACCCACCTTGCTGCCCACCCGCAAAGAAGCTTCTAAATTGACGTATCCGCTGCTGAGTTGGCCTTCTAGGGTGGTGCGGCGCAAGGTTTCGGGGGAAACCGCAGCCACAAAACCATCGTCTACGATCTCGGTGACAGTGAGACAGATGCCATCGACGGCAACACTGTCGCCTAACGCAATATCTGCACGGATAGCACTAGCATCGGTTTGATAGATGACTTGGATCTCATAATCGGTTTGGCGATGGATAGAACCTAGGGCTTGAATTAATCCAGTAAACATAGGGGATAGGCATCGCAGAGGAACAGTAAAAGCGGAGGAATCGCGGAATCGCGGAGGAGTAACAGAGGATGAACAAACTTGACGCTCATCCCGCTAACGCTTCGCGTATAGCAGGAGATTCCCCATTCACAGAGTCTTGACTAGAGTGCAGAGCACTCCCCGCCAGAACCTCTCCAGGGGCATTTTCAGCACTGTGCGCC